>Ga0307508_10001577_pt1 | contig 25442 bp, 18 predicted proteins | sample 9_EM_MG_FD_203089 | JGI IMG/M metagenome (GOLD analysis project Ga0307508, IMG submission 203089) | Populus trichocarpa ectomycorrhiza microbial communities from riparian zone in the Pacific Northwest, United States - 9_EM | ecosystem: Host-associated > Plants > Roots > Unclassified | place... | reverse complement strand
CTCCTCTACGATAAAGGAGTTAAAGTCGGCCCACCCGCCTTCGGTGGTAAGCGTATTGTAATTAAAAAGGCTATAACGCACGCCCTGGAAAGTGCGTAGCTGGAATATCATGGTAAACTCCCCGCCAACCGGGGTATACTGTATGCCATCCGTGCTGTAGCTGAACAGCGCTTTTTCCGTTTCAAAATTGCAGCTTGCCCGCAGCCAGGTATGGGTGCCGTTCAGTGGGGCCGTTGCCAGCTTGCCGGTCTGCTGATCAAATTGCCGCAGCTCGAATCCATTGGCCGTCCGGGCAATACCAATCCATGCATAAGGAAAATTGAGTAAGGCAAGCCCCGCCACATCGCCCTCTTTTAATTTCGCGCATTCCGCTTCCGTGGTGACGGTCGATACCGGTCCAACAGCCCGCTGTGTAAGCGTATTCTTCGCCATCCAGAAATCCGGCGCCGGCAAGGCATGAAGCCGTAGCCATCCTTTTCTCGCCTTCAGCGACCATTTTGCATCCACCGGCACATGGTTCCATTGCCATACCGGTTGCAGCTGATCAGAAGAGAAATCGTCACTCCTGCGATAAGGCGCGTGCGGCGGCGACACAAATCCTGTATTCGGTTTTACCCATGTTTGCGGGCTGCGGGTAAGGTTGCCGGGCAATCCAAAGTAAGGCCATCCATCCTGCCAGGTAACGGGCGAAAGACAAACCAGCCTGCCAATGGAATTGTGATCCATCATCGACCATCCCCACCATTCGCCCGACTGAACCTGCACAATGCCGCCCTGGTGCATCGGTATCCGGCCCACGAAATTCTCAACAGGCGGCACGAGCGTAAAGGGAGGACCCTTGCGCAGATCGCCACTCCAGCCGGTACCTATCGCAAAACTTTCTTTTGCGCTCATCACCATTACCCCGTAAGGTCCGCGTGGGTTATCGGCCCGCAGGCATACCTGGTAGCAAACCGGGTCGTAGTTGGTGCTGGTGATATAATATTTTCCGTTGATCTTATAAAAATGCGACCCCTCGCCGGCGCCGCTTCCGCGTTGAACAATCACCTGCTCACTACCGGGCCGGATACCGGTAAGCGAATCGTTCAGCTCCGCCAGCCGCACCTCGTCATATCCCCATACCACATAAGTTTTTCCATCGTCGTCAAACAATACGGAAAGATCATGAAAGCTCCGGTTCATTTCCGTATGCTTCCAGGGCCCTTTGGGATTGCTGGCCGTAAACACCTGGGTATTATGTTTATTGACGTTGCTGAAAATATAATATTTGCCGTTATGGTATCGAAAACTGGGCGCCCATATTCCCTGGCCGTACACATTGCCGCTATTCTCCAACCGGAAGTCGGGGCCAAGATCGAGCCGGTCAACAGCATAGCCCAGCAGTTCCCAGTTGACCAGGTCGCGTGAATGCAGTACCGGCAGTCCCGGCATGGTATGCATGGTCGTACCGGTCAGGTAATAATCATCCCCCACCCTTATCATATCGGGATCGGAAAACTCGTCGAAGAAAAGCGGGTTGGTAAATGTGCCGTTGCCGTTATCCGACGTCCATGTAGGCGCTTTGAGAAAATCAGCCTGGCGGAGTGGTGTATTTTGCGCAACGACTGCGCCTGCCTGCAGCACCAGCGCAAGGAAAACAAAGGGCAGCAATCGGCCCGGTGAAGTATGGGGCATAAAAAAGTATTTAGCGAACACCTAAAATACGGTATTACTTAATACTTTTTTTTAAAAAGTGTCATTTATACGCTAATTACCGGATATAACCCGATTACTTACCTACCAGCCCGTGGCTTCCAAACAACAATAAACCTGCCGCCGCCGCCAGTAATATAATAACGGGTTCGGGGAGTTTCTTAAACCGGAGTAACAATATAATCACCGCCGCGGTAATCAGCACGGAAGTAATGTCAACAAATTGCCTTTTGGCCAATACGATAACAGAGCCCACAATAGCGCCAACCGCCGCTACCGTAACACCGTCAACAAATGCTTTTATACCCGGCCGCTTACCGTATTTTTTAAAGTAAGGGGCCGGCAGGATCGTAAACAAATAACAGGGCAGGAAAGTAGCCGCCGCGGCAACACAGGCGCCGGGAAGACCACCGATAAGATAACCGATAAAGCCCACCGTAATCACCACCGGCCCGGGCGTAATCATGGCTACGGCCACCGCATCGAGAAACTGCCGCTCATTGAGCCATTGGTATTCTTTTACCACACCGCCGTATAAAAAGGGTACAATGGCCAGTCCGCTGCCAAAAACAAAGGCGCCGGCTTTCAGGAAAAACCACCAAATGCGGGTAAGGTTACTGTTCCAGGAGAAGAGACCGGCCACCTGCAGCAAAACGGGTGAAAGAAAAATACTGCCGGCCGCATATTTCCACGGCCTTGTTTTGGCAAACCATACCACAAACCCCGCAGCCAGCACCAGCCAGATGTTTTCGCTTTCGGTAATAAACGTGGTCACCGCTACCACTAAAAAGATACCCCATAGCAAGGCGTTTTTTCCCATGGTCTTTTTGGCCAGCTTATAGCTGCTGATGCTGATAATACCGATAACGGCAGGACCGATACCATAAAACAGGGCCTGCATCCAGCTCAGGCCGCCATACTGCACATAAGCATATCCCAACCCGATGACCATCAAAAAAGAAGGTATCACAAAGGCTACCCCGGCAATGGTGGCGCCCGCCACGCCATGGTTCACATAACCCAGGTAGATGGCCAGCTGTGCCGCCAGCGGACCGGGCGCCAGCTGCGCCAGCGCCAGGCCTTCCTTATAGTCTTCATCTGTAATCCATTTACGTTTTTCTACGAGGTCGCGGTGCATATAGCCCACCAGCGCCACAGGGCCGCCAAAGCCCCAGGCGCCGAGCTGCAAAAAATACAGGGCCAGCTGCCGCAGGCTGTAGGCACGCGGCTGTTTTATTCCCCCTTCATCCATGTGTTGCTTTTTTTCCGGTTTGGTTTAAAGCGGCTTTCAATCCCCTTGCCAGCTTATCGGCCGGGCCGGTACCCCAATAATGTAAAAAATAAATACGCGGTGTTTCGTGTACCATGTGGTTGTGAACGGCCACCACTTCAATACCATTTTCAACGAGCGCCTTTATTACCGGCGCTACTTCGTCTTCCAGCATGGTAAAGTCGCCGGCCACCGCCGCTTTCTGCGCCGTGCCCTGCCAGGCGGCCCAGGTATTAAATCCCAGGAAAGTGCTTACAGGTATGCCATGTTCCATTAGTGTAATATCGGGCCGCCCGATGGTGTATTTGTATACGCCTTTGGCCAGCTCACCCTTATAGCCTACCAGCGAATCCAGCAGGGGTATGTTCAACGTATTCACCACGCTGTCGGGTTTGGCGGCTTTGGGATCGGCGCCCCGCACTTCCTTTACCTTATCAAAAATCGCTTTTACCGATTTGGCAAGGGCAGCCACCTGCCCGCTCCCATCGATGTGCATATACAGTACATTGGGATGGTTGCGCACAAAATGATTGTGAATGGCTGTGATAGCCAGGCCCTGCCGTATCACTTCGCGCTGCACGGGAGCAAGATCCGTTTCGGTCAAAATGATATCGCCCATCACCATCGTGCCGCTGCTGCATTGTGTAAAAGCAGCCCAGCTGCCAAGCCCCATGGCCGGGATGATTTTAAAACCATCCACGACCACATTGAGATCATTTTGCGGCACGGTAATTTTATATTCACCGTTTTTCTCCACGCCCTTCATACCCGTCAGCTGTTCTATCAGCGCCACATCCACTTTACTGCCGCCCGGTGCACAGGGAATGGTATCTTTTCTCAATAGGGTAGTATCGGATGTCGCGAGGCTATCGCTGCAGGCATTGAGGCCGGTCACCAGGATACTACCCAGGAATATTTTCGTTATCCGTTTCATGGCAGGAATTTGCCTGCAATTTCAGCTAGCCGCAAACGCTGAAATAGAACAGAAATGAACCATTTGTACAGGAATTACTTTTTCCGGTGTATTTTTTTGTAGGCCGAAGGGTTCTGCCCCGTGTGCTTTTTGAAAATCCGGGTAAAATGGCTTTGATCCGAAAAACCGGTGAGGTAAGCTATTTCCGTCAGCGAATAAGCCGTGGTTTGCATCAGCTGCATGGCTTTTTCAATCCGCTGCCTGCGGATGTATTCGCCAAACGACAAATCTTCGAAGTATTTGGAAAACTCCCTCGACAGGTAGGAAGGGCTTATAGCGAGGTCTTTGGATATTTCTTTCAGGCTTAGGTTGGTGTCAATCTGGTCCTGTATGATCTCTTTCAGCTCCTGCGCCCAGGCCGGGGGTTTCTTTTTTGAACCGGGTTTGCTTTTGAGCCAGGTATTAAAAACGTTTAGCAGGAGGTTTTCGAAAGGCTGTTGGGTGTGCTTTTCTTTTTGCAGGTGTTTTGCCCAGCTGTACAGGGCATCGTATAATATCATGCCCTGTTGCAGCAGCTCCTGGTCGGTGGTAAAATTATACGCCAGCCCGGCGGAAATGGCCCAGAGGCCCGGCGCCTGTACGGCAAGATCGTGCCTGTCGGTATCCGCACCGCGAACAATCACCGCCAGGGTGTCCAGCGCGGGATCTTTCAGCCGGTACTTTTTAAGAAAGTAATCAAACGTGCACTGATCGCCGTAATGGGTAAACTCCACATCGGGTATATCAAAGGGCGTGGCTTTCAGCTTTGTTGCTTTTTGCAGCACCTCGTCAAAGGGCACATAGATGATCTCCGCTTCCTTATCAATAAATCGCTTGATAAGCCAGGGGCAGGCCAGGCGGTCAATTTTAGGACGTTCGCGGGTAATCCACTTCATCGTACAGGTATTCAGGACGAAGATAGCGTAAACCTACATTTGCCTGACTTGTTGTTACCATGTGAATTTATATACTCCTACAACCGGAAAACATCCCGTTTTTATCAACTATCGCCGGCGGCGCAAATTGACTAATACGGCCTCATCGAAGTAAGTTGATTTTTCATGGGCTACCCATTTTACCCATCGCATCATTAATAAAATGCCATAGACCAGGATAACCCGTAGATAACCCGTATATAACCTAGGGTAAACCTGTATATAACTACCCCTTCAAAGATAGGAGTTATCCAGGGGGTAGCTCACTGTTTTGCTCATACGGAAAAAAAATGGTAACTTCCTGAGACCTGCCTGTACCCGCTCCGAAAATGTTGTAGTGCATTATTTGTAACCTCTTTAACCATTAAACCATGGCAAAGCTCATTTCCCAATTCCCTTTCCTTGGCTCCCTGGGCGAAGTTTCCGCGTATAAAATGCGTGGAGTCGATCATATTATCCTTCGCAGAAAAGGCGGCGCTTCCAAACGAAAAATTAAAACCCATCCGGATTTTGTACGCACCCGCGAGAACAACTCCGAGTTCGGCGGGCGCGCTACCGCGGTCAAATGGGTGAGGCAGGCATTGTCGGTCCAGAAGGCCGTGGCCGATTATAATATCGCCGGTACGCTGAATGGGGTGCTGCAGCCCGCACAGCAGCTCGACGACAAGGGCCGGCGTGGAAAGCGTGCTGTTTTATTATCCCGAAACCCGCAACTGTTGCAGGGATTTTCTCTCAACCGGAAAGCGCCCTTCGATTCCATTATCAGGAATCCGCCATTATGGTCGCTGCTGCGCGACACACGATCGGCACGCATCGATATTCCCGAACTCCTGCCGGGCATCAACTTTTTTGCGCCCGACAAACACCCTATGTTCAGGATAACAGCCGTACTGGGCATTGTTCCCGATGTATTTTATACGTCCATAAAGTATAAGCCGTCCTCCAATAGCTACCGGGACAACGATGTTGTTATTGTCGACACTGACTGGCGCGCCGTACGGAAAAATGCACCCGCCACGACGCTGGAAATGACACATCCTACCCTGCCGCCCGATCAATCCTTCAGCCTGGTGCTCTCTATCGGCATCTGCTTTGGGACGATGAGCGATGCCACCACCGTACAGCAGGTAAAATACGCCGGGGCGGCGAAGATACTGGCAGCGGTATAAAAGCAATCGTAATCCATCCATAAACAAAGTATGCCATACCCGGAGGTACAGCATACGTGATTGCCTGAATATACGAACAGAAGAAAGAAGTGGTCAATACCCATCGTTCTGTTTCAGCGCGGGATTGGCATCCAGTTCCGATTGCTGAAAGGGCAGTGCATAATTTTTTGTATCAAACTTCAGCGGTATTCCCGCCGGTGTCTTTAAGGTTGGCAGCTTTACATGCGCGATGTTCCAGCGTTTGAGATCGTTGTACCGCTGTCCTTCAAGAGCCAGCTCGATGCGGCGCTCGTGGCGGATATAGTCGCGCAGGTTGTCTTTTGTATTGTATTTGGCCTGGTCCACCGCCGGCATAGCGATACCCGTTCTGCCGCGTACCTGGTTGAGCGCGCCGTATACGGTGGCGTCCGGGCCGCTGGCTTCGTTTTTAGCCTCCGCATACATCAGCAGTATATCGGCAAAGCGCAGGTGTATATAATCCTGGTCGGTAGCCGTGGCGGTGCTGGTGGTAAAGGGCGCCCGGGTAAGATCAACATATTTTTCGGTCACAAAACCTGTGGCAGGATTATAGCTGCCGCTCCAAACCACATTGGTATTGGGATTTTTCCATACTTCGCCGGGCAGCTTTACGGTGAGGTCCAGCCGCGGGTCACGGTTGGCATAGGGACTGGCGGCATTGTACAGCGGCGATTCTGTGATTGATTTTCCATCGGTCATTTCATAATCGTCTACGAGGTCTTTATAGGGCTGCATCAGCGAGTACCATCCCAGCTCAATGTCCATACCCGCAGCGCCGGGGCTGGTACGCTGGGGATTGGTGGTGGCCAGGTACTGGGTGGAAAACATAATCTCCTGGTTCACGGCCGCCGTAGCCTGCCCCGCTGTTCTGAACAGGGCCGCATAGTTATTGGACAAAGCGAATTTTCCGCCGCTCATAATTTGCTGGCAGAGGGCGGCCGCATCAGCCCATTTCTGCTCAGTAAGCAATACCCTTGCCTTGAGCCCCTGCGCGCTGCCTTTTACTGCATGCCCGTTGTATTTATCGTCGGGCAGGGTGGCAATGGCAAAATCGAGATCGCTTTCTATAAAAGCATATACTGCCTGTTGGGTGCTTTTGGCCATCTTCGCATCATTGACCGTAGTGAAAAAATGGTCGTAGATGATCACGCCGCCAAACGCCTGTACGAGATCGAAATAGGCCAGGGCCCTGATAAACCGCACTTCTGCCCTGTACTGGTTTTTTTTAGCCTCGCTGGTGGGCACCTTATCCACGTTGTCGAGAAAATAATTGCAGGAGGTAATGGCCCGGTAGGGCGAGCTGTACATGTTTGATATCGCGCCGCCGGTTACCGCCGAGATATTACCCGTGCTGAGGGCGTTCATGGGGTTTTGGTTGGTATTGAGGTCCAGCCAGGCATTGTCCGACAGACCGTCGAGGTACACCCTTTCATACCCAAGGAAGTTTTGCGCCAGCCGTGAGTAAACGCCCGCCAGGGCGCTTTGCGCATCGGCATCGGAGGCCCAGAATATTTCGGTGGATACGCTGTCGGGCGGTGTCTTGTCAAGAAAGTCCCTGCTGCACGACCACCCCGTTGCTACGAGGCCCATACATATCCATACCAGTATTTTATTTTGAATAGTCATCGTGTTAGAATTTAAAGTTTACGCCTGCACTGATAATTTTTGCCTGCGGGTACTGTACATAATTGCCCGTGGTGCCGGATCTTTCGGGATCGCTGCCCTCGTAGGAAGTGATGGTAAATAGGTTGTCGGCCGATACATACACCGTAAGCATCTTTGCTTTCAGGCGGGAGAATATCCCCGCCGGGAAATCGTACGACAGCACCACGTTCTTCAGGCGCAGGTAAGAAGCATCCATCAGGTAATAGGTAGACGATGAATAACCCGCTACGCCGTTGTAGCCGGCCACATAAATGGCAGGCAGGGTATTGCTGTGGTTTTGCGGCGTCCATGCATGGTACCATTTGCTGGTAGGCGCGGTACCCTGCATAAAGGGATCGACGCCCCAGCCGGTGGTGCGGTTCTTAATGCCCTGCACGCCCTGGAAAAACGCGGTCAGCGTAAAGCCTTTGTAACCTACGTTGGCGCCGAATGAATAGATATAATCCGGGTAAGCGCCTTTTGTCACCACGCGATCATCCGCATCCACGAAACCGTTGCCGGTCACGTCTTTCATTTTCAGGTCGCCTGCCTGGGGCGTGGGGTTGATAATATGCTTCGGTGTTTTTGGATTGGTTATATCTTCCGGCTGAAATATACCATCCCACTGGTACAGGTAATAAGCATCCCATTCGTCGCCCACCCGGCGAACGGTATTGCCGGTGGAGGGAACGGCAATGGAAAGCACTTTATTTTTGGCGGTAGATACCTGCACGTTCAGGCCATAGCTCACGGGCCCTACCCGGTTCTGGTGGCGCAGCTCTACTTCAATGCCCTGGCTGCGCATGGTGCCGTTGTTGATGGTGGCGGCGCTAAGCCCCAGGCTGGCAGGCACCGCCGGCGCACCCAGGATGTCATAGGTAGATTTGCGGAACCAGTCGACGGTAAAACCAAACAACCCGTTTTTCATATCAAAGTCGAGGCCAATATCTGTGGCGCGTGTCGATTCCCAATGAATGCTCTGGTCTTTGTAAGAATTGAGCACGGCGCCGGAAACGGGTGTCGTATTGCCAAAAGGATAGCTGATGCCGCTTAACGTGAGATTGTTTTGGTACAGGTAGGTACCGATATCCTGGTTTCCGAGTATGCCGTAAGAGGCGCGCAGCTTGAGGTTGCTGATCCAGCTGAACCTGTCGCGGATAAAATCTTCCCGCGATACCAGCCAGCCGGCGGAAGCGGAGGGAAACAAGCCCCAGCGGAAATCAGGTGATACTTTGGAGGTACCATCGTAACGGAGATTACCCTCGAAGAAATATTTTCCTTTATAGTCGTAGTTGATGCGGCCGAAAAAGGATTGCATGGCCCATTCGGTAGGAGCTGTGATACCGGGTAGTCGCGGATACGTGTTTTGCAGGGCTTCGCCGGTGCTGGTATAACCGGCAATTTCGGTGAGCGCCGAAGAAACGCCGTTGAACCGCCGTCCGCGGAGCGACTGGTATTTGTTATAGATCTGTTCGTAGCCGGCAAGCGCCTTTATCGTATGATCGTCGTGTATCCTCGTTTCGTACGTAAAGGTGGAATACAAGGTGGGCACAATGGTTTTTGCATATTGATCCGTTACCCCCAGCAAATCCGGGCCAAAAGAGGATGCTTTGTTATCGCCTGTCGCCGGATCTTTTTCCTGCAGCAGGTAAGCCGAATACGGGTGCTGGTACATTTTATAATATTCGTCGACGTAGTTGACAGCCACTTTGGAAGACCAGGTCAGCCCTTTCATCAGCCTGATGTCGGCATATGCCTGTGCATTGAGGTTATATTCCTTTGTATCCTGCCAGCCCATGACGAGCGCTTCCTGCGGATTACGGTTCCTGCCCTCGAGGTCGTAGGCCCTCGATACCACGCGGCCGCTGCCATCGGGCAGGAAGGGCCCGTATAAGGGACCGGCAGCATACACCAGCAGCGACATATTCTCGCTGGTAAACGGCGGTTCGAGCCGGTCTTTATAAGTGAGGTTCATGCTGGTGCCTGCGAGGATGTTTTTGCTGACCTGGCTGGTATAGTTGAGCAGCACATTGTATTTTTTGAATTTGTAGTTGGGCAGCATGGCATCCTGGTTGAGATAGTTGAGCGAGATATTGTAGGTGCTCTTATCGCTGCCGCCCGAGAGGGAGAGGTTATGATTGACAACGGTGGCGGGATTAAAATAGTAATCCACTGCATCGAAGTTGGGGTACTGGTTGCGGTCGGGATTATTGCGGTATTTATCTATTTCCGTCTGCGCATAGCGAAAGGCCACGCCGCTGCGGGCGGCGGCGGCATTGTACAGGTCCATGTAGTCGGCGGAATTGGTAATGAAATCGGGCATCGCCGTGGGCCGGTAGCTGGCCACGTTGACAGAATAATTCACGGTGGTCTGTCCCTTTCTTCCTTTTTTAGTGGTGATCAATATTACCCCGTTGGCGGCGCGGGCGCCGTAGATAGATGCCGAGGCGGCATCCTTGAGTACCGTCACGCTTTCAATGTCATTGGGAGAAAGGTTGTTGATAGAGCCCGTTACGCCGTCTATCAGTATCAACGGGCTGCTGGAACCGCCATAGGTGGCCCTGCCGCGGATGAGGATATTGGGGTTATCGCGGCCCGGTTCGGCGGAAGGTTGGGTTACCTGCAGGCCGGTGAGCCTGCCCTGCAGCAGGTTGCCCGCATTGGTAGCAGGGCGCTGCGTGAGTGTATTGCCCGACACAGTGGCGACCGAACCGGTGAGGTTGGTTTTTTTCTGGGTACCGTAGCCTACCACGATAACATCGCCCAGCGTACTGGCGGTGGATTGCAGCTGTACCGCCAGCGTGGTTTTGCCCGTGATGTTTATTTCCTGCGGCTCCATGCCGGCAAAAGAGAAAACCAATACCGATGCGTTGGCGGGAACCGACAGGCTGAAGCTGCCATCGCTGTTGCTAAGCGTTGTTTTTTGCGTACCCTTCACCTGTATGGTCACGGCGGCAAGCGGCTCACCCTTGTCGTCTGTTACCTTACCGCTGATGATGTTGTCCTGGAAAAAGAATCTGTTTGGAGTGTTGGCGGCATTGCCGGGCAATGCCTTTAGCTGAACAGTCCCCGTAAGGACTATCCCTATGGCAAGCAGGAGTTGCTTCATAAGCTGACCGTATTTAGTAATCGTTAGATGATAGGAAAAGCCTAAACCAAAATGATTTTATGATGAAATCATTTGAACGATTAAATGTACTATCGTTGGTTAGCCGTAAGCAATGTCAGGTTTGACTAATATGATGGATCATTTGACTATTATTTTCCAACACTAAATAACCGTGTTCAAAACCGTACACCCTTCGTATCAAAAGCGGACACCAGGACAAGACAACCTGGTGTAACTCGTTGGCGGACAAAATATAAAAAAACGGTACCTTTTTAGCGTTCCAATGGCATGATCAAGAACTATTTCACCATTGCCTGGCGTTATTTAAACCGCCATAAGGCTTTTGCTTTTACCAATGTGCTCGGGTTATCGCTTGGCATAGCCTGCGCCATCATTGTTTTTACGCTGGTAACGCATCACCTGGGCTTTGATAATTTTCATCCCAACGCCGGGCGCATATACCGCATCGTATCCGAGTTTCACTACGAAACCACAGAATACCAGTCGGGCGTGCCGCAACCCCTTGGCAAGGCATTCCGCAATGATTTTTCCTTTGCCGAAAAAACGGCCCGGGTAATGGTGTATGGCAATGCCATTGTGTCGCTGCCCGGGGAGAAAGAAGTAAAAAAATTCCAGGAAGAGGATGCCGTCGCGTTTGCCGAGCCCTCGTTCTTCGGCATTTTTAATTTCCCCCTGGTACAGGGCGACGAAAAGACGATATTAGCTGCTCCCAATACCGCGCTTCTTACGCAGAAGATGGCCAAAAAATATTTCGGCAACGGCGAATGTATGGGGAAGATCATCCGGGTTACATCGGTCAACAAGCAGGTGGATTTTACCATCAGCGGCGTCCTTAAAGATATTCCGGCCAATACCGACCGGCAGCAGGAAATCTATTTATCGTACCCCAACCTGAAAGATTACAACGCACGTTATGCCGGCGACAGCAGCTGGGGCAGCGTACGCAGCACGATGAATTGCTTTGTATTGCTGAAGCCGGGGGTTACAAAAGCGACCGTTGACAACGCATTCCCCGCCTTTGTAAAAAAATATTACGATGCCGATGATGCCAAAACCACCCGGTTTACGCTTCAGCCATTGGCCGATATTCATTTCAACCCGGATTTTAATGGTTATATCGATAAAAAATATTTATGGGCGCTGTCGCTCATAGGTTTCTTTCTTATCGTGACGGCCTGTGTCAACTTTATCAACCTGGCCACGGCGCAGGCGCTTAACCGCTCCCGGGAAGTGGGCGTACGCAAGGTATTGGGCAGCCTCCGCTCCCACCTGTTCCTCCAGTTTATGGCGGAAACGGTGCTGGTTTGTTTTTTCGCCCTTGTACTGGCCTACGGCATGGCAAAGCTGTCGCTCCCCTATATCAATACGCTGTTCAAATCCGACTTAAGCATCAGCCTGCTGCAGCATTGGCAATTGCCCGTTTTCCTGGTTGTATTGATGCTGCTGGTCGTATTCCTGGCAGGCTCTTATCCCGGTCTTATACTGGCCAGGTTCCGGCCGGTGCTGGCATTGAAGGGAAAGGTATCGCAGAAAGACATCGGCGGGTTTTCATTGAGAAGAACGCTGGTCATTTCGCAATTCGCCATTTCCCAGGTGCTGATAATAGCCATGATAGTCATTGCCGGGCAGATGCATTATTCCAAAACGGCCGAACTGGGCTTTAGCAAGGACGCGGTGGTGCTGCTGCCCGTGCCTATGAACGATAAAGTAAAAATGAACACGCTGCGTACGCAGCTCAGCGCCATTGCAGGCGTGGAAAATGTTTCTTTTTGTTTTGAAGCACCTGCCTCGGAAGCCAATAACCTCACCAATATCCGGTATGATAACCATCCCAAAGACGAGCCATGGAATGTGAACCTGAAGCCTGCAGACGATCAATACGTGTCTATCTATGGGCTGAAGCTGGTGGCCGGCAGGAATTTCTTTCCTTCCGATACGTCACGGGAGGCATTGGTAAACGAAACATTTGTAAAAAAACTGGGCATCGCATCGCCCCATACCGTGATAGGAAAAAAACTGAACGTAAGCGGTTACAGCACGGTCATCACCGGAGTGGTAAAGGATTTTTACAATGTCTCTTTTCACGATGCCATTTCACCTGTCTGTATCATGTCCGATCCCAACCGCTACAGGAACTGCTCTGTAAAACTCCGGCTTGGCCAGGCAAAACCTGTCCTCGCGGCGCTCAATAAAATATGGGATGATACCTATCCCGCTTATGTATATTCCTATAAGTTCTTCGATGAGCGCATCGCCGATTTTTACCGGCTCGATACCATTATGCTCCGGCTGGTAGAATGGTTTGCGTTGATTGCCATCTTAATCGGCTGCCTTGGCCTGTATGGGCTGGTATCATTCATGGCATTGAAAAAAACAAAAGAGGTAGGCGTTCGAAAAGTGCTGGGCGCCGGCGTAGAAAATATCCTGTGGTTGTTTGGCCGGGAGTTTACCATTTTGCTGCTGATAGCTTTTGTTATCGCCGCCCCGCTGGCCTGGCTTGCCATGCACCGGTGGCTGCAGGATTTTGCCTATCGCATACCGATAAGTCCCTGGATATTCTTACTGGCCATAGGAGGCTCTTTTATCATAGCGGCAGTAACGGTAGGCTATCGGTCATTAAGATCGGCCTTTGCCAATCCCGTAAAAAGCCTGCGTACGGAATAGCGTATGCACATGGGATTCGTTATCTTGTAATACAAAATAACAATCACATGAGAAAGCATACGATTATCGTATTAAGCGTGATGGGCGTCCTATTATTCACAGAAAAACCATCGATAGCACAAACCCTGCCCAGTCGCTGGGATGAGCTCACGGCCAGCGACTGGCCGCAGGCGCTGCAAAAATCTTCGCATACCTGCATACTGCCCATTGGCATACTCGAAAAGCATGGCCCCCACGCCCCTATCGGCGCCGACCTGATACAGGTGCGGGAATGGGCGGCAAGGGCCACCAAAAAAGAATATGCCGTGGTATTCCCGGATTATTTTTACGGGCAGATCAACGAAGCAAAGCACCAGCCCGGTACGTTTGCCCTGCCGGAGCGGGTGGTATGGGACCTGATAGAAGCTACCTGCGATGAAATAGCCCGGAACGGGTTTGATAAAATCGTGATCATTAATGGTCACGGCGGCAATCCCGAGTTCCTGGAATATTTTATCCAGACGAGGCTGGAGAAAAAACGTTCTTATGCGGTCTTCTTTTTTCAGCCTTCGTCCGATTCGGCTTACAGCGCCAGGCTGGCAAAGCTGCGTGTATCGGACCCCGGTTATGATTATCATGCCGGCGAGCGGGAAACCTCCGCATTATTATACCTGCGGCCGGACCTGGTAAAAATGGACAGCGCCCGCAACGAATCGGGCGCTAATCAAAAACGATTGTCTATTCCCGATATGTATACTGCTATATGGTGGTATGCCAACTATCCCAACCACTATGCCGGGGAGGGGGCCAAAGCCACGCGGGCGCTGGGCCAGCTGATAAGCGAGCATATCATCGAATCGCTGGCCAAAGCGCTGAAGGCGGTGAAAGCAGATACGAAGACGCTGGAATTGCAAAAGGAATATTTCGACCGGGTAAAAGAATAACCCGTTATTTTCCCCTTGGCGCGAGCAGACCGCTATCGGCCAGCCAGTTGGCCAGCAGCTGCGGCCATATTTTAATATTCTGAAGATTATTGGCCCGGTAGCCCATATTGAAAGCATGTGCCGCGCGGGCAATGATATGCGCTTCCACCGATACATGGGCTTTACGATAGCGCTCCAGCAGGCTTACGATGGGCACGGAGCAACAATCGTCGTCATTGCCCGCAATCAGGAAGGCCTGGGGGGCAGTGGCAGGCACCACATCCGGTACGCCTAACGGCCCCGGGTATACCAGTATTTGAAAATCGGGGCGGCCATTGAGCCGGTCGATGGGGTCGGCAGCTTTGGGATCTCCTTTGCCATCGCCATACGCTACCTGGGCCACTACTTCTCCTCCTGCAGAAAATCCCCAGATGCCGATGCGATCTGTATCGATATTCCATGCCGCGGCGCGGCTGCGCACCAGACGCAGGGCGCGCAGGGCGTCCTGTTTTATTTCTTTGTCGAGCGAATACACCGAATCTTCACGAAACAGGCGGTATTTGAGCACGATGGCGGCAACGCCGAGCTTATTGAGAAACAGCGCGGGGTCGCGCCCCTCTCCATTGTATACCAGCAGGCGATGACCGCCGCCGGGACAAATGACCACTGCTGCGCCGGTGGCTTTCTCCTTCGGGGGAAGGTATACGGTAATAGAAGGGTTTTCGATATGCTTTACCCAATAGTCTTTTGCCTCTTCCGGCTCATTGCGCCGGCTTTCATATCCAGGTGCGCCATTGGGCCAAAGGTGCATCACGAGAGGCGTATCCTGCGCCATGGCGAGGGACGCGGGCAGCAGGCACAGTAAAAGCAGGTGGAAACGGCGATAGCGCATGGGATTTTTTTTTAACCAGTGACAATGATATACGCTAATGTAACCTAAAATACGCTATTTCTTTAGCAGGGCGATAAGGGCGGTATTGCCGGTACGGATGGCGTGTACCGGTGCGTCATCGCCATTATCGTCTTTCATTGCCGGATCGGCCTTGTATTCCAGCAGCAGCTTTACCATAGCGGTATCGCTGCTGCGGCAGGCGTTCATGAGGGCGGTATTGCTGTATTTGTTGCGGGCATTGACAGGCGCGCCGTTGCCGAGCAGGAAGCGTACAAGGGCTGTATTGCCACGGGCGGCGAGGATCATGAGGATGGTATCGTCGTCGTGCAGCTTTATATTGATATCGGCGCCGTTTTGTACCAGCAGCCGGGCTACATCGATATGATCATTCAAACAGGCATACAATAAGGGACTGATACCTTCCTTACTGATAGCATTGACGGATGCGCCTTTTTGCAGGAGCAGGGACACGATTGACAGGGAGCCGTTGCCCGCGCTGTACATCAAAGGCGATACCCGGTCACGGTTGATGGTATTGATATCGGCGCCCCTGCTAACCAGGAAAGCGACCACTTTCTCATAGCTTTTTTCGGCGGCGACAGACAGGGCTGTTTCGCCCTGGTTGTCTTTTGCATTAATGGCCTCGCCGTTTTGCAGGTGGTGACGCAGGCTACCCTCATCGCCCTTGCGGGCGGCATCCATCCAGTTATAGTTATAAGAAGCACAGGCGGTGAGTAGCAGCAGCATAGTTGGTATAAGACGGCAATACAAGATCGTTTTTATCATAACCTGAGAATAATGTCTATGGCAATCGTTTTCATCCAATATACTATTTTTTCGTACGCTAACGCGCTGCCACAGGCTAAAAACAAGTGCAATCGTTGTCGGGAACGATTGCATAAATAAAAGCAGCACCCGTGCAGCGGACGGAATTTTAATAAAGTAATATTGGTTAACTGATCAGTTACAAACACCATTTTTAACCATTAATTGCCATTTATGAAAAATTTCATCAGCGTTTGCGCGCTGGTCATTGCTATGACCGGCTGCCAAAAAATCTCCGAACAGCAATCATCCACCTCCGCTTCCGATTCACCTGCCGAAGTCTCCGAACAAAATACCACCCGGGTGAACGCGGTCTCCACCACCGTTACCACGGAAGCGGCTTTGAAAACAGCCGTGAAGAATGCCAAAGGCGGTGATGTCATCACCATCAGCGGCACCATTAACCTGACCAGCACGCTGCAATTACTTAACAGCGGCTCTTCCAGCTCGAAGATCAATATCAGCGGCGGCACGCTTAACTGTTCCGCCATGCCTTCGGGCAGCTGGGGCGTGAAGGTAAACGGCAGCTATTGGAATGTGCAGAACATCCATATCACCCGTGCGCCCGATTGCGGTATCGTATTCCAGACCGGTGGTAATAATTATGTAAACAACCTGCTCACGGATTATTGCGGCGACAGCGGCCTGCAGGTGTACAACGGCGCTTACAATGTAAGCGTCAACAACTGTCGTTCCAATTCCAACAACGATGCCTCCAACGGCGGCGAGAATGCCGATGGCTTTGCCTGTAAATTGTCGAGCGGCTCGGGTAATAAATTCGCCGGCTGCACGGCTTCGTCTAATTCAGACGACGGCTGGGATTTGTATGGCAATCCCAACCCCGTGACCATCACCAGCTGCACCGCCAACAGCAATGGCAGCGGTTCTGCCGGCGACGGCAATGGCTTTAAGCTCGGCAGCTCGGGTCAAAACATGCACCACACCATTACCAACAGCTCCGCCAGCAACAACCGCGCATGGGGCTTTACCCGCAACGGTAATGCAAAAGGCGCCGTATCGTACAGCGGCCTTAGCGGCAGCGGCAACCCGAAAGGACTGATTGATTTGTAAGAAGTCAACAAAGGCATAAAGGCAACGAGGCAACAAGGCGTACACGATCGGTACCCTGGTTGCCTCGTTTTTATTTGCCTGTTGCTTTATAACGGTCTTGCGCCATAGCTTAATAAAGTTTCCATCAGTGCCGGCTGTACACCGGCGCGGTGCACCGCGATGCTGGTGGCTACCAGCGCCAGGGTGGTGCATTCGCCATCGGGGCCGGGCCAGGGCGCATCTACTTCGGCGCCTGCATCGAGCAATAATACGGCGATGGCCACCGCATTGATAGGCGACTGGCGGCGGTAGCTTTCCACCCCATTGGCGGCAGCATACTGGAGCAGTGTGGCATGGTGCATGCGCATAGAGCGCAGGTGGACCAGCTCGGGATTGCCGCGCAGCAGGGCCCGGAGCGTAGCCACATCGCCGGTAACGACGGCATTGGCGGCCGACTCAAACTGCATCACCTCCGAATGCGGGCGGTTGATCCTGGCCGTGAATTCGGCCAGTTTGGCCCAGCTTCCAAAGCCATACGAAAGCGCAATGGCAAACTGGGCGTCGGCCAGCGAACATTTGTCGCCAGACAGGCTCCTGTTCTCCCGTTGGTATTCTCTTGCCTGCTTTTCGAATTCACCCGTCAGCGAATGCGGCGGCAGCGGTAAAATATTGATGGTGTCCATAGCTGCGGGTAATTTCAGGCAAATAAATTTCCCGAAAAAAACTTATTGACAGCAGGGCGTCCTGTTTACGTGACAGGGCATACCACCGTGAAAACAGGCAGGGACTCCCGTCCCGCCGGCCGGGGGCGTTTTTTGAGCGGAATTATGGTTTAGCTTTGAAGTTAACTATGATATCCAGCTCACTTCATATGCTCACCAATGCCACGGCAAAGCAGCTGGAACAGGCGGCTGCCTACAACTACCGGGAGATGGTATGCCTGGAAGCCATTGCCTGCGGCGGCGAAGTGAGGGAAAAGAACGGGCTGGTATGGACCTATGCAGGACCTGATACCAATGCCAATATCCCTTTTCCTTCGCCTTCGGCTATGCATACCGGCGAGTCGCTGAATGCGATGATGGACTATTACCGGCAGCATCCGCCCAAGGGGGCAGGGTATTGGTCGCTCGACCCGCCCCGTCCCGCCGATATCGGCATACAGCTGCTGGCGCGCGGCTTTCAGCCGGGCTGGCGTCCCTGCTGGATGGCGCTCGACCTGGCAGCGATACAGGACCAGCATGCCGCACCGGGAAAATTGCAGGTGCGCGGCGACGATGATACCGATATCCGCAGCATTACAGCACTCCCCTTTTCCGCCGGCAATCATGTGCTGTCGCCCGCCTGCCGGCAGGCAAACCCCGGGCGCAGCCAGCGATTCCTGGCTTTGCTGCAGGGAAAGGTGGTAGGGCAAAGCGCGGTATTTTATACCACCGGCGATTATGGCGTGGCCGGTATTTATAATGTAGGCGTCGTTCCCAAAATGCGTAACCAGGGAATCGGTAAGGCGGTAACGCTGGCTGCCTGTCTGTATGCAAAAGAGCAGGGGTACCGCTATGCCGTGCTGAACGCCTCGCCCGAGGGTCGCCGCATCTATGAGCAGCTCGGCTTTCAATGGATGGGCGATGGGCTCACCTGGTGGCTGGCGGGCGACCGGTATATTACGCATCCGCCTTCACCATTGCAGGTAGCGCTGGCCGAAGCCACCGGCAGGGGTGATGTTGCCGCGCTCGACAGGCTGGGCCCTTCGCTGATGCCCGTGGATATTACAGCGCCGCTGGCCAATAACATGACCCTGATGGAACTGGCCGCGCATTGCCGGCAGCCGGCTTCGGCCGAATGGCTGATAGCGCGCGGCGCACCGTATACCTTGCTGGATGCGTGGGACCTGGGCTGGCGCGATCGCGCCGCACAGCTGCTGGCCGCCAACCCGCAGGAGGTAAACCGGCAATACTGCGAAGGCAATATGACGATACTGCATATAGCCGTACAGCGAAACGACACCGCGCTGGCCGAACTGGCCTTGTCGGCAAAGCCCGATGTACGGTTAAAAGACAGCTGGCATAACAGTACGCCGCTGGGCTGGGCGCAATTTTTTCAGCGCCCGGAGCTCATTGCGCTCATCAAAGCCCATGGCGGGTAAATATTCAACCACCTAAAACTATTCCGCTTGCGTTTTATTTTTCAACGACGATATGTGTTTCACCTGCTGTTCGGGCTCATGTGCATCGTATTTATCATGATGGAAATGCAACGGTATGTGACCAGGAAAGGCTGGGGATTTGCAGCCTTGCCCATGATCCTGCAGCTTGCATTGATAGCTATGCTGGTATATGGCCATACGCTTATCCTCATCCCCTACCTGCTGCAAAAGAAGAAAACGTTCCTGTATATACTGGGCATCACGGTGCTGATAGTGACCAATACGGTGCTGACAAGCATGATCTCGCACCATTTCGACGCTATTGTATGGCCGAACGAACCGATGAAGCTTTGGTCATATTTCCATTGGAATTTCTTTTTCGGGGTTTGGTTTATCCTTATTTCCGCCATGCTGTTTTATACCCAAAAATGGGCCGAGCACCGGCAGCAGCTGAAGAATATCGAGATCAACCAGCTGCAAACAGAGCTTAAATACCTGCGCGCACAGGTAAACCCGCATTTTTTGTTCAACGGGCTGAATACCATTTATGGGAATATCGATATCGTCAACCAGGCGGCAAGGGATATCCTGGTACAGTTTTCCGACCTGCTGCGCTACAACCTGTATGAGGCGGATACCGACTGGGTGGAGCTGGAAAAAGAAACCATCTACCTGCAAAACTATGTAGCTTTACAAAGGGCCCGCAGCGACCAGAACCTGCAGATAGAGCTGGAGATAACCGTGGAGGACAACGCGGTTAAAATAGCGCCGCTGATATTTATCGCCTTTGTAGAAAACGCGTTCAAATACAGCGGCCGCGACGAGAGCATGATCAACAGCATCCGCATCCGCCTGCAGCAATCGGGCAAACGCATCATTTTTGAATGTTCCAATTCGTATGAAGAAGGCGCGCCGGTGACCGGCGGTATCGGCCTGAACAATGTAACCCGGCGGCTGGAGCTGTTGTATAAAGACAAATATGAGCTGGAAGTAAAAAAAGGGCCACCGGTGTATTATGTCCGGTTGGCGCTTATGGTGTGAGTGCTGCGTGACAACTGACTGCTCACCATTAACAACGCACAAAAAACAGGACGGATGAAAAAATTAAACTGCATTATCGTTGATGATGAGCCGGTAGCCCGCAAAATATTGCAGGAGTTTGTGGCGCAAACGCCTTTCCTGGAGCTGGCGGGCCAGTTTGAAAATGCGCTGAAGGCGGATGCCTTTATGCAAAACAATAAGGCAGACATACTGTTTCTCGACATCGAGATGCCCAGGGTGACCGGGTTGCAATACCTGAAAAGCACGGCGGTAAAACCGCTGGTGATACTCACCACGGCCTTTCCCGAATACGCGCTCGAAGGTTATGAGCTGGACATTATCGATTACCTGCTGAAGCCGGTGTCTTTTCGCCGGTTTTTAAAAGCGGTGCAAAAAGCGAAAGAGTATGCCGAACTAAAGGATGCCACCAATCCCGGCTCCGCGCCAAGCTGGCTATTTGTGCGCAGCGAAAGGCGGATTGAGAAAATAGAGCTGAAGGATATTTTGTATATAGAAAGCCTGGGCAACTATGTAAACATCTATACCGAAGCAAAAAAAATCATTGCCTATCTTACGCTCAAGGGACTGGAAGCCCAGCTGCCCGCTTACGAGTTTATCAAAATACACCAGTCGTTCCTGGTGAGCTTTTCAAAAATCAATTCCATCGAGGGTAACCAGGTAAACCTGAAAAACAAAGTGCTGCCCATCAGCCGGCACTACCGCGATTCGGTGATGCAGGCCGTTGAGCAGCGCTTGCTGAAAAGATGAGGTTTACTCGCAATCGGTCACCGAGATACCTTCATAACGAACGTCACTGCCATTGGTTATTTTGCAGGTGATCATTACTTCGGATACTGTATGGCTGCCGTCGACCCAGCTAAGATCTGCGTTCAATTCGCGATCAACATCATTGGCCGGGCGGCCGAAGGGCCAGCCTGCTTTGGGGTATCCTGACGCCTTTGCTTCGGCATCCATGATAAACCATTCGTACTGGTTGTTGGGATCGACCTGGTCGCCATACGTGTCTTCAATGGTCCATACGCCATAGCTGCCGTAACTAAGAGAGCAGCGGCTATCCGGGCCGGATATATACAGCTCCCAGAAACCGTGCGAGGCCGCGCTGACAGAAAGAAAGAGGTAGGCTGCCAGGATTGGCAAAAGGAATTTCTTTTTCATAAAAAGGATTGTTTAAATGGTTTATAATTAATACCCATTCAAATTAAACCATCCCGTTTAGCGTTCATTCATGCTGGTTGGCATTTTTGTAAGTAAGCTATTCCTGCTAATCGGTTATTCCTTTTTATACGTCAACACTTTATCCAAACGCTCGTATATATCCTGCAGGTGAATGCGGGTATCAGTTTCCGTTGCCAAAGGAATAGCTGCTTTTATTTCACGGGCCAGTTTTTTTACATGCGCTTTTACCACCGATACGGCATCACTGGTCTTATCGAGGGTTGGGGAAGGAGAAGACCCCACCGATATCGTTATCAAACCACCACTCCGGCCACCACCATCGCCACTACCTGCAAGAAACCGGGTAATACCTTCCACATACATCTTTTGCAGGTTACGACGGTAAATATCGATGGACCTGCGTGCGGGGAGCTCGCTGAAGATGCCTTTATACAAATCGCCCAGCATCGCGGAGAGTGTGTAGGCCGCCGCGGGATCAAACTGCTGCTCCTGTACCAGTTTGTTTACCCGGTCAAGCGAGAGCAATTGCGACAGAACAGTCCCCTGTATTTTGCCTACGGCGCCGTAATCGCCGCTGCCCGACAGGCTTACCAGCTTATTATCTATCAGCCATGCGGGGGTGGTAAACAACTGCTCCTGCAAAAACTGCATAGCCTGCTGCTGTTTTGCTTTGGATACAAATTCAAAGACGGCGCCCGGCTGCTCAATGCTTTTAGCCGTTGTCATGATACCACCGATATTTTTCAGCACATGGCCCATATAACGTTCATATTGAGCGATAAGCTCAACATACATGTCGCCCGCCTTATTGTACCCATCCGCAGGAACTTTTGTCCATTCAATAAGATGGGGTTCAATACGCTTCAGGTTCCTGATGCCGTAAGCGCCGGCTTTCATAGCATCGTCGCCCAGGTCTTCGCTCTGGCTGCGCGGGTCATAGTGATCCTGTTCCTGGCCAAAAAAGTATTGTTTGCCCAAAGCCAGCCTGCGTACGATCCATGCGTTGAGCGTATCGTTCTCCTCATCGGCTGTTTTGGCCGAGGGTATCCATTTATATCCCCATTCAATGGCCCATTTATCATAATCGCCGATATGGGGAAAGAGGCCTTTTTCGCTGATATTGTCTTCGGGCTGGGCTACATAATTAAACCGGGCATAATCCATGATGGAAGGCGTATGGCCATGTTCCTCTACCCAGGCTTTGTTGCGCAGGTTTTCTACCGGCACGGTGGAGGAAGCGCCAAAATTATGACGCAGCCCCAATGTATGGCCTATTTCATGGCTGGAAACGAAACGCACCAGCTGTCCCATAAGCGAATCGTCGATACGGGGCTTACGGGCGCGGGGATCGACGGCGGCGGTTTGTATAAAATACCATTTGTACAGCAGGTCCATCACATTGTGGTACCAGTTGATATGCGTTTCAAGGATTTCGCCGCTGCGCGGGTCTCTTACATTGGGGCCGGAGGCATTGGCGACATTGGAGGGTTTGTATACCAGCACGGAATGCCGGGCGTCTTCCATACTCCACGACGAATCGCCTACCGGCGCTTCCCTGCCTGTGATGGCATTTTTAAAACCGGCTTTCTCAAAGGCCACCTGCCAGTCGTTGATGCCCTGTATTAAATAAGGTACCCATTTTTTGGGCGTGGCGGGATCAATATAAATGACAATCGGCTTTTGCGGCTCAACCAATTCTCCCCGTTTGTATTTCTCCCGGTCTTCCTTTTTGGGCTCCAGCCTCCAGCGCCAGGTATTGGCCTGCTCTTTTACGCCCTGCGGGTTTATATCGTAATCGATGAACCGGGTGTTGAAAAAGCCTACCCGGCTATCGTAATAACGGGCCTGCATGGGCGTTTTTGGCAACAGTACGATGGAACTGTTCAAACCAAAAGTGGCAGGTCCGTTTCCCCTATTATACGTTTTGGTGGTTTTTATTTCGATGTTAATGGGAAAAGCATGTACGCCTTCCGTGTAAGAACGGTCGGCCAGCAGGTTGGCCAGGCCGTACACTTTTTTGACTTGTGGATCAAAGAAAAGCAGGTCATTGTCGGCATTGATGTAATCGGTAAGATCTATTATGGAGCCGGCGGAATCTTTTGAAAAGGCCCTGATGTCGAAAGCGGCCATAATAGGCTGCACATTGTTGTTGATAAAAGAACGGTACAACCCGTTTTCGGAGCTGTCATTCGATCGGTCGGGAAAGGAAATGCTTTTTACGAACATTTTATTGCCCGGCCCCTTTTCGAACCGGATCACATTCTCTCCTATTTCGTCGCCGGCATAGCCGGTGCGCTGTGCCCTTAATTCGGCGGCGGCGGCAGATATACGGTTTACCACCAGCAGGTCTCTGTGCAGGAGAGAATCGGGTATTTCAAAATAATATTTATCATCTACCTTATGCACGATGAAAAACCCTTTTTGTGTTTTTGCCTTTGCCGTAATGACCTCGTTGTAGGGTTTTGGCGCGGCCGTTCTTATGAATGGTTTGGCAGGCGTGGTATCTGCGGTATGGGGAGTAGCAAAGACCCGGATTTGCCCGGTGGCCGTTCCTGCTGTTACGGCAATAACAGCACCTAACATGAACAGGGCATGTTTTACAATTTTCATTATGTGTTGTTGAAATGTTTAAATAAAAGTTTGTTTTTAGACAGGGTGGGTCGCCCTTCGGGGGCGGCTCACCCTAATCCTGGTGGCCCAGCAGCTCTTCCAGTTTTTTGTCTAATGAATCGATATGCACATCATGCGCAATAATCTTACCGGCAGGGTCAATCAAAAAATTTTGGGGAAAGGCTTCAATGCCATATAGCTCCCTCGCCGTATCTCCATATACGTTCACCCATGGCAAGCCGAAATTGCGTACCATGCTCACCCATTTACCCCTATCGCCGTATTTACCGCTTTTATCGGTTACTGAAACATCGAAGAGCTCAAAGTTTTTGCCTTTAAAGGAGGCATAGGTCTTTTTCAGGAATCGTTTTTCCAATACGCATGGCCCGCAAAAGGTGGCCCAGAAATTCAGCAACACATATTTACCTTTAAAATCAGACAGGGAAACCGGTTTATTCAGCGTATCCGTTAATGTAAAATCGGGCGCCGGGTTGCCCAGCTTTGTTCTTTCCCAACTTGCTATCCTGTCGCCATATGCTGTTCCCGGTTCTGTTTTTTTGATACGGTCGGATAAAAGATGGAACAGCGGGCCTACTTCGTCTACAGAAGGCTTTTTGCCGAATTCATACCGCAGCAGGTGAAAGCTTACAAATGAGCTGGTATGGGCACGAATAAATTGCGTGTAGACCGCTTTTTCTTCTGCACGGAACCGGGACGCTTTTTCCTGGTAACCCTCTTGTGTCGGCCGCTGCCGGTAAAGCGCCGCTTTCCTTTCCTTAACAGGTTTCAGCAGGGCCTGCAACGCCTGGTAATGGCTGTTTTCGATACCGCCTTTTACCATTGCATGGATGAGTGAATCGCCCGTAACAGTGATAACCCCGTTTTCAACGTACAGGTAGCGTATTTCATTTTCCCCGTTTACAAAATGCCCATTACGACGTATGCACAAGGTTGCTTCCACCGGGTATTGGGTAGCGCCTTTAAATTCAAAGGAGCCATTGCTTAGCACGGCAGAATCGGTTACTTCGGCAAAATCGGGCAGCTGCTGATACCAAAGAAATACTTTTGCAGGTGCATTCAAATGACCGATGGCCCCCTTTATGACATATTTTTCCTGGGCAAATACCACCAGGGGCAACAGCAGGGCTGTTGTTATGATTCGTTTCTTCATTTTGATATTTTGTTATTCTTTTGTTTGTTCACTCGCTCGCCTCTGGCGAGTGAGGTTTACTGGCAAGCCTCTGGCTTGCGGGGGAGAGCCGGAGGCTCTCAAATAGTCCTCACCCGCCAGAGGCGAGCGAGTGAAACGTG
>Ga0307508_10001576_pt1 | contig 25444 bp, 21 predicted proteins | sample 9_EM_MG_FD_203089 | JGI IMG/M metagenome (GOLD analysis project Ga0307508, IMG submission 203089) | Populus trichocarpa ectomycorrhiza microbial communities from riparian zone in the Pacific Northwest, United States - 9_EM | ecosystem: Host-associated > Plants > Roots > Unclassified | place... | reverse complement strand
GCCTGCGGGCTGGAGCCCATCGCGTAGAGCTCGCGGCCGATCCGGTAGTTGCGCATCACCAGCGAGACGCCGCCGACCACGACGACCGCGATCAGGACCAGCCACGGGACGCCGAGGACCGAGTCGTTGGCGAACTGCAGGAAGTGCCGCGGCAGCCGGTCCGCGTTCACCTGCCTGCCGCCGGCCCAGGAGTAGGTGATGCCGCGGTAGATGTAGAGCGTGCCGAGCGTGACGACCAGCGCGGGGACGCGGCCGTACCGGACCAGGACGCCGTTGAGCAGGCCGCAGGCGGCGCCGACGAGCAGGCCGACGGCGATCGCCGCGATCATCGGCAGGCCCCGATGGTCGCTGACCAGCGACGCGACCGCCCAGGCGCTGATGCCCAGCACCGAGCCGACCGACAGGTCGATGTTGCGGGTGATCACCACGACGGCCTGCCCGGCGGCCATGACCGCGAGGATCGCCGTGTTGAGCAGGTTGTCGCGGATGCTCTGCCCGGACAGGAAGCGCGGATTGCCGATCGTTGTATAGGCGACCAGCAGGGCCAGCGCGAGGACGATGCCGAGCTCGCGGGTCTTCAGGATCACTGCGCGACCTCCTGGCCCATCGCCGCGTACATCACGGACTCCTCGCCTGCCTCGGCGCGGTTGAGCTGGGCGACGATGCGGCCCTCGCGCAGCACGATGATCCGGTCGGCCATGCCGAGCACCTCGGGCAACTCGGACGAGACCATCACGACCGCCAGCCCGTCCGCGGCCAGCGACGACATCAGCCGGTGCACCTCGGCCTTGGTGCCGACGTCGATGCCCCGGGTAGGCTCGTCGACGATCAGCAGCCGCGGCCCGGTGGACAGCCACTTGGCGAGGACCACCTTCTGCTGGTTGCCGCCGGAGAGCGTGCCGACCGCGTCGGAGAGCCGGCCCAGCTTGGTGTGCAGCCGCTCGGTCCAGGTGGCCGCGGCGCGGCGCTCGGCGCCGCCGAAGAGTAGGCCGAGCCGGGCCAGCTTGCGGGCCCGCGGCAGGGTCACGTTGCGCTCGATCGAGAGGTCCATGATCAGGCCCTGCTGGCGCCGATCCTCGGGGACCAGGGCCAGGCCGGCCGCCATCGCGGCGCGCGGCGAGCCGGGCTTGAGGCGCCGTCCGCGGAGCCTCACGGCGCCCGCGTCGTACCGGTCCACGCCGAAGATCGCCTGCATCACCTCGGAGCGGCCCGAACCCACCAGGCCGGCGAGGGCGACGATCTCACCGGAGCGTACGGAGAAGGTGATGTCGGCGAAGGCGCCGGACCGGGTGAGGCCCTCGACCTCGAGCAGCACCTCGCCGGGGGTGACCTGTTGTTTGGGGAAGAGCGCGCTGAGGTCGCGGCCGACCATCCGTCGGATCATGTCGTCGACCGTCAGGTCGGCGACCATCTCGGTGGCGACGTGCCGCCCGTCCCGCATGATCGTGACGCGCTGGCAGAGCGCCGTGATCTCCTCGAACCGGTGCGAGATGAACATGATCGCCGCGCCCTCGTCGCGCAGCGAGCGCACGACCGCGAAGAGCTGCTCCACCTCGACGCCGGAGAGTGCCGCGGTCGGCTCGTCCATGATCAGGATGCGGGCGTCGCTGGAGAGCGCCTTGGCGATCTCGACCAGTTGCTGGTCGGCGATCGACAGGCCGCGGGCCGGCCGGGTCGGGTCGAGGGCGACGCCGAGGCGGCGGAAGAGTCGCTCGGCGTTGGCCCGCATCGCCTTGCGGTCGATCTGGCGCAGCCGGGTCAGCGGCTGGTTGCCCATCGCGATGTTCTCGGCGACGGAGAGGTCGGGGAAGAGCGTCGGCTCCTGGTAGATCACCGCGATGCCGGCCGCCTTGGCGTCCGCCGGACCGGCGAAGTCGACGTCGGCGCCGTCGACCCGCAGCGTGCCGGTGTCGGGCCGGTACACCCCGGCCAGCATCTTCACGATCGTCGACTTGCCGGCGCCGTTCTCGCCGACCAGCGCGTGCGCCTCGCCGCGGTAGAGCGGGAAGCTGACACCCTGGACAGCCGCCACGGCCCCGAACGATTTCGCCACGTCGCGGATCTCCAGCAGGGCTTCCGCCTCCGCCACGGCCACCTCCTGCAAGATTTTGAAATGTTTCATTAGCGTAGTCAGAACGTAGGTGGCGTCGATCACACATGTCAAGCACCGGATCGAAACGTCGCGGAAACACCGTCGGCGTGGTCATGGCCGTTGCCGTAAGATTCGCTTCAACGTTTCAACGGGAGGCTGGCGTGTTGAACGGCAGGACGCCGTCGGTCAAGGACGTGGCGGCCGCCGCCGGCGTGTCGCTCGGCACGGTCTCCAACGTGATGAACCGGCCCGAGGTGGTCAGCACCCGGACCCGGGAGCGGGTCGAGCGGGCCATGGCGGAGTTGGGCTTCGTTCGCAACGAGTCGGCGCGGCAGTTGCGCGCCGGGACCAGCCGCACGTTGGCGTACGTGATGCTGGACGGCAGCAACCCGTTCTTCCACGACGTGGCGCAGGGCATCGAGTCCGCCGCCGAGGACGTCGACCTGTCGCTGTTCATCTGCAACAGCAACAGCCGGGCCGACCGCGAAGCGGTGCACCTCGACCGGCTCCTGCAGCAACGCGTCCAGGGCATCCTGATCACTCCCGTCAACCCCGAGGCGCCGCACCTCGACGAGCTGTCTCGGCGCGGCGTCCCGCTCGTGATCGTCGACCGGGTGCGCGGCGGGGACGGCTGCTGCTCGGTGGCGGTGGACGACGTGCTCGGCGGGCGGATCGCCGTCGAGCATCTGGCCGAGCAGGGGCACCGGCGGGTCGCGTTCATCGGCGGTCCCGAGTCGATCGGCCAGGTCCGGGAGCGTCTGCAGGGGGCCCGGGAGATCTGGGCCGAGCTCGGCCTGCCCGCCGACGACCTGATCAACCTGCCCACCGAGGCGCTCACCGTGGCCGAGGGCCGCTCGGCGGGCGAGCGCCTCGCCGGCCTGCCGACCCGGCGGCGCCCGACCGCCGCGTTCTGCGCCAACGACCTGCTGGCGCTGGGCCTGCTGCAGCAGAGCATCGGCGCCGGCCGGCGCGTGCCCGAGGACCTGGCCATCGTCGGGTTCGACGACATCGAGTTCGCGGCGGCCGCGGCGGTGCCGCTGACCTCGGTGCGCCAGCCGCGGCAGGAGCTGGGGCGGGCGGCGGCCCAGTTGGTCCTGGACGAGGCGACCAACCCCGACCACCGCCACCAACAGTTGACCTTCACCCCGGAGCTGGTGGCCCGCGCGTCGTCGCGCCGTTAATCGATTTGTGGCGGCAGCGCCGATCCTCGACGATTTCTCGTCGGCGGTTCAACCGTCCGGCGGTCCAGCGGTGATCTTGAACGGGGTCGGAGTGCGTCGAGCCCGCGAAGGCCCGCGGCCGAACTTCGACGGGATGGTGCGATGTCAGACGTGAATCGGAATCGGCGTCATCTCGGTCGCGTGTTCAGTGAGGTGCCCGAGCTCTACGACAGCGTTCGGCCGGGCTACCCGGACGAGCTGTTCGCGGACCTGGTCGCCATCACCGGCCTGGGGGAAGACTCCGCGGTTCTCGAGGTGGGCTGCGGCACCGGCCAGGCGACGAGCTCGCTGGCGGCGCTCGGCTGTGCGGTGACCGCGATCGAGCCGGGCGAGGGAATGGCGGCGCTCGCCCGCCGACGGCTGGCCGACTTCGGCAACGTCACCGTCGAGACGTCGACGTTCGAGGATTGGGACGACCTCGGCCGGCGCTTCGACGTCATCGTGGCCGCGTCGTCGTGGCATTGGGTCGACCCGTCGATCGGCTGGCCGCGAGCACACCACCTGCTGCGGGCCGGGGGCTGGATGGCGCTGCCCGGCAACGTCGTCGTCCGCCGGCCGGGAGAGCCGGAGGCCTACGCCGAGACCGCCGATCTGCACGAGCGATTCTCCCCGGGGAACCCGGACTGGGGTCATCCCCCGCTGGAGGAAGACGTTCGCGCCAGCGACGCGGGGTGGGGACTGGTCGAGGATCCCGGCGGCCTGTTCGGCCCGACGATCGTGCGCTGGTACCCGACCGTCCAGTGGTTCGACGGGGCAGGCTTTGCCGATCTCCTCCGCTCGCAGTCCATCTATCGGAGTCTCGAACGCGACGTCCGTGAGCCCTTGGCCGACGCCGTCGCCGAGCGCATCCGCACGCGGATGGGCGACCGGGCGCCACGTCGTTACCTGAGCGTCCTCCGCGTCGGACAGCGTGCCGGCTGAGCCACGGCAGGCGCCGGTTCGGGCCCGGATCGCCCGCGCCCCCGCCGCCTGATTCCCGGCCGAGCCGCGGTATTACTTTGATACCATCCGGTGGTATCTTTTTGGTATGGCGATGACTCTGCGGCTACCGGACGAGTTGAACGAGGCGATGAAGAAGCAGGCCGAGGCGGAGCACATGTCCGTGCACGGGTTGGTGATCAAGGCGGCCGAGGAGTACCTGGCGCGGCAGGGTAAGCGTGGCTTGATCGATGACGCGGTTGGCAAGATCAAGGTCGATTTCGCCGACGCTTTGCGACGGTTGGGCGAGTGATCTACCTGGATGTGGAGGATCTGGTGCGCATCGCGCAGCAGATCCTGCCGCACCCTCCGGTGGTGCGCGAGTGGGGGCTGCTGTCTGCGTCGGCGGCCCGTCCGCAGACCTTGGCGTTCGGTTTCGAGCCCTACCCGACGCTGGCGGAGAAGGCGGCGGCGCTGTTGGTTTCGCTGGCGATGAATCATTGTCTGATCGACGGCAACAAGCGGCTGGCGTTGGCCGCGGCGTTGACGTTCTGTGTCGTCAACACGGGCCGCGTGCCGACGATGAGCAACGACGACGCATACGACCTGGTAATTGCGGTCTGTGAGCACCGGGCCGACGTCGCGGAGGTTGCCGAGGCGCTGCGCAAGGCAGGCGTCGACTAACAGAGGCTTCCAGGGGGCGCCTATTGACCGCTACCGGCCCCCGGCCGTAGCATCTCTGAAACGTTTCAGAGCGTCTTGAGCTACGGCGAAGGAAACCATGACGACTTCGGCCAGCGCGAACCCGGACCGGTCGGCTCGCACCAATCCCGTGGTGCGTGAGCTGCTGGAACGCAGCAACCGGCTGGGCGCCGACCCGCGCGTCACCAACTACGCGGGCGGCAACACCTCGGCGAAGGGGAGCGCCGCCGATCCCGTCACCGGGAAGCCGGCGGAGCTGCTCTGGGTGAAGGGCTCCGGCGGCGACCTCGGCACGCTCGCCGAGAACGGGCTCGCGGTGTTGCGGCTCGACCGGCTGCGGGCGCTCGCCGGCGTCTATCCGGGCGTGGAGCGCGAGGACGAGATGGTCGCCGCGTTCGACTACTGCCTGCACGGGCGGGGCGGCGCGGCGCCGAGCATCGACACCGCCATGCACGGTCTCGTCGAGGCCGCGCATGTCGACCACCTGCACCCCGACTCCGGCATCGCGATCGCCACCGCGGCCGACGGGCCGGCGCTGACCAAGGAGATCTTCGGCGACCGGGTGCTCTGGGTGCCGTGGCGCCGGCCGGGCTTCCAGCTCGGGCTCGACGTCGCGGCCGTGCAGCGGGCCAACCCGCAGGCCATCGGCGTCGTGCTGGGCGGGCACGGCGTCACCGCGTGGGGCGCGACCAGCGCCGGGTGCGAGGCGCACTCCCGCGAGATCATCGAGACGGCCGCGGCCTATCTGGCCACGCACGGTCGTCCGGCGCCGTTCGGCCCGGCGGTCCACCGGAGCCTGACCCCGGCCGTACGCCGGGAGCGCGCGGCCGCCCTCTTCCCGATGCTGCGCGGCCTCGCCTCCACCGACCGGCCGCAGGTGGGCCACTACACCGGCACGGAGGTCGTCCTCGACTTCGTGAACAGCGAGCGCATGCCCGCGCTGGCGGCGCTCGGCACGTCCTGCCCCGACCACTTCCTGCGTACGAAAGTGAAGCCGTTGGTCGTGGACACCGCGCCCGACGCGCCGCTCGCCGAGGTCGAGGCCCGGGTGCGGGAGCTGCACGCCGCCTACCGCGACGACTACCGCGCCTACTACGAGCGGCACGCGAGCGCGGACAGCCCGCCGATGCGCGGCGCGGACCCGGCGATCGTGCTGGTCCCGGGCGTGGGGATGTTCTCGTTCGGCGCCGGCAAGCAGACCGCGCGGGTGGCCGGCGAGTTCTACGTCAACGCCGTCAACGTGATGCGCGGCGCCGAGTCGGTGTCGAGCTACGCGCCGATCGACGAGTCGGAGAAGTTCCGGATCGAGTACTGGGCGTTGGAGGAGGCCAAGCTCCGGCGGATGCCGAAGCCGAAGCCGCTCGCGGCCCGCGTCGCGTACGTGACCGGCGGCGGCTCCGGGATCGGCCGGGCCGTCGCCCTGCGCCTCGCCGCGGAGGGCGCGTGCGTGGTGGTAGCCGACCGCGACTTCGACTCGGCGACGAGGGTGGCCGGCGAGATCGGCGGCGCCGACGCGGCGATCGCGGTCGCCGCCGACGTCACCAGCGCCGACGCGGTCGCCGAGTCGCTGCGGGAGGCGGTGCTGGCCTTCGGCGGGGTCGACCTGATCGTCAACAACGCCGGGCTGTCCATCTCCAAGCCGCTGCTGGAGACGACCGAGGCCGACTGGGATCTGCAGCACGACGTGATGGCCAAGGGCTCGTTCCTGGTCTCGCGCGAGGCGGCCCGGGTCATGATCGCGCAGGGGACGGGCGGCGACATCGTCTACATCGCCAGCAAGAACTCGCTCTTCGCGGGGCCGAACAACGTCGCGTACGGCGCGGCCAAGGCTGATCAGGCGCACCAGGTGCGGCTGCTCGCGGCGGAGCTGGGAGCGCACGGCATCCGGGTCAACGGCATCAACCCGGACGGCGTGGTCCGCGGGTCGGGCATCTTCGCCGGCGGCTGGGGCGCGCGGCGGGCCGCGGTGTACGGCGTTCCGGAGGAGAAGCTCGGCGAGTACTACGCCCAGCGCACCCTGCTCAAGCGCGAGGTGCTGCCCGAGCATGTGGCCAACGCGGTCTTCGTGCTGACCGGCGGGGAGCTCACCCACACGACCGGCCTGCACATCCCGGTGGACGCCGGCGTCGCGGCCGCGTTCCTGCGATGAGGTCGTTCGCCGCGGTCGACCTCGGCGCGTCCAGCGGACGGGTGATGGTCGGCCGGGTCGGGCGCTCGGGGGTGGAGCTCGCCGCCGTGCACCGGTTCGCCAACGAGCCGGTGCGCGCGGGCGGCACGCTCTACTGGGACATCCTGGCGCTCTACCGCGGGGTCCTCGACGGGCTGCGGCTGGCCGGGCCGGTCGACGGCATCGGGATCGACTCGTGGGCGGTCGACTACGGGCTGCTCGACGCCTCGGGCGCGCTGCTCGGCAACCCCGTGCACTACCGCGACGCGCGGACCGAGGGCGTGCCGGCGCGGGTCGCGGCGGTGGTCGGCGACGACGAGCTGTACGAGATCACCGGCCTGCAGAAGCTGCCGTTCAACACTCTCTACCAGCTTGCGGCGTCGCTCGACACCCCGCAGCACGCGGCGGCCCACCGGCTCCTGCTGATCCCCGACCTGCTGGCGTACTGGCTGACCGGGGAGGTCGGCGCGGAGTACACCAACGCGTCGACCACCGAGCTGCTGGACGTGCGTACCGGTGAGTGGTCCTCGTCCCTGATGGCCGCCCTGGGCATCCGGCCGTCGCTGTTCCCGCCGATCCGCCGGCCGGGATCGCTGATCGGCGCCTTCGACGGCACCCCCGTCGTGGCCGTCGGCTCGCACGACACCGCCTCGGCCGTCGTCGGCGTGCCGGCCGAGGCGGCCGACTTCGCCTTCATCTCCTGCGGCACCTGGTCGCTGGTCGGGCTGGAGCTGGACGCGCCGGTGCTGTCCGCGCGGTCGCGGGCGGCGAACTTCACCAACGAGGGCGGCGTCGACCAGACGATCCGCTACCTGCGCAACGTGATGGGCCTCTGGCCGCTGCAGGAGTGCATGCGGGAGTGGGGCTCGTCGGACATCGACGCTCTGCTGCGCGCGGCCGCGGCGGAGCCGGCCTTCGCGGCCGTCGTCGACCTGGACGATCCGGTGTTCCTGCCGCCGGGCGCCATGGTGGCCCGGATCGCCGCGGCGTGCGCGTCGGCGGGACAGCGCACGCCCTCGTCAGTGGCCGGCTTCGTCCGGTGCATCATGGACAGCCTGGCGCTCGCCCACCGCCGTGCGGTGCGCCAGGCCCAGGAGCTTTCCGGGCGGTCGGTCAGCGCGGTGCACGTGGTCGGCGGGGGAGCGCGCAACGAGTTGCTCTGCCAGCTGACCGCGGACGCTTGCGGGCTGCCGGTGCTCGCCGGGCCGGTCGAGGCCACCGCGCTGGGCAACGTGCTCGTGCAGGCGCGGGCGGCCGGGACTATCGGCGGCGACCTTGCGGCGCTGCGCGCGGTTTTGCGCAAGACTCAGCACATCGTGCGCTACGAGCCGCGCGGTGCCGACGCCGCATGGCGGGAGGCCGCCGGCCGGATTGCGGACAGGTAGGAGGGTGCGCGGTGCGGATCGCGCTGTTCGTGACGTGTCTGGCCGACACGATGTTCCCCGCCGCGGCGAAGGCGACCGTGGTGCTGCTGGAGCGGCTCGGCCACGAGGTCGTGTTCCCGGTGGAGCAGACGTGCTGCGGTCAGATGCACATCAACACCGGCTACCAGAAGGACGCCTTGCCGCTGGTCCGGCGGCATGCGCGGACCTTCGATCCGTACGACGTGATCGTCGCGCCGTCGGGGTCGTGCGTCGGGTCGGTGCGCCACCAGCACGCGTCGGTCGCGCGGCAGGCCGGCGAGCCGGGGCTGGCCTCCCGGGCCGAGTCGGTGGCCTCCCGCACGTTCGAGCTGTCCGAGCTGCTGGTGGACGTGCTCGGGGTGGAGGACGTGGGCGCCTACTACCCGCACCGGGTCACCTATCACCCGACCTGCCACTCGTTGCGCGTGCTGCGGGTCGGCGACAAGCCAGAGCGGCTGCTGCGCAAGGTGCGCGGGCTGTCCCTGATCGAGCTGCCCGCGGCGGAGCAGTGCTGCGGCTTCGGCGGGACGTTCGCGGTGAAGAACGCGGACACGTCGACCGCCATGCTGGCCGACAAGATGCGGCACGTGCTGGAGACCGGGGCGGACGCCTGCACGGCCGGAGACGCGTCCTGCCTCATGCACATCGGCGGCGGCCTGTCCCGGCTGCGCACCGGTGTCCGCACGGTGCACCTGGCCGAGATCCTCGCCGCCACGGAAGCCTCGACGGAAGCCGCCACGGAAGCCTCGACGGAAGCAGGTCCGCGATGAGCCGCACGTTCCTCGGGATGCCGGTGACCGCGCCGCGTGGGGTGGGCAACCTGCGCGGCGACGAGTCGTTCCCGGCGGCGGCCCGCAAGGCGCTCGCCGACCCGCAGCTGCGCCGCAACCTGCAGCACGCCACGACGACGATCCGCGAGAAGTCGGCGCGGGTCATCGCGGAGCTGCCGGACTGGCAGCAGCTGCGGTCGGCCGGCTCGGCGCTCAAGGCCGAGACCATGGCCCGCCTGCCGGAGCTGCTCGAACAGCTCGAGGCCGCGGTCACCGCGGCCGGCGGGACGGTGCACTGGGCCGCCGACGCCAACGAGGCCAACGCCATCGTCACCGAGCTGGTCCGGGCCACCGGGCATGACCGGGTCATCAAGGTGAAGTCGATGGCCACCCAGGAGATCGGGCTCAACGAGGCGCTGGAGGCGGCGGGCATCACCCCGGTCGAGACCGACCTGGCCGAGCTGATCGTGCAGCTCGGCCACGACAAGCCGAGCCACATCCTGGTGCCGGCGATCCACCGCAACCGGGCCGAGATCCGGGAGATCTTCCTGCGCGCGATGCCGGGCGTCGACCCCGGCCTGACCGACGATCCGCCGGCGTTAGCCGCGGCCGCCCGGCGCTACCTGCGGGAGACGTTCCTGCAGACCAAGGTCGCGGTGTCGGGGGCGAACTTCGGGATTGCCGAGACGGGCACGCTGGCGGTGGTCGAGTCGGAGGGCAACGGCCGGATGTGCCTCACCCTGCCGGACACGCTGATCACCGTCATGGGCATCGAAAAGGTGGTGCCCCGCTGGTCCGACCTCGAGGTGTTCCTGCAGCTGCTGCCGCGGGCGTCGACCGGGGAGCGGATGAACCCGTACACGTCGATGTGGACCGGGGTGACGCCGGGCGACGGCCCGCGGGACTTCCATCTCGTGCTGCTGGACAACGGGCGCAGCGCGGTGCTCGCCGACGAGGTGGGCCGGCAGGCGCTGCACTGCATCCGGTGCTCGGCGTGCCTCAACGTGTGCCCGGTCTACGAGCGGACGGGCGGGCACGCGTACGGGTCGGTCTATCCGGGCCCGATCGGGGCGATCCTGTCGCCGCAGCTCACCGGCGTCGCGGACAACGCCTCCCTGCCGTACGCGTCGTCGCTCTGCGGCGCCTGCTTCGACGCCTGCCCCGTGAAGATCGACATTCCGGCGATCCTGGTGCACCTGCGCAATCAGGCCCCGCACCCCAGGTCCGAGGCGGCGGCGATGGCGGCCGCCGCGTACACGATGGACCGCCCGAAGCTCTACCGGGCCGCGCAGCGGGCCGCGAAACTCGCCCGGATCGCCGGACGGCGAGGCCGCGGCCTGCCTCCGCCGCTGAACGGGTGGACCCTGAGCCGCGACGTGCCGCAGCCGCCGGCCGAAACCTTCCGCGATTGGTGGCGAGGGCGATGAGCTCCAAGGAAACCATCCTCGGCCGGGTACGCGCCGCGCTGCGGGACAGCCCGGCCGTGCCCGAGGTGCCCCGCGACTACCGGCGGGAGTTCGACGAGGCCGACCTCGAACGCTTCGTGGACCGGCTGGTCGACTATCGCGCGGTGGTGCACCGCGACGACGACATCGCGGGCGCCATCGGGCGGATCGTCAAGACGGGCGTCCTGGTCGTACCGCCGGGTCTCGACCTGTCGTGGCTGCCGTCGGACGTCGAGGTCCTGATCGACGACGGTCTGAGCGCCGAGGACATCGCCGCGGCCGACGGGGTGGTGACGGCGGCGGCCGTCGCCGTCGCCGAGACCGGGACCATTGTGCTCGACGGGTCCCCCGACCAGGGCCGGCGGATCCTCTCCCTCCTGCCCGACCTGCACATCTGCGTGATCCGCCCGAACCAGGTCGTGGCGTCGGTGCCGGAGGCGCTCGCCCGGCTCGACCCGCGCCGGCCGCTGACCTGGATCAGCGGGCCGTCAGCCACCAGCGACATCGAGCTCAACCGGGTCGAGGGCGTCCACGGCCCACGCAACCTGCACGTGGTCCTCACCCCGTCGGGCCGGGCCTGACCAGGCCGGTTTCGTAGGCGATGACCACGAGCTGGGCGCGGTCGTGCGCGCCCAGCTTCATCATCGTGCGGTTCACGTGGGTCTTCACGGTGTGCGGGCTGACCACGAGGTGGCGGGCGATGTCCTCGTTGGACAGCCCGCCGCCGACCAGCGCGAGCACCTCGCGCTCGCGCTCGGTCAGCCCGGCCAGGCGCTTGGGCGTGGGCGCGTGGCCGCGCTCGGGCTGCGCCAGGAAACGGGCGATCAGGCTGCGGGTGGCGGCCGGGGTGAGCAGCGCGTCGCCGCGGTGGACGACCCGGATCGCCTGCAACAGCTCCTGCGGTTCCGCGCTCTTGCCCAGGAAGCCGCTCGCGCCCGCACGCAGGGCCTCGAAGACGTACTCGTCGATCTCGAACGTGGTGAGGATCAGGACGCGTACGCCGGTGAGCCGCTCATCCGCGGTGATCCGGCGGGTCGCGCCGAGGCCGTCGAGCTCGGGCATCCGGATGTCCATGAGGATCACGTCGGTTCCCTCGGCGCGGACCAGGTCGACGGCCTGCTGCCCGGTGCGGGCCGTGCCCGCCACACACATGTCCTCGGTCGCGTCGATCAGCGTGGCGAAGCTCGCCAGAAGCAGCGGCTGGTCGTCGGCGAGCGCGACCCGGATCACGCCGGGTGGCCCATCGGGAGCTCGGCGGTCACCCGGAACCCGCCGGCGGCCCGCGGTCCGGCGCGCAGCGTGCCGCCCAGCGCGGCGACCCGTTCCCGCATGCCGACCAGGCCGTGCGCGTCGGGCCCCGGCAGCCGCGGCGCGGCCGGCCCATCGTTCTCCACCACCATGGTCAGCGTCCCGCCCTCCTGCCGCAGCGTCAGCCGCACCTCGACCGGCCCGGCATGCTTGCGTACGTTCGTCAGGGACTCCTGCACGATCCGGTACGCGACCAGGTCGGTCGCCGGCGACGGGGCCCGGCCCTCGCCGTCCCGCCGGCAGGCGATGCGCAGCCCCGACCGCTCGAACGTGGCGAGCAGATCGTCGAGCGCCGCCAGGCCGACGGCCGGTTCGACGGGCGCGGGCGGCTCGTCGGCGCGGCGCAGCAGGCCCACGGCGTCGCGCAACTCGTCCAGCGCCGACCGGCTGCTGCGTCGGATCTGCTCCAGCGTCTCGCGAACCGGCGCCGGCTCGCCGGTCAGCACGTGGCCGGCCACCCCGGCCTGCACGTTGATCAGCGCGAGGTGGTGGCCGACGCTGTCGTGCAGGTCGCGGGCGATCCGCAACCGCTCCTCGGTCACCCGCTCCTGAGTGCGCAGCAGCGCCTCGGCCAGGTAGGCCCGCCGGTTGCGGGACGCCTCGCCGGCCGCAACCGCGAGGCCGCCCAGCGCGGCCAGGGCGATGTTCTCCGGGCCGAGGAAGTTTCCCGCCCTGGCCAGCGTGTGGAACGCGCCGAGCAGCAGCACCAGCGTTACGGCGAGCACGAGGGAGCGCCGCCGGCCGGTGGTCTCCGCGACGGTGTAGAGCGCGATCAGCGGCGCGGCCAGGATCAGCGTGCCGCCGTTACCGTAGACCCGGGCCAGGTACGCCTCGGAGGCCACGGTGCTGACCAGCAGCACCGAGTACGGCCAGCGGCGGCGCAGGGCGAGCGCGGCGCAGGCGACACCGGAGGCGGCGAGCGCGACGCCGTCGCGCGGGTGGTGCCCGGTCGTCGTGGTCAGCAACGTGACCAGCCAGACGACCAGCGCCGCGGCGGCGTCCGCGACGTGCGGGCGGTCGTGGGCCATCCGCTGCAGGTGGCCGAGGACGGGCATGGCATCACGGTACGACCGGACGCCGCCGGTGGGGATACCGCGGACGCGGTATGCGCAAGATGCCGCGACTGGGCGACGAGAAGCGGGGGCCGTACGGGCCAGAGTCTTGGTCATGACGGATGTATCGGTGAACGGACTTACCAAAAGGTTCGGCGGCGTCACCGCCGTACGCGACCTGAGCTTCGACGTCACGCCCGGCGTGACCGGATTTCTCGGCCCCAACGGCGCCGGCAAGACCACCACCCTGCGCATGCTGCTCGGGCTCGTGCGGCCCACCGCCGGGACGGCGACCATCGGCGGGCGGCGATACGCCGACCTGACCCACCCGCGCCGGGTCGTCGGCGCGCTGCTCGACTCCATCGGCTTCCACCCGGGCCGCACCGCGCGGCAGCACCTGTTGATCTCGGCGTCGGCCTCCGGCATCGCCACCTCCCGGGTGGCGGCGGTGCTCGACGCGGTCGGGTTGACCTCGGAGCAGGCCGACCGCCGCGTGCGCGGCTACTCGCTCGGCATGCGGCAGCGGCTCGGGCTGGCGGCGGCCCTGCTCGGCGATCCCGAGGTGCTCGTGCTCGACGAGCCGGGCAACGGCCTCGACCCGGCCGGCATGGCCTGGCTGCGCCGGCTGCTGCGCGAGTTGGCGGACGACGGCCGCACGATCATCGTCTCCAGCCACGTGCTCGCCGAGGTCGCGCAGACCGTCGACCAGGTGGTGATCGTGAACGAGGGCGCGCTGCGCTACGCGGGCCCGCTGGCGTCGCTCTCCGGCCCCGGCGACACCCTGGAGGACGCGTTCCTCCGCCTGACCGACGCCCTGGAACGGAGCCCGAAATGACCGTCGCCGCCGAATTCCGGAAGCTGCGCACCGTCCGCAGCACCTGGTTGCTGCTGGGCATCGCGCAACTGGTCGTCGTGGCCGGCGTCAGCGGGCTGATGATCCGCAACGACGACCGGACCGGGTCGACCGCGCAGCAGGGCGCGATGGCCCACGTCGGGTTGGTCGCGATCTTCTCGCTGTTGCTCGGCGTGCTGGCGGTGGCTGGCGAGTACCGCCACCGCACGATCACCGACGCCTACCTGGCCACCCCGCGCCGCGACCGGGTGGTGCTGGCCAAGCTGGCGGTCACGGTCGGCGCCGGGGTGGTCTTCGGCCTGGTCGCGACGGTCACGGCGCTGGTCACGACGGCGGCCTGGATCGGCTCGGCGCTCTCGATCTCTTCCTGGGACCTCTGGCGTACGCTGCTCGGCGGCCTGGCCTGGAACGTCGCGTTCGCCGCGATCGGCGTGGGCGTCGGCGCCCTGATCACCAATCTGATCGCCGCCGTCGCCGCGGCCCTAGCCTGGCTCGCGCTGGTCGAGGGCATCGTCGCCCAACTCCTCGGTGGCGCCGGGAAGTGGCTGCCGTTCGCCCTCGGCTCGGCGCTGGACGGCCTGCCGGGCCGCACGAACGTCCCGCCCCAGTGGCAGGCCGGACTGGCCCTGACGGCCTACGCGGCGGCCTTCGTCGCCGCCGCCGTCGCGACCACCCTCCGCCGAGACGTCACCTAATGGCCGCAAAGCAACCGGCTGTACGGCCTTGAGCTTGCTCGACCGGCTGACCGGAGACTCACGGGTCCCGTGAATGCGCGCAGAGTGACGGCGTCCGGAGGACGGTATTCGATTTCTCTTCACAACTGGCGGGATGTGCCCACGTCCGTCTGGTTGTGATGCCCCAGCGAAAACTGTTCCCCGAGCAGGCGGCAGATCCATGGCTGGGTAATTCCTCTTTGAACGCTGCGCTGCGGCATGGGAGATCATTCGCGGACAGCGCCCCGGACATCACCATGCTGAAATCGGTGCCGTGCGTGGTGTTGAGCTGCGCCAGGGCGACCTCGGCGATCAGGCGGGCGACCTCGGTGGCCACCGGGACGGTCCGCAGGCCGCGCCTTTGCCCGACCACGCGGTCGGTCTGGTCACTACGATCAAGGCGGTCGAGCGTGCGGTGAGCGAGGCGGCCGCCAGTTGGACTACCTGGGCCCCTGACCCCGCGCCGAAAGGGACTTCGGACATGCATGACGATCGCCGACTGGTCGAGAAGCGGCTGGAGCGGATCCTCACCCAGCGCGTGCTGCCGGCCGTGTACGCCGACCGGATCCCGCTGGAGCTGAGCGTCTGGCGCGTGCCCGGCGAACCGGTGCCCGTCGCCGAGGCCATCGCCGCCCGGTACGAGCCGTTCGCCGTCGGCCAGCAGTGGGGCCGGCCGTGGGGCACGTGCTGGTTCCGGGTCACCGGCGAGGTTCCGGCGGCCTGGGCGGGCCGGCGGGTGGAGGCGGTGTTCGACCTCGGCTGGGTCAGCCAGTGGCCGGGCGGGCAGGCCGAGGGCCTCGCCTACGACCTGGGTGGGCGCCCGATCAAGGGCATCGCCCCGATGAACCAGCACATCCCGGTGGCCGGCCCGGGCCCGGTGGGCCTGCTGATCGAGGCGGCCGCCAACCCCGACATCCTGCACGACGGGTTCGTGCCGACCCCGCTCGGCGACCCGGCGACCGCCGGCGACGACCCGCTCTACCGGATGGCCCGGGCCGACCTGGCGGTGCTCGACGAGGACGTCTGGCACCTGTCGCTCGACCTGCGGGTGCTGCGCGACCTGATGCTCCAGCTGGCCGAGACCGATCCGCGCCGGCACGAGATCCTGCGGGCCCTGGAGCGCGCGCTCGACGCGCTCAGCCTCGACGACGTCTCGGGCACCGCGGCGGCGGCCCGCGCGCGGCTGGCCGACACGCTGGCCCGGCCGGCGCACGCGAGCGCGCACACCATCAGCGCGGTCGGGCACGCGCACATCGACAGCGCGTGGCTGTGGCCGATCCGCGAAACCGTCCGCAAGACGGCCCGCACGTTCGCCAACGCCACCGCGCTGGCCGGGGACTATCCGGAATTCATCTTCGCCTGCTCGCAGGCCCAGCAGTACGCCTGGGTGAAGGAGCACAGCCCCGAGGTGTTCGGCCGGATCCAGTCCGCGGTCAAGAACGGGCAGTGGCAGCCGGTCGGCGGGATGTGGGTCGAGGCCGACGGCAACCTGCCCGGCGGCGAGGCGCTGGCCCGCCAACTCGTGCACGGCAAGCGGTTCTTCCTCGACGAGTTCGGCGTGGACTGTCGCGGCGTGTGGCTGCCCGACTCGTTCGGCTACACGGCCGCGTACCCCCAGCTGGCCCGGCTGGCCGGGATGGAGTGGTTTCTGACCCAGAAGATCTCGTGGAACCAGACCAACAAGTTCCCGCACCACACGTTCTGGTGGGAGGGCATCGACGGCACCCGGATCTTCACGCACTTCCCGCCCGCCGACACGTACAACGGCGACATGGGCGGCGCGGAGCTGGCGCATGCCGTGCGCAACTACGCCGACAAGGGCGGCGGCACCCGGTCGCTGCTGCCGTTCGGCCACGGCGACGGCGGCGGCGGTCCCACCCGCGACATGGTCGAGCGGGCCCGCCGCGTACGCGATCTGGAAGGCTCCCCGAGGGTGGTCATCGAGACGCCGGACGAGTTCTTCGCCGCCGCCCGCGCGGAGTATCCCGACGCGCCGGTCTGGTCCGGCGAGCTCTACCTGGAGCTGCACCGGGCAACCTTCACCAGCCAGGGCCGCACCAAGGCGGGCAACCGGCGCAGCGAGCACCTGCTGCGCTCGGCCGAGCTGGCCTGCACCGCGGCCGCGGTCCGGGCGGGCTTCGACTATCCCTACGACCGGCTCGACCGGCTCTGGAAGACCGTGCTGCTGCAGCAGTTCCACGACATCCTGCCGGGGAGCTCGATCGCCTGGGTGCACCGCCAGGCCGAGGCGACCTATGCCGAGGTGATCTCCGAGCTGGCAGAGATCGTCCACGAGGCGATGGCCGCGCTGGCCGGCGAAGGCACGACCACGTGGGTGTTGAACGCGAGCCCGCTGGCGCGGACCGAGGTGGTGGACGGCGCGTACGTCCGGGTCGGCCCGTCCTATGCCGGGCCGTTGCGGACCGCCGAGCCGCCCGAGGCGAAGGTCCGCGGCACCGACCGCAGCCTGGACAACGGCCTGGTGCGGGTGGAGATCGACGACGACGGGCTGATCAGCTCGCTGCGCGATCTGGCGGCCGATCGCGAGATCATCCCGGCGGGGGAGCGGGGCAACCTGCTGCGGCTGCACACCGACCTGCCGAACGAGTGGGACGCCTGGGACATCGACCGGCACTACCGCCGCCAGTACGTCGACCTCACCGCGGCCGAGTCGGTCACGCTGGTCGAGGACGGGCCGCTGGTGGGCGCGCTCCGGGTCGTGCGGGCCTTCGGGAGCTCCCGAATCGTCCAGACGATCCGGGTCCGGGCCGGCAGCAGACGCGTCGACATCGAGACCGAGATCGACTGGCACGAGACCGAGAAGATCCTCAAGGCGGCGTTCCCGCTGGACGTGCTCGCCGAGCGCACCGCCTCGGAGATCCAGTTCGGCCACGTCTTCCGGCCCACGCACACCAACACCAGCTGGGACGCCGCGCGCTTCGAGGTCTACTGCCACCGCTGGGTGCACGCGAGCGAGCACGGCTACGGCGTGGCGCTGATCAACGACGCCACCTACGGACACGACGTCACCCGAGACGGCCGGACGACCACCGTGCGGCTCAGCCTGGTGCGCGCGCCGCGCTGCCCGGACCCGCAGGCCGACCAGGGACCACACCGGATGACGTACGCGATCGTGCCGGGCGCGAGCATCGAGGACGCGATCGCCGAGGGGTACGCGCTCAACCTGCCGCTGCGGGCACGCCCGGGCGGCCGGGCGGCCGAGGTCGAGCCGCTGGTCGACGTCGAGGGCGCGACGGTCGAGGCCGTGAAGCTGGCCGACGACCGCTCCGGCGACGTCATCCTGCGCATCTACGAGTCCCGCGGCGGCCGCGCCCGGGCCCTGCTACGCGCCTCGTTCCCGCTCGCCGGCGTCGAGGTGGTCGACCTTCTCGAACGTCCCGTCGAGCGGGAGAGCCCGGCGATCGGACCGGACGGCGGCGTGCCGCTCGTGCTGCACCCGTTCCAGGTGCTCACCCTGCGGCTCCGGCGGCGCCTCGCCTGAAATTGATCTGTGTACCTACTTGACTACGTCGTTGTGAACGCAAACACTCTGGCAACATCCCCGTCACGCGCCTTCCCCGATCACGCTAAGGGCTCGCGGACGTCGTCCGGAGCCGCTGACGAGCACGCCGAGGAAGGCCTTTGCCGTTTGCGGCGGGCGTTTGATCCCGGTAAGCCCCATTTTCCCGACACCGAGGCATGCCGATCTTCGCTATCGTGTTGAGCTCTGGTCGATATTCTGGCGGAGGTCGACAAGATCGCGAGGTGGTCACGGTCTTCAGCGAGAACAAGCGGCGCGGGCGGTGGCGGCTGCGCTCGTCGCGGCTGAAGACCCGTACGGTCTTCGGGTCGACCGAGCTGGACCTCCGCGAGGTGATCACCGACCAGGCGGTTATCGAGATCACCGGGGCGTGTGTCTTCGGCGAGCTCAAGGTGATCGTGCCCGAGGGCGTCGAGGTCGATCTGACGGGTACGGTCGCCTTCACCTCCCGCACCATGCACCTGGCCGCGGTGCCCCGGGTGCCCGGCACGCCCGAGGTCCGCATCGAGGTCAACTCCTGGTTCAGCTCCGTCGAGGTGCTCTCCCGCCCATACGCCTTGCCAGAGGCGTGACCGCTTGCACCACTGCCAGCGGGGAAGGGCTGGCCAAGGCAGGCACCGTGTGAATCAGCCGATCTGGAGCCAGACGTCGTCGAGGGTGCCCTGGAACTGGTCGTTGTCGGTGAAGGAGCCCTTTCCGCCGACGCTGAGCGGGATCTGGTTGCGGATCGACAGGCCGGCGGGGACCGTCGCCTTCCCGCGCCGCACGCCGTCGACCAGGATCACCAGACGCGGGCCGTCGCGGCGGCACTGCAGCGTGTGCCAGCGGCCGTCGGCGACGCTCACGTCGCTCTTCGCCAGGTGGATCCGCTTGCGTTCGCCGACCAGCACGCAGCTGGGGTCGCCGGCCTTCCCGTCGATCTGCAGCTTGTACTGGCTGCCCTCTGCCGAGTAGCCCTTCTGCAGCACGTTCTCGCCCTTGGTGGTCTGGTCGGCGGCGAGACGGACCGAGGCCCCGTACCGGATGGGCCTGTTTCCGGGGTTGAGGTCGTCGGTCGTCGGCGCACGTAACGCAATGCGCGGGCAGGGTTCCTCGTGGCAGGGCGGCGGGAATTCGAGCGCCCCGCCGCGGTTGTGCCGGACCGCCGTGTACGCCCCGCCGTGCCGGCTCACCGGGCTGAGGCCGTGGCCGTGCCCGGTGATGTCGGCGAGCGGGTTCGCCCCGTCGAAGTCGAAGCGCACGACGAAGCTGGGCGCGGTGGAGGCCGGTGCGGACGAGCCGGTCACCAGGGTGAGGACGACGAGCGTCACCAGGATGCGGCCGGCCCGCCATGCGGAAGCTCGCGGAATCATCGCGTTGGGACGATCAGCCGAAGAAGGCGTAGCGGCGCTGGCTCTTGCCGCCGATCGTGGTGAAGTCGCCGCCGACCGCGACCGTGCGCCGGACCGGGTCCACGGTGATCGTGCGGACCCCGACGATGCCGTTCGCCTGTGGGGCCCAGTCGCTGAGCGACCCGTCCGGGGTGACCGCGGCCAGCTTGATCCGCGACACCGACCGGTCGTCGCAGGCGCCGCGCCTGCCGTTGAACTCGGTCGTGCAGGCTTTGTCGAAGTGGCCGCCCACGTACGCCGTCCCGTCGAGAACGGCGATGGCCTGGGCGTCACCGTCGAAGACGCGTACCCATCGGGTCTGACCATCGTGGGTGTAGGCCGCCGCGCGGCCGCCCTGCCCGCCCATCGCCGCGTAGACGCCGTCGCCGTCCACCGCGATCGCGTAGACCACAGCCGGCGGCTTCGGCCGGAAGTCCTCGTCGAGTTCGCCGGTGTCCGCGTCGACCGCGGAGAGCCGCAGCGTGGAGCGCACGCCGTCGGTGCGGTGGAAGTTGCCGCCGAGGTAGACCCGGCCGCCGCGGTAGGCGAGCGCGTTCACCGTGTTGTCGGCGGTCGGCCGCCAGCGGGTGTCGAGCGCGCCGCCGTGCAGGGAGAACGCCGCCAGCCGCGACCTGCCGGAGGAGTCGATCTCGGTGATCGAGCCGCCGACGTACAGCTTGCCGTCGCCGACGGCGAGAGCTCGCGGCGTGCCGGCCACTTGGTGCGAGAAGGCGCCTACCGCGCCGGATTCGCCGTCGATCCGGGCGATGGCGTCGCGCGGGTGGCCCGAGATCTCGGTGAAGTCGCCTGCCGCGTAGACCGATTCGCCGGAGACGGCCAGCGCGCGGACCGTGTCGTCCGCGCCGGGCGCCCAGTCGAGCAGTTCCCCGCTGCGGGTGTCGAACGCGGCCAGCCGTTCCCGTTCGCGGAACCGGCCGTCGATGACCGCTCCGGTGAACGATCCGCCCACGTAGACGGTGTCGCCGCGGTAGGCGACCGCGTACACCGAGCCGTTGAACTGCGGTGACAGGCGGGCGGCCGAGCCGACGGCGGCGTGAGCGGCGGTCGCGGCGGTCGCGGCGGTCGCGGCGGTGCACGCCGCCAGAGCCGCGACGACGACGGTCGTGGCACGCCAGGCGAGCTGTGAGATGCGCACGCCGGGCTAACGCGCGGCGGCCCGCTCAGGATGCGTCCTCCCGACGGCGCGACGGGGCATCAGCCCGGGTCGAAGCGGTAGCCCATTCCGGGCTCGGTCCGCAGGTACACCGGGTGCGCGGGGTCTTCCTCGAGCTTGCGGCGCAGCCGGGCCATGTACTGGCGCAGGTAGTTCGTCTCGTTCTGATATTGCGGGCCCCACACGTCGTGCAGCAGCGTCCGCCGGCCGATCAGCTTGCCGGGGTGGCGCAGCAGGTATTCGAGCAGCTGCCACTCGGTCGGGGTGAGCTTCACGCCGTCCGAGACCGTGCGCGCGGCCAGGTCCACCCGGTGGCTGCCGATCATGACGACCGGCTCGGCGGATCCGGCCGGGTGCAGCCGGCGGGTCACCGCGCGGATCCGGGCGAGCAGCTCGTCGATCCCGAACGGCTTGGTCATGTAGTCGTCGGCGCCCGCGTCGAGCGCGGCCACCTTGTCGGCGCTGTCCACCCGCCCGGAGAGCACGATGATCGGCACGGCGGTCCAGCCGCGCAACCCGCGGATCACGTCGACGCCCTCCAAGTCGGGCAGGCCGAGATCGAGGACGACCAGATCGGGTACGCGGTGGGCGGCCATCCGCAGGGCGGTGCCGCCGTCGGGAGCGGTGTCCACGTCGTACCCGCGGGCCTTGAGGTTGATCCGCAAGGCCCGGACCAGTTGCGGCTCGTCGTCGACCACCAGGACGCGGGTCATGCCGTGGCGCCCGGCGCGAGGGGAAGCGACAGGATCATGGTGAGGCCTCCGCCGGGCGTGTCGTCGGGGACGAGGCTGCCGCCCATGGCCTCGGTCAGGCCGCGCGACAGCGCCAGCCCGAGGCCCACCCCGGTGTGGTTGTCGTGGTCGCCGAGCCGCTGGAACGGCTGGAAGACCTGTTCCCATTGATCGGACGGGATGCCCCGCCCGTGGTCGATGATCCGCAGCTCGACCCGGTCGCCCAGGGTGCTTCCGGTGATCATCGGGGGGCGGCCGGGCGGGCTGTAGCGCAGCGCGTTGGCGATGACGTTCACCAGGATCCGTTCCAGCAGGCCGGGATCGGCGCGTACGGCGGGCAGGTCGGGCGGGAGCTGGGAGATCACGGTCGCGCCGAGGTCGTCGAGGGCGCGGGGGACCACCTCCTCGAGGCCGACCTCGATAGCGGTGATGCCGAGCGCACCGGCCTGCAGCCGGCTCATGTCGAGAAGGTTCGCGACCAGGCGGTCCAGCCGGTCGAGCGACTCGTCCGCGGTCTCCAGCAACTCGCGGCGGTCCGCGGCGTCGAAGTCCACCTCGTCGCTGAGCAGGCCGGCGACCGCGGCCTTAGCGCTGGCCAGTGGCGTACGCAGATCGTGGCTGACCGCGGCGAGCAGGGCCGTGCGCATCCGGTCGGCCTCGGCCAGCGGCTTCGCCGCGGCGGCCTCGGCGGTGAGCCGCTCCTGCCGCAGCGCGAGCGCCGCCTGGGCCGCGAACGCCTCGACGATCCGCCGGTCGGACGCGGCCAGCGCGTGGCCGCGCAGCAGCAGCGTGTGCCGGTCGTCCACCTTGACCTCGGCGTCCGCGGTGTGCGCGTCGATGCACGGCTCGCCGACCGTCGCTGTCAACGCGCCGTCCTCCAGCAGCGTCACCGAGTCGAGCGCGAATGTCTCCCGCAGGCGCTCCAGCAGCCGCTCGCCGCGGATCACCCCGCCGGCGATGGTGAAGAGCGTCTGCGCCTCGGCCGAGGCCGCGGCGGCTTGCCGGGTCTTGCGTGCCGCGGTGTCCACCACCCAGCTGACCGCGAGCGCGACCAGCACGAAGATCACCAGGGCCAACAGGTTGTCGCGCTGGGCGATGGCGAACTTTCCGACCGGCGGCACGAAGAACCAGTTCAGCAGAAGCGATCCGGCGACCGCCGCGAGCAGCGCCGGCCAGAGGCCGCCGACCAGGGACACCGCGACGACGGCCCCGAGGAATAGCAGGATGTCGCTGGTCAGCGAAAGCGCGGGGACGAGGTCGAGCAGCGCCGTCAAAGCCGGCAGCCCGGCGAGCACGAGCGCGAACCCCGCGATCTGCCGGCGTCGGGACAGCGCCTGCGGGACCTGTCGCCGCCGCCGGCCCTGACCGGCGCGCTCGTGGGTGACCAGGTGCACGTCGATCGAGCCGGACAGAGCCGTCGTCGTGACGCCGACGCCGGCCGAGAAGATCTGGGCGAACTTGCCGCGGCTGCTCACGCCGAGAACGATCTGGGTGGCGTTCACCCCGCGGGCGAAGTCGAGCAGCGCCTGCGGGATGTCCCCGCCGACGACCTGGTGGTACGAGCCGCCGAGGCTCTCCACGAGGACCCGCTGCTTGGCCAGCTCGGCCGGGTCGGCGCCGGCCAGCCCGTCGTTGCGGGCCACGTGCACGGCCATCAGGTCGGCGCCCTTGTTGCGGGCGGCGATGCGGGCGGCCCGCCGGACCAGCGTGCTGCCCTCGGGCCCTCCGGTGAGCGCCACCACGACCCGTTCCCGGGTCTCCCAGGTGGCGTTGATCCGGTTGTCGGCCCGGTACTGGTCGAGCTGGTCGTCGACCTTGTCGGCGAGCCAGAGCAGGGCCAGCTCGCGCAGGGCGGTGAGGTTGCCGGTGCGGAAGTAGTTGCCCAGCGCCGCGTCGATCTTCTCGGGCTGGTAGATGTTGCCGTGCGCCATCCGCCGGCGCAGCGCCTCCGGGGTCATGTCGACCAGCTCGACCTGCTCGGCGGCGCGGACCGCCGCGTCCGGCACGGTCTCGCGCTGCTCGACGCCGGTGATCTGCGCAACGACGTCGTTGAGCGACTCCAGGTGCTGCACGTTCACCGTGGTCAGCACGCTGATCCCGGCGTCCAGCAGTGCCCGGACGTCCTGCCACCGCTTGGTGTTGCGGGAGCCGGGCACGTTGGTGTGCGCGTATTCGTCGACGACCGCGACCTCGGGCTTGCGGGCGAGCACGGCGTCGAGGTCCATCTCGGTGAAGGCCGTGCCCCGGTAGGTCATCGTCCGGCGTCCGACGATCTCGAGGTCGCCGATCATGGCGGCGGTGTGCTTGCGCCCGTGCGTCTCGACCAACGCGATCACCACGTCGGTGCCGCGCTCGGCGCGGCGGTGCGCCTCCTCGAGCATGGCGTACGTCTTCCCGACGCCGGGTGCGGCGCCGAGATAGATCCGCAGTTCTCCGCGAGCCATACGGCGGTAGCCTCCCCTTTTCTCCCTGCCGGCTCCCCTGTACGTGCCGTCTCGCGCGCACAGGGGAGCGGTAGAGGTCAGCTTGCCCGGTCGAGGGCCAGATTGAGTTCGAGGACGTTGACGCCGGGTGCGCCGAGGAAGCCCAGCGCCCGAGAGTCGGTGTATTTGTGTACCAGCGCTGTCACCGCGGCCACGGTCAGGCCCCGCTGTTGCGCCACCCGGGGTGTTTGCAGTGTCGCGTAGGCGGGGCTGATGTCGGGGTCGAGGCCGCTGGCGCTGGCGGTGACGGCGTCGGCGGGTACGGCTGGTTTGGTCGGTGCGTTGCCGCGGATTGGGGTGATCACGGCGCCTTCGGCGATGTAGTCGTGTCCGATTTGGGCGGGTTCGACGGTGATGCCGTGGTAGGTGGTGAGGAATGGTGTGCCGGTCTGGTTGACCGACACTGCGCGGGTGATCGGGCCGGTGAGGCCGTCCCGGTAGAAGACCGCGAGGATGGCGCCGACACCGTCGGTGGTGCAGTATGGCCGGCTGCCGTCGACGTTTTCGAGTTTGCCGACAGTGAGGCTGCGGGTGCAGACCTGGGTGAGCAGGCTTGGTTTGGCGTCCTCAGGTTTGGTGGCGAGGGTGTCGACGACGCTGTCGGGGCCGAGGTTGCTGGCGGAGGTGGCGGTCGGGTCGTAGCCGGTGCCGGCCGCGGAGGGCCGGCTTTGGAAGTACTTCGCGATGGGGTTGCCGTCTTTGTCGGTGAAGGCCTGTCCGATCAGCGAGCTGCCGACGGTTTTGTCGGCGACGGTGATCAGGGATCCGTCGGCTTTGTGGGCTAGGCCTGGGATCCGGCCGATCGCGATGAAGGTGAGGGGGTAGATCAGCCCGCAGAGGATGGTGAGGACGAGCAGGGCGCGTAATGCGGCGACGTGTTGAGCTAGCCAGGAAGGAAGTCGCATGGTGGTCAGATCCCCGGGATGAACTGGACGAGCAGGTCGATGAGTTTGATGCCGATAAACGGTGCGATCACGCCGCCGAGGCCGTAGATCCAGAGGTTGCGGCGTAGTAGTGCGCTGGCGCTGGCCGGGGTGTATCGCACGCCGCGTAGGGCCAGCGGGATCAGTGCGATGATGACTAGGGCGTTGAAGATGACCGCGGAGAGGATCGCGGAGCCTGGTGAGTGCAGCCGCATGATGTTCAGCGTGTCGAGGCCGGGGTAGACGGCGGCGAACATGGCCGGGATGATCGCGAAGTATTTGGCGATGTCGTTGGTGATCGAGAAGGTGGTCAGCGCGCCGCGGGTGATCAGTAACTGCTTGCCGATCTCGACGATCTCGATCAGTTTGGTCGGGTCGGAGTCGAGGTCGACCATGTTGCCGGCCTCTTTCGCGGCCGACGTCCCGGTGTTCATCGCGACGCCGACGTCGGCCTGGGCGAGTGCGGGTGCGTCGTTGGTGCCGTCGCCGGTCATCGCGACTAGCCGGCCGCCTTCTTGTTCTTTGCGGATCAGTGCGAGTTTGTCTTCGGGGGTGGCTTCGGCGAGGTAGTCGTCGACG
>Ga0307508_10001574_pt1 | contig 25456 bp, 40 predicted proteins | sample 9_EM_MG_FD_203089 | JGI IMG/M metagenome (GOLD analysis project Ga0307508, IMG submission 203089) | Populus trichocarpa ectomycorrhiza microbial communities from riparian zone in the Pacific Northwest, United States - 9_EM | ecosystem: Host-associated > Plants > Roots > Unclassified | place... | reverse complement strand
CCCGCGGCCGGCGCTCGGGCGCGGCGCGCCGCCGGGGCGGGGGGGGGCGGCGGGGCGGCGCCGGCGGGCCGGCGGGGCCGGGGGGGGGGGGCGGCCCCCCCCCCTCATGATGTTCCAGACACGACGATCAGGAGCGGACGGGGAGAGGAGAACGAGGGGTGGAGTGGGGAGGATGAATGCAGGAGGGCGCGGAGAATATTGCATGCAGTTGCTTGCGGGGGCGTCGACTCCCACGGGCTGACTCAACGTCGGACGGAACAGCAGATGCAGCTGCCGCTTTCATCTGCTGGAGGGATGTTTCGCTGCAGATATTGGGGTGGATTGCATGCCGACATAGAGTACATACGGTTGTGTTGAGCTGGCAAACACCGTGCCAAGCCCGGCGTTGCGTCACGCAGCAGCCGCTTGACGGAGAGGACGACAGAGATAATATCTTCACGGTTGACAGAGATGCCCCCACGGTTGACGGAGATGTCTTCACGGTCGACAGCGGTATCTTCACGGCGGCCCGGACCTCTCATCTGAAGGGCTTCCACGGAAGGATATCGCCTGCGGTCGTGGCTGTCGGGCGCCCCGCTCTCCTGCAAAGTGGGGATGTGGTGTGGAAGGGGAATGCTGGACAAGGACAGGAGGTTCGAGTACGTATCTGCTCCAGTTGGACGCATCCCGACCTTGTCTGCCAGAGGAAGAAGTCGCAGGGGAATTCATGCCACCCAGATGGCATGTGGAAAGCGTAGGAGGAGTAAGCACTTTGAAGTATGTAGACTACCTACTCTTGCGGTTGCATTTGCTTCTCCCCTCCTGCTCAACCCTCACCCACTACACACACCTCTTTCGACAAACCACAGCAACTCCTAGCCAGCAACAACCACCACCACCAACCACCACCAACCACCACCACCACCAACCACCACCACCACCACCACCACTCCGCTCGACTCCCCAACCCACCGCGACAACAGATACACAACCACGACATCACGATCCCCTCCACGATCTACGAAGCTTACTCCTAATTCCCTCCGCTATCGTCACCGCACTCCCGGAGGAGCACGCACCTCTCCGTCCGGGCGGGACGAAGCGACTGGGAGCCAGAGGTACGAGGTCGCAGTTGCCCATCGCCAATTCGAACGAAACTACCGACACCTCTGACAATCCCGTCCCCGTCTCGTCGCAACCTGATCGCTCCTCCTCCCTCCCCTACCACCCCACGACCTAATCTGACGATTTCCTTCCACTCCAACCCCTTCGTCCCGCGACCGACTATCTTTTTATCTTTCACGGCCAGGACCCAAACACTACTATACGCGAAGAGAGAAAGCGGGAGATAGAGAAACAAAGAAACAGAAAGAAAAAAAGGCAGAAAAAAAAAGGAGAATAATCGTATAAGAGCAAGCCGCTACACCAGCTCCCGTCGCCACCTCCGCCTCTTTCTCCGCCGATATGCCGTCGCTAGACAATTCCGAGTCCTCCGGGGAGACTCTGGATTTCTACAAGTCGCATATCCGCGAGCTGGAGGCAGAGCTCGCCGACTTCCAGGCTTCGTCGCGAGAACTGGAGCAGGAACTCGAAAAGGAGTTGGAGGCAAGCGAGAAACAGCACCGGGATCTCAGGAACAAGAACGAGGCGCTACGGTATGAGGTCGACGAGTGGAAGGTAGCTATCTCCCCTCCCCCCGTGGTGACCGCACCGATAAGGGGGGTGCAGGTGCGACGACGACGACGACGGCTGACGAGAATGTTCCTCGACGCAGAATAAGTACAACAAGTCCAAAACCGAAGCGAACTCGGCTCAGAACCTCCTGCAGAAGGAAATCACCTCGCTGCGGGAACAGAACCGTGCTCTACAGCTGAAGCTACGCGACATGGAGGTTTCCAATGACGACTTTGAGCGGCAGGAGCGGATTGTGATGTCTTCGCTGGAGGACATTGAGTCCAAATACAACCATTCGCTGGAGAGGGGAGTCATGATGGAGGAGGAGGTCCGAGCGGGGGAGCAGGAGAGGGAGGCTCTGCGCATCGAAGTGCAGCGGTTGCGAGACGAACTGTCGGACCTCAAAGTGGAGCAGGAGATCACCGTTGAGAAGCTCAACAACACCCTGGCGATGGCGGCCAAATACGGTAACGGCAGTCTGCACCATGTCCCTCCGCCCAAATTCCCATCGCCGCTGTCCGATACCTCGACCGTGCTGTCGGACGAGCTGGGCACGTCCATGACGGCGCCGTCCGTTGCCTCGACCGCTACACCGCAGTCGGATCACTCGGGCCCGCCGTCACCGCCCATGTCGGAGGTGTCGACCACGCCGTCCCAGTCCGCTCGGCTCAGTGTTCCTCTCAACGACCCGACTACCCCGCGCCCCCGGAACTTCCAGCCGAAGCTCAGGAAGCATTCTCGGGGCTCGTCCATCAGTGGGAATTCTGCGCTGCCGATGCCGGCTTCTCGGTCCCTGACCCAGATCCGCGGCTTGATCGGGCAGATGCAGCGGCTGGAGCAGCGCGTGCAGAGTGCCAGGAGCAAGCTTCCCGGACCGGCCATCAGCACCCCGCCGAGAGGCTCGCCGCATATGATGCAGATGGCGCCACCACTAACCATGAACGCGATAACACTGCGGTCACACAAGAAATCTCGAGCGCCTTCGACGTCGACCGCCTCCTCGGTGACATCGGGTGGCGAGAGCAACTACAGTGGCCGCCTGAGCTACTCGGCCGCAGACAACCGACCGTCCTCCCGCATGGCGAGATCCGAGAGTCGGGCGACAGGTGGTGGGATCCCCCGACCGGAATCCCGCGCATCCGGCAGAACCTCCCGCTCTTCCATGTCAGCGAATGGACTGGATCGGACGACATCGATCCCCATGCGGCCGCAGAGCAGGGCCAGCCTGGGTGGAAGAATGACCCCGATGATCGGTCACCACTTCGGAGAATACGACGTGTCGAGCGACAGCAGGAGGAGCGTCGGCGGTCAAGACGGTGGATTCGCGGCTCCGAACAGAAGGAACACCCTCAACGGTGGGGGCAGTGCGCTTCCCCTCCCGAGGAAGAGCTTCGGCGGAAGGATCAGTGTAGCGGGCACTCGAGGCTTCGAGGAGGAGAGTTTGCCGCCCATCAACACGCACAGCCACGGACTGGTGAGACGCCTCGGAGCGAAGAGGGTTGGCGAAAATTGAGCCTATTTCTGCCAGCCTGACCAATAACCACGCCATTATTCATATGGAATCGTCTTTTTTCTTTCTTTTTCTTTTCGTCATCCACGGAACGTGTTGCTGGGACGGTAGTGAGCCTGTCTTTTTTTCATTTCTTTTTTGAGTGCCTCCACGAGATTGGATGGATGGATGGATGGATGGATGATGGGTGGTGGATCGGTTCGGTGATGGCCCTTTTTCGTCTCTACTATTTTTATACCTTTCTCCTTTGTATCCGCTGTGGAAAAAAATTATCCCCGGAGGGGTGGGGGAGGGCAGACATTGCACTTTACACAACTTTTTTTTTTCTCTTTTCGTTGGATTTGTATTTACTACAGGGTTTTATTCCTTTTTTTATTTTTCGTCTCTAACTTTTACTCTTCTCCTTTGTCTTTTTTTCTTCTGTTGTACGGCGGCGTGGGTTTTTTTCATTTTGTTTTCCGGTTGTGTTTTTTGTTCTCCTAGAATTGGAGAATTGGATTTGGGTTGGATGGGGTTGGATGGGGTGGGAGGTAAATTTGCATGGCCTCGAACTTTTTCTGCCTTTTTTTCTCTTTTCTCTTCTCTTCTCTTGTTTTTTTTTATATTATTATCCACATTTTCATATTTGACGTTTCAAATTTTACATTTTGCATCTTGCACACCTTTGCTCTGCTCTGCTTCTGTCTGTTCTGGTGTTCTGTCGATATGGTGGCGATCGATCCCCTCTAGAAATGTGTTTGCCTTTTCTTTTCTCTCTGTGTCGGTTTGATTTCTGCTCATCGTGCTTCATCGTGCTTGGTGGTGCACTGCTGCGGGTCGTGCTCGTGCTCGTGGTTGTGGCGCTGGACGGCGTTGGTTTTTTTAGAGGGCGAGCGGGGCCTGTGGATGTGGAGCGGATATACAACGGGCTTTTTTAATGCGTTGATCTTCATGGGGCAGACCGTGGCACAAACGGACCGGGCGGAACAGAATGAAACAAAACAAGAGGCAGCCTTTCCTGCCCGCCAAATGAGTGAGTGGGCGGGCGAGTGAGTGGGCGTGCGGAAGCGCCAGTGATGCGGAGGACAGGCTCCCTTTCTACACATTTAGAAGGCTCACAGTATTCGAGTATTTCTAGAGAAAAATTAGCTTACCCACTCCGGAAACCACACTCCACAGCGCCGTACCCGTGGCTATGGGGCAGGGTGTTCTTTCCGTCTGGCTGTCCGTCTATCCGTTTGGAAGACGCCTACTGCTTCGAATTGGCGCGGTATGCACTAGTGGTGTCTGAGTATATTCCCGGGGGGTTTCTCGGTAGATCGAGTAAATTCGCTATGATTTTCAGTGATGCGCAAATAAGCACAGAAAAGAATTCTTAAAACTGCGACGTCCCACCGCCGCCGTCGCGATGAAAGACGAGTGCTTGTCCGTGACCGTCGCCCGCCAACTCGCGGACGCCACAAAACGAAACGCCCGATCCAGTCCAGCCCAGCCCAGTCTAGCCGATCTCCCAAGCCAGCCCCTCCTCCGCCCGCTGTCGCCGCCTTGCACTCCGTCCTCGCACTCCAACCCCAGTGCGGACACGAACCGGAACGCACCTCCGCCAAACCACCAGCGATACATACATGGTGCATTATCTGACTAAGTACCTATGTGCATGCGGTGCACAGAACGAAACAAAGACAAAAGACAAAAGACAAAAGACAAAAGACAAAAGACAAAAGACAAAAGAGACAAAAGACAAAAGACAAAAGACAAAAGACAAAAGACAAAAGACAAAAGAGACAAAAGACAAAAGACAAAAGACAAAAGACAAAAGACAAAGCAAAACAAAACAGTGAGTGAAAAAAAGTGGATCATCCCGTCGATCAGGTTCGGGCATTGTCACACCAATTCGTTTCCATCCGTCAATTCTCCCATCTTATATGTACATACCACGCTTTTCCGCCCGACAACACACACCCCTCTCAAGATCGGCGGATGCGTAGACGGTTCGCATGGATGGCGAAGTCGGGGGCTGGGCATGGCTCTAGAAATAATCGTAGGATACGATAGCGCAGGTTGTGTCATCCTTTGTTTCTCCCCGCGAAAAAAAACAAAAAAAAACAAAACGGCAAACCTTTAAAATGCCATCGTTTTTGGCGTCTTACTTTAAAATGCCACAAGCTGGCGCTTTTCCTCTAGAATGCCACCGGTTTCGGGCGCAAAGCAGCAACCACCCAAAAAAAGTTCACCACAGCACAACTCTTGTTCACTTACTTAGCTATCGGAGAATATGCGTGTGGCGCGAAATAGCGTTTTTTTTTACCCCCCCCCAATTCAACTATACAATATCTACAAACCATCAATTGGGAATTGGGTTGCCGTCGTTTTGCATGCTTGAGGGTTGTTGGGTTCAGGTGCGGTGTGTTTTTTTTTTTTGTGTATTCATACTCGCATGCAGCCTATCTAGACTATGGCGGCGCACTTTTTTTTATCCAGGTTTCCCGTAATCACAAAGGAAAAGAGTCCGAACAGAGAGAAGAACAAAGGAAATCGTATCCCGCCCCCTAATCCTCATCTGCGGATACCATGAAAGAGGGCGTGGGTAGGAACAGCAAGCAGTAGCTCCACCCCGCCACCCAATTCCCCCGCGGCACCCAGCTCCTCTGTCTTCGCCCCTTCTCACCTCTTCCCGCTGCAAGAGCTCCCGGAGCTTCCGTTCCGACACCTCGTTCCCCGCATCTTCCTCAGCCGGAACCGGTCTTCCCACATCCGTAGTGGAGAGGAAGTCTAGTACCGCCTGGCTGCATCTCCCATCGGCAAGGAGGTCTGGGTGCAGTGTGTTGTGGTGAGGTTTTTTTGGGGTAGCTGCCTACGCCCGAAACTGGCGGCATTTTAAAGGTTTGCAGTTTATTTATTCACTGTTCGCATGCGGACTATCAGGACCATGGGCCAGGACGGAACGTGACTCACCCAGCGAGACGGACAGAAAGAGCGCGGCGGATCCCGAGTGATTGGCAGTGATTGCGAATACATCCAGAATCAAAACTCCTTCCCCACCCCGTGAGCGCCCAAGCACCTGCATGCGGGAGGCCGCCTCTATTCTAGGGCGGACATAGGTACGATACATATACAAAAAAAAAGGGTCAAGCCCCCGCTGGAAAAAAGAAAAGAAAAAAAAATTACACCCTATCTGTATGATTTCCGTCTCTCTATTTAGGTGAGAACGGCGATACGGGCTGGGACAAGGCCCCGCTCCCTGAGTAGAACGAACCGTCCGCCGGACAGAGTAGCAGGGTGGTGCTGTCTGTCAGGCCTGGCGTGAAGCTGCGTTGCCCTTGTGGCCCTACGACGGAGGTGCAGGGAACTTCGTTCGGTGAGAAGAGATTATCGTGGCCGCCGACCTGGTAACAGTTGGCATCTAGCGGGGTGTCAGCGTAAGGCCCGGAGCGGGGAGAGAGGGCCAAAAACATACCGGGAAAGTACACGTCCAGATCCTCTGGATCCAACTGCAAGAACAAGCTCGGGAACTGGATGGTCTCCACTGCGGTGACGGAATGGAGGCCGGGGGGTTGATCGCCGTCACCCATCGCATCGTCGCATTGCTGGCCACAGGGCCCGTGGTCGAGGTACGCAACGTCGCCGCCGTGACAGTGCTTCGACCGTTGCGTGGGCCGGGACCAAGTTTCTAGGAGCCGGTGTTAGTTCTTTTGCGAGATAGCGTGGAGGATCGATAGCAATGGCATACCTCCAATCGAGTCGGTGGCGTTGGATCGGTTGGACCAAGCCGAAGACGAGCCCCTCTTCAGCTGCCCGTAGAGGAGCGACACGCCATGGCTCAAGGCGCCAAGGGAATCTCTGGAGACCACGCGGAGAAACGCCATCGCGTACTCGTACCTGTCCTCCGACAGCGCCGACTCTTCGTTGAACCTCAGCCCAAGCGCGGCCGCGGATATGTCCTCCTGCTGTTCGCGGGCTTCCGGGCCCTCCGCAGGGACTGCCGGAGGCAGCCTGGAGATCGCTGTACGTGCGGCGTTTTAGCAATGGGCTTCCAATCGGACGGAGCCATCGGTGTGTAGGCCACTAACCATCGTGCGACTGCATAGCGTCGTACTTCTTTCCTCGGCCCAGATTTGGGTCTAAGAGAAGCTCGCCCAGCTCTCTGGTCAGCTGATGTGGCGTCATCAGGCTTTCCCTGCCGAAACACTCGGCCACACGCTTTCGAAGCTCCTCGACCTTTGGCGGCAGCGGGGGGACCACCCTCTCGGCCTGTGTTCTCACGGACGGTGGTCTGAGCCTGCACTTCCCGTCCTCGTGCTCTTTCCTGCTCGTCTTGCTGAAGAAGCTCTCGCCGCATACATTCATGCAGGGAAGACACTTAAGATGGGTGTCGAGGATATGAGCCCTATTATCGAGAGCCACCGGGCTAGTATCCAAGTCGCTTTCCGCTGGTGCGGGGGAAGAGCGGACTCACTTTAGGCCCGTTGCGTTGGCGAAATAGCAGCGCTTCCAGGTGATCTTCTGGGTAAGGAGCTTGGAGTGTTCGCGTCTGTGAGGCTCCGCCGGAGCGTGCGTGCAGATTGGACATTCGTAGTGCATTTGTTTGCAGTGCTCACTGTGATGTCAGCGAATGTCCCGGAAGCGCCGTGGGGAGAGTTCCTTACATTGCGTCCTCTTCCGTGGCGAAAGTCTGTCTGCACTCTTTCAGCGTCGTATCTGTCTTCTTGGCCTTGGAAACGACAGGGCAGGTGATTCCGTCTCTAGGCCTCGAGGAATCACGGCCGGTATTCGAAGCTTGGCGTAGCGTACGATTCGATCTCGAGGGCTCACCCGCGCTACCTCTACCACTGCTGCTGTAGGGCTGCGAAGAGCCAGTAGCGAAACCGCGTGCTAGACGTCTATCGTTCCAAACACTGCCGCTCTTCAAGTGCGAAAAGCCCTCCTTCCTACGCAGCTCGTGCGGACCCGAGGCGTTCGGGGCACAGTTCCACTCGGGGCCGATGGAGGCGCTGTGCGATGTCGACGGGCGATCCGGTGGGCGTGGAAAACCCAGCAGAGCGTTGGGGCTTCCGTGTCGGCGAGGCAAGAATTGTGTGGAGGATCCTCCGAGGATACCCGACTCGGCCGTATCCGCACCGACGAATGGCTCCTCCGGCCCCTCGAGCGAGAGCACTGACGGGGGCCAGACCGCTTCCCCCGGAAGCATCGCTGCGTCGTCGAGAAAATATGGCCCCAGATCGCCGGCGGCGGCGGCATGTTTGGCATTGAGCGGTAGCAGCTGGTCCAGAAAGCTACCGTAGGCCAGTTCGAGCGGCTCCTTCGTAGCGCCGTTGCGGTGGGAGGATCGATGCTTCGTGTCGTGGGAGATGTCCTCTTTGTTCTGGCGCCAGTTGGAGCTGGAGGGCCTACCGCTGAACTCCGTCCCCCCGTGCCGTGGCGATGGCCCGGCTAGGCCCTGCGAAGCTTGCATCAATAACTCGCTGTTGGAGGAGGTGACGGACGACACCAACACCAATCCGATGCCGACTCCCCCACTCTAGGAATCCGAGGTTTCGAAGGAGGAAAAAACAGGCGGCGACTCCGGAAGAGATCTGCGAAGGCGGGGAGGGAGATCGTCGGGTTCTTTAAGCTTGATATCCTGGTGCTCGGAACCGAGTGTGTCGGCTTCGCCTTCTTATGGAACAGGCCAAACTCTTCGGAGCCGGGTGGAGTGTGGGAGCGGGAAGGGTAGTTCATAAGCTTAGCTGCGTCCCTCTCAATCCCTCCCCATCCGTCTCCACCCTCCGACATCAAAAAGCAAACACAGCAGGCTGGAGTACTATGTGTGCGCCATACTGCCGGACGGAGATCATGCGAATATGAATAAACAAAAAAAAAAAACCGCCGGACGGAAATGGACGGGAAACCTGGATAAAAAGTGCGCCACCATAGTTTAGATAAGTTATGTGAGTCTGGATAAACAAAAAAAACCGCCAGACGAAGGAATATACAGGCAAGTAGACATTAGTAGTGATACAGGGCGTGGTGTATAGCTGGTAGAGAAAAATTCAGCCTGTTAGTTCACACCACCGCGCTGCACGCGTACACACTGGTTCGGCATGGGCTGCGCGAGGGGCTGACTGGCCGGCGGCTCAATCGGTTTCCTCAGCTTCCCTGTGTTACCTACTCCTTTCGTACTTTCGGTTTCGTCATCAATCGCGTGCGCCCTAGCTAGATAAACCATCGCGATATCGGGGATGGCGGTGGCGCTGCGGACGAAGGATATGTATGTATGTAGACGGGAAGAGGAACCGGCTCTCGCCGTAGCCGCTGTCACCCCTGCCACTCCGGAAGGAATCCGATAGCGAAAGTCAGTTGGTTCCAAAGGGATCCTCTCTGCCCTCTCGGCAGTCGTGCTGCGCGAAGATGTGCGTCTTGACTGTTGTTGTGCGGTATCTGTGCCGGCGTGCGGTCTCAGTCTGACACTAATCGTCGCACAAAGCGCTCTCACGATGGCCCGTATCACGACTGTCGCCGTGCGAGCAACGAATGGGGATGGGGCGAAAGTGATATGAGGAATCCGCCTATGCATAAGCTGTAGGCTGCTATGTATGGCACCATCGCTAGGACACAGCGGGTCATGCGAGACCAGCGCGCGAGACGGCCATGGGGTGGCAATTCCAAACTGGTGTCTTGCCAGCCGCAGCTTGTTTCTGCCGGGACACCGATCAGCAACCGTCAGTCTAGCGACCTTGGCAAGTCTCTCAGGATCGTTCGAGACCATCGGCCACGACTCCGCCTGTTTCGGAGATGTTGATCTGCACCTGGTCGAGCGCTTTGGGGACGGGCGTGGAATCGGCTGTTCCATCTCAGAAAGAGATATTGCCTCGGCTGCGTACATTGCGGCGATTTCCGTCCAGCCCCCCCCAATGGTGGTCGGAGGCCTGTGGTTGTCATGAGTTGTGTGTTGTCTATGTATATGTACGACAAGATACCATCTTGTGCTGCAAACTGGAGGACTGTCGGCGTCGACTATCTGGGAATGGCGCTGAGAGCCCTTGCAACGGTGACCGCAGAGCGCAACTATTGGCAGGTGGATCTCGGCCAGACCAGCAAAGTCAAATCTTTCCACACAGCGTTCGTCGGAATTGCTGGAACCCGCATCGAGAACGCTGGTGCTGGATGCGGTAGGGAATCGCTTGCCTGCACTTCGACCCACGCTGCAATGGAGGGACAAGAGGCGGGCGTCGAACGCTCTCTGATTGCCCCACTGGAAACTGCCAGCTGATGACCGTCTTTGTTTCGCCACCATACCACCACCACAACCACAACTCCCGGGTGGCTGGTACCTGGGTGTGGGGCTAGTGATTCTTGCTGAGTGCCGGCACGCAGCACGTATGTAATCGGATCAGAGCCTGATTCCTCGTTAGGACTGCATGCACCTAACCTGCCCCCGCACACATGGGCATATGTGCGGCGAGACAGCAGATCTCACCCGTCCGGTTGGTCGACGGTAAGTAGACTGCTCGGTCTATTATTAGCCTCGTCTTCGCACTCGCTGGGAGAGAGAAAAACAAAAAAGGGATCCTCACTTCCGCTGGCTAAAAAGACCGTCTCGAACTAGCAGCTCCCGGGGAGACAACAAAACGGCTGGGTTCTTCGCTACGTGGAAGAGAAGAAAGGGACGACGAACTGGGGTTTCTTCACCACGTGGAAGAGGAGAGGAGGAGGAGGAAGTGACAGGCTGGACGGCCGGTTGGCGGAGGCGTCCCCTTTCTCACCCGGTCCGGCTACATGCGGCATGTTCCCGCCACCGACCGCGGATCGCAGGAGTGAGGTCGCGGCGGTTGAAGCACGGGATGCGCGCTTGTCGGACCGACTGCCCCCTAGAAGCGGACAGACGCAAGGGGCAACTTGTTTAGTGGTTGGCTGCCCCCCGTACGTTTCAACGTTGTATCGGTGTTTAGATTGCACCATCTAATCTGTAGTACAAGCGGGGAGAAACCCCCAGCAGTCCCAGAAACCCAAGCCAGAATCCCGGGCCGAGAAAGAAAAAGAAAAAGAAACCCCCCAGATCTACAGCTCCGCCTCCCCCTTCTCGTCAATACCTGCCGTCCGCGTCCGGACATCCCGCAGCTCGGTGCCAAAGACCCAGTCCAGGAACTCAAAAGTGCCGTACCCGCCGCGGACGCCGCTCATGTGGTGGCGGTCGTGGCGCTCGGCCAGGCGTCCGACGCGGAAGCCGGAGTGCAGCGCCGCGCTCTCGAACGCGACCACGGCGACGAGGACGGCGACGCTGGCGACGCTGGCGCGCACGAGCAGTGGCGGCAGCATGACGGGCACGTACCACGTGAGCACGTACTCGAGCCAGTGACAATACTGGGCGGCAAGCGCGACGGGCGCGGTGAAGGTGTGGTGCACGCGGTGGATGCGGCGGTACAGCGCGGGCCGGTGCAGCAGCGCGTGCAGCGCGTAGAAGAACAGCTCGCACAGCGGCAAACACAGCGCCACGTCGCGCGCCACGCGCGCCACCGACACCGGCCCCGCGTACGGCGCCGCGCCAACTGCGCGCGTGAACGCGACGTGCCCCGCCGCCTGCACGGCCAGGCCCACCAGCTGGTTGCGCGCCACCACGCCGCCGCACCGCACCAGCTCGTCCAGCGTCGGCGCCGCCCGCCCCGGCTGCGTCCGGTACCGCGCCGCGAACGCGGGTGCCGCTGCCGCGCCGACAAGGTAAACCAGCGACGGCAACCAGAAGGCGACGACCTGCACCGTCGCCGTTGTTGCGAGCTCAGCGATGAGGAGGGATGGCAGTGGTGGTGGTGGTGGTGGTGCTTCCATTGCTGCGCGGGTGGAGTGGGATCAGGAGTGTAATGGTAAGAAGATGGACGAGGAGGGACGAAAAGAAGCATGACGGGAGAGGGGGTTTGGTCGGCCCTTTTTTCCTCGCCGAGAATGGACTGACGTGCTCGATTGTTGATGACATCACTCGCCATTGTTGGCTCGATGGAGGGAACCGCAAAATACGACATACCCACATAATGGCGGCCGTTCACGAGCATGGGCCGGGTACGGGCACGGGCACGGGCTGGCTGTCAGGCACCGGCAATGCTGCACCTTTCTTTCTTCTTTCTTCCCCTCGTCTCTTGCCTTACAGTAGTGGTGTGCATGAAGCGTTGTAGATAAATATTGAAGGACCTATGGCAGGCCGCGTCAGGTCAGCACAGCTCCGCACGCACGCATGCAACGCTCACGGGACAACAGGAAGCACAAACCGTGTTGATAGCGGTGGCCACGACGTGGTCCCAGGGCAGGGTGATGGTGGTGCGCACGTTCGGCGGCGGGCCCATGGTGGTGAAGAGCGAGTACGCCGACGTCGGGTGCTGTCTGCTAGCCTTCTTGGCGGTGATGCGCGTGCCGGACTGGGTCTGCACGGGCGCGTAGCGGATCTCGCCCGTCTGCAGCGTGTAGATACGGGATGCGTGCGGACGTGGCCACGTCGTCGTCGTCGCCAGGCGGTGGATTCGGGGCTCCGAACAGAAGGAACACCCTCAACGGTGGGGGCAGCGCGCTCCCCCTCCCGAGGAAGAGCTTCGGCGGAAGGATCAGTGCAGCGGGCACCCGAGGCTTCGAGGAGGAGAGCTTGCCGCCCATCAACACGCACAGCCACGGACTGGTGAGACGCCTCGGAGCGAAAAGGGTTGGAGAAGATTGAGCCTATTTCTGCCAGCCTGGCCAATAACCACGCCATTATCCATAGTCTTTTTTTTCTTCCTTTCGCCACCCACGGAACGCGCTGCTAGAGTGGTAGTGAACCTGTCTTTTGAGTGTCTCCACGAGATTGGATGGATGGGTGGATGGATGGATGGATGATGGGTGGTACGGCCAGTGGATCAGTTCGGTGATAACCCTTTTTTGTCTCTTCTATTTTTTTGTACCTTTCTTCTTTGTCTCCACTGCGTAAATTTCTTTCTCAGAGGAATAGGGGTGAGGGCGGACATTGCACCTCACAAAACTTTTTTTCTTTTTTTTCTCGTCGGATCTGTATTACTACGGGGGTTTATTCCTTCTCTTTTTTTTTATCTTCTGTTGTACGGTACGGTGGTTTGGGGGGTTTTCCGTTTTCCGGTTGTTTTTTCAGAATTGGAGAATTGGTTTTGGACTCGATCGGGTTGGTGGGAGGTAAATCTGCATGGCATTGAACTTTTTCTGCCATTTTTCTCTTCTCGTTATTTTTTTATTTTTATTATTCACAATTGACATTTCATATTTTGCATTTTGCATCTTGCACACCTTTGCTCCGCTCTGCTTCCGTCTGTCCGTGTGTTCTATCGATATGGTGGCGACCGATCCCATCCAGAAATCTGTTTACCTTTTGTGTTTCATCGTACTTGATGATATACTGTTGCAGGTCGTGCTCGTGCTCGCGGTTGTGGCACTGGCTGGCGTTCGTTTCTCCAGAGACCCTATCTAGATCATAGTATCTGTTAATATTTCTTAAAACTATGCGACGACGGAAGAAGACGAGTGCTCAGCCGTGACCGTCGCGGACGCATCGAAACGAAACGCCCGTCCAGCCCAGCCCAGCCAAGCCAGCCCGCCCGCTGCGCCGCGATCCTCTCCCCAACGACAGCCCGCCTCCGCCTGGTCCGTGTCCCCGTGTGCGACCCTGCCGCCCCCTTCCACCGCCCGTCGACGAATAGGTAGTGCCCACCGCCTTGCACTCCGTCCACCCACTCCAGCCCCAGTGCGGATACGAACCGGAGCTCCGCCACCCATTGGCGATACATAGGTACGTTGCGTAATTATGTGCATATGGTGCACGGAACGGAGACAAAAACAAAAGCCAAAAGGTAACCGTGAGTGAAAAAGTGGACCGGCCCGTCGATCGAGTTCAGGCATTGTCACACCAATTCGTTCCATCCGTCAATTCTCTCAAATTTTTCTCTAGACTATGGCGGCGCACTTTTTTTATCCAGGTTTCCTGTCCGCTATCCGTAGGACAATTCTCTTAATCCTGTGTGTAGCTGCCATGCTTTCCCTCCGACACACACCCCACCCCACGTAGGAGCACAAGATCGGCGGGCGCATAGGCGATTCGCATGGATGGCGAAGTCGGGGACTGGGATTGGCTCTGGAAATGGTCGGAGAACATTGTCCCCTGTTGTAATACACACGCACTCGTGGGGTACGGGATAAGATTAGATTGATCAAATAACACGACGGGCAAAAGTCACCACTGGCTTCTGATAGGCAATTAATAATATCCGCCAAAGCTCCAAAACCACTATCATACGTTCAATATATTACCTGCACCAGCTTTCCTAGTTCTTCGCCCCTGCTAGCAGATTTCCCATGCGCACCTGATTGCAAAAGGTCCCTAATTATCTGTCAAAGCTCCAAAACCACCACGGTTCATGTACCTGCACCAGCTTTGCTAACTCCTCGCCCCTGCTAGCAGATTTCCTGTGCGCACCCAATTGCAAAAGATCCCTATGGAATTCAGACTAATGTACGTAGGAGGGGGGAAGGGCCGCACGAGCTTGCGAGCCATGACCACACCCTCCCCCCGGCGAATGACTGGGGACTGGCGGTGGCCATTAATAGCTTCACGCTGACGTTCGTGCGTGGGGTCGTGCGTGATGCTGGCGTTCATCACCAGATCCCCTTGAATCCGTGCAACAATATCCACAACGGCTGGTCCCGGCCTCCTCCCCCAAGAAAATTGCTTGCCATTACAACTCATGTTGGCCAATACGAAACTCCTTTTTATGACGAAACTCCGTCTCATACCTCTGTATTGACTGGCTCCCCGCTATGTGGAAGAACTTCTATCCTCCAAAATCATCAGCGTATTCTCGATGTCTTTTGCATGTCTCTTGCCATATTTCTCGCTCTTCGAGACTGGTGCGTCGATCACGACTAGTTACCTCCAACCGACGCGGTGTATGTCGGTGGAAGAGCCGCTTGCGATATTTCTCAAAATCATCGGCGAGAACGCGTCCAACCGCATGGCACAAGAACGATTTCAACAAAGCGGCGACACGATCAGCCGCGTCTTTAACAAAGTTCTCGACGCGATGGTAGAGCTTTACACTGCAATTGTCAAGCAGCCAGACGCCAGCCAGTTTGCTCCTCTGGGATGAGGAGAAGGAGCTGGCCGGCAAGAGATGCAGACTCATGAAAGTAGTCGAGTAAAGATGGTGGCGTAGCTCTGTCGTGTCGCCGTGTCTCTGGTATTCATGTAACTAATTGGTTCTCCTGATGGACTGTGCGCGCCCTGTTACCAACTGTTTCACCTTAGCTGGAAGTAGTAAGTTACAGTGTGGCGTAGAGAGCTTGTCGAGTTGTAAAATACGGTATTGCCGAACAGGTATTTGAGATGTCTGGGCGCCAAGATATACGGAATAGTGCACCGTATCTCCAAACTAATATGTCGCTTTAGATACGGTGCGAGCCGAACAGGGCGTGTCAGTTAGTCGAACATATTCTTTTATCTGGGCGCCAAGATTCCACTAACTGGCGCACTAGGTTTCTCTTGCTACCAGTGAATTATTTTTTTTGGCTAGATATCACTTTACTGGGGGGTCAACAACTGCTGGGGGTTTCTACCCCACGGAGGCGGAGTGGAGCAATCCCAACACCACTACGTTGAAATGCAAGGGGGAACGCCAGCCACTAAACAAGTTGCCCCTTGTGTCCATCCGCTACTAGGGGCAGGCAGTCCGACAAGCGCGCATCCCGTGATTTAACCGCCGGCGACCTCACTCCTGCGATCCGCAGTCGGGGGCGAGAACACGCCGCACGTGGCCGGACCGGGTGGGAAAGGGGACGCCTCCGCCAACCGGCCGCCCAGCCCGCCGCTTCCCCCTCCTCCTCCTCCTCCTCCTCCTCACCTCTTCCACACGGCGAAGAAAACCTAGTCGTTTTGTTGCCTCCCCGGGAGCTGCTGACCCGAGGTGGTCTTTTTGGTCGGAGGAATTGATGACCCTTTTTTTCTTTTCTTTTCCTCTCCCAGCAAGTGCGAAGACGAGGCTGATGGTAATGGACAAGCAGTCTGCCTGCTTACCGTCGGCCAGCTGGGACAGGTGGGATCAGCCGCTCCCACCGCACGTGTGTCCGTGTGCGCGGGGGCAGGCTAGGTACATAGGGACCAGACGGAAGATTGGGCTCTGATCCGGATGCGTGCTGCGTGTAAGCACTCAGCAAGTTGGTCGGGCCCAGGTGCCGCTCGCCCGGGGGTTGTGGTGGTGGTGGTGGTGGTGGTGGTGGTGGTGGTGGTGAAACGGGCACGGCCGCGGCTGACGCGCCAATCAGAGAGCACCTCGCGTCCCTCCATTGCAGGGTCGCAGGGAAATAGGCGATCCCCAACCACATTTAGCGCCGGCGCTTCCGATTCGGGCTCCGGAAATTCCGACGATTGTTACTTGTGGAAAGATCCGCCGAGATCCAACTGCCAATAGCCGCGCTCTATGGCCATCGCTGCAAGGGCTCTCAGTGCCGTTCCCGGATAGTCGACGCCGACGGTCCTCCAGGTTGCGGCACGAGACGGTATCTTGCTTCTTTCCTAGACAACATAGGACAACCATAAGTCGCTGATCATCACGGGGCTGGACGGAAATAGTGTCCGAGCTTGTTCACCGCCCGCTGATTCAGCAGTCGCAATCGGAGTCGGACAGGAAGAGGTGGAAAGATGTTTATAATAGCAACAGAGAAATCGCCTTTGTTCCTTCCAGCCCGCCGCCTCCCCAATGATATATGCACCCAATTTGTCTTTGATTAATACTTAAATAAATGTAACTAATGCAATAAGTTAGTATCTCATACTAGCCCGCAGGGGGCGGGCTTGTCCCCGCACCTCGTGGAGCAAGGCCCCAATTCTACCGCCGGGGGGGGGGGACTAGTGGAATTCTTTCAGCATAAAATTATCGACTTGGGCCTTTGTGGGAGCTCGTCTCCTTTCGCTCGGGAGTGTCCACTGCACGGATGGATGGGAAAGGCATGGTGTGTGGGCGCAGAATCTCTGGTGCAGCCCGCCGAAGTGCGCGCACGCGATCCTGCCGGAAATTCGGCGAGATGGAAGTGCCATTCCACGCTCAACCCTACAGCGCTCAAGCAGATGCAGATCAGCATCTTCGAAACGGCGGACTCGTGTCCGATGGTCTCAAACAATCCTGCGCGGCTTGCCAAGGTCGCTAGACTCACGGCTGCCGATCGGTGTCTCGGCAGAAACAAGCTGCGGCAAGCAGGATTCCTAACCAATTCCGCCTTATCCGCTGCTCGCGCGATGACAGGGGGGCGACTCCTGCCGGTGCGGGCGTGATACGAGCCATCGAGAGAGCGCTTTGTGCGACGATTGGTGGACTGGATCAAGATCGCACGCCGGTACACATACCATATATGCAACAACAGTAAGACGCACACCTCAGCGCGGCACGACTGCCGAGAGGGCGAAGACGGAACCCCTTGGAACCAACTGTTGCGGAATTCGAACCCCCTATCCGAGTATTCGACGTCTCTGCCGACTGAACTGCATATGCGCATGCGGGGCTTGTATGGCAACTCGACATTCGGCCGCACTCATGTCTACTTGCCCGCCTATCCTTCGTCCGGCAGTATCGCAACGCACCGACGCATAGGAACTACTCCAGCCTGCAGTGTTTGTTTTCTGATGTCGGATGGATGGAGACGATGGAGAGGGACGAAGCTAATCTTTCGAACTGCCGTTCCCGCTCCCACACTCAATTCGACGCTGAAGACTATAAAGAAGGGCAAAGCTGGCATACTCAGAGTGGGGGTCGCTTCTGAGTACTAGGATATCAAAGTTAAAGAGCCCCGACGAGCTCCCTCCCCCCGCCTTCACAGATCTCTACCGGAGTCACCGTCTGTTTTTCCTCCTCGAAACCCTCGGATTCCCAGAGTGGTGGCGTGTTGGCATTGGCGTCGTCCGTCGCCTCCCGCAGCAACGAGGTATCGATGCAAACTTCACAGGCCTTAGCCGGGCCATCGCCATCGCCACCGTACGAGGGAACGGAGTCGCTCGAGCCGGAGGAGCCATTCGTCGGCGCGAATACGGCCGAGTCGGGTATCCTCGGAGGATCCTCCACACAATTCTTGCCTCACCGACACGGAAGCACCAATGGTGGTGGGGGTGAACACTCGGGATCGAAACGTACGCCATGCCAAGGAAGAACCCCGCGCAGCGGCGCTGGATACCAGCAGCCTTTGAATACCGGCCGTAGTTCCTCGAGGCCTAGAGACGGAATCACCTGCCCTGTCGTTTCCAAGGCCAGAAAGACAGGGACGACGCAGAAAGAGTGCAGACAGACTTTCGCCATGGAACAGGATTCCATGTAAGGAACTCTCCCCCTGGCGCTTCCGGGACATTCGCTGACATCACAGCGAGCACTGCAAACAAATGCACTACGAATGTCCAATCTGCACGCACGCTCCGGCGAAGCCTCACAGACGCGAACACTCCAAGCTCTTTACCCAGAAGATAACCTGGAAGCGCTGCTATTTCGCCAACGCAACGGGTCTAAAGTGAGTCCGCTCTTCCCCCGCACCAGCGGAAAGCGACTTGGATACTAGCCCAGTGACTCTCGATAATAGGGCTCATATCCTCGACACCCATCTTAAGTGTCTTCCCTGCATAAACCTATGCGGCGAATGCTTCTTCAGCAAGACGAGCAGGAAAGAGCACGAGGACGGGAAGTGCAGGCTCAGACCACCGTCAGGGAGACTGCAGTCCGAGAGACCACAGGCCAAGAGGGTGGTGCCCCCGCTGCCGCCAAAGGTCGAGGAGCTTCGAAAGCGTGTGGCCGGTAGGGAAAGCGTGATGACGTCACACCAGCTGACCAGAGAGCTGGGCGAGCTTCTCTTAGACCCAAATCTGGATCGAGGAAAGAAGTACGACGCTATGGAGTCGCACGATGGTTAGTGGCTCACACACCGCTGGCTCCGTCCGATTGGAAGCCCATTGCTAAGCACGCCGCACGTACAGCGATCTCCAGGCTTCCTCCGGCAGTCCCTGCGGAGGGCCCGGAAGCCCGCGAACAGCAGGAGGACATATCCGCGGCCGCGCTTGGGCTGAGGTTCAACGAAGAGTCGGCGCGGTCGGAGGACAGGTACGAGTACGCAATGGCGTTTCTCCACGTGGTCTCCAGAGATTCCCTTGGCGCCTTGAGCCATGGCGTGTCGCTCCTCTACGGGCAGCTGAAGAGGGGCTCGTCTCCGGCTTGGTCCAACCGATCCAACGCCACCGACTCGCCTGGAGGTATGCCATTGCTACCGATCCTCCACGCTATCTCGCAAAAGAACTAACACCGGCTCCTAGAAACTTGGTCCCGGCCCACGCGACGGTCGGAGCACTGTCACGGCGGCGACGTTGCGTACCCCGACCACGGGCCCTGTGGCCAGCAATGCGGCAATGCGATGGATGACGGCAATCAACCCTTCGGTCCCCACCCCGTCATCGCAGTGGAGACCATCCAGTCCCCGAGCTTGTTCTTGCAGTTGGATCCAGAGGATCTGGACATGTACTTTCCCGGTACGTTTTTGGTCCTCTCTCCCCGCTCCGCGCCTTACGCTGACACCCGCCAGATCCCAACTATTACGAGGTCGGCGGCCACGATAATCTCTTCTCACTGAACGAAGTCCCCTGATTCTCCGTCGTAGGGCCCCAGGGGCAACGCAGCTTCACACCAGGCCTGACAGACAGTACTACCCCGCTCCTCTGTCCGACGGACGGCTCGTTCTACTCAGGGATCGGGGCCTTGTCCCAGTCCGTAACTCGCCGTTCTCACCCAAATAGAGAGATAGAAACCATACAGATAAGGTGTAATTTTTCTTTCTTTTCTTTTTTCCAGCGGGGGCTTTATAATCCCCCCCTTTTTTTTTACGTATCATACCTACATATGTCCGCCCTAAAATAGGGGTGGCCTCCCGTATGCAGGTGCTTGGGCGCACTCACGGGAAGAAGGTTCTGGTTCTGGTTGTTTTAAATCATAGCCAATCGCTCGTAATCTTCCAGGCTGTCTTGGCGGGTGTCACTTCCGTCCAGCCCATGATCTTGATAGTCCGCACGCGCATAATGAATAAAAAACAAAAAACAAAGAAGCGTTCGTTCCTGCAAGACGCAGGGGGGGCAAGGCGAGGAAGAGACTCACCCACTCACTGTTTCCGCCTTGTTCTGTCATTATTCATGCGACCTATTTGGATCATGCATTGCGTTCATGCCCACATTCTCGTGGTCACGCTGAGAGGAGGAGGCAGAAAAATCAAGAACAAAGGACACCTGCCTTGCATCTTGACATCTCTTATATGTACTAGAAGACGCCTGTGTGTGTCGCACCTGGTGTGGTTGGGGAGCCTGACACCTAGGCGACATTCGTTTTTAGAGCGAATAGGCGGCGAGTGACGTATCATGCTTTTGACTCGATCATGGAGAGTGTCAGTTAGTCGAACCTTTCTTTTTTCTGGACACCCAGATTCCACTAGCGCATTAGTGTAATGTAAGATGAATGTGCGCGAAAGGGAATTATGTGTGGATCGCCACCGGATACATATCCCAAGAATCGACAGGACGGGACAGGCTCCGGTGTCCGAAGGTGACACCAGAGTGGAGAACCCCCAACAGTGGGAGCAGGCGATTCCAAGCGGCGCGCTTCCCGGGGGGCCCGCCAAGGTGTGCCTAAAGAAGGAGGACGCGCCTTCAAGCGGGTGGGCGCGATGACAGGATATCGGAGGACATCATCAAGGTATTCTGGCAGGGGGACAAGCAGCGGATCACGCAACTGGTACGGGCATGTGTTCGGCTCGGCCATCACTCAGAACCATGGAAGATGGCGAATGGAGTGGCCATCCCCAAGCCGGGGAAACCAGACTACTCCAAGATCCGCGCCTACCGAGTGATCTGCCTCCTGGGTGTCATCAGTAAGCTGGACGAGCGAACCGCGGCCCACCCGATCGCCGACCACTCGGAGCGAAGGAAAGGGAGAGCCCCACACGGTGGCCAGATTGGATGCTGGAACGGAGACCCTGCGTGGATGCGGTGGCGATCCTGATGAACCGCATTCAGCAAGCATGGGGGGAGAAGAAAGTGGTTGGCGCATGGAAGCGCTCGTGATAGGGCCGGACCTCAGCGGGTGGACGGGCAGTTTCATGTCAAACCGACAGATGAAACTCATCTTCGACGGAGAAGTGGGCGAGGCAAACTCAGTGGATTCCGGCATCCCGCGGGGGCCCCCAACAGCTCTAATCCTCTTCGTCACGTACTTGCCAGGCATCTTCGGCGAGGTGGACAAGGCAGTCCCAGGCACTAGGGGGCAATCCCTCGCGGACGCATTCGATGGTGGACGGACGGCGGGGGTGACAAGGCAGTTGCGGTCAAGCTGTCCGGCTGCGGCGGCGCCCATCGACTAGGCAGCGAGTAGCGGGCAACGGAGTGGACTTCGACCACGGAAAACGGAGGTGGCAATCCTTCGCAAAAAAAAAGAAGACCCCGCCCACTGCGGTGGTGAAGGTTGGAACAACACCGTCCCATTCAACAAGGAGGTGACGTGGTGGCTTGGAGTCTGGCTAGACTCCCAGCTCACGCTCAAGGACAATCACGCCATACGGGCGGAGAGCGGGAAGAATGCGATGGCACGTCTCCACCGGCTCGCAGGGCAGACGGGTCTCTCGCTGGCCAACTGCAGGAAGGCCATGACGGCTTGCATTCAGTCAGTCGCCGTGTTCGGCTCGGAGCTGTGGAGGAAGGGCGATCAGACCCGGGGAACCATCGGACAGGCAACGAGCTCCAGCTCCTCGCCTCGAGGCATTACCAGCTGGAGAAAAGCCGCTGCCTCACCGGGCGGTACCTACATTGAACGAAGAGTTGGCCCACTGCCCAGTGGGAGGTGCAGCCAGGTGGTACTAGACCTCTTCTCGACCATGGATGTGGGAAGGCTGGTCCCGGCTGAGGAAGATGCGGGGAGCGAGGTGTTAGATTGGGAGCTCCGGGAGCGGGAAGAGGAGAGGAGAGCGGAGGCGGAGGAGTAGGGTGCCGGAGGGGAGGAACCACTCTTTCTCCCGACGCCCTCCCCCATGGCGTCTGCGGGGGGAGGAGCGGACGAATCTCAGTTCCCTCTGTTCTCTCCTCCGCTCCCCTTTTGCCATCCCCTTTGTGGCTTCTTTTCCTTGGTACGTATTCTATTCCCTTGGGACAGGCCCGGGCGGAAGGCAAGGGGGGAGCTTGCAACGTGCCGCCTCGCGCGGACAGCAGATGGGAAATCTGGGTTAAAAAGTGCGCCGCCATAGTCCAGAAAAGGCTGTATGCGAGTACGAATGAATAGATAAAAAAAAACATGTGCACGGTGAACCCAGGCATCTTCGCCGAACAACAAAATCCATCGCTGCTCAGTCAATTTTCATCCGAGTGATCCAAAAAATGATCCCCCAAGCTCGAGAAATCCAGCCCCAGTGCTCCCAAGGCTGCGCGCGTAAGGTGGGGGGGGGGACAGTGCCAAAGATGACCGACAGGCTATTGTTCTTGTGTAATGATCTACCTATGTGGGAGGTTGGGCGGCTCTCCGCTCGCATGCCTTGCCTACTGAGAACCATATCTGGATTCTACTGAGCTTTAGGATTATTTTTTGGCCTTTCCTGATGGAAATAGATGAAAACTGGCCGAGCAGTGACGGTTTTTGCCGGGCAGCGAAGATGCCGGGGCTCATTGCGCACACGCACCCTCGAGCAGACTATGCACAGTGCCCCTTATACAAATATCCGAAACCCGGACCATTCACCCGATAAAACTTTCAAACAAACGCAGACGCCAAGCTATCGGATAGCGGAAACCCAGAACACCAACAGCAAACCTATAATAGAATTCCGAGCCGCAAAACTTTCGGGTGTGCGCAGCGTCCAGGCTGTTCGATAGCCTGCCCAGAGTCCCAAACACAAAACCGTGCACCTATGTACAGCAGAAGTCCGAGTTGCAAATGGTCTCACGTCACTTCTCCAAGATGCCTCATTACTCCATAATGTAGAAGGCGAAGCAGCAAGCAATCCCAGACTCGGAGTGGGTCCCCACGGCGTTGATGCGGAGGCACAGTGCGAGGGAGGTCAAAAAAAAAGCGAAAATCCGAAGGCTGGATGGTATACCGTAAGCACCACGAGGGAAGTAGAAGGGGCTTCCGAAAATCCCCACGTAAAGAGGTACCCCTATAAACGCCAATGTTATTCGTGCGGGTGCATACATATTTGTTGCTGTGCACGAACTATGCCACATCCGGAAATAGGCACAGCGGAGGGCGACATAGAGGGCAGCCGCGGCATGGGGGTGGCGGCGGCGTGGTGAGCGAGGGCTGCGTTGCGCCAGACGCGAAGGTACTGCTTGATCTCCGTGTAAGGATCCGAAACCTGAACCTCCTAATGCCTTTCCCTTCTTCATCCCGAGTTTGAACTTCATCTGAGCTTCCGCCAGACATCACAATAGCCCTGTCCCCCGGTGAACCCCCATTGCGATCGTGATCGCTACAAAAGCTTTCGTTTCCGGTACGCTTGCGGGCTTCCATTTCGCACCTATTGGCCACGGCTGCTGATCGTTGTCGTTCCTCTTGCGTATCTTCTTGGCGGGGGCGTTGGTCTGCTTGACAAGGGTTTCCCAATCTGAGTCCTGCCGCAGCAACTGAAGCACCTAGGAAAGCTGGGTCTGTCCCCTCTGGGATGTTGATCTCCATTGGATGATCCCCCCTTTTCATTGTCTCAAGCTCTTCCAGCCACAGGAGCGGTGCCCTTATCACTTTTCTTCCTCCTTCCTGTACTGGCCCTCTTTGGCGGCACAACTGGGTAGCGTCAGGCGATTAAGTTCCCACTGATGAAACCGACAGCGAACGGGTAGTTAGTGGTGACGACAATTCCAGTGACGATGGTAGGATAGAGAGACGGGCCGCGAACGTACTCTAGAAAAGCCAGGGCGCTGACATTCTCTGTGTCTCCCCGGTACGGGAAACCCTAGAGCGGCATACAGGAGAGTTACAAGCGCCCAGCGGCTTCTCGCCGCGTTTAATGAACCGAATTTGGAATAGCAACAAATATACACCCGCGCAACCGCGTAAGGGATAGGTCCTAGCGCGTACCAGTGCGCTTAATGACTGCTAGCGCAATATCAAATCGCGCTTGTACGCGAGGATTGAATTTTCACGTGCACCGCGCGCTCTCCATACGACCCACAAATCTGACTAAAACTCATCCTCATCGCCCTCAGCGCCGGTAATAAAGAAACGACGTGACTGCGTTAAGGTCCCCCCTACCAGCCAACCACTTCGCCGAGTTCGCTACTGCTGGCGGGGGCCGTGCCCCTCAGATGCCGAGCGTGCCGATATCGATGACGAAAGCGAATCGCGAGTACGTGCGTCCGAGCCCGGACTCGTGTTCTGCATAGTCCAGTCCGTCCGTCCTGGGCCTCGGACGGGACTACATTAAATTCAAGGCGTCCGTCCAATCTCTGGACTGGACTGATCCCGTCGGGAGTTGTCCCACGACGGGACGCTGTGGTCGAGGTCGACTGCCAAGGCGCCACCAAAATAGTGCATATCGTTCGGGAGACCTTTCTGCTGCTGAAATGCAGTGTTGGGGTGCCGTCCTTCTGTCGCTCTTGTCGCCCGAGGTCGCGGCATGATCGTGGTGGACTGGTGGTGGTGGTGGTGGTAGGGGTGCGAGTCTTCGGTAGAGTAAAATTTTGGAATTTTCATCCACTCCGTAATAGCACGTGACATATTCCATTAAAAATCGTCCGTCCACAGCTAGAGTATGCAGGACGGGGGACGGGCGCCGTCCTCTCCAATGACAGACGGGACGGACCACCTCAGTACGGTCCGTCCAGAGCACGGGCGAGACTACCAAGATCCCGTCCGGGCCGGACTATGCAGAACGGAGGGACATGGAAGCTTGGGCCGTCGTCCGGCTGGAGGGGCGGCTCGCGCGGCGTGGCGAGGTGTGGAGCTAGTGCATTGGGTTGAGGCACAGACCGCCCCCAGTTTTCGCCGCTCCTAAAAGTCTACCGGAGGGAGCACTCTGCGGCCACTTCTTTGGAACTAAGGGCCGGCAGCGCTTAATGCGGTTGGACCCAGCAGACGATGCCGAACTTCGTTCCGTTGAAACCACCGGAGCGGACGTCGAAGCTACCAAGCCGGCGCTAGATACGTGCATCTTGCATAACATGAATATGTACTTACCTGTGTACTTAGGTTCGATATTATCCGACTCTTGTCGTCGTCACCCGACGGCCGCATGGGAAAACCCAGATCGCAGCTTGGAAATTGGCTCAGGCGTTCTCAACGATTGTGTCTTTGCTGTCCGGGGGGGGGG
>Ga0307508_10001573_pt1 | contig 25462 bp, 21 predicted proteins | sample 9_EM_MG_FD_203089 | JGI IMG/M metagenome (GOLD analysis project Ga0307508, IMG submission 203089) | Populus trichocarpa ectomycorrhiza microbial communities from riparian zone in the Pacific Northwest, United States - 9_EM | ecosystem: Host-associated > Plants > Roots > Unclassified | place... | reverse complement strand
ATGTCTCCGGTGCTCTTCTGTATCGCCCGCGCGGCGTCCGGGGACCGGAGAGCCCTGCGCACCACGCGCTCAAAATCGGGCACGTCCTCCGCCCGCAACTGGTCATGACCGGTCATATGCGCCCCCCTTCCTGGGCGAAGCGCCGACAGCCGCTGTTCTTCCTCGTATCCCCGCCGCACCACGAACGCATCAACCGATGTTCACGCCGTAATCGGCGGCGATACCGGCCAGGCCGGAGGCGTATCCCTGACCGACGGCACGGAACTTCCACTCCCCACCACGCCGGTACCGGGCACCGAAGACCATCGCGGTCTCCCCCACGGCGTCGTAGGACAGTTCGTAGCGGCACATCTCGCGACCGGTGAGGTTGTCCATGACGCGGATATAAGCGTCGCCGACCTGGCCGAAGTTCTGACCGCGGTGCTCGGCGTCGTGGATGGAGACCGTGAAGACGACCTGTCCGACCTTGTCGTCCAGGCGGTCGAGGTCGATCAGGATCTGCTCGTCGTCGCCGTCGCCCTCGCCTGTGAGGTTGTCTCCGGTGTGCCGCACCGCTCCGTCGGGGCTGGTGAGGTTGTTGTAGAAGACGAAGTGCTGGTCGGAGACGACTTTCTGCCCGGGGCCACAGATGACCGCGGAGGCGTCGAGGTCGACGTCCGCGCCGGCCGTCGGCAGGGCATCCCAGCCCAGCCCGACGGTGACGTCCGCGAGCGGGGCGCCGTCCTGATTCAAAACGACGTTCTGGCCCTTGCTGAGGCTGACGCCCATGTGCACTGGTTCCCCTCCTTGTGATGCGGCCGGGTGCGGGCGCGCCCCGGCCGTCCTGACGTGGTGTCGGTAGGTGTATCCGGGTAAGCCAGCGACCTTGCCCGCCCATACACTTGCTACATTGCGCAACTGTGCAACCGGTGGTCGGGCCCGGTCGCCCTCCCCCTGAAAAGCCGCGCGAACAAGGGACGTCAATGACAGCAAGTCACAGGTCACTACCGCCAAGCTGGCCGCCCAAGCCGGAGGAACCTGGAGCCGATACGCCTCTGGAGATCACCTACGGTCACCATCCGCCTGGACACCACGGCGAACTGACGACAGTTGAATAGGCCAGCTCACCAGTACCAAGGCCCGATCCAGCGCCGGACGGCGGCCATGAGGCCGAGGCAGGGGCGGGGTCCTTCGGGTGAAAGTAGGAACGGACCGGAGAACCTGTGTTGCTGTCCGAACCGGTATGCGTCCCACCCGGATAGTCTGGTTCAGGTGAGGGCGTCGATGAGCATGAGGGCGGCCACGGCCAACAGCACGATGGCGAAGGTGCGTTGCAGCAGGGTGCCGGTGACCTTGGCAGCCAGGCGTTTGCCGTCCCAGCCGCCGAGGATTGCCGCGCCCATGAAGGGGCCGATCACCGCCCAGTCGATGCCGGGGGTGGTGGCGCCGCGGGTGGCCAGGGAGGCCAGGGAGTTCGCCGAGATGACCAGCAGGCTGGTGCCGACGGCGGCCTGCATCTCGAATGCGAGCACGGTGACCAGGGCGGGGACGGCGAGGAAGCCTCCGCCGACCCCGAGCAGCCCGGTCAGCGCACCTAGTCCCGCGCCGGCGCCGGCGGCCTTCGCGGGTTGCACCACAGTCGCCTGACCGGTGCTCGCCTGGCTGGGACGCAGCATTTTGACGGCGGCAAGTGCGGCGATGGCGGCGAATGTGGCGATCAATACCGGTTGGGACAGGCGGGAGGCGGCAGCTCCGGCCGCGGCGGCGGGCAGGAGTCCAGCCGCGGCGAACAGGGCGCCGGCCCTCCAGCGGACGTTGCCGGTGCGGGCGTGGGCGTACAGGGCGGTGAGCGAGGTGGCGGTGATGATGATCAGGCTGGCGGTGGTGGCGGCGGCCGGGGTGAAGCCGAGCAGGTAGATCAGCGCGGGCACCGCCAGGACGCTGCCGCCCCCGCCGAGGGCGCCGAGCGCGATTCCGACCACGGCCCCGGAGATCAGGGCCAGGATCAGCGCGCTCATGCTATGGCACCGCTGCTGCCGCCTTCGCCGGTGACCGGCAGGCCCTGGCGTGCCCAGGCGGTCATGCCGCCGGTGACGTCGGTGGCCTCGACGCCGCGTCCGGCCAGCAGCTTGGCTGCCTGCTGGGAGCGGTGACCGGAGCGGCAGATCGTGACCACCGGCTTGCCCTGCGTGGAGGCTGACAGGGAAGCGCCCGTGATCAGGCGGGAAAGCGGCAGGTGCAGCGCGCCGAGCGCGTGCCCGGCCTTCCACTCCGGTGTTTCGCGGACATCCAGCAGCACGGTCTGGCCGTCACTGGTCTGCTGGTGGGCCTGGTGGGGGGTGAGGCGGACGGGGCCGCGGCGAAGATGCGGGAACATCATTTGATCTCTTTCGTGCAGGTGGTGCGGGACAGGGCGTATCAGTCGGTGCCGTCGGGGCGGATGACGATCAGTCCCGCCTCGGCGGCGGCGTCGAAACCGTCGTCGACGGCGACCACGTCGCGACCGGCGGCTTCCAGCAAGGAGGCGGCGATCGCCGCGCGCATGCCGGCGGCGCAGTGCACCCACACCGTCCCGGGCGGTACCTCACCGATGCGGCCGTACAGCTCGTGGATCGGGATGTGGACCGAGCCGTCGATGAAGCCGCCCGCGCGCTCGGAGTCCCGGCGTACGTCCAGGACGACCCGACCGCCGCCGCGCTCACGGACATCGGCGAGGTCGGCAAAGCGGGCGCGGGGGAAGGAAGCGAGCTGCTCGCCGGCGCGGACCCAGGTGGCCGGGTCGCCGGTGGCGGCGGCGGCAGGGCGGTCGATGCCCACCCGGGTCAGCTCTCGCTGTGCGTCGGTGATCTGCTCAGGGGTGTCGGCGAGCAGAGTGACGGGCTTGCCCCACGGGATCAGCCAGCCCAAATACGTGGCGAGCTTGCCCTCGCCCTCGAAGTTGAACGACCCGGTTACGTGCCCCTCGGCGAAGGCCATTCTGCTGCGCAGGTCCACCACCCACTCACCGGCGGCCAGCCGGGAGGCGATCTCCCCGGCGTCCGCACGCCCCGGCGGGGTGAGGTCGACCGGCGAGGGTCCCGCGGCGTTGGTCGGGCCCATGTGCGCGTAGTAGGCGGGCACGTCGTCCAGCCCGGCGATCATCTGCGCGATGAAGGTGTCCACGTCCAGGGTCAGCGCGTCGTTGGTGGCGCGTTCCTGGCCGATCGTGGTCGTGTCCCCTTCGGCTTGCGAGGAGGAGCAGAAGCTGCCGAAGCCGTGGGTGGGCAGCACCCGCACCTCGTCGTCCAGCTCATCGGCGAGGCGGTGGGCGGAGGCGTGCTGGGCACGGGCCAGCTGCTCGGTGAGCCGCGGCTCGACCAGATCGGGACGGCCCACCGTGCCGATCAGCAGCGATCCGCCGGTGAACGCCGCCACACCGCGCCCGTCCTCGGCGAGGACGTAGGAGGTGTGGTGCGGGGTGTGCCCGGGGGTGGCGAGCGCGCGCAGCACCAGACCCTCGCCCACCGTCACGGTGTCGCCGTCGGCCACCGGGGTTCGGGCGAAGGACACGTGCGCTGCGGCCGGCACCAGGTAGCGGGCCCCGGTCACCCGAGCCAGCTCCAGGCCGCCGGTGACGTAGTCGTTGTGCACGTGGGTCTCGGCCACGAAAGCAATGCGCACCCCGCGCCGGGCCGCTGCGGCGATGACCTGATCGATGTCCCGCGGCGGATCGATGACCACCGCCGAACGGGGTCCTCCGACCAGGTAGCTGCGGTTGCCCAGGCCCTCGAATTCCAGGATGTCGACGAAGAACACGACCATGACTCCTCTTGAACGGTGTACCCCTGGGGGTATTTCAGGGTGATAGCGCCCCTCGTCGGTGAATCTGTGCCACGGTCAACGGGCGTGACCGGGCGGCCTGGACGCTTGGTCCGGGAGCGCGCGAGGCGCGTTTGCCAGAAGCGGCGCTGCCGCTTGTCAGCGGGTCGGCACAGACGAGGTTGCGGTCTCCTCGCATATGGCAGGGCCCAGGCCGGTGCTGCGTCCGGGGCCCTGCCTCCGCCGGCCGCTCGGCGGGAGCGGCCGCGATCAGTGCTGTTCGGGTGAGCCGGACGGCATGGATTCGTCGAGCGGTACGACGTTGAAGTATTCCTCGATGCGGTCGATGAGGCCGCCGTCAAACCGGAAGTACATCGCCGCGTGTACGTCACTGCGGGACCCGTCGGTCATGGTCAGGTGGAGTACTTGCTGCTGGAGCACTTCGTCGCCATCCTGGAACTGCCGCACGATGTCGTACCGAAGTGTCTCGACGTCGGCGGCCAACTGCTTCAGCAGGTCCATGTTCTCGTCGATCGGCTGGTCGCCGCTTCCGTCGTTGTGCCACACGGTGGCGGTGTCGGTGCACAGGGATCGCATCGCGGCGTAGTCCCGCACCTCCCACTGTCGGAGGTAGTGCACCGCTGCCGTGCGAAGGTCCTGGTCGGGTGTCATTGTTTCTTCCTTTCGGGGTGCGCCGGTTGCGGCGGATGTCAGGCAGCGGGGCCGGTGGTGGTGCCGACGGCCGCGTTCTCTTCGAAGACGGGGGCGCGTTCCCCCGCTTCGATGCGTAGGGGGAGGTGGTTCTCCCGGGGAGGCAGGGGGCAAGGGAAGGCCGCCGAGAACATGTGGTGGGGAACAACGGCCTGGTTGAAGTCGATACGGGCCGTACCCATGCCGTCCTTGGGCCGGGGCAGGATCAGCCAACGGCCCATGCCGGGCGTGTCCGTGCCGCTGGTGCCGTCGGTGAACGTGATCAGCAGGGTGTCGCCGCCCACGCCGAACGCCCGGAGCGTGTGCCGCTCGCCTCGCAGATCGAAGACGAAGTCACCAGGGGCCGGGAGGGTGTCCCGCGTACTCGGGCTGGTCAGCCGGATCACTTCCAGGAGACGTCCGGCATCCGCCGGACGGTACTCCGCCTCGACGATCCAGGCCGGGTCCCACGGCCACGCCTCGATCCCGCGCAGGCCGACGAGGGTAGGCGCGGCCGCATCCCACACGACCAGGACATGGGCTCCCCGCAGTTCCTCGATGGTGCCGCGCCGCCCGCCGGGGAAGGACAGGCGGCTGGCGCTGGTCAGTTCGACAGCGCCGTCCACGGCTTGGCCATCGACGGACACGCCCTCCGCATGGGCCGCGGTCAGCGTCAGGCTCCCCGAGAAGCCGGTGGACGTCCACCGCCCCGGAACCTCGGGGACTTCCTGACCCGGCTCCGTGATCAGCCGATAGGCGATGCGGCCCGCCTTCCCGTCCGGGCCCGCCATCTCCTCCCATCGGCTCTGGCGCCACTTGTCGTACTCGGTCAACGCGCCGTCGCTACCGAAGCAATCGCTGGACACAGTGTTCTCCTCTCCAAGTGGCGGTCACCCGCGACCGCCGTCAGGACTCACCACCAGCCGGAAACACACCCGACCGTCACGGACCGACCGGTGGTATCGATGGCTTGGATGATCCACTCGGCCCGAGCAGATGAGCAAGACTGCTTGCCGTTACGGCAAACGCGGGAAGGACGCCGTGCTGGTGATCGCGCTCCGACATCTCCCTGGAGAACACGGCCTCCAGGGGCCGCGCGATGTGCTGAACTGGCCCGGGACCTTGTGGAGATGGAGGGCCCCTCGGCCACCTCGGCCCCATCGAGTTCGAACCTGGCTGCTCTCCTACGGCTGCGCGAAGTCCGCGCCCCCGCGTCGTTCGCAGCCTGCTCTGGCGGCCATCAGTCCCGCCGCGTACAGCGCGAGGACAGCGGCCAGCAGGAGGTAGTACGGAACCGCGAGGGTGGTCATGCCCAGGGACGGGGCGAGCGGGGAGAACGGCAGAAGAACTCCGGTCACGGCCAGCGCGGCCGCGGCCCAGCGGACCGGGCTCGGCGCACGGCTCCCAGCAGTGCGGCGGCCGGTGCGCAGAAGGAGCATCACCAGGGCCTGGGTCAGCAGGTTCTCGGTGAACCATCCGGAACGGAACACCGCGGGGTCACCGGGGCCTTGGGAGGTGTGCAGGGACAGCGCGAGGACGGCGAAGGTGGCCAGGTCGGCGATGGCGTTGAGCACGCCGAAGGCGGTGATGAAGCGGAGGAAGTCGCGGGGCCGCAACGCGGTCGGCCTATGCGACAGGGCCTGTCGGGGCCGGTCGTAGGCGAAGGCGAGCTGGGCCGCGTCGAAGCACAGGTTCTGCACCAGCACCTGGGACGGAAGCATGGGGAGGAAGGGCAGCAGGAGACCGGCGGCGAGCATCGCGATGACGTTGCCCAGGTTGGACGAGAGCGTGATGCGCAGATAGGTGGCGATGTTGCCGCTGCCGGCCCGGCAGGCGCTGATCGCGTGGTCGATGGCCGTGAGGTCTTTCTCCGCGAGCACCACGTCGGCACTTTCGCGAGCGACGGCGACGGCGTCCCGGGGGCAGATGCCCACGTCGACGGCGTGCAGGGCGGGCAGGTCGTCTGACTCCGTCGCCCAGGAAGCCCGTGGTGTGTCCGCCCGCGCGCAGCGCGGCGATGACGCGGGCCTTGTGCTCGGGAGTGCAGCGCGCGAAGACGGTGGTGCGACGGGCGGTGTCGGCGAGTTCCGCGTCGGTGAGGCCGTCGACGCGGTCGGCCGTGAGCACCTCGTCGGGATCGAGGGCGAGGTCGCGGCAGGCGCAGGCCGCGGTGCCCGGGTGGTCGCCGGTGAGGATCTTGACGGTGACGCCGCGGTCGGCGAGGACGCCCAGGGCTTCCCCGGCGGTCGGGGCGAGCGCGTCGCGCCACGCGACGAAGCCGGTGAAGGTCAGGCCGCGTTCGTCGGCCGGGGTGTAGCCACGGTGGCGGGCCGGGCGTTCCACGGTGGCGACCGCGAGCAGCCGCAGACCACCGGCCGTCTCGCGTTCGGCGAGAGCGAGGAGCCGTGCCGACTCGCCGTCGTCCAGCGCACAGCGCCGGAGTACGTCTTCCACGGACCGGTCGGCCCGGTGCTCCCCGGAGGAGCGCAGCACACAGCTGACCGAGACCAGGGACAGGATCACGCAGGCGGTGCCCCATGCGGCCACGGCGGCCGACACCAGCCCGAGGCACAGCAGCACCGCGGTGAACGGATCGCGCAGACTCCGCACGAACCGGAGCGGCCAGGACGCGGTGCGCCACGCCGGCACCGTGTTCTCGCCCCACCGGGCTAAGCGCTCGTCAGCCTGTGCTTCGGCGAGGCCACGTGGCCCGCTGTCGAGGTGGCGCAGCACCTGGAGCGAGGTGAGGGTGGTGCTGTTCCGGGATATGCCGCCCGGTCGGGCGTCGCCGCCGCCCGGGCCGGACCGCTGTTCCCGGGAGGCGGTGGCACCGGCGCCGGAAGCAGCGGCGGCTTCAGGCCCCGAGGCCACGGGAACGTCGTGTCGGAGCGTGCTCGGCCCGGTCGGTCAGCTGACCGACCATGAGCCGCATCACGGTCACCATGTCCGGGTCATCGACGAAGTAGACCTGCCGACGGCCTTCCCGCCGCGCCCGTACCAGACCGGCGAGCTTCAGCTTGGTCAGATGCTGACTCACGGCGGGCAGCGCGCCACCCACCCGTTCCGCGAGGCTCGTCACATCGCACTCGCCCTGCCCCAACGCCCACATGATGTGCAGCCGCGCGGGCGACGCCAACAGTCCGAACGCCGCGGCCGCCTCGGCCAGCACCTGGGCAGGAGGGTCCTCGAAGCCGCCGACACCTGCCGTCACGATCGCTCTCCCGTCCGCCTGGGTCACCTCTGCGCACCCGGTGCGCGCACAGTCTAGGCGCCGCGTACCACTCGTCTCCCGCCCCGCCGCCCGGGCCCGGCCTGTCGCCGATTCGGCCGTTGCGGACCTGAACGCCCACTCCATCAGCGCCCCGTGCGGCGCCTCGAACCGCGGCGGGTGCCGCCGTGGCTTCCTCATCGGTCGCAGTCCAGGGTGGCGAGGTCGACCGAGTCGGCCATCGCCTGCATGCCCTTGTCGTTGGGGTGGATGTGGTCCCCGCCGTCGAAGGCCGGAAGGACGCGCTCGTGGTCGTAGGGGCTGCGCAGAATCCGGTCGAAGTCCGTGACGGCGTCGAACGCGCCGCTGTTCCTGATGAAGTCGTTGGCCTCCAGGCGTACGGCCTCCCCCGCCGCGTCCCACTCGGACCAGCCCTTGAAGGGCGCGATCGTGGCACCGGCCACGCACATTCCGGCCCCGTGTGCCCGGTCGACGATCTCCCGGTAACCCGCGATCAGGTCCTTCGCCGTGACCCCGGTGTGGGCCTTGATGTCATTGACGCCCTCGAACAGGAACACCGTGCGCACCCCGGGGTGCGACAGCACGTCCCGCTCCAGCCGTTTCAGCGCGCTCTGGCCCGCGCCGTCCGCCAGCACCTTGTTCCCGGAGATGCCTTCGTTGGCGACCCCCTTGACGGGAACACCGTCCGCGTTCTGAAGCCTGCGGGAGAGGTAGTCGGGCCAGCGGCGGTTCCGGTCGCCGGTGGACTGCCAGCCGTCGGTGATGGAGTCGCCCAGGGCGACGACGGCGCCGGTGCGCGGCGTGGTCCGCACGCTGAGGGCGTCGAGGTAGAACCAGGAACCGGTGGTCCGGGTCCAGTTGGCCCCGTCCTCCTCGGCCGTGTGGTCGCCGGTGGTCGTGTAGGACGTCTGCATGGCCATGGAGTGTCCGGTCGCCGGGCCACCGGCATCCGCCACGTACAGGCTCACCAGCAACGTGGCAGAGGCGGCCCACCGTCCGGGCAGCGGGTCGCTGTACGCGGTGTGTCCCGCGGCCACGGTGAGGGACCGCGAGCCGTCGAACGTCAGGCGGCGGTTGCTGCCGGGGACCGCGTCCGCACCGGTCCGCTGAACCCCGACATAGGCGCTGCCGAACGTCAGGGGCCGGTCGCCGAACGCGTTGGACAGGCGTATCCGCAGGCCGCTTCCGGCGGCGCTGGTGTGGACGACCAGCCGGTAGCCGCGGTCGGAGGCGGCGTCGCCGATACGGTCGGCGCTCGCTCCCCAGGTGATCACCTCGTGCGGGGCGTCCTGAAGGTGACGTGAGGTGTCCGCCACCCTGGAGTGCGCGACCGCCGTCGCGGTCGCCGGGGCACACAGGACGGCGATCAGCACGGAGGTGACGGCGACGGCGAGGCGGCGAAGGCGGGTTCGGAATCTCGCGGACACCGTGGTCATCGGCCGAGCTCCCGCAGGGTGACCGACCGGCCCGGCGTCAGGCTGATCCTCCGCGACACCGCACCGTAGGACACGGTGGTGGTGCGTCCGCCGACGCTGCGCACCGTGACCTCGGTCGGCTTGCCGTCCCGCCAGCGCAGATCGACGGTGAAGCCACCGCGCACCGCCACTCCCGTGACCGAGCCGGACGGGGACCACGCCGAGGGGAGGGCGGGCAGGAGTTCGAGGTGTCCGGGCCGCGAGTACACCAGCATCTCCATCATGGCGGTGGGCGTTCCGAAGTTGGCGTCGATCTGGAAGATGCCGTATCCCTGGTCCACCTGGTAGATGTCGAACAGGTTCGGGGCAGTGCCGTTGCCGCCGCCGGTCGACGGACGGAGGTTGTTCACAACTAGCTGGTAGGCCCGCTCCCCGTCCTTCAGCCGGGCCCAGCACAGGGCGCGCCAGGCGTTCGCCCATCCGAAGCTCTCCGTGCCGCGCGCGGTGAGCAGGGCGGTGGCCCCGTCGATGATCTCCCGCGGGGTGGAGCCGTCCGGGCGGAGCCGGTCTCCGGGGAAGAGCCCGACCAGCGGGGAGAGATGCCGGTGAGTGGTCTCCCCCAGGTTGTCCGGGGACATCCATTCCTCCAGCCAGCCGGTCTTCGGGCTGACCCGGGGCAGATACAGGCGCTCTTGGAGGGAGGCGATGGTGTCGCGGTAGGCGGCGTCCTTGTCCAGCACGGCGCACGCGGTGCGGTAGTTGCCGAACAGGGCCCACACCAGTTCCTGTGCGTAGGTGATGCCCTTCGCGTCGAGAGGGCCGTGTTCCGGCGACCAGTCGCTGTCGGCGATGAGTACCTGTCGGGACGTACCGGTCGCCGGGTCGGTGACCGATTCGGTGAGCAGCCGTGTCTGCCAGAACTCACACGCCCCCTTGAGCAGCGGGTAGATCCTGGCCAGGTAGGAGCGGCTCTGGGTGTACTCGTAGTGCTCCCAGAGGGAGTTGCACAGCCAGGCGTTCCCGGCGGGGTGCCACCACCAGCCCATCCCGCCATGGATGTTGGTCGAGATGGCCACGGTCCACCCGGCGATCTCGCCGGTGGAGTTCCGGTACCGGTTGCGCGGGTCGTTGAAGAGGGTGCGGGTGAGCTCGGTCCAGGACGGGAGCTGCGCCAGACAGTAGTCCACGAGGGCGTCGAAGCAGCCGGAGAGGCCGGTGCGGTCGGCCATCCAGTAGTTCATCTGGAGGTTGATGTCGGTGTGGTAGTCGCCCATCCAGGCGGGTTCGTTGCCGTCCAGCCACAGCCCTTGGAGACCCAGTGGCAGGCTGTCCCGGGACCCGGAAATCATCAGATAGCGGCCGAACTGGAGGTAGGCGGCTTCCAGTTCGGGGTCGGGTACGCCGTCCCTGGCGCGGGCGGTGATCCGCTCCCAGGTGTCCAGCTCGCGCTGCGCGGGGGACGAGGTGCCGAGCGAGATGTCCATGCTCTCGAACAGCGCGCGGTGGTCGGCGACATGGGTGCGCAGGAGGGTGCCGGGCGAGTGGGCCGCAGCGGCGAGCACCTTGCTCCGGGCCAGCCGCCGAGGGTCCAGCGAGGGGTCGCGATAGTGGGTGGCGGCGTCGGGCCGGTAGTTCGTGCCGCCGCTCACCACCACGGTGAGTTCCTCGCAGCCGGTGAAGGAGATCCTCGGCCCGTCCACCGTGACGGTCCCACCGGTGCCGTACGCCGTCACCGCGGCCCCGTAGGCCAGACCGTTCGGGAATGCCGCGCCGAATGACGCGACCCGCCGCGAGCGCTCCGCGGTCGTGGTCTCGTCGTGGGTGCCCTCCAGGTTCACGGTGCCGGTGTAACGGCCGCCGCCGCGCTGGGTGAAGCGCAGGACGATGGCGTCATCGGGGTGGCTGGCGAAGATCTGCCGCCGGTAGGTCACTCCGGAGCGTACGTAGGAGGAGGTGACCACGCCCTGATGGAGGTCGAGACCGCGCCGGTAGCCGGAGACGGCCGACAGGTCGTGGCCGGGGATGTCGACCGTCAGGCGGGCCAGCAGGGTGAAGGTTCCGAAGTTCTGTGCTTCGTACGGGAATTGGCCGTCGCCATCGAGGATGTCGTTGATCCCGCCGGTCCACAGGGTCGCGTCGGTGATCAGGAGGAGTTCGCGGGACGGATCGTTGCCGGTGAGCGCGCCCAGCCGGCCGTTGCCGACCGGGAGGCCCCGCTCGATCATCGACTGGCCGGAGGCGGGCGCCTGCCACCACAGCTCGGTCTTCGGGTGCTCGTCCGGCAGCGGGGACCGGGCCGGTCGGCGCGGGGCCGCGGCGGCCGAGAAGGCGGGCAGACCGCCGAGGGCGGTGAGGGCTCCCACGGCTCCGGCGAGCGAGAGGAAGGTCCGCCGGTGGGCGGGAGGGCCTGGCGGGTCGGTGCGCTGGATGTCCACGGTGCACTCCATTCCGGTGGGACGGGCATGCGGGAGGGACGGCCGTACGCCGTCAGAAGCTTGGGTCCGTGCGTTACCGCCGCGTGGGGCCGTGTGTGTCCGGGTGTGTCGCCGCGCGCTCAGGGCAGCGTCGGGACGCCGATCCGGTCGATGTCCGGGGCGTAGCCGGTGCCGCTGTCGAAGGTGACGGAGTTGGCGCCCGCCGCGAGGGTGACGGGCAGGCTGACCGTCTCGGGCGTCCCCCAGTCGCCGGTGGAGGGGAACTTGAGGCTGGTGGCGCCGTTGCCGTTCGCGGACACCTTCACGGAGCGCGGGTCACCGCTGACGTAGGCCACGTCGATCAGGTACCGTCCGGCCTTCTTCACGGTGACGTCGTTGAACCGGAGCGTGCCGCCGCCGTAGAGGTTGCCGACCTTGTGGGCGCCCGAGCAGGCGCCGCAGTCGGCCACGGAGGCGTTGCCGCCGAGGGTATTGGCCGGGGATTCCGCCTCGTAACCGGTCGTGGGCCGGGCAGGGCCGCGCGGAGTGACGGTGAACAGGCGTGAGCCGTGCGCGGGCAGCGCCTGGGTCACCTTGTCGGAGTGCGCGCCCAGGTTCTCGTGGTTCCACAGGTCCCGGACCGTGGCGTTGCCGGAGAACCCGAGGGACGACCAGTTCGCGGTGACCGCGGCGGGGGTGTCGCCGAGGTTGAACAGGGCGACGGTGTAGCTGCCGTCGGGCCGCTCGGCCGCCCACACCTGCTGGTCACCGGAGGGTGTGACCGGCCGGGCGGGCGGGGTGTCCGCCTGGTTGAGGGCGATCACCTCGCGGTTGGTGAGGAGGGAGAGCCCGTAGTCGTCGAGGCGGGTGAGGTCGTCGCCGGTGTAGAGCGGCGACTTGGCGATGGCCCACAGGGTCGCGTAGCTCTGCCGTTCGGCCTTGGTGAGACCGTCCATCTCGCCGTTGCCCACGTCCAGGGAGTCGAGGTCGCTCCACCCTCCCGGGCCACCGTGACGGCTCCAGCCGGGTGCGTCGTCCCAGCGGTCGTCGACGGAATTCTCCCAGCTCACCAGGGTGTTGCAGTAGCACTCGACGTCGGTGTCGATGCGCCAGCCGTTGGAGTACTTCTTCCAGTCGCCGACCTGGCCGATGTCGAGGCCCCAGGAGATCTCGAGGTGGATCGGGCGACCGGTCGCGGCGATGGCCCGCTGCCAGGCGGCGACATCCGCGACGTTGTCGTAGTTGTCACCGCTCTGGCCGGAGCCGGGGCCGACACCGTCGAGCTTCAGGAAGTCATAGCCCCAGTCGGCGAACATGCGCGCCTGGGAGTCGACGTACTTCTGCGCACAGGGGCGAGAGAAGTCGAGCTTGTAGGAGCTGTCCCAGCCGTTGGTGGTCCGCAGGTCGTCATAGACGATGTCGGCGGTGGTGCAGTCCTCCGTGTTCCAGATCGGGACCTTCCCCGCGCCGTACGCCTCCTTCTCCAGACCGACGGGCAGATAGATCCCCGGCTTGAGGCCCTTGGCGTGGATGTCGTCGGCCACGCTCTTCATTCCATGGGGGAAGCGGCCGGGGTCGGCCTCCTGCCGGCCGTACGGGTCGAACCGCGGTTTCCAGTCCGTGTCGCGCCACCATCCGGCGTCCAGGTTGACGTACGTGTAGCCGTATCGCTTGAGCCTGGAGGCCATGGCGTCCGCCTGCCGCAGGACATTCGTCTCGGTGAGGTAGCTGTAGTCACCGTCGGGGTTGAGACCCGGGTACTTCGAGGACTGCATACTCCAGCTGGACCAGCCCATGTACGGCTTCGCCGCGAGATCCGCGGTGGCGCGGGCGGCCGGGGCAGCGGGCGTGGCCGCCCGCGCCGCCGGGACGGCGGTGGCCAGTGTGGCGGTGAGGGCCAGGACGAGCAGGTGTCCCACGGCCCGGCGGCCGGAGCGAGGACGAACGTGGGAAGTGGCCGGGTAGGTGGCCGGGTACGAGGATGACCGCATGGGTCGGGCCTCCTGTCTGCAGCGCCATCGCTGCTCCTCAAGCGTCTGATCCGATGAAGGACTGGATAGCGGTGGCCGCGGCCCCACGCGCCCACTCCTCGAAGGACAACGGACGTGTCTTCACATCGCACCGCGCGGCCGTTCCGAAGGCGGACGCGGCGAACGCGTCGCGGATCTGGTCGGCGAAAAGGTGGTAGGCCGCCAGGCCCTCACCGGAGATGATCACGCGCTCGGAACCCAGGAGATTGGCCACCGCCCCGATGGCCCGGCCGATCGCCGCCCCCGCACGCGCGTACACCTCGCGGGCCCCCGGGTCGCCCCGGTGGGCCAGCTCCAGAGCCTGTGCGGCATCGGTCACCTGAATACCCGTCGTGTCCCGGACACCGCGGACGAGGGCGGAGTCCGCGGCGATCGCCTCCACGCATCCACGGTTGCCGCAGTGGCACAACGGCCCCGCCGGGTCCACGGACAGATGCCCGATCTCGCCTGCCACGCCGTGCGCGCCCGAGACGACCCGCCCGTGTACGACGAGGCCGCAACCGATACCCGCACCCACCGTCACCAGGGCGAAGTCGGACAGCCCCGCCCCGGCGCCGAACCATTGCTCGGCGACGGTCAGCGCTCTGACATCGTTGTCGACGGTGACCGGCAGTCCGGTCACCATCCCGACCACCTCGGCGAGCGGGATGTCGTGCCACTCCAGGAAGGGCGAGTAGCGCACCACTCCCCCGGCACGGTCCACATCGCCGGAGACGGCTACGCCCACGCCCTGGACCCGGACGCCGAAGCCATCCGCCTCCGTCAGCAGTTCCTTAACGAGCGCCGCGGTCGATGCCAGTACCGCCCGGGGGCCGGGCGAGGTGAACCGCACGTGCCGGGCGATCCGGATGCGGCAGCACAGATCGGCCAGGACGCCGATGATCTCGTCCCCGGTCACCTTGATGCCGATGAACAGCGCGCGGGCCCCTTCGACTCGCACCGGGTTGGCGGGGCGTCCGAGGGCGCCCCGCGCGTCCTCGTCCGTGTCTTCCACCAGGTATCCGGCCTCGATCAGAGGCCGGACCGCCTTGGTGATCGCGGCCGGAGACAGTCCGGCCCGCCGCGCGGTCTCCGCCCGGGTGAGAGGGCCGTGGCACAGGAGCGTGGTGAAGATCTGGGAAGCGGCGGGCGTATGCGCCGGGAACGTCTCGATGCCGGGGGACGAGAGCATGGCCGGAACCTAGAGTCGTTCTTTTCCGCTGTCAACAAAAGAAGCAAGGTTCCTTCAAAGCCAGGCTTTGGGGCCGCACCCGGCCCAGGAGCAGGTCTCCAAGCTGTCAAGGACGTGGCTGCGAACTCCTCGGCGCACGCGGCCATTTCGACATCTTCTGAACTCGGACCACGCTCCATGGGCGATATTTTGGGGAAGTTCTGGACACCACTCTTGACGCCTTGTTCACACACCTGAAGCATGCGTCGGCGAGAGAGCGCTCCCCCACGTCCTGATCGTTCATATCCTGAACAAGGAGAGTCGCCCATGCCCACACCCCCCACCGATGGTGGCTCGGCCGCTCGCAGAACCGCGTTCCCGCGCCGGAAGGCGCTCACCACGATGGCCGCGGCGGCCTCCGCCCCGAGCCTGCTCGCCCTCGCCTCCCCGGCTTCGGCGGCGTCCGCGGCCAACGGCCGGTCCGCCGCGGCGCTGCCCGGCGGCGGCGACCTCGGCCCCAACGTGCTGGTCTTCGACCCGGCCACGCCGGGCATCCAGGCCACGCTGGACGAGGTGTTCAAGCGGCAGGAGTCGGCCCAGTTCGGCACCGGCCGCTATGCGCTGCTGTTCAAGCCGGGCACGTATCACGGCCTCAACGCCCAACTCGGCTTCTACACCTCCATCGCGGGCCTCGGCCTGTCCCCCGACGACACCACGATCAACGGGGATGTCACCGTCGACGCCGGGTGGTTCAACGGGAACGCCACGCAGAACTTCTGGCGCTCGGCGGAGAATCTCGCCCTCGTTCCGGTGAGCGGCACCAACCGGTGGGCCGTCGCGCAGGCCGCGCCGTTCCGGCGGATGCACATCAGGGGCGGGCTCAACCTCTCCCCCGACGGATACGGCTGGGCCAGTGGCGGCTATATCGCCGACAGCCGGATCGACGGCACGGTGGGCCCGTACTCGCAGCAGCAGTGGTACACCCGCGACAGCTCGGTGGGCGGCTGGCTGAATGCCGTGTGGAACATGGTGTTCTCAGGCGTCGAGGGCGCCCCCGCGCAGAGCTTCCCCGACCCCCCGTACACGACGCTGAACACCACCCCGGTCTCCCGCGAGAAGCCCTTCCTCTACCTCGACGGCAGCGATTACAAGGTCTTCCTGCCCGAGAAGCGCACCAACGCACGCGGCACCACATGGGGCAGCGGTACACCCCGGGGCACCTCCGTGCCACTGAGCCAGTTCTACGTGGCCAAGCCGGGCGTCACCGCGGCGACGCTCAACGCCGCGCTCGACCAGGGCCTGCACCTGCTGCTCACGCCCGGGATCTACCACGTCGACGCGCCCGTCGAGGTGAAGCGCGCGGGCACGGTCGTCCTCGGCCTCGGATACGCCACCCTTGTTCCGGACAACGGGGTGACGGCGCTGAAGGTGGCCGACGTCGACGGGGTGCGGCTCGCCGGATTCCTCATCGACGCGGGGACCGTCAACTCCACCACCCTCCTGGAGGTCGGCCCCCAGGGCGCCTCCGCGGACCACTCCGCCAACCCGACCACCGTCCAGGACGTCTTCATCCGCATCGGCGGCGCGGGCCCCGGCAAGGCCACCACCAGCATGGTGATCAACAGCCGCCACACCATCATCGACCACACCTGGGTGTGGCGCGCGGACCATGGCGACGGCGTGGGCTGGGACACCAATCGTGCCGACTACGGCATCCGGGTCAACGGCGACGACGTCCTGGCGACCGGCCTGTTCGTCGAACACTTCAACAAGTACGACGTCCAGTGGTACGGCCAGCGCGGCCGCACCATCTTCTTCCAGAACGAGAAGGCGTACGACGCCCCCGACCAGGCGGCCATCCAGAACGGCGCCACCAAGGGGTACGCCGCCTACAAGGTCGCCGACTCCGTGACCACGCACGAGGGCTGGGGCCTGGGCAGCTACTGCTTCTACAACGTCGATCCCACGATCCGCCAGGGCCACGGCTTCGCCGCGCCGAACAGCGCGGGAGTGAAGTTCCACAACCTGCTCGTCGTCTCGCTCGGCGGCAAGGGCCAGTACGAACACGTCATCAACACCACCGGAGCGGGCACCTCGGGCGACACGACGGTGCCGTCCACGGTGGTCTCCTACCCCTGACCGGAGATCCGCCGGTCCCACCGCCACGGTGGGACCGGCCCCGGGGTGGGTGGCGCTCCGGGCCGAGTGAAGGGGGTCAGGCCGCGCGGTGGGTACGGGCGCAGGCGGCCAGGTGCTGGACCACCGACGAGGCGGCGACGTTCGCCAAGGGACTGGCGGCCGTGGGCATCGACCTCCTGGACATCTCGTCCGGTGGGGTGGTGCGGGACCGGGCGGCCCGCGCGCCGGTGCGGGACGGGGTGCACGCCGAATTCACGGACACGCTCAAAGGCCTCGGGACTCCCAGTCGCCCCCGGTCGGACCGAACGGCGACCTGTCGCGGGCGGGTGAGCTGGTGGCCGACGGCCGGACGGACGCGGTGCTGGTGGGGCGCGCTCTGCTCCGCGATCCCTGCCTCGCCCTGCGCCACCGCCCCGCCGACCCGGCGGGCCGGCCGAGCCAGTACCACCGCGCGCTGTGAGATCAGGCAGGGCATGGCGACGGGGGCGGCGATGGGCGCCCCGGTCGCCATCCGGACCCCGGACAGGACTTACGGCCGCAGCACCAGCTTGCCGCGTACATGGCCGGACTCGCTCTCCGCGTGGGCCGCCGCCGCGTCCTGAAGCGGGAAGCTCCGCGCGACCGGTACCCGGAGCCCGCCCTCGTCCGCCGATCGGGCGTACCCGGCGAGGGCGTCGGCGTCGCGGTCGCCGCCGCTGGAGAAGGCGACACCGTACTCGGCGGCGGTCGGGTCCGCGATGGTGACGATGCGGTCCGGCGTGCCGCCGCGCAGCTCGATGGAGACGGGCAGCGCGCCCTTGCCCGCCGCATCGAAGACCGCGTCCACTCCCTTCGGGGCCACCGCGCGGACGCGGTCGGCCAGCCCCTCCCCGTACGCGACCGGGACGGCGCCGAGCGAGCGCAGATAGTCGTGGTTGCGCGGGGACGCGGTGCCGATGACGGTGACACCGCGCGCGACGGCCAGCTGGACGGCGGCCGAGCCGACCGCCCCGGCGGCGCCGTGCAGCAGCAGGGTCTCGCCGTTCTTGACGGCGAGCTGGTCCAGGACGCGGTCCGCCGTCTCACCGGCCACCGGGAGCGCGGCCGCCTCCTCCCAGCCCAGTTCCTCGGGCTTGCGGGCGACGACGGAGGCCAGGGCATACGCGGCGTAGGCGCCGGTCTCCATGAAGCCGAACGCCTCGTCGCCGACCGCGAGCCCCGTGACGCCCTCTCCCACCTCGTCGACCACTCCGGCCGCCTCGCTGCCGAGGATCGCGGGGAACTCGGTGGGGAACACCTCCCGCATTCCGCCGCCCCGGATCTTGTAGTCGAGCGGGTTCACGCCGACCGCCCTGACGCGCAGCCGTACCTGCCCGGGGCCCGCGTGGGGTTCGTCGGCCGTGGTGAGCCGCAGTACCTCGGGCCCGCCGTACTCCTCGAAGACGATCGCTTCCATCGGTCCCACCTTCTCGTCTCGGTACTGTCGCCTCCTTCAAGCGTCGGCCATGGAGCCCACCGCGGCGAATGCCCGCGGTCGGTGCCGTGCGGCCTTGCCCCGCGGCATCGCGTTGAGGCACGCTCGGGCCTATCCGGCCTTCGCGCAGCCGGGAGGGAGAATGTCCGCTCGCAGGCCTTCACGCAGTGCCACGCCCCCGGATTCCAGCACCGTCCGCCGGGTGACGGTCGCCGCCTCGGTCGGGGTTTTCGTCGAGCTCTACGACTACGGCATCTACGGCTTTCTGGCCGGAACCCTGACCTCGGTGTTCTTTCCTCAGGCGAGCGGCCACGCGGCGCTGATGCTGAGCTTCCTGGTCTTCGGGATTCCGTTCTTCGTCCGTCCGCTGGGCGGCGTCGTCTGCGGCTATTTCGCCGACAGAGTGGGGCGGCAGCGGATGCTGGTCTTCGTCATCCTCCTGATGAGCGTCGCGACCGCCGCCATCGGCGTGCTGCCCGCCTATGCCGTCGTCGGAATCGCCGCTCCGGTCCTGCTGATGCTGCTGCGATTCACCCAGGGGTTCTCCCTGGGCGGCGAGGTGGCGGGCGCCATGAGTTTTCTCGCCGAATACGCTCCCGGAGGGCGCCGGGGCAGGGTCACCAGCTACGCCCAGCTCGCCTCCTTCGCCGCGCTGCTCACCGGCACCCTGCTGGCCACCGCCCTGAACGCGGGCCTGAGCGACGGAGCCATGCAGGCCTGGGGCTGGCGGGTCCCCTTCCTCATCGCCCTCCCCATGGGCCTCATCGGTGTCTATATCCGCAAGCGGGTCGGTGAGACCCCGCGGTTCGAGCGGCTCAAGGAGCGGGACCGGCTCTCCGCCAGCCCCGTGCGGGAGGCGCTGTCCTCCCCCGAACACCGCAGGGCGATCCTGCTCATCCTGCCCGTCACGCTGCTCAACAGCTCCGGCTACTACGTGCTCTTCGTCTACATGCCGACATATCTCTCCGAGGAACTGCGCTTCACCACCGTGCGGGGACTGCTGGTGACGGCATGCACTCTGGTCGCGATCTGCATCGCCATTCCCTTCGCCGGGCGGCTCTCGGACCGTCTGGGCCGCCGTCCGGTCGTCGCCGGGTCCGCGCTGCTCATGGCCGTTCTGGGAATTCCCTGCTACCTCCTGATCGGTCAGGGATCGGTGCCGCTGGCCATCGTGGGCGGAGTTCTCCTGGCGGTTCTCTTCGCGGGCTACACCGGCGTCATCCATATCCTGCTCGTCGAGCTGTTCCCCACGCGCGTCCGCGTTTCCGCCTACGCCTTCGGATACAACATCGCCACCGCGGTGTTCGGCGGTTCCGCGCCTTTCCTGATGACCTGGCTCATCGGGCTGAGCGGTAACACCCAGTTTCCGGCCTTCTACGTCGTCGCCACCGCCCTCGGATCGTTCGCCGCCGTGCTGAAAATCCGTGAGAGCGCCCATCTCCCGCTGCCCGACGAATGAGCCGGGCCGGGAAGTGACCTAAGCTCGGAAGTGAAACCCGGCGCATACAAAAGGGCCGTTTCTTATGCCATTCTCCGACTACCGGTCCGCGCTGGTGACCGGCGCGTCCGCGGGCATCGGCGCCGCCGTCGCCGAGCGCCTGGCGGAGCAGGGCCTCAGGGTCCACGCGCTGGCCCGGGACGCCGGGCGACTGGCGGACTTGGCGCGGCGTACGGGCTGTGTGCCGCACGCCGTGGACGTCTCCGACACCGAGGCCCTCACCGACGCCGTGTCCGGGTTCAAGATCGACATTCTGGTCAACAACGCCGGGGTCTCCCACGCCGGCACCATCCTCGCCGCGGACGAGTCCGCCGTCGACGAGCAGCTCGCCGTCAATCTGCGGGCCGTGCTCCACCTCGTACGGCTGCTCATGCCCGGCATGGTCGAGCGCGACCTGGGCCATATCGTCAACATCGGCTCGATCGCCGGGGTGTACAACTTCCCCGGCAACACCGTCTACCACGCCACCAAGGCCGCCGTGCACGCCCTCTCCCGCCAGCTCCGGCTCGACGCCCGCGGCCGCCGGGTCCGGATCACCGAGATCTGCCCCGGCCGGGTGGAGACCGAGATCTTCGCCCGGCTGCTGGGCGACCGGGAGGGGGCCCGGCGCATCTACTACGACGGCTACGAGACGCTGCGTCCCGCGGACATCGCCGACGCCATCGAGTACGCCATCGGCGCGCCCCGCCACGTCAACATCGGGCACATCGAGATCCTGCCGACGTTCCAGGTGCCCGGGGGCCTCAGCTTCGAACGGCGCCTGGACGACTGAGGCCGCACCGGCGGCCGGTGGACCGCGCGGGCGGCCGGTCAGGCCGGGAGGGCTTGCTCCGCCCAGATGATCTTACCGGTGGGCGTCTGCCGGGTGCCCCAGCGGCCGCTGAGCTGGGCGACGAGCAGCAGTCCCCGCCCGCCCTCGTCGAACACCCTCGCCCGGCGCATGTGCGGGGCGGTGGTGCTGGTGTCGGAGACCTCGCAGATGAGGGTGCGATCGCGGATCAGCCGCAGCTGGACGGGCCCCTGGCCGTGCAGGATGGCGTTGGTGAACAGCTCGCTGACGACCATCTCCGTGGTGAACGTGAGCTCGGCGAGCCCCCAGGCCGCCAGCTGGGCGGCCGCCCGCTCGCGGGCCTCGGCGACCAGGGCGGGCTCGGCGGGCAGCTCCCAGGTGACGACCTGACCGGCGTCCAGGGCGCGGGCCCGGGCGACGAGCAGGGCGACATCGTCGGCCGGACGGTCGGAGAGCAGGGCCCGCAGCACGGTGTCGCAGGTGGCTTCCAGCGACACGGCGCCGCGGGACGGTTCGCCGAGCACCTCGCGCAGCCCGTCCATGCCCGAGCCGATATCGCGGTCGCGGGATTCGACCAGGCCATCGGTGTAAAGAACGAGCAGCGCGCCCTCCGGTATCCCGATCTCGGCGGACTCGAAGGGCAGGTCCCCCAGGCCCAGCGGTGGCCCCGCGGGCAGATCGCAGAATTCCACCGTGCCGTCGGGGGCGACCAGGGCGGGCGGCGGGTGCCCGGCGCGGGCCGCGCAGCACAGCCGGGAGACCGGGTCGTAGACCGCGTACAGGCAGCTGGCGCCGATCACGTCGTAGTCGCCCGGCTCGGTGCCCTCGGAGGCGAGGCGGCCGACCACGTCGTCGAGGTGGGTGAGCAGCTCGTCCGGGGGGAGGTCGATGTCCGCGAGGGTACGGACGGCGGTGCGCAGCCGTCCCATGGTGGCGGACGCGTGGATGCCGTGGCCGACGACATCGCCCACGACCAGCGCGACCCGGGCGCCGGAGAGCGGGATGACGTCGAACCAGTCGCCGCCCACGCCGTAGCGGGAGTCGGCGGGCAGATAGCGGGTGGCGAGCTCGACGGCCGACTGCGCGGGCAGGCCCTGCGGGAGCAGGCTGCGCTGGAGGGCGACGGCGGTGCCGCGCTCCCGTGTGTAGCGGCGGGCGTTGTCGATGCAGACGGCCGCTCTGGCCGCCAGCTGCTCGGCGAGGATCAGGTCGTCCTCGGTGAAGGTGTCCGGGTGGAGACGGCGGGAGAAGAGAGCCGCGCCGAGGGTGTTCCCGCGGGCGACCAGAGGTGCCGCCACGAGCGACTGGACCCCGAAGTCGGTGCGCTTGGCGTTCCGCTTGGGGTCCCGGTCCATCCACCGGAAGTAGTCGGTGTCCCAGGGCCCGGTCAGCACCGCCCGGCCGGTGGCCAGGCAGCGGGCGGGGGGCGAGAACTCCGGGTAGGTGTCCGTCTCGCCGATGCCCACGGCGGCCTCGGGAGCGTTCTTGGCGTGGGCGGACTCGTGCGCGACGCGGCGCAGCCGGACATCGCCGGAGACCGGGCCGGGGGTCGGCTCGTCGCCGCGCAGCACGGAGTCCAGCAGGTCGACGCTGATGAAGTCGGCGAAGCGCGGCAGCGGCATGCTCGCGAGCTCCTGGGCGGTGCGCGTGACGTCCAGGGTGGTGCCGATCTGGATGCTGGCCTCGTTCAGCAGGGCGAGCCGCTCGCGCGTCCGGTACAGCTCGCTGATGTCGAGCCCTGCGGCGGCGACCGCGCACACCCGGCCGGTCTCGTCCGTCAGGGGCGAGAGGGAGACGGCCCAGGCCTGGTCCCGGGTCTCGCCCGCCGCGCGGGTGAGGGTCTGGGCGTGCTCCGCCTCTGCTGTGCGGATCGCCTTCCGCATGGCCGTCTCGACCTGCTCGTTCACGGGGTTTCCGGCCAGGAATCCGGACCGCCGCCCGCGCATCTCGTCCTCCGGGAGGCCGGTGACCCGGCACATCCGTGCGTTAGCGCGCAGCAGCCGCAGCTCCGTGTCGTGGATCGCCATCGGCCAGTCACCTTGGGTGAACGAGCGCTCCGTCACCGCGACGCCCGGGTGCGCGCCCTCCGGTGCGGTCATGGCCGCCAGCAGCCACTGGGCACTGCCGTCGCTGTCCCGCAGCGGGCAGGCCAGCAGCTCCACCTCGAACGGGCCGCCGTCCCGGTGCCGCGCCCGCACATGGCCGCTCCACGGCTCCCGGCCCGCCAGCGACCGCCGGGCGGCGCCCGGCAGGGAGCCCTGACCGTCCCAGAGCAGCTCCGCGGCCGCCCGCCCCAGCACGTCGGCGGGCGAATACCCCAGCAGCCACTCGGCGCCCGCGCTCCACCGCACGACGGCTCCCGCCGCGTCGAGAACCATCGTGGCCCACCGCGCGGCGTCCCGAGTGTCATCCATCGTCATCAGTCCGTTACGCGGCGATCGGCCGAAGGGGGCCCGTTCCGCGTAGCTCCCACCCAGAGTACATCTGTGCCCATATGGGAATTTCCTCCAGGGAGGCGGCCGCCCGCCGCGGGCGGCCCGGGCGCGAGGCCGTCATGGATCAGGAGGACGCGGGCAGCAGACTCGGCGCTCCGGTTGGCGCATACTGACGACAATGACAAAGCCACCTGTGTCCAAGCGCCATTTGCCCGCCAGCCCCTTCAAGGTGCAGGAACCGCCGCCTCCGAAGCATTTCGCCGTAGCGGACCGGGTTTCCCACGATGTGTACGGCCTCGGCCGGGTCATCGCGGTCGAGGAGGGGATCGCGGTCCTCGTCGACTTCGGTATGCGGCGGGAGCGGATCACGAGCCCGTACTCCAAGATGACCGTGCTGTAAGGCCGGGGTTCGGGTGGAGCGGAGCAGGCCCCGGACGCGGTGGGTTCAGGCGGCGAACTCGGTGAGGTCGATGGTGTGAACGCTCAGCGGGTAGCCGTGGACCGGGTGCGTCGTCTCGCGTTCAGGGGTCATGCCGAGCTTGCGCATGACGTTCCGGGACGCTTCGTTACCCACCCGGTCGATGCCGATGACGCGGTCCAGACCGCGGTCCTGGAGCGCGAACTCCAGCGTGGCGTGGGCGGCTTCCGAGGCGTATCCCTGGCCCCAGAACTGCCGCCCGAGCCGCCAGCTGATCTCCACGGCGGGCAGCACCTCGGGCAGGAAAGCGGGAACGGACAGACCGGCGAAACCGGCCAGTTCGCCCGAGGCCAGCAGCTCGACGGCGAAGAGGCCGAACCCTTCGTCATCCCACTCCTCCTCCCAGCGCTCGATGTCCGCCGCCGTATGGTCCAGGTCGAGGACCGAGCCGTCGCCGGTCCAGCGCATGACCTCCGGGTCCGCGTTGATGTCCGCCATGGGGGCGATGTCGTCGTCGTGCCACTGGCGCAGCAGGAGGCGGGGGGTGTGGATCTCGCTCATGGCATCCATCCTGTCGAAGACAGGGCCGCGGCGGTAATCGGCCCCCGCCCACGCCGCGACGCGCTGCCGGCCGTGGCGTCACCCCTGTGGGGGCCAATTGACGATCTTCTTGGGCCGGGGTGGTGCGTAGGTCCGCACCTTGGAGGTGGACAGGCCGAGGCGGACGAGGGACTCGGCGATCGTCACCGCCGCTGTCACCCCGTCGACGACGGGGACCCCGGTACGGTCGACAACGCGTTCGGTGAGGCCGGACATGCCGCCGCAGCCCAGGCAGATCACCTCCGCCCGGTCGTCCTCCACGGCGCGGGCGGCCTGCTCGACAATGGCGTCGACGGCCGCGCTCTCGTCCCGTTCCAGATCGAGTACGGCGAGCCCGCTGGCGCGTACGGAGGCGCACCGGGCGCTCAGACCGGCGGAGTGGAGGCGTTCCTCGATCAGCGGGACGGTGCGGTCCAGGCTCGTGACGACGGAGTAGCTGCGGCCGAGGAACTGGGCGGTGCTCGCGGCCGCCTCGGTGATGTCGACCACCGGGACGTCGAGCAGTTCCTGCAGCCCTTCCCGGCCGTGTTCGCCGTATCCGGCCTGGATCACGGCGTCGAACGGCTCCGGGTAGGCGCGGACGGTTTCCATGACGGCGACGGCGGCGAGGTAGCTCTCATAGTTGCCCTCGACCGATTCCGCCCCGAAGGCGGGCGTCAGCGGAATGATCTCGGTACCGGGCGATGCCACACCGGCCGCCTGCTCGCCGATGGAGTCGGTGATGGACGGCGTGGTGTTGACGTTCACGACGAGGATGCGCATGGTTGAGCCTCCTGCTGGGTGGTTCATTCGGCGGCGACGGCGATGGCCTCACCGTCCACGTCGCGGTACCGAGCGGTGCGGTCCGCGATGGCCGCGTACAGCCCCGCGGCGAGGATGGCGCCGATGAACCAGGAGAATCCGGCCACGGCGTGGAACATGGGCGCCAGGGCCATGGTGACGGCGATCGCGGCGCTGGGGGCGAAGGCCCAGACGGCGCGCGGGTTGTAGCCGCGGCGGTAGTGGTACTCGCCCTGTGCGTCGTCGGTGTAGAGGTCGGGCACGTTCACGCGGGACTTCCGCAGCAGCCAGTAGTCCGCCATGATCACGCCGAACAGTGGTCCGAGCAGGGCGCCGAGCCCGCCGAGGAAGTAGTTCACCACGACCGGGCTGTTGTAGAGGTTCCACGGCAGGATCACCAGACCGATGGCCGCGCTCACCAGACCGGCCCGGCGGAAGTTCAGCCGGCGGGGGAAGAGATCGATCAGCGCGTAGATCGGTGCCACGAAGTTGGCCAGCAGGTTCACCGCGATCGTCAGGGTGATGAGAGCGAGTGAGGCCACAGCCAGCAGGAACTCGTTCGGGAGCGTCCGGACGATGTCCGTGGGGCTGGTGATGACGTGCCCGTTGAGCTTGAACTGCGCCCCGCTGAGAACGACGACGAT
>Ga0307508_10001572_pt1 | contig 25477 bp, 28 predicted proteins | sample 9_EM_MG_FD_203089 | JGI IMG/M metagenome (GOLD analysis project Ga0307508, IMG submission 203089) | Populus trichocarpa ectomycorrhiza microbial communities from riparian zone in the Pacific Northwest, United States - 9_EM | ecosystem: Host-associated > Plants > Roots > Unclassified | place... | reverse complement strand
CCTGCTAAGGTACGTTCACTCAGCTCGGTCACCCTTACTTACCGTCGTCCCGAAAAATTAAACAATGCGCCATTTGACTCCGTTCATTGACGACGCACGGCAGACGATCCCAAGTCATTTCTTCAAGCTAACAGGACCAGTCTCGCGGCAAGCATATTGTCGAGTACCGAGTATCCATCGCGGCATGTCCATTTCGCGGCAAACATCCTGTCGAGCACCGAGCATCCATCGCCGCATGTTCATTTCGCGGCAAACATCCTGTCGAGTACCGAGTATCCATCGCCGCGCATCCAATCTTGCGGCAAACATCCCGTCGTGCACGAAGAATCCAGCGCCACGCATCCAGCATCGCCGCAAACATCCCGTTGCGTGCCGAGCATTCAGCCACACAGCACGTATCCTGTCGAAACATCCCGTCGGGCACGGAGCTTTCAGTCTCGCGGCGGGCGTCCTAAGTAGCACCGATCATCCAGCCTCGCTGCAGACATCCCGCCTGGCGCCGCGCATTCGGTTGTGCTTTGAGCATTCTGTTGCGAGTACAAATCATGTGACCATATCGCGCGGATGTGTTACGCGATCTGATCACGTGGCGTTCTGGTGGTTATTAGTCCAATACACGCCAAGGCGCTAGCGACAGCAGCGGCAGGCTTGTCCTTGCCGCCGCTGTGGTTTGGGATGCCTGGCGTCGCCGTTTTGCCGCCTGCTAAGGTACGTTCACTCAACTTGCCCACCCACACTTGCCGTTGTCTCGCAAATTTAAGCAGTGCGCTATTTGACTCCGTTCATGACAACGCGCGGCAGACGGTCCCGAGTCATTTCTTCAAGATAACAAGTCCTGTCTCGCGGCAAACTTCCTGTCGGGCATCGAGCATCCATCACCGCGCATCATGTTCGCGGCAAATAAGCACCGAGCATCCATCGCCGCGCATCAAGTTTGCGGCAAACATCCTGTCGAGCACCGAGCATCCATCGCCGCACATCAAGTTCGCGGCAAACATCCTGGTGTGCGCCGCGCATCCAGCCTCGCCGGAAACATCCCGTTGCGTGCCGAGCATCCAGCCACGCAGTGCATATCCTGTCGGAGCATCCTGTCGAGCACCGTTCATCCAGTCGCGCGGCAAACATCCTGTCGACCATAGAACACTCATCTTGTCGAAACATCCCGTCGAGCACGGAGCATTACGTTACGCCGCTAACATCCCGTTGCGTGTCGCGCATCCAGCCATATCCAGTCGAATCATCCCGACGAGCACGACACGTCCAGTCTTGCCGCCAACATCCTGTCGCGCGCCGTGCATCCAGTCTCGCCGCGATCATTTTGTACGTTGAGCATCCAGTCGCCTGCCCAGCATTCGGGGCCTGATCATTTAATCGCATTATTTTGTTTGCTTGATGTGCTAGACGTGAACAATCATGCGCTTGCAGGTAAGCAAGAGTGGACTGGAGTGGAGTGGAATGAGATCAAGCTGCTAATCCCTGCCCAAGTCGCTCGAAGGTGGAAGACCATTAATCTGAATCTGAACATAAAAGAGTGAAGAGTGGTGAATTGATAATTGCAGAATTGTTCCTTTCACCTTCTGTATAGTTGAAGGGGGTAAAAAAAACGTTATTTCCCGCTAAACGCATATTACTATCGGATCGGGACACGAAAAACACGTATTTTCATCGTATTGATACTGTATCGCTACCATTTTTTCCAAGATACGATAGCACTACCACAATTTTTACCCTCCCCTCGACTATACAGTTCTTACCTAGTAGCAAAGTTTGAATCATTTCCCTCTTTTTTCTCATTCTTCACCTAGTGTGCTTGCGACAAGTTTTCCAAATCTTGTTATACAGGGCGCTGTTTTTTTTTAAGAGTCCGCTGTGTAACCCGAACTGTTGCGCCGCAGCTGGGGCTACGGTACGCTCGATTCTTGGTGCTAACCTTCTGTGTGCCCTGGCCGACTATCTCATGTCCTTCCGAACCCTAATGGCTAGTGGCTAGTGGCTATTCAACCCTCTGACCCTACAGCACAGTCACCACCTCCTGGCTCGCGTTCCACTTCGACTAACCAACCATTTGGGATTCGGGAAACGTTCCTCACTCGCTTCCCCTCGATTCAAATATTCTGTCCTGTTCAACCCCGTGTACAGGTCACAGGCCTCTGTTACGTATTTTGTCGACCGAAACACACCTTCTAACTAATCCTTCACAGTTCGCGATGTCCGCGGGAACCCCTCAAGGCAGCCACCCACAAGCTGACCATAAGGTATCTGGGCCAACATCCATAGCCCCGGAAACAACTGAGTTGATGGCGGTGCGAAGGCGTCGTTCCTTCTTCTTGGTAGCGTTGCTGATTTGTCTGGTGTGGATAGATTTTGCAGAAGCTCTCAGGTCGCAATCAACCGAATGGCGATACCCCAACTGTATTGCTCGCGGCGATCATACAGTCACCCCCAAAGTTACTACAAGAAACGCTGCTAGCAATGTCAGGAAGGGATTGGGCTATCGCGCTGCAATGGTTTATTGAGCAGATTGCTTGCGCCGAGCAGGCTTCGATTGAGTTTATGTCCCAACTGCACGGCTTGTGTTCATTGTGGCTGAAAGGCCGCCCGGAGGTGCGGATAATTCTGAAGACTCAAGCTTACGATGACAGGATTGCCGCTCCAGCAGTACGAGCAGACCGAAATCTGAAGGAAAAGTTGGCAAAAGATGAAATCATTAAGAAGGCTTGGGGAGAGGAGTGGCTGAACCGCGCAGAACCTTGTATGCCAAAATTTCTTGCTCATGTTCATGGCTAATCTGTTGCAGGTTTCGGACCTGATATCTTAAAGATGACAAAGGAAGGCTGGTCAGATCTTTCCAAAATCGCACACCACGAAGTGTTTGGTGACATGATGCACGCCATGGCTGCCATTGATTACGAGCGCAAGAGGTGGTTGGCATCCAAGGTCAGGAACGCTGGTGGGGCATCCAAGGTCATAGGGGTCACTAGGGGAGATATCAGCAATGTCGCCAAGAAAATGATGGACTCAGATTACCTCGAGCAACTATCCAGGCACCGCCGGGGTTGCGGGAGTGTCACATCAGTGCGCGGTCAGAAGAGCCTTGAAGACGAGAATGGAGGTGGAGGTGGCGTCGGAGGTGACAAGGCTTCGACAATTAACACATTGGGTGAGTGCTGTGCCCTCGCGCGTTCCCCAATCGCGCTGCTATTGCACGTCACCCATGTTTGTTGCCTTCGTCAAGCTTGCTGCCCTTGAGCATCGCTTAATTAATCCCTTCTTTTCATCCGAGATTCTTGGCATTCCTGATGAAAACAATACTCCCGACGATTGTTGTTGGACTAACCCGTGCGCAGGGGCCTCGCCAGGACAGTCACGGACATCCGATAATGATCCCTCTCCGGCTCAGATACCAGATCCTGCGAACGCACCTCAAACGTTCAAACGGAAACGGATTCTTGGAGACGCCGCAGCTTCTGCAGTTGCTGCGCAGAAGCGGAGGTTATCTCATGCGCAAATGAACAACCAGCCGCCACTTGTATCCAACCATGAGACTCCACAAGATGGTCGATTGGACGGTCGATTGAAGTGCGGTTGCCTGTCTACTTGCCAAACGGTCATTCCGATGATCCCTATTGAGCAGAAGCTACTGGAGGATCACGCAGCGCTGGGGATTTTGGCTGCTGCCCATCAGTTAGGTGGTGTAGATGCGTTGACAGGCTTCTGTCATGCTCACCTACATCGCCTGGTGGCTACAATTGGCCTGAAAAACTCATTCCTGGGTTCGTCCAGTGAATCCCTCACCGTGAGGGCCAGAGCATGCTTCAAGCATCGACACCGGCTTTCGGAAATCCGCTATCGCCACTGTGACTGGTTTGTTAAGGAATGTCAAAATAACGACATCCGCGGCAGACTTGGTGCCGCCAAATACGGAGTGGTCCCGATGCCGTCCTTCACCATTGATCCTCAGAAGATCTTCAAAAGATTTGCCTCAATACAATACTGGGAAGATTTTCAGCGGGATGGGACGGTCAATGTCAGCGGAGTTTTCTCATACCTCTGGGATGCTGCTGATATCTCTGACATGATCGACGCCGAATTCGACTTGTATCATCACCATTATTATGCGGACGGCAATCCTGGCAAACGGCTCGGATGGGCACGGAACATGTGGTACTCCCTGATCCAGCAGATTGCAAGACAGGATCCCATGTATTATTGCCTCATGGCAGCGTCGCGTCCGAATCGGAACTGGAAGTTAATCTCATACCCGTACTACACGAAGGACACCGAAACTGAGGAGTCTACTGGTTTTACGCACCTCGACCTCAATCTTCGTAATTTCATCAAGACAGGCAAGGGAGGCAATATCGTGCAGGGCGCATTGGCCCTTACCGACGAGACCGACCGAAATTGCACAGTTCTAGTTCCGGGGTTTCAAGATTACATTCGGGAGTGGTGGAACGATTTGACTGCGAGAGAAATGGGTGATACCACCGGCAGCACTACGAATCTCAAGGGTCTGTACACGCCTGCTGACAGAAAAAAATACGGTGAATTTCAACCGGTCCCTTGCAAGCGCGGTGACATCCGGATAACCCTTCCGTAAATTCCGCATGGTTCGTCAGCGAAATCCAATGGCCGTCGCAAAGTGGTGTTTCCATGGTTCACGGGCATCGGCGAAGATCATGAGACTCTTGATAATCCCGAGTCCGAAAAGTGGTCCCAGCTGGCGGCATTTCATCGAGACCTGGTACCGTGCAGACTGTCACCTAGCGGTAGGCACACGTCGGCGTACCAATGGGGGTCACACTTCCAAGCCGCAGTGCTTCTTCCTGCGACTTCCCATGTCGGAGATGCCCTGGTTGGTCGGCGTCGTTAGGATTCCTTACAAGTTCTGTATGAGGCGAGTATTCTATTTGGCGATGACGATGTTGCAGCCCGAGAGCTCGTCGTATGCATACGGCAGCGCCTGCTGGACGCGTACCGGACCGCATGGAAGGAGCTCATTATCATTGAGAAGCAGCTATATGGTAACCAGTCTTTCTTCCACATAGTGGAGAATGATATCCCAGCACCGCCGCCAGATGGCTTGCGTGATTCAGATCCAGGTTCCGAATTCAAGGACGGTATTGAGTCTGGGGCTGAGGGAGTTCAATAGTTGGAGTTGGAGTTGGAGACTTTGCACGTACCTGTATTGGTAATTTGGTCGGGCTATCGCTTTCGGGAAGAAGGGAAAAAAGGCAACTGCTTAGAAATTGGTTTACAGAAATCACATAGGAGATAATAATGTTCTTCAAGAGCGACCTGTATTGACTAGATTGAGCGACGCGCGGCGTTTGTTCAGTAGCAGCATCGAAACCTAAACAAATCGAGTCTTTCTGCGCTACAGTAGTAAACTGTTGAAATGCATGAAGCAATCCACCAGCTGGGCGATGAACCCACTTGCGCGTCAACCAATCCACATGCGCGTCAATCAGTCTACTCGCTCGTCAATGAATCCACTTGTGCGTTTATGCATCCTAGCCGCTCGTAAACCATTCCAGTCCCACCAATGACAGTGCTGTTTGCATTGCCCCTTAGTTTCACTTCGTGCACGAACCTCCCATGTTGCACCTCCTTTCATTTTTATTATGCACTTTACCATTTAGCTGATTGCACGAGTCTCATTCCTCCTCTCGCCAGATTCCTCATCTCGCCAGATTCCTCGTCTCGCCAGATTCCTCCTCTCGCCAGACTTTTCATCCCATCTTACTAACTTCTGCTTCTTCTAAAATACCCAATTCCGCTATCACTGATTCCAAACGATTCCCGATGTCTCAACAAGCCGCCTCAACTACCTCGCCTCGGCAGGCCGAAACTTCATCCGCGGCAGTCAAAACCGGGGAATCGCTGGATTGCAAGGCGGTGGGTTCTCGTAGAAATATTTTCTGGCTAATCGAGATCCTAATAAACATTATGCGAGTAGATTATTGTTAAACTCAGTGGTAACAACCTACAAAACAACCTCACCCCGTACGAGATGTTTGGCTCTGTCATGCGGAGGCCCGAGGAGAGGTTTCGACAAACGTTACTTGGGATGTCCGGACAGGATTGCGCCACTGCGTTGGAGTGGATTATTTCCCGGGTCGAAGACACCAAGGATGAAATTGAGAACTTCATTGCGCACGTACACCAGGTGTTCAGAAACGAACTTCGACACCACCCAGAGGTTTCCGACATGATGGCGACATCGTCCTATACGGTGGCGATCTCGGCTCCTGCTCTACGAGCGATGCGAAACAAGAAGGAGAAACTTGCGAAGAAAACGATCATCGCAAAGGCTTGGGGGAACAACTGGGAGGAACAGGTGGCGCCATGTACGTTGTATGGATCGTGGTTGAACTTGGGCTAACATTTTACAGATTTGGGCTCCGATCTCATGAAAATGTTGGATAAGTGCTGGCGATTACTCGCGGAGATAGCAAGAGCAAAAGCTTTCCGAGATATGATGCACGCACTAAATGTGCTTGATTATGAACGGGAGCGGCAGGAAAGAGAAAAATGCAAGGGCCGCAATTACAAAGGTGTGTCACAGGCGGACTACCGTCAGGTAAGGGATAATATGAACAAGCTCGGGTACTTGGAGATTATCGACACCCAACTCCAACAGCGAGGGAAAATCATACTCTCTTTAACGGAAGCCGAGAATGTCGAAGAGATGGTAGTTGAGGAGGATGGCGGGAGTGATTCAGAGTCAGTGGATAAAGTGAGTAGCAACCTTGAATTCAAAGCCGAAGGGGTGGTTAGCTGATGAGCATAAAGAAAGTTTGTGTGCGGCACACTGCGAGGAAGAAGCCCATGTTGCAGTCTTGGACGTTACAATCGGAAGAGGAAGATAGCGGAAGTGAAGAGGAATCAACTTCAGAGAATGATGTGAGAAGCCGCCTTCAATTTAGTGGGAAGAGGATCGTTAGCTAATACTCTTTGCAACAGGTTTCCAGAAAAAAGCCCAAAACCTCGGGACAACAACAGTTCCTACCGAGAGAGGCGTTCAACATGGAGTCGGGAGGTATAGCTGATGAGGATTGCAGCAACAGCTCGGATTGTGATGCTGAATGTTCAGATGAAGCCACGTCAGCACTTGACGTTGTGGACTATAGGGCAGATCGTACTAACTATGAACAAGCCCTAGCTGTTATCTCCGGCCACCACGACTCTGAGGTTGTCATTCATCTACCTGCGTGCAGCTCAAGCAGCCAACATGCACCCAGGTCGAGCGACCCACTCTCTCCTTATGAAGACTTTCCGGTCAGTGACTTGGTGTACCCGCCACTGAGTGCGGACTGCATGACGGAGGAACCATTTTATCTTCCTACGGATCAGGATTACCTGCCAATCAACTCAGACTGCATGACACCGCATGCAGATAATCTGCTGCCGAATCCCAACATTGGGCCAATGGGAGGGGTAAATTTCGACTGGGACTCTACCCCACTAGCTGGCACAAGAGAAGAGGCAGATGACGAAACCACCATCCTAAACGTCATCGAGGATGATGAGACAGCAATTAACGATGCCATGCATACATACCTGCGGATGTTATTAAAAGCACATCATGAAAGCACCCAGGTGGTTACAGTTATGGTTCACGATCTCACCTTTTGGGCCCTGGCGAAAAAAATATCCAAGGAAAGCACAAGGGGCTGGAAACAACTGACAGATGGCCGTGTTCTCGACCCAGCGGCGTTACGCACGGTGCTGATTCCTTGGTGGAATCAGGATCACTGGCAGCTATTCATAATAGACAGAGACCTGAGGATGATCAGGTTTTACTGTCCTAGGAGTGGAACGCCAGGCAATCAAAATAAAGAAGTAAGCTCAAAAATTGACATCACAAATCTACCTTTCTAACCACTTCTCCCTTAGACCATCATGAGTTATGCAAGGCACCTTTTTGCCTTTGACGGGATCACGGCGCCACATTGGATGTTTATGCCTTTGCTCTGCAACCAACCCGCCAAACGGATACCCTCCGCCATACTGGTGATGGAATGTGCCCGTCGGTTGCTCACAAACCAATCGCGGGTGGATATCGATGTGGCAGATGACGGCAGTACGGGGCTGCATGCGACGATTTTATACGAGTTGGAAACCGGCAAACTACAGGAGATGGTGGTACAAACCGCCATGTTCGAAGTTAAGCATGTTGAAAAACTGGATGAATGCTATATCGACGGCCTGAAAAAAGGAGAGAAGCTGCGCGGCGAAGTTGTGCATACGTATATGCGCTTGTTGGCAAACTTTGTCAACACCCGAGCTGGAAGATCTGTAGTTGGGGTACTACATGATTTGCCCTCTTTCATAAATGGCAAATGGACTGAGTTGTTCGGCCAAGCCCCGTGGGTTGTGGCACGGCAATTAAAATTAATTTTAATTGCCAAGTGTGCCAACGACCACTGGCAACTGTTGGTGCTGGACCGAGAACTCGCCAAGATCCGGCTACTCTGCTCCATGGGGTGGAAAATGGGCCTGGCCAAGGATAGCAAGGTGAGCCTCTCGTCTACACTATAGTTTCGTGGAGCTGATGCGTGAATTTAAAGGCGTGCATCAACTATCTGGACGCCATGTACCCGGGAAACGACATTGCCAACAAGCGGTGGAAAGCATCTATGGTCAAGTGCAGCATCCAGAAAGACGGCACATCTTGCGGAGTGTTGGCCTTAGAGCATGCCCGCCGCTTGCTGATCGGCGGATCGTTGGTGGATATCGACACCAGCACGGCAGGCATCCTTCAGCTACGTCACAGGATGACAGAAGAGTAGAGGGCTGGGCGCTTGACTGGTGTCGAGAAAGTTTCGATTCCGCTTGCTGAGCAATCACCATTGCTCGCCGCGCAGAGCTCGCCGTCGGCCGCGCAGACTCCGTCCCCCGCCGCGCAGAGCCCGTTGATCGCCGCGCAGAGTCCATCCCCCGCCGCGCAGAGACCGTTCATCGCCGCGCAGACTCCGTCCCCCGCCGCGCAGAGCCCATTCATGGCCGCGCAGAGCTCGCCGTCGGCCGCGCAGACTCCGTCCCCCGACGCGCAGAGCCCGTTCATCACCGCACAGACTCCGTCCCCCGCCGCGCAGAGCCCATTCATGGCCGTGCAGAGCTCGCCATCGGCCGCGCAGACTCCGTCCCCCGCCGCGCAGAGCCCGTTCATCGCCGCGCAGACTCCGTCCCCCGCCGCGCAGAACCCGTTCATGGCCGTGCAGGCTCCGTCGCCCGCCATGAAGAATCTATCCTCTGCCGCGCAGCAACCGTACTTCGCCGTGAAGATCGCATCCGCTGCCACGCTCAACCCGTGCTCTGTCGGAACCGAATCCTCTGCGCCTCCACACTCTGAAGCCTCCGCCTTTGTAGCTACGCCTACCTCTTGCAAGCCTACCGAGACTCCTGTTGTCAGGCTTGCAGGTCCACCCAGATGGGAATCTGAGGAACTAGCATCTATACCGAAGGTCTTTGTTCCGGAGACCCCTCGGAGGTCTCAGCAGTACAAGGTTCCTTCTATGGATATCACGGAAGTGAAACGCACATCCTTCGAAGTCCCCCAGGCGCTAGCTTCACTTGGAAGCACGGATGACACCTTGGAGTTCGAGTACTCGCATGCCGTCGCAGCAGAGGCAGTTCTTGGTGTGGAAGGACTGCGGAGGTTCAGAGCTGGGGAAACAGTCAGATTTCAAATCTTTCCAGATGGGTTCGATCAGGAAACCTTGGATCTCCTGACTGCGGAGGTGTACATGTACATGCATCACTCTCCGGTGAAACTCAGCACTGGAAAGGCCATCCCCAACATGGTTCACAGTGTGCTACAGCAGGCTGTCCGCCAAAGTCTGTCAGTCTGGGTCGTGTCGGCATTGGTGTACGGTACCACCAACGTGATCGCTATACCGCTGCCTGGATGTGTCAGTGGAGAGATGAGAGATGGTAGCTTCCAGATCGACAAGCTAAAGCTTTGGGAAGCGACGGCATCTCTCGCCAATGGGATCTCCCACCCTTGGTCGGGACTGCATATGGAGCCGCTATGGTATCCTGACGGGGTCCAGTCGGCGATGGCTTCCGTGCGTGTCGGGTCTGCGTGGCAGTGGACGGGTTTGCATGCAATCCAGCAGGCAAACAGCTGCTTTGGCGCAGTACAGCGCGATGACCGCAGGTTCATGCTGACCAAAATCACCGATCATCTTGCATCTTCCGCCAATCTCAACACTCCCATTGCACAGGCCTTGTTGGGCACAGTTTCGTGGGAACATGACCTTGTCACCCACTACCTTACCACCATACATAACAGGAATTCCTTCGACAGGGCCTTCCAGATGCAGCTTCCGGTTAGCGAGATCCTCGGATGTTATGCCGCGAGTTGCCTTCAGCGGGAATATTATCGGTACGGCAGCAAAAGCTGGGTGGTGGCCCAGATTAGGAGCTCAGGCAAGGATGATGCTGGGTGGCTTCAATGAGTCAAATACTTGCTGGTGGATGGGTGGAACGAGTCTTGGGTCCAACCTGAAGCCACATACGATGACCGAGCTGCACCAGGCAGCCAACGCAAGAGGGAAGGGAACTTTTGTGATGGGGCGGCGATGCACAAAAAGAAACGGGTATAAGGGTTTTATTTTTTGTATGTTTAAACGATGGTTCAAGTTGAGTGCGCGCCATCCAAGCCGAGTGCGCGCCGAGTGCGCGCCGTCCAAGCCGAGTGCGCGCCGTCCAAGTCGAGTGCGCGCCGTCCACGCCGAGTGCCCGCCGTCCAAGCCGAGTGCCCGCCGTCCAAGCCAAGTGCCCGCCGTCCAAGCCAAGTGCCCGCCGTCCAAGCCGAGTGCCCGCCGTCCAAGCCGAGTGCCCGCCGTCCAAGCCGAGTGCACGCCGTCCAAGCCGAGTGCCCGCCATCCAAGCCGAGTGCGCGCCGTCCAAGCCGAGTACCCATCGTTCAAGTCGGGTGCGCCGCGTTCGGGTCGAGTGCAATTCATCCTCCACTGAGCAACCATGTACTGATGTATATAAAGGTAAAGGTAAAGTAAGGTTGTCAACTGTAACCACAATCCGCCTCGACGACACATACACATTCAGTGCAGTGCAAATTTGCCTTGTTCTAACAACAAAATGTCGGGATTTACTCAAATCACTCTCCAAAGGATCCAGCGGCATCTCGAGCCAACACAAGCGTGGGGGAACACATACGTAAGGGCCCGAACGATTATTAACCCACATGCCTTTATGAATGAGTATCGATGGGGATCGAACAGTATACAAGAACTCTATGCAGGAATTCCATCTCCGGTGTTACTTAACGTGGTTGCCTACCACCTCGACATCGGAATGGCGGATTTGAATAACAGGGCCCAGTTTGTTGTTGATCTCTGCGATTTCATGAACCATTCGGCAGACCCGGCATTAAATACTCTGCGAAGGAGCAATGATTTCCGAGATGCTCGCAGAAAGGCTGCAGAGAAAGAACGAAAAAATGATTGGAAGAGGTCCATGACGGCACTGTTGGATTTCGAGCTGGGCTCAGGATGGCAACGCAGATTGGACCCAGGTTAGCAACCTTACCCCACTGCAAGTAACTGTGCTAACTGCAGAAGGTACCCAATGGGTTGAAGGACTTAAAAGAGATGGATACCGGGCAGTTATCGAGGCTTTAATCAACAGAAAATTGCCGATCCGGAAGTTTGGCAGTGATGCGCTGGAGGCGATGCAACAGCGTCTGACAGGCCCTAGGACTCGAGGTGGCAATTGGTCAGCCACAGTGATTCCACAGGACTTGCGGAAGGCTATTACCAAGGGTGTACAGTTAAAAGCTGCACAGGAAAAAAGTGACACAGAGTCGTCGAGCTCTTCATCAGCAACAGGACCCGGGGAGACGACTCCCGAGCGGCAGCCCGAAGCGCTTGATTTACCGGCAGCCGAATTGGGCTCCCCATCATCATCATCATCATCAGACACCTGGCTATCACCAAATTCCTCAGTATCATCGTCCTCGTCATCGTCGTTGTCGCCTTTGTCGTTGTCGTTGTCGTTGTCGTCCTCGTTGTCGTCCTTGTCATCATCATCGTCGTTGTCGCCGTCGTTGTCATCATCGTCATTGTCGCCTTTGTCGTTGTCGTCCTCGTTGTCGTCCTTGTCTTCATCCGGCTCTTTGTCGTCCTTGCCATCATTGGACTCATCATCTCACTCAACACTATTGTCGGACTCATCTACGCAGGGGGTACTTAGCCACTCGGAACGAAATGCGTTGCATAAAATTGTTCACATTATTTTTATCGACAACTACACTACAGCATTTGAGGTCAATAAGATCCTCCTCCCAGCGTATGGACTTGGAACCTCCAAGCTTTCCGACACCCCCTGCGCCGCCTGCACGGATGTTTCTGCTCCTGGAGGCAGAAATGTACCGGTTCTACGGCAGTTCACGTATGGCCTACAGCAGCCTGCAACAGCTTCTCCGCCAGGATATAGGTATATGGGCTGTTTCAGCCCTGCGGATGAATAACTACCGGTTCGTAGCAGTACCAACCCAGTCCGACCCTACAGATAGCCAAACGATGGCCGACAAACACATGCGGATCCCAATGCCAGTATCCCCAGATGATAAGTACGTGCTTTGGCCGGGATTAAATATCCATTTCGTACCTACGAAGTACCGCCGGTGGATAGCTCTGATGGGCGCAAAAATCAAACGTGGATATTTCAAGGTTCTTCCAGAGAACAAAGTATAGGATATTGTACAAATCGACCCACGAGAGGGGATTCAGGATGTAGCATTAAAAAATCCGATATCCCGAGCACTTAGCGGAGATCTCGACTGGGAAAGCGATCTCGTCAGGGCATATATTCGGAATCTCTTCAATGCTGCGAATAACGACTCTAAAAGCTTGGAAGCCTTCATTGCCCTGCTACTACGGCCGTCAGTGGAAGTGGCAGCGCAGACTAGCTGGCTAAGCATAGTTACTGACCATATCAGGCGAAAAGATAAGAGTAAATCTTTTCTGTCAGTTGCTGTGTTAAACGGGAATACGACTTGCCTTCCTGATCTTGTCATAGGGCAGTTCAGAGAATATGCCAAGGTGTTCCTTATTCCTTAGATTTGCGAGGTACTACTTACCGTTACATCCCCCCTGTCACGGCGCAAGTCTCGGCCTTCGGAAAGGTTGAGTATCGGCGTTTGGAAGGTTTGGGTTTGTTTGCTCGCGGCGTTTGCAAGGTTTGGGTATGTTTTGCTCGCGGCGTTAGGAAGGTTCGATTGTTTGATTCCGGCACTCAGGTCTGGAACGCCTGGCCAGACTGCGCGTTGGTCCGGGCGTGGGAAGGTTCGCCGGCTGACAGGGCACCTCGCCCCGAATGTCTCGATCTTGGAAAGAGTGTCGGTTCTGGGCCCGGTTGCATAAGAGAAGGTTGTATGAGTACGTATGTGACTTGCGTGCGTATGAGCACACATGTGAGTTGTGTGAGTATGAGTACGCATGAGTTGCGAGAACTGTGTATATAAGGAGGGCTGTCTCCCGTGTGTTGTCTTCTTCTTCTCTTCATGCAACCTCTTGTTCTCTGGGACAAGTTGTTGCATCTGGCGGATGGGAAAGATGGGAACCCCATGGGGGTGGTACGATGAGGAGGAGCGCGAATAGCCTGTAGTGTTAAGCGCAATGGACTTAGGTTACATCTTGTATTCTATTCGGAATATCAACCTCGACTCCGTTTCCTCTGATTCCGCCGTTTCGGCGACGCTCGACCAGCGCCGTCCGTCTCTCTCCGGCACGTCCGTCTGACGTTGTCCGTCTCTGTCCGACACGTCCGTTTGATGCTGTCCGTCTCTGTCTCCCGTTCCCGTTCCCGTTCCCGTTTCCCTCTTTCCGTCCCGCTCCCGCTCCCGCTCCCGCTCCGGCTCCCGCTCCCGCTCCCGCTCCTGCTCCCGCCCCGCTTCCGAACCTACTTAGTACCTTAGAGCTCCCCGCTCCTGCCCGCCGCCGTTACACCCCCCTATATCAAGCTCAGGAAAAAATCGAAGAGCTTGTCAAAGTTCAACCCAACAGGGTGTCGGCGCAGGGAAATAGGCGGTAGACATCAGTAGTAGAGGATTTGCAATAGCAGACTGGGAGAAGGAGGCTGGCTTGGGATCTAGAGAGGGATGATATGGCAGGGATGGGTGGCGCGGTGCAAGCTGGGCTGGTGGTGCCGAATAAATGCAACTTGCACGTTGAACAATCCTATTTGGGCATGGACGAATTCTGTATGCTTCAATTGCAATGGTGCAAGTTCCACTGAGCTCCAGGTAGGGAGGAGGGCATGCAAGACTGGCAAGACAGCTGACAAGATGGGCCCGTGGGTGAGTATGACGAGCTACAAGTGCAGTGCACACTGGCAAGACCAGTGCGCAGGCAGGCAAAGATATTACCTACGTAAATGTGCATCCAATGAGAATCGGGTCGCCGCTGTGCGTAATGCGTGTCTTTCTCCCGTCAACAATCCGACGAGTAGAACGAGTCATCCGGCTCGCCTCAAATGATCCGCCCCTTGCATGTGCAACGCAAGTCATCCGGCATACGTCCAGCGATCAGTCGAGAGCAACAAGTAAGTCATTGAGCTCGCGTTGAATGATCCACCCAGGTAAACGACCCGGCCCTTTGGCAAGCCGTACAAACTTTAAATATGCAAGAAATATGTAAGAAAAACCAAATGTTTGAACTCCAACGAACTACTAAAGTTTGGGTTACGCAAGAGAAGTTTGGGTTACACAAGAGAGTCGGAAAAAAATGCGAGTGTCTTGTGTAACCTTATCCTCCCGTGGCAGGGGCTAGGTTTACAAATAAATTGAAAATAATTTAATTTATATGATATTGTATTGCCTGCAGGATAGGAAAATTATTTTGTGTCATAAGGAATCCGCTCGTCGCTATCTAGAGATATACTGCACCTGTCCATTACATAGAGTCCCAGTACGGGTCACCCATATTTCGCCAACCTTTGGTTTGCGAGGTGACGAAACTACTAGATCACTTCAAAGGGATTCGTTTGATGACCTTGCGAACCAATGGTTTCTCGGTTGTGTGTGGTAGCTATGAAATACGGTGCCAGTTGTACAGCCCCTTATGTCCCCGCGAAATGTTTCGGAGTTTGAAAGGTTTGGTTGGGGGCTGCACGACGTCCAGAAGGTACGGTCTGGATGCTTGGAAGTTTTTGTTGCGAGAGAAATGTGTGTACGTATGTGAGTTGTGCGAACACGAGTGTGAGTGAGAGTATGCATGTGAGTTGCGTGACTATAAGCATGAGTGTGAAGACAGACGTTAGTTCCTCCAGTACGAGTGTGAGTGTGAGTACACATGTATAAAAGGTGAGCATTCTGCAGCATGTTGTTTGTTCTCCTTTCTCTGTCATTCAACCTATTGTTTATCCTGTTTATCCTACCAATCAACTCATTATCCTCCTCCATCCCTGTTTCTCCAGTTGACAGGGTTCGTTCGTTCAGCATTCGCCTGTTCATCATGTCCTCTGTTCGGGGTTCAAACATTTGGTTCTTCCCACATATTGAATGTTTACACAGCCTGCCGAATAGCTCACTAGTTTACCTCGACAGCTTGTCTGACAGCTCGCGCGTTGCGGTCGTCAGATCGTTTGACGCGAGCCTGATGGTTCTCTCGTTTTGCTTGGCGGTTTGCTTGACAGCTTGGCCGACGGCTTTCTGATTCCTTTCGCGTTGACGCCGCGCGTGTCGCCGGTTTGCTTATTCCCTCCCCTTCGCTGTGCCTGTCGCGAGATCGCATATTTCGTTTCCCTTGCACGACACGCTGCCGGATTGCTTGTTGCTTTCCATTATCCACCGCGCCGCACGCGGGATCACATATTTCGTTGCACTTGCACCACACGACGTCGTACTGCCTGTTCCTTTCCCTTTGCGACCGCGCCTGTCGCCGGATTGCTCATTCCTTTTGCTTTCCCGCCGCGGGATAAGCAATTCAGCGGCGCATCAGGTAATGGAAACGAAGTATGTGATCTGGAGAGTGGCGCAGCGTGAAAGGTAAAGGAATATGCAATCCTACGAGGGAAAGAGCAAACCGGCGAGCGGCACGGCTGCAAAGTGAAAGGAATAAGCACTCTGGCGAGCGGCGCGGCGGCAAAGGGAATGGAACAAGTAACCTGGCACCGTGTCAGGCAAGGTAAACGAAATATGCGATCCGGCGAGTGTGTCACGGCGCGTGCTGGTTCGGGCGGAAAAGGCAGTTTCGGGGGGTTGCAGAATGCGGTGGGACGAAATGGGGAATGCGGGAGGATGGAATGTGATGTCATTGCGGGCGACGGATATCCTGATAAGGAGCCGTCGCCCACCTTTCCTTCTCTCTTCTTCTTCTCTCCTTTTCCTTCCTCACGCAACAACCTGTTAAAGTATTTCTGTGTTTCCTTTGTTCTTATAGAAGAATTCTAGTATCATTCTCGCTGCGCGCCGTCTTTGTCTCGGTCCTCGTTCCTGTCTTCGTCGCGCTCGCCGCGCACTGTTCGCTCGCCGCGCGCTGTCCTTCTCTCGGTCCTAGTCCTGTCCTCGTCTCGTTCCTGCTACCGGAAGCCCTGCTGGCCCGTGCAGTTACAGAGTTGCATGGTGGGAAATGGATAGGAATGAGCAATCCGGCGGTGTGTTGCGCAAGGGAAACGAAATATGTGATCCAGTGAGCGCGGCGGTGAGAAAGTGTAAGGAATAAGCAATCCGGTGAGCGGCGCGGTGGCAAAGGGAAAGGAGCAAGCAATCCAGCGCGCGGGGCGTTGGCAAAACGACCGGAATCAGCAATCCGGCGAGCGGCGCAGCGGCAAAACGAAAGGAACAAGCAATCCGCCGCGCGGCGCGGCAGCAAATGGAAAGGAATAAGCAATCCGGCGACCGGCGCGGCAGGAAGGGAAAAGGAAAAAGTAATCCGGCGGCATGTTGGGCAAGGGAAACGAAATATGCGATGCGGCGAGCCACACGGTGGGAAAGGGAAAAGAAACAGGCGATCCCACGAGCGGCGCGGCGGCAAAGGGATAGGAAGAAGCAATCCGGCGAGCAGCGCGGCGGCAAAGGGAAAGGGAAAGGAATAAGCAATCCATCGGCGTGTCGTGCAAGGCAAACGAAATATACGATCCGGCGACAGGCGTGGCGGCAAAGTGAACGGAATAAGCACTCCGATGAGCTGCGCCGCGGCAATGGGAAAGGAATAAGCAATCCGGCGACTGGCACGGCGGGAACGGGAAAGGAAAGATCGATCCGGCGAGTGACACGGCAGCAAAGGCAAAGGAATCCGCAATCCGGCGACAGGCGCGGCGTCAACGGGAAAGGAATAAGAAAGCAGTCGGTCAAGCTGTCAAGCAAACCGCCAAGCGAAACGAGCGAACCATCAGGCACGCATCAAACGATACGCCGACCGCAACGCGTGAGCTGTCAGACAAGCTGGCAATGTAAACTAGTGAGCCATTCGGCAGGCTTTGCAAACATTCAATAATATGTGGGAAGAACCAAATGTTTGAACCCCCATACACGACTACTAATTTTTGGGTTACACAAGGGAGTGGCAAAAAAATACGACTGTGCTGTGTAACCTAATCCTACAGCGGCAGGATTGGCGCATTGCCAATGCTGCAGGGGTTAGCATCCCTAACTACAGCGGTGGCAGGCTTGGCATAGCCGCCGCTGCAGGGGTTCGAGTTCTCGGCCGCAGTAACCCAACGTTTGTTCAGCTACACACCTTTTCATCCAAACAAAACAAGCGTGGGGTCATTTCAGCAGCCTGACACATGTCGAATAATCTGCCGTACAACCCGGACGAGCGATTTGGCACACGTCAACAGATCCGCCGAGCGCAACGAGGCAACCACTGGGCATGCATCGAACGATCCAGAGAGCACAACGGGTGAGCCGACTGTCGAGCTGTCAAGTGGTCGAGCGAACCACTGAGCGAATCGAAAGAACCATCAGGGACATGTGGAAGAATCCGCCGAGTGCAATGAGCGGACCACCGTGCGAACCGAGCGAAACATCAAGCACCCATTGAACGATCCACCTAGCGTGACGAGCGAGCTGTCGGTCAAGCAGTCGACCGAACCACGAAGCGAATAGAGCGAACGATCCGGCGAGCAATATTGTCCAACAAGCTGTTCCACAAACAGTTGTGGTATGCCGAGGAGTCGGTGCGAGCTTGAGCACGTGACCATATCGCTCAGTAAAACTGGGCGACATGGTCGCGTGATGTTGTGCTAGCGTCTGTTGCTCACTCTTGGCCACCGCGCCACTCGCCGCATCACATATTTCGATTCACTTTCCTGCCGCGTGGCTCGCCGGATCGCATGTATCGTTTCCCTGGCGCGAAACACCACCGGATTACTTATTCCTTTCCCTTTGCCACTGTGCCGCTGGCCGGATTGCTGATTCCTTTCCCTTTGTTGCCGTGCCTGTCGCCGGATTGCTTATTCCTTTCCCTTTGCCGCCCCGCCACTCGCCGAATTGCTTACTCCACTCCCTTTGCCGCCTCGCCGCTCACCGGATTGCTTGATACTTTCCCTTTCCCGCCGCGCCACTCGCCGGATTGCATATTTCGTTTCCCCTGCCCGACACGCCACCGGATTGCTTATTGCTTTGCCGCCGCGCCGGGTGCCAGAATCTTCCTTATTCCTTCTCCTTTCCGCTGTGTCTGTCGCCGGATTGCTGATTCCGGTCCCTTTCCCGCCGCGTGGCTCGCCGAATTGCTGATTCCTTTGACTTTGCCGCCGCGCCGCATGCAGGATTACTTATTCGTTTCTCTTTCCAGCCGCGCCACTCGCATCATCGCATATTTCGTTTCTCTTGCTCGACACGTCGCCGGACTACTTTTTCCTTTACCTTTCCCGCCACGCCGCAGGCCGGATTGCTTATTCCCTTCCCTTTGCTGCTGTGCCTCTCGCTGCACTGTATATTTCGTTTCTATTCCCCGACACGCCGCCGCATTACTTATTCCTTTCCCTTTGTCACTGCGCCGGTCGCCGGAAGTAGTAGTAAAAGTAAAATTTTAACGGTAGGGTAATAAAGAGATGACCGAATCGAGGATTTAAGCGTTACATCCCTGCGTGCAAGGATCCGAAAAGGTGATTTATGCGTTACAACCCTGTCCGTTAGTGTCCATTAGCGTCATGATCCATATTGTGAGCACTTGCTACAACTACCAGACATTCAGTTTACATCCAAAAACGCCAAGCCAGGTGTTTCTGAAATTAGCATAGACTTATTGATCATATATACCTTACTCAGTACTTCTTTCTTACAGGTCATGAAATTATTAGCAGTTCAAGTTGCAATGACATGATTTTTGCCTACGAATTTTTGATGTGGTGACAGGGATAATATTTTGGTTACACACATAGTAATAGCGTTCGACATTCAACATAGAGCGACACTTAGACACTTAGAGTCCTCCCAGTTGACACTCACGTCACCTTCTCGGTCCTTGTTGGTATTGCTACCACTCATTCTAGATCTCTACCTGCCCTCGGCCTGGATCTCCTTTGCCTGCCTCTCGTCCCAGTCCTCTACCTGATTCTTAAACCTGTTTTGCTTCCGGTTCTGCTCCCGGTTCCCTGTCTGTCTCTTGTCCCTGTCCTGGGTCCAGATCTCCTTTCCCCAGCTATCGTCCCTGTTTTTGACCCGGTTCTCCTCGCGGTTCTCGTTCTTTTCCTCTGTCCTCTACCCGTCCTAGTCCTCCCTCCAGTTGTTTTCTCTGATCCGCTCCATTTCCTACGCCTGTTTCCCCTCTTTGTTCTCGTCCTGGTTTCTGACCCAGCCTGCCCGCTACCCAGAGCCCTGCCTGTCCAGCCTGGCCATTACAACATTTAACACAACTGTCTGATTTTCGCTCACCATCAATGTTCCCTTCCCAATCTCATTTTCACTCCCTATTACTTTCATCATTCTCAAATTGTAGGAGGAGAATTTTGGATACTGCCATTGCTGCGGACCCTACGCCCAGCAGGGCGTCTAGAGTATGGGTTACACAGATGGGGCTACTGGAGTGTGACATAGGGCTACGTAGGAGAGTGACTGTAGACAGCCACAGGTGGCGCACAGAGACTCCGTATAAGTGTCCACCGTGACAGTGGAACATCCGGTCGATGTCGGAGTGACGGTAATATTCGGCTGGTCAGGTTTCTCGATAGTCATAAAGGAGATGGGGCACGCGCAGTCTTCGCCGGCGTTCTGTTATTATACAGGAAGAACACCCCCCCATGACAATCCTTCCAAGTTCGCCCACCGTTAAGGGATTCACAGCGAATATTCTAAGGGGTTCGGTTCGGTATCTGCGGCGCCCGCTGGCTGCGGCTCGAGCGCCGGATCATACACGGCTCCGCGACGACGGCTTGCTCAACGGTTCGCTCGGTGGACGGTGCGGCGCGCGGCGGCTTGCACAGCGGCGCATTTTAGTTCTAGGCGAGCCCGGCGTCTTGCTCGACGGCTTGCTCGTGTCTCTTCGGCGTAAGGGTTCGGTCGAGACTGACCTGCCGTACTGCCTGACGGCTCGCTCGCGGCGCTTAGGCGGATGGTTTGATTGTGACGAGCCCGGCCTCCTGCCCAACGACTCGCTCGGGGTGCTTCGGCGGATGGTTGGGTCGAGACGTGCCCAGCGTCTTGCCCGACAGCTTGCTCGCGGCCCTTCGGCGGATGGTTTTGATCGAGGTGGACCCAGTGTACTGCCCGACGGCTCGCTCGCGGCGCTTCGGCAGATGGTTCGGTTTAAGCCATGCCTGGCATGCTGACTGGTGGCTCACTCGTAACGCATGCGGGTGTCACTTCGGCGAAAGGATTGGATCAAGGCTGGCCCAGCGCACTGCCCGACGGCTGGCTGGTATCGCCCGCGCGTATCGCTTCGGCGGATCTGCGCTTTGGCGGCCAGACCGCTTTCGAGTATTGTTTAGGCTCACGTGACGACTGCCTCACCGGTCAGATAAGATAAGGGATACGCTCACACACCAGACCCTCCTGGGTGCAGGCCGGAGCCCGAAGCTACTTGTCCTGGTAGGTCTAAGGAAAAGAGGAGATGAGCTTTCCTGCAGCGAAGCAGGGTACTTGGACCCAGACTCTTTTCCGGCACACCTATCAGAGGTGACGTGGCCTTTCCTCATCCCGAGGAGGACCCAAGTCTGTTTAGTTCCCGCTCGTTTGCTATCGTCCCCTCACCCCCGGAGTTGAACTCTTACAGCCGATCTTCGGCCATAAGCTAAACCCCTTTACTTATCTCACGCCTACACTCTTGAGCCCCTTACGTATCCTTTCGTCTCCTTCCCGATCAACTGTCGTCTCGCTTGATGCGCTTGTAGGAGCGCTTGTAGGATCGCTCATAGGATCGCTCGTAGGATCGTTCGTAGGATCACTCTTAGGGGGATGGTCGTTGAATCGACGTCTTCGTGACCGCTAGGCGGTCCATTGATGATTGACCGTTCTGTGGTTCATGGTTCTGGTGATGATTCTGATGATTATTCCGATGAAGACCAGTTGCCCACTGCTCGTCAGCGGGTCGTTGTGTAAGCATCCGGCTCGGCAAAGTCACGTGCTAAGGGGAAATTACCCTGCACCGTGATGTGAAAACTCTTAGCCTTGGCACTAGACTTCATCAGCATATCAAAGATAACTCCTCTCGATTAGATTGGACAAAGCAGGTGCCTCAGTTCTCTCATCGTCATTGGGTTATGCGATTGGGTTGTGTGTGGGGTTGATTACGTTACTCGACCTGAGCCAGAGCAATGAACTCTCAATCGTACCAGCTATCCTTTCTTCGGCCACGACGGCATCAAAGCATCGGTCTGCCCCGTATCTTTCCCAATAGAGTCTCGAACAGTGAGATGCGGTCCTGTAGCGGACCTTGCACTTTCCCGAACACGAGCCGGTACTTGCAGTGGTCCCGGGGCTACCCAGCACTATAGGATTGGCTTGGAGTCAAGCCTCCGTTTCAGTATCGATTCAACTCGACGTCCCTCACCTTGGTGCGGTATGTGCCCTGCATCATAATCGTTGTCAGCATCTCCGATAAGTGGGGGATACGCTCACGCTGTCATGCGCTGGCAATACCCAGAACTCCCTCATCTTGATCGTTTTCCGCAATAAGACCGGTAGTGGTGCGGGCAGCCACGTAACTATCTCTGCGAGAGCATCATCACGTGGCCCCGTAGGGTTCAGGGAGAATCCAGGTGAAGCTGGTCGAACTCCCCCCAACGGTTGCGTCCCGTGGTGCCGGCTCCGGGTTGGTAGTGGTGCTAGCAGCCACGTAACTATCTCTGCGCGAGCATCATTACGTGGCCCAATAGGGTTCAGGGAGAACCCGGGCGTATCCGGTTGAACTCCCCCCTACTGTTGCCCCCATTGCTACCGCCTCCGGGTCTTATCTCCACCGCCTAGACTCCCAGTTCCTTGCGTTCCCGTTGCCCTTTCGATTGCCTGTGCTTCTGACGATCACCAATGTTGTCTTTCTCTGTGGCAGCGCTTGCGCTTTCCCGGTCTGCGCCGGTACTTGGTCCACGGGTTTCCTGGTGCTGCAGTGTCGGTTTACCGGAGCCGAGCCCCAACGGTGTCGGTTGTCCGGTCTCGGTATGCAGTCCTAAGACCGTGTGACGAGTTTCCGATAGATTCCTGCCCGGTCCGTATCCGAATGTCTGACGCGTAGTATTTGGGGTGTAACACATAATATATATATATATTATAATTAAAATATTAGTTATTTTGTGTAATCGAAGAAGATAGCCAACTGCGTGTAGTAGCATTGCAACAGTAGTAATTGTAGATACGAAACCCCTCGCAGTACGCATTTGCTTCTTCTGTAGCTCCCGTAATTTGTTAATGTATGCGTCCGGAAAACAAAATCATCGGATTGTGACAATTGCACTGACGATTCATGGGAGTAGCGATACCAACTGTACCAGTTGCCAATACTTAGAAAACCTTACGGGAGTATGACCAGTCTTACCGGAGCTTGGGAAGCTTACCGGAGCTAGGGAAGGTACCGGAGTATCAGACGCAGAAAGGGGTTACCGACGTGCAGGGGTAAATTTTCAATTTTTTTCTAATGACGATGCAATTCGACAAGCATGACTGTGAGCAGAACGTAGTTAAAGCTATCAAGGAGACCTCAGCCCGTAAAACATCGGTAAAGCCAAAGTCAATCAGAAGAAATGAGACAACTGACAAGGGAGCAGATATCAGATCAGACAGTTAATCCGACAAGCGAGACAGTGCGCAAACCGTCGAATAGTTGAAGAAAAACGACCCAACCTGAGGAGTAATATCACGAGTGGGCCAAGAGGAAAGCTGTCGACGAGTGAAATAAAAAAAGAAGGCAATCCGACGGGCAATCCAATCAGCGAGCCACGGAGAAAGCCGTTGTGTGGTGTGAGAAGAGAGCAGTGAAATCGGTTGAACAAACCGATGAGCAGGGCACTGCGAAAGCCGTTGACGAGTGTAAGAAAACAGTGGCGCAATTGGACAAGAAATCTGAGCAGCTGCAAAAGCCATCAAGAAGTGGAAGAAAAGAGACGTTGATGCAGCAAGCAATCACATGCTTGGGCCAATGGAAATGCCGTTGAGGAGTGTAAGAAAACAGACGTGTGATTCGACAAGTAATCCAATGCCAATCACAGTGAAAGATATCAACGAGTGGAAGAAAAGAGAAATGCCAACTGACGAGTAATCCAAGGAGCAAGCTGCCTGGAAATCGGTGGTGGAGTGTAAGAAAACCGAGAGACAATTTGACGTCTAATGCAACTAGCAAGTCGCCACGAATGTGACACTGGAATGTCCGGTCAACGTCGGAGTGACGGTAATTTGAACTAGTCAGGTTTCTCGATGGTCACGAAGGAGATGGGGCGCGCGCGGTCTTCGCCAGCGTTCAGTTATTATACAGTAATAACACCCCCCATGACAATCCTTCCAAGTTCGCCCACCGTTAAGGGATTCACAGCGAATAATCTAAGGGGTTCGGTTCGATCTCTGCGGCTCGGCGGCAACGGATCGCTCAACGGATTGCTCGGTGGACGGCGCTTGCCCGGCGGCTGCCCGGCGGCTTGCGCGACGGTTCGTCCGTGGTTCCGCGGCGACGGCTCCGCTCGAAGGATCGTAGGTGGTTGCTCAGCGCATGCCCGGTGGCTGCCAGACGGCTTGCGCGTATCGATTCGGCGGATGGTTCGGTTCGAGACTGGCCTGGCAGCTTGCCCGACGGCTCGCTCGTATCAGTCCGGTGTGGTGGATCGTTCGACGCATGCCCGGCGGCTGCCCGACGGCTTGCGTATATCGCTTCGGCGGATGGTTCGAGACACGCCCGGCGGCTTGCCCGACGGCTCGCTCGTATCGGTCCGGTGTGGTGGATCGCTTCAGCGGATGGTATGACGTATGCCCGGCGGCGTGCCAGACGGCATACGTATATCGTTTCGGTTCGAGACGGACCCGGCGGCTTGCCCGACGGCTCGTTCGTATTGGTTTGGTGTATCTGCGCTTCGGCGGGTCGCTCGAGGCGGGTACAGAATATTCTCCACGTGACTCCTCTTGATCGAGAGTTGCCTCGGGTGTAAGAGCTCACCGGTCATGTCATGGATAGTCGTAGCCCCTGATCCCCGCGGGATCAGTCCACACATCCTCATTGGTCCTGGTCGGTCTAACGATAAGCCGACTGAACCCCGCACCGCGTATTTCCCTCAATGAGGGATTACCGGCCTATCAGAGTTTGGGCAGGTTTATCTGGCCTCAAGGGTCCAGGCCTCCTCTCTCCGCATAGTTGCGTTTGCAGCCCGACCGGAGATTAAATCCCTTACGACTGGTACGTCCGTAAGGCTCTAACTCCGTGGTTATCTCCCGCCTAGACTCTCTGAGACTGACTAACTCGTTCTCTTTCCGATGGGTACGTACCCCTCGTGACTGTCTGTCCGCAGCCGTGCGTATCATCGATTCGAGGTGCAGGCCCGGCGGCGTGCTGGGGACTTGCGAGTATCACTGCGGCGGTTCGTTCGACGCACGCTCGGGGGCGTCCTGACAGCTTGCGAGTATCGCTGCGGCGGTTCGCTTGCGGCTCCGTGGCGACGACTCGCTCGACGGATCGCTCGTTCGTAGGCGGGATGGTCGTTGACCGTTTCGTGGTTTGTGGTTCCGCTGATCATTGATGTGATGATTCTGCTGATGATTCCGATGTCGTTGCCAACCGCTCGTCGGCGGGTCGTCGTATAAGTATTCGGCTCGGCGGAGTCACGTGCTGCGGGGAATTACCCCGCACCGCGACGTGAAAACTCTTCGCCTTGGCACTAGACTTCATCAGTGTATTGCGGACAACTCGATTGGATTGGACAGTAGCGCTTCCACGTATCCTCCTGAGAGTGGCCAGAGCAGGTGTCAAGATCCTGCCTCGACTACTCCGTTCGGCTCGACAGGCAACGTAGGCTTTCGGTATTTGGAGCTGGCGCTCCTACTCACACTTCCGGCGTCCTCACACTTCCGGCGTACTCACACTTCCGG
>Ga0307508_10001571_pt1 | contig 25486 bp, 19 predicted proteins | sample 9_EM_MG_FD_203089 | JGI IMG/M metagenome (GOLD analysis project Ga0307508, IMG submission 203089) | Populus trichocarpa ectomycorrhiza microbial communities from riparian zone in the Pacific Northwest, United States - 9_EM | ecosystem: Host-associated > Plants > Roots > Unclassified | place... | reverse complement strand
GCTGGAGCCCTTGAGCTTGTTGAACGCCGCTTGGCCCGCCTTCGAGGCGACCGTTTTCAAGAAGTCCTTGGCGGCCTCTGGCTCGCGGTCGCCAGCCAGCAGCGCAAACACGTCCACGCCGTAGAGGAAGAGATCGGCGGCGCCCGGCGCTCCGACGACGCCGAAGCCCACGCCCGGTTCCCAGCCCAGCTGCGTGAGGTAGCCCTTTGCCCAATCGCCGTGCATGAACATGGCGGCCTGACGGTTGAGTAACAGGTCAGCCGCGTCCGTCCACAGAAACGCCGGATCGGTCGCGGAGTCGTTCACGTAGTTCGTGAGCAGGTTGTCGAGCAGGTCGATAGCATCGCCCATGGCGGCTTCGTCGAGCTCGCTCTTACCAAGAAAATAGCTCTCGAACGCGGCCGGCCCGAGTGACGCTGCGGCGATTGAGTTGAACATCACGCGCTGAATCCAGCCCTGATACGAGGTCGCGAGCGGTGTGACCCCCGCTTGCTTGAGCTTGTCGCACACGGCCAGCAGCTCCTCGAGCGTCGTTGGCACGTCGAGCTCGAGATCAGCGAAGATCTGCACGTTGTAGTGAAGCGCGTTCTCGCGGTGAATGTTCACCGGCATCGAGTAGATCTCGCCATCGAGCGTCACGTCGCTTATCACCTCGGGTAAGACGGCGTCGAACAAGCCTTCGCTCCTGAACAGCTCGGTCAGCGAAACTAGGCTGCCCGGATTTTTCGCCATCACGGTGGCAAGATTGTAGGCGTTCTCTTGGTAGAGATCTGGCGGGCGGTTGGCCGCCAGGCGCTCGGCCAATACCTCTTTTGCTTTGGCACCCGAGTCGATCGCCGCATTGTAGATTTTCTCGTTTGGATATCTGTTGCTGTGCACCGCGATCAGCGCCTCGAGCGCGTCGTTTTCGCTCGGGGCGATCCACCATGAAAACAGCTCGACGCGGTGTTCGATGTTCTCCTCGTTGCTCGCCTCGCCGCCCGCATCGGAGGCGCAACCGCCGAGACAGAGGGGTAGCCCCAATTGAAATACGGATCGCCGTGTCAGCTTTTCACGCATCTGGATCTACGCGACACCTACGGATCGAAACCGTCTCAGCTTAAGCCAGGGGCCTGAGAGTCGCCTTTCGACGCAAGCTTTGCGCGAAGGGCGCCGGCCTTCACGGCTCGGCGCCCTTCACTCAGGCGCAGCTGCAATCAGCCGCGCTTCACGGCGCCGCTGCGGCGTCCTTGGGCGGCGCCAGACACTTGGCCGTGGCGACGTACGGCTTGGCGTCGCTGGTCGTCTGGTTGGCGATGCCGAGGTACGCGCGGCACTCCTCATCGTTATCGCAGCCGACGAACTTGCAGTAGCCGGCGTCGCAGACCTGGAACTGACCGCAAGAGCCGTCGTTCTCGCACGGGATCTTGCAGACCTTGATCTTGCTGCCGTCGTCGTTCGACAAGCACTTGTAGAGGCGCGGGTCGTCGTTGCTGCTGCTGCTGCTGGGCGCCGCATTTTGGGTCCCGGTGCCGCCGCCGGTACCTGCAACCTGGCCGCGGCTGGCCGCGAGAATGCATTCGCGATCACTCTGGCAGCCCACGTAGACGCACGATCCCGCGTGCTAGTCTCAAACTAGCCCGATTCGTCCTCCACATGGGAGAAACTTGCAGGCGGTCTCGTGTCGCGGGGGCAGGCCTGTCTCGTGTCGCGGGGGCCCTACCCCGCTCCTGCCTGCTTTCCCGCTGCTGCCTGGTTTGTGGAGCTGCGATTTTGACACGCGTGGAAATGGGTAGGCTTCCGTCCGCGCTCGGGTGAGGCTAACTTCCGTGAGTAACGTGGAAGAGCCGACCAACTCCGAACGCAGGCGGCTCGGTCGTCGGTTCGTCGTCGAGCGCGAAGTAGGTAGAGGTGGGGTCGGCATCGTTTACCGCGCTTTCGACCTCCTGACCGAGCGCACCGTGGCGCTCAAGGTGATCGCGGCCGATGCCGGGGTCGCCCCCGACGAGGAACAGCGCCTGATGCGCGAAGGCCAGCTGCTGGCTAACCTGGACCACCCGGGCATCGTCAAGACGGTTGCATTCGGAGTGCTCGAAGACAGCGGCCTGCCCTTCGTGGCCATGGAATGGCTGGACGGCGAAGACTTGGCCCAGCGCCAGCGTCGGGATCCGCTCAGCATTCAGCAAGCCGCGGACCTCGGAATCAAGGTGGGCGAGGCGCTGTGCGCCGCCCACGACGCGGGCGTTTTTCACCGCGATATCAAGCCCGGCAATCTGTTTTTGTGCCGCTCCGCCGAGTCGCACGGGTCGCTCGAGCACGTCTGGCCCAAAATCGTGGACTTCGGGGTGGCCGCCAAGAGCGACATTCGCATCACGCGCTCCGGGGACGTCGTCGGTACGCCGGCGTACATGGCGCCCGAACAGGCGCGCGGCGACGCGCCGATCGACGCGCGCAGCGACATCTACTCGCTCGGGGCCACCCTGTTCGAGCTGATCGCCGGCCGCCCGCCACACATGGGTCCGACGCTGATCGCGACGCTGGCGCGCCTCGTTACGACCAGCGCGCCGCGCCTGGCCGAGCTGCGCCGCGACACCCCGCCGATGATGGACGCGCTGGTCTCGCGCATGCTGGAGACCGATCCGAGCGCGCGCCCCAGCAGCATGAAAGAGGTGCTGGAGCTGCTGCACGAAGCGTCGCGCGACGGCATGCGCACGAGCTGGCTCGAGCCAGTCGAGTCGGTGCGCTCGTCGCGCCTCGGCTGGAGTGGCTCGCGCCTCGTGACCTCGATCGTCGCCATCCGCTTCGCTACGGGCTCGGCGCGCGAGCGTTCGCTCGAGCAGCTGCGCCAGCGCGGCGCCGACGCCGTGCCGCTCGGGCAAGATTCGATCGTCGCGCACCTGGGCGCGCGGCGCGCGGTGGGCAACGAAGCCGCCGTCGCGCTCGAGCTAGGCCGACGCCTAGCTCGAGCCGGAGCGCGCGTGGGCATCGCCAGCGGGCGCGCGCGGCTCGATTTCGCGTCCGCCACCGGCGAGATTCAACCCGTGGGCGAGGTCGTCGACCGGGCCTCGGCGCTTTCGCGCGACGCGGAGCCGAGCGTCGTGCTCGCCGACGCCACGACCAGCGAGCTCGGCCGCGGCCGCTACGAGTTCCGCACGCGCGACGACGGCTCGGCCGTGGTGGGCGAGCCCATTCAAGCCACACGCGGCGACCGCACCGGCGGCGCGCCGTTCGTCGGTCGCGATCCGGAGCTGGCGCAGGTCATGTCCGCCTTCGAGCGCTCGCGGCTCGATTCGACGCCGGTGCTCGTCTCTATCAGCGGGCCACCCGGCATCGGCAAAAGTCGCTTGCGCCGCGAGGTCATGGCGCGCATCTCCTCGCAAGCGGGCGCGCCGCACATCGTGTTGCAGCGCTCGGAAGCCTACGGCCAGGGGCACGCGCTCGGCGCCGCCGCCGACGTGCTGCGCGCCATCATCAGGCTGCCCAAAGGCGCAACCAGCGCCGAGGCAGAGCGCGCCATCGTCTCGCGGCTCGGGCCATCGACACGCGACGATTTGAGCTCGCAGAACCGCATGCTGCTCGCCCGCCTGCTGGCGAACGAGCCCTTGCCCCAAGGCCTCGACCCGCGTGGTTCGCGCGACGCCCTGTGGCTCAGCATGACCGACCTCGTGCTGCAGATCACCCAAGACGAGCAGGTCGCCATCTTGATGGAGGACCTGCAGTGGGCCGATCCGGAGAGTATCGGCTGGATCGACCACATGCTGGGCCGCGCCACCGGTCGCCCGCTCGTGGCCATGGCGCTAGTGCGTCCGGAGTTTTGGCAGGGTCAAACCGCTCGCTTCGCCGGTCGCGATCACGTGCGACTCGAGCTACGCCCGGTTTCGAAGCGCGCGACGCGCGCCATCGCTCGAGCGGTGCTGGGCGACGCAATTCCAGAAGAGGTGGTCGACCGTATCGCCGATCAGGCGGCTGGCTTGCCACTATTCGCCGAAGAGCTGGCGCGCCTGACCGCGTCGGGTCGCGACGCGCGGCACGCCCCCACCATCCAGGCCGCCATTCAGGTCAGCCTCGACGCGCTCGAGGGCGAGTGCCGTGACGCCGTCGGACGGTTGTCGGTGTTCGGGCTCACCTGCTGGGACGCGGCGCTCGATACGCTGGGCATGCACGGCTACGAGGGCGTGATGAAAGCCGTCGTGGCTGCCGAGGTGCTCACGGAGCAGAACGTCTCGCGCTTCACCAGCACGCGCGAGTGGCTGTTCAAGCACGCGCTGGTGCGCGACGTCGCTTACGCTTCGCTCGGCGAACGCGAACGCAAAGAATTGCACGCGCTGGCGGCAGCCTGGCTGGCGACCATGGGCGAAGACTCGGCCACCGTAGCCGGCCACTACGATCTCGGCGGCGAGCACACGCGCGCCGCTGACTACTGGGCAAAAGCCGCGCAGCGCGCGCTGGCGACCAACGCGCTGACCGACGCCCTGAGCATGGCCGAGCGCGCGCTGGCCTTCGCCGAGGACAAGCCGACGGCTTTTCAACGCGCGCTGTGCCTCGACGAGGCCTGGAGCCGGCTCGATCCGCGAGCCAGCGAGCGCGAGAGCGCGGTCTCGGCCCTGCAAGAGAATATTTACGACGAAGGCAGCGCCGTGCGCGCGCGCGGCGCACGCGCTCGCTTCGACGACGCCCGCGGCACCGGTGACCAGATCAGTCAGCGCTTGGCGGAAGCGCGCGATCAGGCCGCAGCCCTGCATCTCTTCGACGAAGAGGCCCGTTCCTGCGCGGCACTGGCGATGCGCTTGGCCTTCGCGGGCAAGTTCGCCGAGGCCGAGGTGGAGGCCAAGCGGCTGCTCGCCCTCGGCCATGCACAGAAGCTGAGCTCCGCGGCCGTCGACGCCTACCAAACACAAGCCATCGTGCGCCAGACGACCGGCGCCTTGGGTGCGGCGCTCGAAGCGCGCCGCAACGCCGCCGGCGCCGCGCGCGCTGCCGGCCTGCGTGAGCGCGAGGCCATGCTGATGAGCAACCTGGGCTTCGCGCTGACGACCATCGGCGCCCGTCAAGAGGCGCGCGCCGCCATCGAAACTGGACTAGCTCTGGCCGACGCCATTGGCAGCCAAGGCGCCGTGCGCCACGCGCAAATGAACTTGCTCGGCTGGGCCGCTACGTTCGGCAACGACGTGAAGCTCGAGGCTCATCTCGCCTCGGTGCGCGAAGACGCCGACGCGGCCGCCGCCGGCGTTTGGGCCGCGCCTGACCGCTCGAACCTGGGTATGCTCTTTTACCGCGGTTGTGAGCTGCTCCGCAGCAAGGGCGAAGCGCAATCGCGCCGCGCGCTCGGCCTCTTGCGCATGTCGGCCCAAGCCTACCGTTCGACCGCGAACCGCGACGTGCTGTCCGTGGCGCTCGGCATGTGGGCCGAAGCCGAGCGCCGCTGCGGCAACGCGCACGCCGCGCTCGACCTGGCGCGCGAAGCCGCTCAGCTGCTGGAGGCTGGCGCGCCGAGCCTCCTCAACGAAGCGCCGGTGTTCCTCGCCTTCCACGACGCCGCGATGGATCTCGGTGATGAAGAGCTGGCCAAGACGGCCATCTCGCAAGCCGTCCCGCTCGTGCAGCGCCGTCTTCTGGGCCTGGCCGGCACCCCGTACGCCAAGCTGTACTTGACGGAGCTGCCGCACAACACGCGCCTGCTGGCGATCGCCGAAGAGCTGGGCGTCGTGCCCGACGCCATCCATCGCGCGCTCGAGAGCGGCAACTGAGAACGAGCGAAGTCAGCAGCAACTGGGTTACGGACGCTACGAGCCGGTGACCCTGTTCCCGCTGCTGGCGTAGTAGCTATTCGACGCTAAGGGCCCGCGAAAGGCTCGTCGAACGAGCGCGGCACGACGGTCGAAGCAGCCGCCGCACGAGGCCATTGAGCTCGCGGGGTGCGGACAGACAACAGGCCACTTTCCCTAGGCATTTCAGGCCCTTCCCGCTGCAGCGTGCTAGAGTGACGTTTTGGTGACTGGCGCGCTTCTGAACCTCGCCGTGTTCGCGGCGATCATCGTGCTGCTCGCGGCAGCGGCGCGCGTCGTGCCCGGAGCTTCACGGCGCCGCCTGCGCCGCAGCGTGATCCTCTTCACGATCAACGTGCTGGTCGTGTTGGTCACGGCCGCGGTGACAGCGCTGGGGTCCGCGGGCGTCGCGGCGGGCTTTCGGGTCGCGGGCGACCTGCTGCGCATCCTCTTGATCATCAATTTGTCGGCGCTGGCCCTGTTCGATCTGCTGCTGCAGCTGTCAGGCTGGGACTTCCCCGACATCCTGAACGACCTGACCGTTGGGGCCGCCTACCTGGTGGCCGCCGGCTGGCTGATGCACCACGTGGGCGTCAACGTCACGAGCATCATCGCGACCTCGGCAGTGGTGACGGCCGTGATCGGTCTATCGCTGCAAGCGACCCTCGGCAACATCGTGGGCGGCATCGCGCTGCAGGTCGACGATTCGCTCGAAGAGGGAGACTGGGTCGAGCTCGAGAACAAGCAGCAAGGCCAAATCAAGCAGATCCGCTGGCGCCACAGCGTGATTGAAACGCGCGATTGCGACACGCTGATCGTACCCAACGGTCAGCTGATGAGTCAGACCATCAAGGTGCTGGGCAGGCGCAACGGCCAGCACGTCAATCACCGCATGTGGGTGTATTTTTGCGTCGATTTTCGCTTTTCCCCCGGGGAAGTGATCAGCGTCGTCAACACCGCGCTCGGGGCCGCGCCCATCACCTGCGTCGCACCGACGCCGGCCGCGCATTGCATTTGTATGGATCTCGCGCGCGAAAACCGCGACGGCTACGTGCTGTACGCGGTGCGCTACTGGCTCGAAGACCTGGCGCGCGACGATCCGACGAGCTCCGACGTGCGCGAGCGCATCTTCTCGGCGCTCCGGCGGGCAAACATCCCACTGGCCATCCCGGCGGCGGCGCTGTTCATGTCGGAGGAGTCGTCGGAGCGTACCTTGCGCAAGGAAGCCCGCGACGTGGACAGCAAGTTCCAGGTGCTTTCCAGCATCGAGCTGTTCGGGCACCTGGACGAAAGCGAGCGCCGGGCGCTGGCGCACGCGGCCCGCCGCACCCCGTTCGGCCGCGCCGAGGTGATCACGCGTCAAGGCGCCAAGGCCAACTGGCTCTATGTGCTCAGCAAAGGTGACGTCGAAGTGCGCATCTCTGCGCCCGACGGCGACAAGCGCGTCGCCGTGCTGCACGCGCCGAGCTTCTTCGGTGAGATGGCGCTGATGACCGGGCAGCCGCGCGAGGCAACGGTCGTCGCGCTGTCTGACGTGGAATGCTTGCGCATCGACAAAGCGGGTTTTCAGGGCATCTTGCAGCGCCGGCCCGTGATCGCCGAGCGCATCTCGGAAATCCTCGCGGCGCGCCGCGTGGAGCTGGACGCCGTGCGCGAAGGCCTCGACCCTGAAGCTCACAGCCGGCGCTTGAGCCACGAGAACGTGCGCATCTTGAGCGGCATCAAGCAGTTCTTCGGGTTGTAGGGGTTTGCCAGGCAAAAAATGCCGCGCTCGGGGCTAGCGCGGAGTGCTCGAGTAGCTGGTAGGCTCGCTGCCTTTCGAGGAAGGCGGAACCATGAACAAGCTGCTGTTGGGCGTGCTTTTGGGGGCTTTGTCGCTCCTACCCGTGGCTGGCTGCAAGCAGATCGCGGAAGCCAGAAAGGCAGCTGAAGCCTTGAAGGCTGCGGCCAGCGCCGTCGCGCAGGCCAAGGGTCCCGGCATTTCATCGGAGGAAGACAAGGACTCGGAGCTGAGCCTTAAGCTCGGCGAATACATCGGCTGCATGAACGGGACGTCTAAGCGCGTCGTCGACAGCCGCAATCGCTATTTGTCGTGGGTCGACGAGAAGGTCGGCCCGACCGGCAAAGAGCGCAACATCTACGGGCTTTACGAGATCAACGCGGACACTTGTTACCCGTCGCTCGATCGCGCCAAGACGATGCAGCCGGCCTTGCCCGAAGTGGAATCGGCGGCCGCCGAGTACCGGAAGGCCCTCGAAGAGCTCGATCCGATCGTCAAACAGGCGAACAAGTACTACGACCAGAACGACTACAAGGACGACAAGATGGCGAAGGGTAAGGCGCTGCACCCGCAGTTGATGAGCGCATTCGCCAAGTTCGAACAAGTCAGCAAGGGCTTCGAGGACCGCGTGACGACCTTGAACGACGGCGTCAACGCCAGGCAGTTTGCGCGGCTCGAGAAAGATCCGTCGCGGCGCCTGCAGTACCTGTCGCAAAAGTCCCTCAATGAAGCCAAGGCGTTGATCAAGCTCACGGACATCGCCGAGCTCAAGGAGCTCGACCTGCAGAAATACGACGTCGCCGTGCAGACCTACGACAAGGCCCTGACCGAGCTCGAGCAATACGCTGACTCGCACAAGGCCGAAGTCGACAAAGCGATGATGTTTTCGTCGTACTTGAGCAGCGCCAAGACGTTTCTAAAATCGGCCAAAGAGCTGCTCCGGCGCAAGCGCGACAACAAAGACTTCAACAAGGAGTTCTTCTCCAAATCGAGCCCCAGCATGGTCGACGGTCACCCGGCTCAAGTGGTCGATACCTACAACCGCATGATCAGCGACTCGAACAACCTCCGCTACTGAATGGGGCTAAAAAAGGCGGGCTGCCGCAGCGCAGCTCGCCTCGCAGAAGCTTCCGTAGCGTCTCCGGGCAAAGACGTGCGGCCGCCAGCGCAACGCGCTTCGGGCGGCGCGCGCCCGGACCCACGCGATCCACTGGAATTCCGGCAATCGTCAGCCCGCGCGCGCGCCGACGATTTCCGAACAAAAGCCGGACTGGCAGCGCGGCGGCCGTGCAGCCGGCGAACGGCGGGCTGATGTTCGGTATCGCCAGGCTGCAGAGCCGGCGGCTGGGTGAAAGTGAACATCACGCCGAACGCCGCGCCGCCGGCCGCCGCTGCCGAGAGCACCGGCAAAACGCTCCGAAAGTGACTTCGACCTCGAAGTGACTTGGGGTGACTTCGACCTCGAAGTGACTTGGGGTGACTTCGACCTCGAAGTGACTTGGGGTGACTTCGACCTCGAAGTGACTTGGGGTGACTTCGACCTCAAAATGACTTGGGGTGACTTCGACCTCGAAGTGACTTGGAGGTGGTGGGCGGGCTGGTTTGCTGGTTCTTGCAGCAGCAGGGCGAGCAGTGAGCCGAGGGTGCCGGCCGCGGCCATCAGTCGTCCAGGCTAGTGCGGTAGAAGCGCCCGAGCGCGTCGAGCGCCCGGGCAGCCTTGTTCGCGCGCCGAGCCGTCACTATTTCAGCGGCGAAACGACGATTTCGACGCGACGGTTGTTGGCGCGACCGTCAGCGGTGCCGTTGTCAGCCACGGGGCGCGACGAGCCGAGACCCTGCGAGGTGATCTTGTCGCTCGGAATGCCGCGCGACACCAGGTAAGAGCGCACGGAATCGGCGCGCTTGAGAGACAGCATGTCGTTGTCGGACGCTCGGCCCTTCGAGTCCGTGTGTCCTTCGACGACGATCGACTTGAAGCCCTGGTCGCTGAGCGCCTTGGCCACCTCGTCGAGCTTGTCGCGCGCGATCGGCAAAAGCTCGTACTTGCCCGTCGCAAACAGCACGGAGCCCGACAGCGTGATGACCATGCCGCGCGCTTCTTCTTTGACCTTGGCGATCTCTTGCAAGCTGGCCATGGCTGCGGCTGCCTTGCGCTCCGCTTCGGCGCGCGCCACTTTTTCCTCACCCAGCTCCTTCTTTTCCTGCTCGAGCTCGGCCTTGGTCTTCTCGCTGTTCTGGCGCTCTTTGTTCAGCTCGGCCTTGGTCTTGTCGAGGCCTTCGAGCTGAGCGTCTTTGAACTTTTTGTCGGCGCCTTCGGCGTCGCGCTCGGCCGCAGCCTTGCCGGCAGTCGCTTCTGCCAGCTCGGCCTTACGCTCGGCGATGTACGCCAGGTCAGGGGTCGGCACGCCGTCGCCTTGGTCTTCGAAGCTCTTTTCGGCCTTGTCGAGAGCTTGTTTGGCAGTATCGAGCTGCGCGGGTGCAAGCTGCGCCGCCAAACCCTTGGAAGCCCGGTCGTATGCTTTGCGTGCGTCGACCAGCTCGGGAGGAGGCAGCGTGGCCCCGCACGCAGCCACGCCCAGAAATGCCAAACACGCGAGCGAGGTCAGGCGGAACATCGACGGGTTTCTCCGTTGGCTCATTGGCTCAGCTTCCTCTTCAACTTTCCAAGCGACTCGTCGGCGTCCTTGGCGTCTTTCATGGCTTTGGTTTGCTGGGCAAGCGCCAGCGCCAGCTCAGCGTCGGCTTGGGCGCGATCGATCACGCGCGCCGCTTCTTCATTTTTTCCATCCTCAATGAGCTTTTTCGCTTTGTCGATCTGCTCATTGGCCAGCTTCAGGTGCAGCTGAGCCTTGGGATCCTCATTCGCACCACCTACTTCCGCGCCCTTGACGGACGCCTGCGCGGCCGTGAGCGTTTCTTGTGGCACAGCGGCGCCACCACAAGCCGCAGCTGACGCTGCGACAAATCCGACCCAAATCATTCGTAAGGCGAGCTTCCGAAGCACGATTCCTCCAGGTGGAAGTAGGCAGGTGACATTTTGGTAGGCCCTCAGGCCCACGACCACGAACAGGGGGCGAGCTTAGACCAGCAAGCGGCCTCTGCGGAAGCCAGATACTTCTGAGGCTCGTCCACCGTAAGAAGGGCGGAGGTGGAACAAGATGACACAGTCAATCAAACGCAAAGACTTCCTTACGCTCACGATCACTTTCGCCACGCTCGGCCTCGCAGCTGCGTGCGGCGACGACGACGACAGCAGTGGTAACACCGGTGGAGTGGCTGGAAAGGGCGGCGGCAGCAGCGCCGGTAGCGCCGGCAAAGGCAGCGGTGGCAGCGGCACTAGCGGCAGTCACGCGGGCGGCACGGGCGCCGGCGGGAGTACCGCCGGGACCTCCAACGGCGGCGCCGGAGGTTCTGGGCACGCCGGTACGGCAGGGCACGCCGGTACGGCAGGCAACGCCGGTACGGCAGGCAACGCCGGCGATGCCGGCAACGGTGGCCAGGGCGGTCAAGGCGGTGGCACAGCCGGCGAGAACCCCGGCGGCGCCGGCGCCGGTGGCGCAGGCGGCGCAGGCGGCGTCGGTGGGGCGGGCGGCAGCGGCGGGGCCGGCGCCTGCAGCGACGCGATGACGCAAACCGCGGGGCCCGGCAGCCACGATCACATTCCCGACGACGCTCCAACCGCCCAGACGTACTTCGCTCAGCTGACCGCGCACGTCGAAGGCAACGACCCGACCGCGGCGTTCACGCTATTCACGGAGGCCGCGCATACGCATGACATCGCCCTCACGGCCCCAGAGGTGGCGACTCTGCTCGCCGGCGGCACAGTCACCGGCAAGGTCAGCACCCTCGTGGGCAACCATACGCACACGTACACGATTACCTGCGCTTAGTGCGGCCAGCGCGCTGGCGCGGCTGCCACAATTTCGCGGCGATTTACGGCGGACGCATCCGATGGGAGGGTCCGCCGGTGCGGCCTGGGCTGAGTCGTGCGGCGGCGTGCCTGCTCGTGTGGGCAAGTGTCGCGCGCGGCCAGGCCGCGGACGTGGTGGCGCCGCGCTTGCTGTCGGACGGCAACGTGGGGCGTCCGGCCGCTGCAGGTGAGGCGGAAGTGCTCAGCGACGCAGACGACCGCGTCACCGAGGACACCCGCGGCATCGGGCGCTCGCGCGGCGTCGAGCTCTTGCTCAAGCGCAGCCTGACCCGTGGGCTCGGCGGCTTTCTGAGCTATACGTTGTCGAGCCGCCGGCGTTCGGTGGCTCGCGCTAGCGTGCCGTCCTCGTTCGATCGCCGGCACGTGCTCGGAGCGGCGCTCGGCTACGATTGGGGGCGCGGCTTTCGCTCCGGTATCCGCGGGACGCTGTATTCCGGCATTCCGGCGGACGTGGCGTACCTGGAGGCGGCGCGAGATCCGCCGCGCACCTCGCCGTTTTATCGGCTCGACTTCAGGACCGAGAAGCGTTTTCGCTGGGGAAATAGCGGCTACATTTCGTTAGTCTGCGAAGTCATCAACGCCACCTTGAACCGCGAGGTCTTGAGCGCCAGTTGCGACGCGTACGAATGCAAAGGACGGCGCGTCGGCCCGGTCACGATCCCCAACCTCGGAATCGAGGCGGCGTTTTGAGCTCGCAGCGACGCGCCGGGTGGAGCTTGCTGCTCACGCCAATACTCGCCCTGCTGCTGGACGCCTGCGAGTCCGCATATTCACTGCCGCCGACCGCATGCGACGACTATTGTCACGCCACGCTGCGCGGCAATTGCGCCGACGATGCGCCCGCCGATTGCGTGCGCGATTGCGAGAACACCGACGGCTCAACCGCCCGTGACCGCTGCGCCGAAGCGTGGCGCGCCCGAGACGATTGCTGGCTGCGCGCCGATTCGAGCAGCTTCGCTTGTCAGGACAATCACAGCAAGGTCCCGGATATTTGAGAAGTGGGGTGTCTCAACGCACGCGGACGAACGTGACCTGCGGCCTGCCCGCCTGCACGGCGACGACGCTGCCAGGCCCCGGCACACGTAGCGTCACCAGTTGGCCCGGCGATTTTTCGAAAACCAATTCATCCAGCAAGTCTTCGGTCACGGGTAGCCCGATGCGATAAAATTCCTGCCCCGCGGCGCGAGAGACGATGACGCCGCCGGGCTCGATTTCCAGCTCGGCCGCAGCGGCCTCCGCCAGCGCTTCCGCGCGCACCGCCGCGCGATCAGCCTCCGCCGCTGGCGCCACGAACGCCCGCTCGATGAAGGCGAGCAGCTCTTCAGAGACCACTAGGCGGTAACAACCGACCGCGTCCGAAAAACGAAAGCTCATGCTCAAGAAAACGCTTGGTGAGTGCTGGCGTGACAGCGCCGCGGTTCGCCCGTCTTTTCAGCCGGCTTCGAAGAGTCCGGCCGCGCCCATACCGCCGCCGATGCACATCGAGACGATGCCGTAGCGGCCGCCGCTGCGCTTGAGCTCGTGCAGGAGGGTCGCCGTCAGCTTGGCGCCGGTGCAGCCGAGCGGATGGCCGAGCGCGATCGCGCCGCCGTTCACGTTCAGGCGATCAGCAGGTACGCCCAGCTCGCGCGCGCAGTACAGCGCCTGGGCCGCGAAGGCTTCGTTGATCTCGAAGCGATCGATGTCTTTGATGGTGAGGCCGGTTTGGGCCAGCAGCTTTTGAATCGCCGGCACGGGGCCGATGCCCATGATGTCCGGGTCGACGCCGGCGACCGCGAAGCCGCGCAAGCGGCCCAAGGCTTTGACGCCCAATTCGGCAGCCTTTTTGTCGGACAGCAGCACGGACGCGGCCGCGCCGTCGTTGAGCGGCGAGCTGTTACCGGCGGTCACGGAGCCGCCCTGCTTGAAGACGGCGGGCAGCTTTCCGAGCACTTCGGCGGTCGTGCCGGGGCGCGGGCACTCGTCGACGCTGAAATCGACCTCGCTCACGCCCTGGCCTTCGAACACGCGTGCCTTGACCGAGAACACCTCGTCTTTGAAGTTGCCGGCGGCGATCGCTGCCAGCGCGCGCTCGTGTGAACGCGCCGCGAACGCGTCTTGCTCGGCGCGGGAGACGCCGAAGCGACTAGCGACGCGCTCGGCCGTGTGCCCCATCGAAATGTACGACTCCGGGTAGGTATCCATCAGCGCCGGATTCAGGCTCACCTTGTTGCCGCCCATCGGCACCATCGACATCGACTCGACGCCGCCGCCGATCACGACGTCAGCCAGCCCCGCATGGATGTGTAGGCCCGCATGCACGATGGCTTGGAGGCCGCTGGCGCAAAAACGATTCACGGTTTCGCCCGGCACCGAATTCGGAAACTTCGCGACGAACACGGCGTTGCGCGCGATGTTCAGGCCTTGTTCGGCCTCCGGCATGGCGCAGCCGAGCACGACGTCTTGCACGTCTTCTGGCTTGAGGCCGGGCACTCTGGCCACGGCGGCTTGCATGGCCCAGGCTGCCAAGTCATCGGGCCGGGTGTTGCGCAGGGTGCCCTTCAAGGCGCGCCCCACCGCCGTACGCACGCTGCTCGCGATCACGACATTCAGCGGAAAGGCCATGGATCAATTCCTCAACGGCTTGTTGTTCATGAGCATGTGACCGATGCGCTCGAGTGATTTTTGCTCGCCGCACAGGGAGAGAAATGCTTCGCACTCGAGCTCGAGGTAGTGCTGGTCGCCGAGCTCCGTGCCGGCCGCGACGAAACCGCCGCACAAGACATGAGCGAGCTTGTTCGCGATCAGCGCGTCGTGTTGGCTGGCGTAGCCACCTTCGACCAGGCCCCAGATGCGCGCGCCGATGGTGCGGGCGGCGTCGTAGCCGACGGCCGTGTGGATGGCGGGCCGTGGGGGCCGATAGCCGGCTTTGGCCATGCCCAGCGCGCGCGCCTTGGCGCTGTACAAGAGCTCGGCGCGGTTCAGGCTGATGCCATCGGTCGGGCGCAAGTAGCGCAGCTTTTTGGCTTCATCAGCGCTGGTCGCCACCTTGGCCATCGCCACGTTGAGCGACGCTTCGCCGATGAAGGGCAGCAAGTCGACGCCCTTGATCTTGGCGGCGTCGTCCGTGAAGCGCTCGACCATGCGCAGACAACCGCCGCCGGCGGGAATCAAACCGACGCCCACTTCGACCAAGCCCATGTAGGTCTCGGCGTGCGCCTGGCAGGCATCGGCCGCCATCGCCACCTCGGCCGCGCCGCCGAGTGTGTAGTTGAAGGGCGCCGCCACCACCGGCACGCGCGCGTAGCGCAGCTTTTGTAGTGCCGCCTGCAGACCGCGGATGATTTTTTCGACCTGGTCCCAGGCTTTTTGCTGGGCGGCCATCATGATCAGCATCAGGTTGGCGCCAGCGCCAAAGTGCTCACCGTCGTTACCGATGACGATGGCTTCGAAATCCTTCTCGGCCAGGTCGACGGCTTCGCTCATCATACCGATCACGTCGGGATCGAGCGTGTTCATCTTGGTGTGCACCTCGACGCCCAGCGCGCCGTCCCCCAAATCCACGAGCGAGGCGCCAAAGTTCTGTTTGACGATCTTGCCGGCTTCTTTCAGGGCGGCCACGCGAATTTCCTTGGCGCCGAACGGCACGGCTTTTTGGGCGCGCGATTTGTAGTCGAAAAAGCGCGGCTCTTTGGCGCCGCCCGAGTAGAAGCTGCCGCCCGATTTCGCAAGCTCGCTGACCCAGGCAGGCAGCTTGAGGCCGTCTTTTTCCATGCGCGCCACGGACTCAGCGACGCCAATCGCATCCCAGGCTTCGAACGGCCCCAAGTCCCAATTGAAGCCCCAACGCATGGCGCGATCGACGTTCACGACGTCATCGGCGATTTCGCCCAGCCGGCGCGCCGAGTACGCGAGCGCGTGCGACAGCACCTTCCACGCAAACTTGCCGGCGACGTCGTCGGCGTTGACCAAGAGCTTCAGGCGCTTGCCCGGATCCTCTTCGTTTTTCACGGCGCCGAGCGAGTCGAAGCGCACCTTTTGCTGGGGCCGGTACTCGAGCGTCGCAAGGTCGACGACCTGGATCTCGCTGCCGACCTTCTTGTAGAAGCCGCCGCCGCTCTTGCGACCGAGGCTGCCGCGGGCAATCAGCTTTTGCACGACCTCCGGCAGCGCGAATACGCCGCGCTCTTCGTCGTTGACCAGCGAGGTTTCGCAGTTTTTGGCCACGTGCATCAGCGTGTCGAGACCCACGACGTCCGCGGTATCGAAGGCGGCGCTCTTGGGCCGACCCATCGGGCGCCCGACGATTTTGTCGACCTGCTCGACCGTGAGCCCGTCTTCGAGCATCGCCCGCATGGTGAACATCATCGAATAGACGCCGATGCGGTTGGCCACGAAATTCGCCGTGTCTTTGGCGTAGACGATGCCCTTGCCCAGCCATTCGCCGAAGCGCGCCATACGCTCGACCAGCTCGGGGCGCGTCTCGGGCCCGGGCGCAATCTCGAGCAGGCGCATGTAACGCACCGGATTGAAGAAGTGTAAGACCAAAAATTGCGGCCTGAGCTGGGCCGGCAGCACGCCGCTCATCTTCGCGATCGAAAGTCCGCTGGTGTTCGAGGCCAAGATCGCGCTGCCGGACAGAAACGGCGCAATCTTTTCGAACAGCTTCTGTTTGATGCCCAAGTCTTCGATGACGGCTTCGATGACCAGATCGCACTCGCGCAGCCTCTCCAAGTGGTCGTCGAGGTTGCCGGTCTGAACCAGGCGCGCGGCGTCGGGGTCGTAGAAGGCGGCCGGCTTGGCCTTGAGGGCCTTTTCCAAGCCTCCGTCGGCAAAGCGGTTTCGGGCCTTGGGCTGCCCTTGCTCCTTATCCGTGAGGTTCCGCGGGACGATGTCGAGCAGGTGGGTCTTTACGCCCGCCCCCGCCAGGTGGGCAGCTATCGCGCTACCCATGACTCCCGCTCCGATCACGGCTGCCGTACGAATGGACTCGGTCATCGTCCGATGATCATGCAGCCCCCACCCCCAAGCGTCTAGGGTGTTTCATGTGCGACATTGTCTCGTGATCGCCGCGGACCCCTGCCCCATTTGTCTCGTGAGCGTTGGGGGCCCCGCCCGCAACGCGCTAAAAAGGCTTCGCCTGAACCGCTGATGTCTGCGCCAGAGCTTCCCACCAGCCGAGATGACGCACCGGCCGGTGCGCCGTCTTCGGACGGCTACCGCACCGTCTGCGAAAACCACGTCGATTTCGTGTGGCGGTTCGCGGCCATTCGCGGCGTCGATTCCGCTGCCCTCGAGTACCTGGTGCGCAAAGTGTTCTCGGTCGTGCACGGCCGCATCAACGGTCTCGAAGAAGCCTCCGAGCTGCGCGTCTCGATTGCCGGCATCACCCGCAACATCGTGCGCGGCTTCTTGCGCCAAATTGGCAACCGCTCGCCCCTCGAGCCGGTAGCGGAGCGCGGCGGCGGCGGCAGCTTCGACCTCGGGCCGGTAGAAGCCTTGAGCAAGAAGAGCCCCGGAGAGCTCGTCGACCTGATTCTGACCCAGCTGAGCGAACCGGAGCGCGAGGCGTTCATCCTGTGTGAGGTCGAAGGCTTTTCGCTGACCGAAACCGCCGCGGCGCTGCACATCAGCGCAGATACGCTGCACATCCGCCTAACCGAGGCCCGCCGCGTGTTCAACGCCGTCTCGGCCCACCTGCGAGCGGAGCTGTTTTGGAAATCGCGCGACGCTGACGGCAAGCCATGAACGAGCTACGTCCCTACGGGCGAGAGCTGCTCGAGGCAGCGCGCCGCGAACGCACGCCAAACGGCGCCGAACGCGCGCGCGTCCTCAAAGCTTTGCTGGCGGCCGCTGAACATTCGAGACTAGCCGTCGAAGCCCCCGCGCCTAGCAAGCTCAACGCCGCGTCCAAAATTTTCGTGCTGCTCGCGCTGGCTGCCCTGATCGCCTTCGGCGTGTACATGGCCGGGCACGTGGGCGTTCCGCGGCGCTGAGACCCTGCTAGCGCGAAACGCCTGGAATCGCTTCGTAGGAGAAGGCCGGACCGTCGACGTGAAAGGTCGCGCGTTGCAAGCCGGAGCGCGCCGAGGAGCCGCCAACGAAGACTTCGAACTCGCCCGGTTCGACGATGCGTTGCTCGTAAGCGTTCACCAGCGACAAGCGTTCGTACGGAATCAACAGGCGCACGGAGCGCTTTTCACCGGCCGCCAGCGTGACGCGCTCGAAGGCGGCGAGCGACTGATTCACCCAAGTGACGGAGGTGACGAGATCGGCCACGTAAACTTGGACGATTTCGGTGCCGGCGCGCTCGCCCACGTTGCTGAGCTCGACCTCGAGCTCGACCGCCTGACCTCGGTGCACATGCGGGGTTTTGACTTTCAGGTTCTCGTAGCGAAATGTCGTGTACGAGAGGCCGTGGCCGAAGGGAAACAGCGGCTCCTGCGTGTAGTCAGCGTAACGGCTGCCGTGCTGGCCGCGCACTTGGCTGTAGAAAATCGGCTGCTGGCCAACGTGGCGCGGGTACGAAATGGTGAGCTTGCCGCTCGGATTTCGCTCACCGAACAGCACTTCGCCGAGCGCCTGGCCGCCTGCCATACCCGGATTGAAGCACTCGATGATGGCGTTGGCGCGGCTCGCGCCCTCGGGCAACACCAGCGGTTTGCTGGCGATCAGCACCAAGATGAACGGCTTGCCCGACGCGGCGACGGCGTCGATCAGCGCGTTTTGGTTACCGAGCAGCTCGAGCGTGGCGGTGCTGCGCGTTTCGCCGATGAACGGGATGTCGTCGCCCACCACCAGCACCCCGAGCTCTGCCTCGGCGACCAGCTGCAGCGCTTCGTCGAGCGCGGCAGGCTTCTTCGACCACAGATCGCCCGCGCTGGCGTGCGTCAGCTTCGCGTCGGGCAGGCGGGCACGCAGGGCGTCGAGCACGGTAGTGGTAAGCTCGCGCGGCTGTTTGCCGTACTCGGCGCTGTATTGCGAGGCACCGAGCGCCCAGTCACCGAGCTGCGCGACGGCGTTATCGGCATTGGGGCCGACCACGGCGACGCTTTTGAGCTGGCCCGCAACTAGCGGCAAAATACCGTCGTTTGCCAAGAGCACGAGCGATTCGCGGGCCGCGCGTAGGTTCAGCTCGCGATGCTCGACGCAGCTGACCACGCGCGTTTGCGCCTCGCGATCGGGGCGCCGGGGATTTTCGAACAAGCCCATGCGAAACTTGAGCGTCAAGATGCGGCGTACGACCTCGTCAATCTCGGCTTCCAAGAGCAAGCCCCGCTCGACCGCCAGTTGGGCGGCGTCGTAGAAATCGTCGGTCGCCATGATCAAGTCGTTGCCGCAGCGCACGGCAATGACGGCCGCTTCGACGAGCGTCGGCGCGATGCGCTGCTCATACACCAGCCGCCCGACGTTGGCGTAGTCGGTGACCAGGATGCCCTCGAAGCCCCATTCGTGTTTGAGCACTTCGCGCAGCAGCCAATGATTGGCGGTGCTGGGCAAGCCATCCATCGACTGGTAACCGGTCATGAAGGTCATGCAGCCGGCCTTCACGGCGCGCTCGAACGGCGGCAGAAAAAAGCTGCGCAATTTGCGGCGCGAAATGTCGGCCTCGGAGGCGTCGCGGCCACCCTGCGTCTCGGAGTAGCCGGCGAAATGCTTGGCGCACGCCAAGACGCCGTCCGGATCGCTGAGCCCTTTGCCTTGGTAGCCGCGGATCATGGCGGCGCCGAGCTCGCCAATCAGCAACGGATCTTCGCCGAAGGTTTCGCCGGTGCGGCCCCAACGCTGGTCGCGCGTCAAGCACAAGACGGGTGAAAAAGTCCAGTGCGCGCCCGTCGTCGCCATCTCGCGCGCTGTTACGCGCGCTACTTGCTCGAGCAGCTCGGGGTTCCACGATGCGGCCAGCGCCAGCTGTGTCGGGAAGATGGTAGCGCCCGGGTGAAACGAATGCCCGTGGATGCCGTCTTCGCCAACCAAGAGTGGAATGCCGAGCCGAGTCGCGGCGGCCGCGTCCATGGCTTCGGCCAGGCGCTCGTTCAACAGGTGGAACATCGAGCCTGGCTGCTTCTCGCGCACGGCCTTGACCGGATCTTGCTGGCCGTCGTGCTGCAGCATTTGCCCGACTTTTTCGGCCAAGGTCATGCGCGACAACAGATCATCGACGCGCCGCAATACAGGTTGCGAGGCGTCCCAATACAAGGCGCGCTCGGAGCTCGCTTCGGTCATGTTAGGCGCTCGTCTTCAGGCTGCGCTTGCGCTTACCACGCGCGAGCGCCAGGTCGAGCAGGCGGCTCACCAGCTCGCGCGCAGGGACGCCGCTCGCTTGCATCAGCTTGGGGTACATCGAAATCTGGGTGAAGCCGGGGATGGTGTTGATCTCGTTGACCCACAGCTTGCGATCTCTGCCCAAGAACAGATCGACCCGCGCCATGCCTTCGCATTCCAGGGCTTCGAAGGTGCGGAGCGACAGCGCCTGCGCCGCGGCTGTCTCGGCCGCGCTGAGCTCGGCCGGAATGCGCGTCGTTGTGCCCGTGTCGTCCAGGTATTTGGCGGCGTAGGAATAGAAACCGTCCGGGTGATCGACCACGATCTCGCCCGGGACCGAGACGAGTGGCGCTTCGCCACCCAGCACCGCGCACTCGATTTCGCGCGGATGGTCGAGCCCCTGCTCGATCACCACTTTGTCGTCGAACTCGAAGGCGTAGTCGACCGCCGCGCCGAGCGCCGCGGGGTCGACCACGCGGCTTACCCCGACCGACGAGCCCAAATTGGCTGGTTTGACGAACACGGGAAACGACAGCCGCGAGGCTGCCGTGAGCGCGGCTTGGCGCGCCCGCACGAAGCGCGCTTGCCGCAGCGTCACGTACGGCAAAATCGGCAAGCCGGCTTGGAGCAAGAGCCGCTTCATCACGTCCTTGTCCATGCCGACGGCGGAGCCGAGCACCCCGGCGCCCACGTAGGGCAGCCCCGAGAGCTCGAGCAGCCCCTGGACGGTGCCGTCTTCGCCCATCGGCCCGTGCAGGACCGGGAACGCAACGTCGACGCCGACGGGGCCGCGCGACTCTACCGAAACTTGCAGCGCGCCGTCAGCGGCCGGGCGCGGGGGCAACGAGACTTGCGGCGATACCGGCGAGAGTGCGATGGCGTGCGCGTCCTTGCCGGCGGCCAAGAGCGATTCGCGTGACTCGAGCTGCCAGCGCCCTTGCTTGTCGATCCCGACGAGCAGCGGCTCGAAGCGCTCCGGATCCAACGCCTCGACCACGAAGCGCGCCGAAAGCAGCGAAATTTCGTGCTCTGCCGAGCGACCCCCGAACAGCACGAGCACGCGAAGCTTTTGAGTCATTTCTCGCCGTAGAGCATAGCGGAGCTTTCGCCTGGCGTAAGCCCCGACGCGGCGCGGCTCACGGATCCAGCTCGGCGCAGATGGGCGAGCCTGACGCCTGCACGCGCAGACCCGAAATGACCTGGTCGAGCAGGGCGCGGGTCGCGTCGCCCGCGTAGCCCTCGCCCACGACCAACATGCCGGTACCGCGACAGATCGGCACCAGCAGCAAGCGCCCGTGCACCGGCGTGTCATCGACTCGCCACACGCGCTCGACGGCCTTGCCGACGGGCGTCGGCACGCTGCCCGACCCCACGAGGATACTCACGGTTTGGTTGCGCCCGAGGGGCTTTTTGAGCGCTTGCTCGAAGGTGTCGAAGGCATGGCGCGCGGTCTTGGACGAAAACGCCAGATCGGAGACGGCGAAAATCAACGAGGCGAAGCGGCCGCCGGTTGAGCTGAAACTGATGTCGTCGCCGTCGAGCTTGGGTTCGAGGCTCGGCAGGATCGGAATGGCGAGCCCCAGGCTCGGCACGATCACCTGATCACCCTGCACGAACGGCCGCGGAGCGGGCAATGCCTGGCGCACGGGCGGAATGCGAACGGGGCCGAACGGCGCTCGCAGCGGCACGCGCGTGCCGACCAGCTCCGGCAACTCCCCGAGCAACTGGCGAGCCTGCACCGGCAGGAAGCCTCGTGTGACACTGACGCTGCTACCCTCGCGGTGCACCTGGGTTGGGCCGTGAAAGATCTCGCGCGTGGCGGCGGGAGCGTGGTCCCAACAATTGCCGGTCGCGCGCAAGGCGCGCTCGAACTCGAGCGCATCGGCCTCGCTGTCCCAGGTGGTCGCGAGCAAAAGCGCGCCCTGTTCGCCTTTGCCCATCACCGTGAAGGCATCTCCACCCCAGCCAGCGGCGGCTCGATAGGCGACGGGCGGCTCGTTGCAAACCTCGAGCATGGCCCGCAGCAAGAGCTCTCCCACGTGACCGCTGCGGATGGTTTGCCAGCCCGGCGGCGTGGCGGGGGCGCGCACCGGCACTGCCAGCTCACCTGCCAGGTATTTCTCCGGATGCAAGATTTGCTCGGTGGTGGCGGGCGGCAGCTCGTACAGCCGGTTGACCAACGCGAAGCCGCCGGCCCGATGCACCTGGGCCACGAAGCTTGCGCCAGCCTGATACGGGAATACCAACCTTTCCCGCTGAAAAGGCGCGGCGCTCTTGAGCTCGGGGCTTTGTTCGAGCGCGGCTTTGTAACCCTGAAGGTTTGCTTCCAGCGCGCCCTTCGCCAGCCGCACGAGCACGCGCGACAGCGGCAGCTGATTTTCGTCGGCTGCGAAGGCCGCCATCACCAGCATGGCGTCGCCTTCCAAAAGCGAGAGCCGCGCCAGGCGCGCGTCCTCGTCAATCACGTTTGCCACCTCGGGCATGCGAAAGTGCTGAAACTGCAGCGAGTGTCCGAGCTCGTGCGCGACGACGAAAGGCAGGTCGGCGTCCTTGCGGGCTTTGTCGCGGATGTGCACCTGCTGCAAAAACTCGTCGTAAAACGCAATCATTTGGCTGCGGTGCAGCGTGCCGAAGCTCTGGGCCGGAGCTGCACCCTTGGCTGCGAAGATCAAGCCGAGCGACAGCTGCACCGCGGGCAGATCGATGGGCGTCGCTTGAATGGCTTCGCGCTTGGCCTTTTCGTCGGCAACGCGCGTGAAGGCGGGCTCAGCGTCGAACACCACGGCTGTGGGGCGGACTTCTGGCAGCTGGCGCAAGCGCGCTACGCGGCTAACGAACGATTCGGGGCGCTCGGCGAGCAGGTCCGCTGCCCCGCGCGGCGCGAGCGACCTCGTGGCGCAGCCGCTGGCCAAAGCCACACAGCCCAAGCACCAGCCTGCGCGCGCGCAGGGTAGGCTCAAAAGCCCTCGAACGGAGCTCGCCAGCTCATCTTGCCCGCGTTTTACCATCGCGCGAGGTGCGCTATAAGGGGCAGCGTGAGCGCAATCGGCCTTGAGCCCGCACGACCGTCCAAAGCGGCCCCAGCCCCGGCGTTTCGCTCGACGCGCAGCGGGGCGGCAGCGGGCCTGTGCCTGCTCGGGCTGATCTGGTCGTGCGGCGGTGCAGGCCCTACCGGGTCGACGGCCCACGCAGGCAACGCCACGCGCGAATCGCCGCTGGTCGCCATGCAACCTGGCGCCTGGTTCGACGCGCAAGGCGACTTGAGCATCGTGGGCGCTGGGCGACGTCTGCGCTTGATTCTGTCGGCACCCATTTCGGCGTGCAACGTGAGCACACGAGCAGCTGGCGACGCCGCCGATTTGTCGACTCACGCCGGCTTGCCTTTCCACATCGTCAGCGACGCGTGCCGTCCAACCCATCCCAGCATCTTGCTCGCCGAAGAGAGCGAGACGGCCTCGCCTGCGGAGCTCGAGCGCAGCTACCATGAGGTCGCGCACTGCGCGGCAACGGATTGGGGGCTCACCGAAGGCTGGATTCCCAAAGTGATCGCCGACAGTGATCCTTGCCCGCTCCTGCTAGGCTCGGCTTGGCGTTTGCCGAGCCTCGAGGAGCTTCAGGGGCTAACGATCGACGATCGCAAAGCCGTGGCAGGCGCGCTGTTCGATACCGAAGACCAGACGGCCTCGGCCGGCCTGCTAGTTTACGCGCGCGGGACGGATGGGCTCAAGCTGGTGACACTGAGCCCCAACGCCGCCGAGCAGGCGCTCGTGCTGACCGATGAAAAGCGCGTTCGCCCACTGTTCGGCGCCGCGCTGCGCTGTACCCGCGACGCGAGCGCGGATCCGAGCGTGCACGCCCCACCGCCGGTGTTGCCGCACGCAGCCGAGTGCCTTGAAGCACAGCGTCGCACGCAAGGCCTGAGCGTCGCGGAGCCAAGCGTCGCGCCGCCGCCGGAGCTGCAAAAGCTGAGGGTTTGGCTTGAGCTGGTGCACCAAACACCCAGACTCCTACTCAGCCCCGAGCAGCTGAAGGAAGCATCCCGACTGCTGGCGTCACCGGACATCGAGCAGCTAGCGCGCGAGGCACGCGAAGAGCGCGGGCTGACCGAGCGCTACGCGGAGCTAGCGGAGGGGCTGGATGACCCGTCCGTCTCGGCGAGCGAGCGCCAGCGGCGTCACGCCGAGTTCGACAACTTGCGCAGGCGTCTGGCCGGACAGCTCGTACACAAAGCCGAGGGCGGCTCAGCTCGCACGCAGCTTGCCGCGCTACTGGTTCAACTCCAATTGATGCTCGAAAGCGCCTCGAACCGCAGCAAGCCCGGCAAAACCGGCGTCGTCGACTACCGTCCCCTGCTGGCCCGCGTGCGCGAGTTGGGCGGCGGCAAGGCCATAGCGCGGTGAGCGACCGCGGCGACGGCGTGGTGGGCGGACCCGTCACGTTCCCGGGCTACCCGCCCGGACCGCCGGCGGCGCGACACCTCTTGGAGCAGCTGCGCGGGCTCGACGACTTACGGCGCGACCTGCTCGGGACCGTGGCGCAACGCTTCGCCACCTACGGCGACTTTTACTACAACGAAGCCCCCAACGCGGACATGTATTCGGTCTGCCACCCGGACCTGATCCACGAGGTGCTGGTCACCCAGGCGCGCGCGTTCCGCAAGCGCACCACCGATCTCGAGCTCTTGGGCAATGGGCTTCTGACCAGCGACGGCGAACACTGGCGCCGCCAGCGTCGCCGCATTCAACCCGGCTTCCGCCACGACAGCATCCAGCGCTACGCCAAACTGATCGCCGAGGAGGCAGAGAGCCTGGTGCAAGGCCTGGGCGACGGCGCGGTCGTGGATCTGCGTCGCGAGATGATGCAGCTAACGCTGAGCATCGTGTGCCGAGCCTTGTTCGGGCAGCAGTTCGCGGGCCGGCAAGCGCGCTTGTCGCGAGCCATGGGCGTGCTGCAAGAGCTGGTTCTACAGCCAAAATTGCTGCCCCGCTGGCTGCCCACGCCGGGCAATTTGCTGCGCCGGCACATGGTCGCCGAGGTCGATCGTGAGGTATTCCCGATCATCGACCGCGGCGGCGAGCCAGGCTCCTTGCTCGCCGAGCTAATCGCCATGACCGATGCAGAGGGCGCCATGACGCGCGAGCAATTACGCGACGAGGTCGTCACGCTCTTCTTGGCCGGTCACGAGACGACCGCCCTGGCGCTGACCTGGACGTTCTATCAGCTCGCGCTACATCCCCAGATCGATGCCGAGCTCAGCGACGAAGTCCGGCGCGCGCCGGCCGATTTGGCGCGGGCCGAGCTGTCGCAGTTACCGCTCGCCGAGCGAGTGCTGAGCGAGGCCCTACGGCTGTACCCACCCGCCTACGTGATTCCGCGCGTCTGCGCGGAGCCGCTCGAGCTCGGCGGCTATCGGCTGCAGCCCGGCGCCGAAGTGTGGCTCTGGGTCTACTTTCTGCACCACGATGGGCGCTGGTTCGCCGAGCCGGAGCGCTTTCGCCCCGAGCGCTTCTTGCCAGAGGCGGAGGCCGCGCGCCGCGCGAACACGTTCATTCCGTTCGGCGCAGGCAGCCGTGCCTGCGTCGGCCGGCACTTCGCGATTTTGGAGGCAGTTTTGAGCATGGCGGCGCTACTCCGACGCTTCAAGCTCACGCTGGTGAGTCCGCGCGTCGTGCGCCTTCACCCGCGCATTACGCTGGCCCCGGCGCGTCCGATTCAGGTGCGCCTCGAAGCGCGACGCTGATTCAGACGCGCCCGCAGCGCAGCTCACAACGGCGGCGCGCACGCCAG
>Ga0307508_10001570_pt1 | contig 25499 bp, 23 predicted proteins | sample 9_EM_MG_FD_203089 | JGI IMG/M metagenome (GOLD analysis project Ga0307508, IMG submission 203089) | Populus trichocarpa ectomycorrhiza microbial communities from riparian zone in the Pacific Northwest, United States - 9_EM | ecosystem: Host-associated > Plants > Roots > Unclassified | place... | reverse complement strand
CCGCGCGCTGCTGGCTCTGCGCGCCGTACTGGTCCATGCGCTCGCGGCCGATGTGGTAGCGCTTCGCGACCTGCTCGGCCGTCTGCAGCATGTTCCAGTAGATCTCGGGCTTGTGCTCGACCAGCCACGGGTCGGCCAGCATGTGCTTGTTGGCTTCGTTCTGCACGCACGAGATGCTCTCGACGCCGCCGGCGACGATCAGGTCAGACTCGTTCGCGATGATGCGCTGCGCGGCCATCGCGATCGTCTGCAGGCCGCTCGAGCAGAAGCGGTTCACGGTGACGCCGCTGGTCGTGACCGGCAGGCCGGCGCGCAATGCGATCTGACGCGCGATGTTGCTGCCGGTCGCGCCTTCGGGCGTGGCGCAGCCCATGATCACGTCGTCGACCTCGGCCGCCTCGATGCCGGCGCGCTCGACGGCGGCCTTGACGGCGAAGCCGCCCAGCGTCGCGCCGTGGGTCATGTTGAAAGCACCCTTCCAGCTCTTCGCGAGCGGGGTGCGGGCAGTGGAAACGATCACGGCGCTGGTCATGGCTGGCTCCTGGTCAAAAGACTCTCTTGAAATCAAACGGTCGCGGCGGCGACCGCAGTCGACGCCTTGTAGATGCTGTGGCGCGGCTCGGCGAAGACGCGCCGCACCATCGGCTCGAACTCGCTCATCGGCAGGGTCTCGGCGGTCGCATCGAAGGCCGGGTTGTCGTAGAGCGCGCAGAACTCGGCCGTGCGCTCGTAGTGCGCGTGGCCGGTGAACTGGTCGCGCAGGTGGCGGTCCAGCCCGATGTGGTGGAAGAAGTAGTAGCCCTGGAAGATGCCGTGGTGCTGCACCATCCACAGGTTCTCGTCGCTGACGAAGGGCTTCAGGATCGCCGCGGCGATGTCAAAGTGATTGAAGGTGCCGAGCGTGTCGCCGATGTCGTGGAACAGCGCGCACACCACGTACTCTTCGTCGCGCCCGGCCCGCAGCGCGCGCGTCGCGGTCTGCAGCGAGTGCGTGTAGCGGTCGACCGGGAAGCCGCCGTAGTCGCCCTCGAGCACCTTCAGGTGCGCCATCAGGCGGTCCGGCAGCTGGCGTGCGAACGGCATAAACTCGCCGCCGATCTTGCGCCAGTCGTCTTGCGTGCTGGCTTCCATGCGGGTGAAGGTCGCGCGATCGTTCATCTTGTGTCTCCTCCTCGTCAAGGCGCCGGCGCGCTGTTGCTGATCAGCTGGTGATAGAACTGGATCAGCTCGACGTAGTTGTCGGTCGAGATGCGCTCGTTGGTGCCATGAAAGCGCTTCAGGTCTTCGAGCTTCGCGCGCACCGGCGAAAACTTGTAGACGTTGTCGGCGACGCCGTCGAAGTGGCGCGAATCGGTCGCGCCGATCATCAAGCCGGGCGCGACGATCACGTCCGGGTGCAGCTGGCGCAGGGTCTTGTTGATCAGCTGGAAGCCCGCGGCATCGGTCGCGGCGACCTTCGAGGCCTCAGAGAAACCAACGCCCTTCTCGATCTTGATCGCGGGGTTCTTCACCGCATCAGTCACATGCGCGATCACCGCGTCGCTGCTGTCGCCAGGCAGCAGCCGGAAGTTGACCGTCGCGTTCGCGCGGCCCGGCAGCACGTTGTCGGCGTTGCCGGCGTTGAAGACCGTCAGCGCCGTGGTCGTGCGCAGCGACGCGTTGGTGCTCGCGGCCTTCTTGAGCTGCTGCTCGATGAGGGGCTTGAACAGCCACAGGTTGGACAGGAACACGCGGTTCGCGCCGCTCATCTCGGGCGCGAGCGTCTCGAACATTTCTTGCGACAGGCCGCGCACCGACAGCGGCATCTGCCGGTCTTCAAGGCGCGCCAGCGCCGCGCTCATCATGCCGATCGCCGACAGTTCGGCCTGCGGCGGCGGCATCGACGAATGACCCGGCGTGGCGCTTGCCGTCAGCTGCACGCTCAGGTAGCCCTTTTCGGCCACGCCGATCAGCGCGGCCGGCGTGTTCAGGCCTGCGAGCACGCCGTCGGTGATCAGCAGGCCTTCGTCGAGCACGAACTGCAGGTGGATGCCGCGCTGCCTGAAGAGCTTCGCGATCTGCGCTGCACCGCGTTCACCGAGGATCTCTTCGTCCTGGCCGAAGATCAGGTAGATCGTCTGGCGCGGTTGGAAGCCGGCGCCCGCGAGCAGCTCGACTGCCTCCATGATGGACATCAGGTTGCCCTTGTCGTCCCACGCGCCGCGGCCCCAAACGAAGCCGCCGTTGAGCACACCCGAGAACGGCGGCTGCTGCCAGTCGCCTTCGGTGCCGGGTGCGATCGGCACCACGTCTTGATGTGCCATCAGGCCGATCGCCGGCGCCTTGGCGTCGGTGCCGGGCCAGGTGTAGACCAGGCTGTACTTGCCGACCACCTCGCGCTGCAAGACGGCATGCGCCTTCGGGAAGCTCGTCTGCAGCAGCGCGTGCAGGCCGGTGAACTCGGCTGCGTTCGCATCGACGTCGTCGACCGACGCGATCGTCTTGAAGCGCACCGCGGCGCCGAGGCGCGCCGCTACCGCTGCTGCATCGACACGCACCGGCGAGGCCGCTGCCACCGCGAGCTGCTTCGACGGCATGAGCAGCGTCTTCGCACCGACCGCGAGGGCCAGCGCGAGGACGACGACACCCAGCAGTGCGAGCAGCTTGCGCATCGGGATCGGCAGCTGTCGGACGGTCAGCTGAACGAGCGGCCTTCAGCCACCAGCTTGGCCAGCAGGGGCGCCGGCTGCCAGAACGAGGCATCGTCGAGCGGGTTCGCCGCAAAACGCTTCATCGCGCCGACCACGTTGAACAGCCCGAACTGGTCGGCGTAGTTCATCGGCCCGCCGCGGTGCAGCGGGAAGCCGTAGCCGGTGAGGTAGACCATGTCGATGTCGGAGGCGCGCAGCGCGATGCCTTCGTCGACGATCTTCGCGCCTTCGTTGACGAGCGCGAACACCAGGCGCTGCACGATCTCGTCGTCGCTGATCTTGCGCGGCGTGATGCCGAGATCGGCGCGGTGCTTCTCGATCATGTCGGTGACGATCTTGCTCGGGATCGCGTCGCGCTTGCCCGGCACGTAGTCGTACCAGCCGGCGCCGGTCTTCTGGCCGTAGCGGCCCATCTCGCACAGCAGGTCGGCGGTCTTGCTGTAGCGCATGTTGGGCTTCTCTTGATAACGGCGTTTGCGGATGAACCAGCCCACGTCGTTGCCGGCCAGGTCGCCCATGCGGAACGGGCCCATCGCCATGCCGAACTTCTCCATCGCCTTGTCGACCTGCGCCGGCGTGCAGCCCTCTTCGAGCAGGAAGCCGGCCTGGCGCGAGTACTGCTCGATCATGCGGTTGCCGATGAAGCCGTCGCACACGCCCGAGACCACGCAGGTCTTCTTGATCTTCTTGCCCAGCGCCATCACGGTGGCGAGCACGTCCTTCGCGGTCTTCTCGCCGCGCACGACCTCGAGCAGCTTCATCACGTTGGCGGGGCTGAAGAAGTGCGTGCCGATCACGTCCTGCGGGCGCTTCGTGAACGAGGCGATCTTGTTGACGTCGAGCGTCGAGGTGTTCGACGCCAGGATCGCGCCGGGCTTCATCACCTCGTCGAGCGTCTTGAACACGGTCTCCTTCACGCCCATGTCTTCGAACACGGCCTCGATGACCATGTCGGCATCTTTCAGGTCAGCGTAGTTCAGCGTCGTGCTCAGCATCGCCATGCGCGCGTCGAGCTTGTCCTGCTTGAGCTTGCCTTTTTTGACCTGCGCGTCGTAGTTCTTGCGGATGATGGCCACGCCCTTGTCGAGCGCTTCCTGCTTCATCTCGAGCATCACGACCGGGATGCCGGCGTTCAGGAAGTTCATCGCGATGCCGCCGCCCATCGTGCCGGCACCGATGACCGCGAGCTTCTTGACGTCGCGCACCGGCGTGTCAGCCGGCACATCGGGGATCTTGGTCGTTGCGCGTTCGGCCATGAAGGCGTGGCGCAGCGCCTTGCTCTCGGGCGTGAACATCAACGAGGTGAACAACTCGCGCTCGAGCTTCATGCCTTCGTCGAACTTGAGCTTGAGAGAGCCGGCAACGGCCTCGACGCACTTCAGCGGCGCCGGGAAGTTCTTCGACATGCCGCCGACCATGTTCTTGACGAACTGCACATAGGCCTCGGCGTTCGGGTGCTTGACCTTCAGGTCGCGCACCAGGGGCAAGGGGCGCTTGTCGGCGACCTCGGCGGCGAACGCGAGCGCGCCGGCCAGCAGGTCGCCGTCGACCATCTTGTCGAACAGCTTCTGGCCCGGCGCCTGCGCCAGCATCTCGCTCTTCACGGCCTCGCCGCTGACGATCATGTTCATCGCGTTCTCGACGCCGATCACGCGCGGCAGGCGCTGCGTGCCGCCGGCACCGGGGATCAGGCCGATCTTCACTTCGGGCAGCGCCACCTGCGTGCCGGCTGATGCAACGCGGTAGTGGCAGCCGAGCGCCAACTCGAGCCCGCCGCCCATGCACACCGTGTGGATCGCCGCGACGATGGGCTTGCTGCTGGCTTCGAGCGCGAGGATCACGCTGAGCAGGTTCGGCTCGGCCAGCGCCTTGGGCGAGCCGAACTCCTTGATGTCGGCGCCGCCCGAGAACGCCTTGCCGGCGCCGGTGATCACGATGGCCTTGACGGCCGCGTCGGCGATCGCCTTGTCCAGCCCGGTGACGATGCCCAGCCGCGTCGCGTGGCCGAGGCCGTTGACCGGCGGGTTGTCCAGCGTGATCACGGCCACATTGCCGCGGAGTTCGTAGTTGGCGCTCATGGGGTGTCCCTCGAATGGAGTCAGCGAAAAAGAACGATCGTTCGATTCTAGGCTGCAGAAGAAAAAAGGCGCTGTCTCAGCAGTGACAGCGCCTCGTGCGGTGGGCTGCTCAGGGGCTCAGACTTCGAGCCACTCCTTGCGAATATAGGCGTCGGCGCGCAGCGCTGCCGGTGTGCCTTCGAAAACAATGCTGCCGTGGCCCATCACGTAGCAGCGCTCGGAGATCTCGAGCGCGATGGTGAGCTTCTGTTCGACCAGCAGCACCGACACGCCGCGGTCCTTCAGCGTCTTCAGGTACTCGGCGACGAGCTCGACGATCTTCGGCGCGAGGCCTTCGGTCGGCTCGTCGATCATGATCAGGTCGGGGTCGCCCATCAGCGTGCGGCACAGCGTCAGCATCTGCTGCTCGCCGCCCGAGAGCACGCCGGCCTCGGTGTGCTCGCGCTCCTTCAGGCGCGGGAACATCTTGTACATGTCGGCGAACGACCAGCGCGGCTTGGACTTGGCGCCGCGCTTGCCGCGCTTCTCGCCCAGCATCAGGTTCTGCTCGACCGTGAGCTTGGGGAAGATGTCGCGGTTCTCGGGCACGTAGCCGATGCCACGGTGCGCGATGTCGAAGGCGTGGTGGCCGAGGATCTGCTGCCCGCGGAACGTCACCGAGCCCTCGCCCTGCACCAGCCCCATGATGGTCTTCACGGTGGTCGATCGGCCCGAGCCGTTGCGCCCGAGCAGGCTGACGATCTCGCCCTCGCCGACCGTCATGTCGACGCCGTGCAGGATGTGGCTCTTGCCGTAATAGGCATGCAGCCCTTGTAGTTGAAGCATCAGTGTCCCGCCTCCGCAGCCTGCGCATCGGCCAATACCGAGCCGAGGTAGGCCTCTTGCACCTTCGGGTTCGCGCGTACCGCCTCGGGCACGTCGAACGCGATCACCTCGCCGTAGACCAGCACCGCGATCTTGTCGGCCAGGCCGAACACCACGCCCATGTCGTGCTCGACGGTCAGCAGCGTCTTGCCGGTCGTGACGTCGCGGATCAGCTCGATGAAGCGGCTCGTCTCGCTCTTGCTCATGCCGGCGGTGGGCTCGTCGAGCAGCACCACATTCGCGCCGCCGGCGATCGTGATGCCGATCTCGAGCGCGCGCTGCTCGGCGTAGGTCAGGTTCATCGCCAGCGTGTCGCGCTTGCGCTCGAGCTTGATCAGGTGCAGCAGCTCTTCGGCGCGCTGGTTCGCGTCGTCGAGCCCGGCCAGGAACTTCCAGAAGGCGTACTTGTAGCCCAGCGACCAGAGCACCCCGCAGCGCAAATTTTCGAACACCGACAGGCGGCCGAAGATGTTGGTGATCTGGAAGCTGCGCGCCAGCCCCATGCGGCTGATCTCGAAGGGCCTGAGCCCGTCGATGCGCTGGCCGTTCAGCAGGATCTCGCCGCTGGTCGCGCCGAAGCGGCCGCTGATGAGGTTGAACAGCGTCGACTTGCCGGCGCCGTTCGGCCCGATGATCGCGACGCGCTCGCCGGCCGCGACGGCCAGGTCGGCGCCGCGGATGATCTCGGTCTTGCCGAAGGACTTGCGCAGGGCCTTGAGTTCGAGTGCGAAGCTCATCAGTCCGCCTCTCGTTGTTTGATCTCGGCCTCGATCTCTTCCTGGACCTGGCCCCACGCCTGCGCGAAGCGGCGACGCGACATCTCGAGCATCGCCAGCCCAACGGCCAGCACGACCGCGGCACCGAGCCAGCTCGCGGCGCTGTCGGTGTCGAGGTCGACGCCGAAGAACCTGAGCTTCGAGCCCGAGGCCGCGTTGAGCTGGATCTGATAGATCATCTCGATGATGGCAGCGCCGCCGGCCACCACCGGCGCAGCGGTCAGCAAAAGCACGGCGTACGGCCGCAGCAGCCGCTTGAGCTTGCCGAATGCGGCGACGCGGACGTTCATCATGATCAGGCTCGCGACCCCGCCCGGCGCGTACATCACCATCAGCAGGAACACGAGGCCGATGTACAGCAGCCAGGCCTTGGTCACCTCGGACAACAGCACCGAGGCGAACACCAGCAGCACGGCGCCGATCATCGGGCCGAAGAAGAAGGTCGCACCGCCGAGGAAGGTGAACAGCAGGTAGCCGCCGGAGCGCACTGAGCTCAGCCCGTCGGAGGAATTGACGATCTCGAAGTTGATGCCGGCGAGCGCGCCGCCGATGCCGGCAAAGAACCCGGCGATGATGAAGCCGAGGTAGCGCACCCACTGCGTGTCGTAGCCGATGAACTCGACGCGCTCGGGGTTGTCGCGCACCGCGTTGAGCATGCGGCCCAGCGGCGTCGCCGTGAACGCGTACATCAGCGCGGTCGAGATGAAGCAGTAGACCGCGATCAGGTAGTAGACCTGAATCTGCGGCCCGAAGGTGAGGCCCAAAAAGCCGTGCCCATAGACCCGGTTCGTCGTGACGCCGCCCTCGCCGCCGAAGAAGCCGGGGAACATCAGCGACATGGCCGCGACCAGCTCGCCCATGCCCAGCGTGATCATCGCGAACGTGGTGCCGGACTTCTTCGTCGTCACGTAGCCGAACAAGGCCGCGAAGAACATGCCGGCCAGCCCGCCCACCAGCGGGATCACGACCAGCGGCAGCGGCAGCGCGCCCTTGGTCGCCAGGTTCATCGCATGCACCGCCATGAACGCGCCCAGCCCGGTGTACACGGCATGGCCGAAGCTCAGCATGCCGCCCTGGCCCAGCAGCATGTTGTAGCTCAGGCAGATGATGATGAGGTAGCCCATCTGCGAGAGCAGCGTCAGCGCCAGGCTGCTGCGGAAGATCAGCGGCAGCACAATCAGCAGCGCCGCGAACAGCACCCAGATCAGTTTGCGAAGGGCCGCCATCATCCCTCTCGCTTTCCGAGCAAGCCCTTGGGCCTGAAGATCAGGATCAACACCAGCAGCAAATAAGGAAGGATGGGCGCCACCTGCGCAACACTGAGCTTGAGCAGCTCGTAGCCGAAGGTCTGCTCGGTGACCGCGACCCCGATCGCCTGCAGGCCGGACGCCAGCGACTGGTCGATCGCGACGGCAAAGGTCTGCAGCACGCCGATCAGCAGCGACGCGAGGAACGCGCCGGCCAGCGAGCCCATGCCGCCGACCACCACCACCACGAAGACGATCGACCCGACCGCGCCCGCCATCGACGGCTCGGTCACGTAGGTGTTGCCGCCGATGACGCCGGCGAGCGCCGCCAGCGCCGCGCCGCCACCGAACACCAGCATGAACACGCGCGGCACGTTGTGGCCGAGCGACTCGACCGCTTCAGGGTGGGTCAGCGCCGCCTGGATCACGAGGCCGATGCGGGTGCGGGTCAACAGCAGCCAGACCGACAGCAGCATCAGCAGCGCGAGAAACATGATGAACGAGCGCGACTTCGGGAACTGCGTGCCGAACAGCGTGAATAGCGGCCCCTGCAGCTGCTCGGGCAGGCCATAGGGCACGGTCGCGCGGCCCCAGACCAGCTGGACCACTTCGAGGATCAGGTAGGACATGCCGAAGGTCACCAGCAATTCGGGCACGTGGCCGAACTTGTGAACGCGCCGCAGGCTGTAGCGCTCGAACGCGGCGCCGAGCAGGCCGACCAGCAGCGGTGCGACGAACAGCGCAGGCCAGAAGCCGATCGTGCCCGAGATCGTGTAGGCGAAATAGGCACCCAGCATGTAGAAGCTCGTGTGCGCGAAGTTGAGCACGCCCATCATGCTGAAGATCAGCGTCAGGCCTGAGCTCAGCATGAACAGCAGCAGCCCGTAGCTCAGGCCGTTGAGAAGCGAGATGGCGAAGAATTCCACGGGCTGGCGGTCGGTTGTATCGCTTGAAATGGACGCCGCAAAAGCAGCCGGCGAGCGATTTTCATCCCTCGCCGGCAGGTCGCTTGCGCGGCACGAATCAGAGCGGAACGGATCAGAGAGAGGGCCGCTTCATGTCGCAAGAGGTCGGGGTGCTGGCGATGTACGGCTCGAGGTACTTGACCGGGGCGAAGGTGAAGCCGGTGTTTTCGACGCTGTACTTGTTCTTCGCGTCGACCTTCTGCCACTTCGAGATCCACAGGCCCTGCTGCATCTGGTGGTCGGTCTTGCGGATCTCGCTCTCGCCGTTGAAGCCCTTGAACTTCAGCCCTTCCATGGTCGCGGCGACCTTCATCGGGTCGGTCGACTTGGCCTTGGCCATCGCATCGCCCAGCAACACGATCGCGTTGTAGATCGAGAACGTATAGAAGTCGTCGTTGTACTTCTTCTTGAAGTCCGCCATCACGCCGCCGACCTCGCCGCCGTAGTTCGAGTGGTTGTAGGCGATCTGATAGACCTCGAGCTCGCCGCCCGACGCCAGCGCCGTCGGTGTGCCCGACACGCCGGCGTAGTAGGCGTAGATCGGCACCTTGAGGCCGGAGTCGTTGAGCGCCTTGATCAGCAGCGTCATGTCCTGGCCCCAGTTGCCGGTGACGATCGCGTCGGCACCCGACTGCTTGATCTTGGCGACGTAGGGCGAGAAGTCCTTGACCTGGCCCAGCGGGTGCAGATCGTCGCCGACGATCTTGGCGTCGGGCCGGTTGCGCGCCAGGCCTTCCTTGAAGAACTTCGAGACCTGCTGGCCGTGCGAGTAGTTCTGGTTGATCAGGTAGACCTTCGAGATCTTGGGCTGATCCTTCATGAAAGCCGTCAGCGCGGCCATCTTCATCGACGTGTCGGCGTCGAAGCGGAAGTGCGAGAACGTGCATTTGTCGTTCGTCAGCACCGGGTCGACGGCCGCGTAGTTCAGATAAATGATTTCTTTGCCCGGATTGCGCTCGTTGTGCTTGGCCACCGCATCCGCCAGCGGAACGGCGACGTTCGAGCCGTTGCCCTGCGTGACATAGCGGAAGCCCTGGTCGGCCGCGGACTTGAGCAGGTTCAGCGCCTCTTGCGGCGAGCTCTTGCTGTCCATGCCGACGACCTCGAACGTGACGCCGGCGGGGTTCTTGGCGCCGGCAAAGTGGCTGGCCACCAGTTGCCAGCTCCTGAGCTGGTTCTGGCCCACGTTGGCGAACGGGCCCGAGAGCCCTTCGATCATGGCGATCTTGACGGTTTCGCCCTTCTGGGCGAATGCACCAACAGCGCCCGCCGTCAGGATGCAGGCAGCAACGAGCTTGAGCGCGAACTTCATGGTGATGATCTCCTGATCGGCTTGTTTCGGATTCGCACGGAGCGTACAAGTCTTTGCAGCGCCAGCCCACAGGGAATGCCCGGAACTTCGACTATGTTCGCCCCCTGTCGCTGAGGCGACAGACGGCGATGCGATGCGCTGCCAGCCGATCCTCGAACGCGCCGTTTCGGGGCAGTCGCAACGACGCAATGTCCGCAGTCGAACGCGGCCATCGCGCACACCGGACAATCCACCCATGACTTCACTGGACATGACCGCTTCGGCGGCCGACTCGGGGATACGCTGGCGCACCGGTTTCGCCGCACTCGGCCCGGCGTTTTATTCGCGCGTGCTGCCGGCACCGATGCCCGATCCGCATTGGGTGGCGCGCAGCGCGACGCTGGCGCGAGAGCTCGGCCTGGACGCTCGCTGGCTAGCCTCCCGCGACGCGCTGGATTTCTTTTCCGGCAACGCGGTGGCGGCCGACAGCGCGCCGCTGGCCAGCGTCTACAGCGGCCACCAGTTCGGCGTCTGGGCCGGCCAGCTCGGCGACGGCCGCGCGCTCTGGCTGGGCGAGATGGACAGCCCCGCCGGCGCGATGGAGCTGCAGCTCAAAGGCGCCGGCAAGACGCCCTACTCGCGCATGGGCGACGGCCGCGCGGTGCTGCGCTCGTCGATCCGCGAGTTCCTGTGTTCCGAGGCGATGCACGGCCTGGGGGTGCCGACGACGCGCGCGCTGTGCATCACCGGCTCACCGCTGCCGGTGCGGCGCGAAGCGATCGAAACCGCGGCGGTCGTGACGCGCGTCGCGCCGAGCTTCATCCGCTTCGGCCACTTCGAGCACTTCAGCCACTCCGATCAGCACGCCGACCTGCGCCGGCTCGCCGACTTCGTCATCGCGCAGCACTACCCGGCCTGCCGCGACGCCGTGCAGCCGTATGCCGCGCTGCTCGAGCAGGTGACGCGGCGCACCGCCACGCTGATGGCCGATTGGCAGGCGGTCGGCTTTTGCCATGGCGTGATGAACACCGACAACATGTCCATCCTGGGCCTGACGATCGACTACGGCCCGTTCGGCTTTCTCGACCAGTTCGACCCCGGCCACATCTGCAACCACTCCGACAACCAGGGTCGCTATGCCTGGGCGCGTCAACCGAGCGTCGCGTTCTGGAACCTGCACGCGCTGGCGCAGGCGCTGCTGCCGCTGATCGAAGACTCCGACCTCGCGCTGGCCACGCTCGAGGTCTACAAGACCGCGTTCGCCGACGCGCTGCTGGCACGCTGGCGCGCCAAGCTCGGCCTGCTGACGGCCGAAGCCGACGACCGCGAGCTCGTCGACGACCTGCTGCGCCGCATGGCGACCGACCGCTGCGACTTCACGATCACCTTCCGGCGCCTGGCCGGCTTCACGCCCGATGCACCTTGCGCGGCCGTGCGCGACATGTTCATGGACCGCGAGGGCTTCGATGCCTGGGCGCAGCGCTACGCGGCGCGCCTGCGCCGCGAGCGCAGCGGCAGCGCGAATGACGACGACGCGCGGGCCTTGCGCATGAACCAAGTCAACCCCATGTTCGTGCTGCGCAATCACCTGGCCGAGGTCGCGATCCGCGACGCCCAGGCCGGTGATTTCAGCGAGGTGGAGCGGCTGCTGAAAGTTCTGGAGCGGCCGTTCGACGAATCCGATGAGGCGACGCGCGAGCGCTACGCCGGCTTCCCGCCCGAGTGGGCGCAATCGATCGAGGTGTCCTGTTCATCATGAGTAACGACCACTACAAAGTGAAGAAGACCGAGGCCGAATGGAAGGCCCAACTCGACCCGATGCAGTTCGAGGTCGCGCGCCATGCCGCCACCGAGCGCCCGTTCACCGGCAAGTACTGGGACCACTGGAGCGACGGCAACTACAACTGCGTCGGCTGCGGAACTCCGCTGTTCAAGTCGGACACCAAGTTCGACGCCGGTTGCGGCTGGCCGAGCTATTTCGAGCCGGTCAACAGCGAGGTCATCGAGCGCATCGTCGACAAGAGCCACGGCATGGTGCGGGTCGAAGTGCGCTGCAACAACTGCGGCTCGCACCTCGGGCATGTGTTCGAGGACGGGCCCCAGCCCACCGGAGAGCGCTTTTGCATCAACTCGGCCGCGATAGACTTCGCCCCAAAGTAGCGGCCCAGGGCCGCCTCATGCACGCGGCCCCGGACCCTCCCGAATGAAACTGCTCCTCGACTTTCTGCCCATCATCCTGTTCTTCGGCGCGTTCAAGTACGCCGAAGGCCACGCGGATTGGGCGGCGCGGTTCGCCACCGATCATTTCGGGTTCATCGTCTCGGGTGGCGTGGTCGGCACCGAAGAGGCGCCGGTGCTGCTCGCCACCGTGGTCGCGATCATCGCCACTTGCGCGCAGATCGCCTACCTGCTCGCGCGCCGCCGCAAGATCGACATGATCCTGTGGATCACCTTCGCGATCGTGGTCGTGCTCGGCGGCGCGACGATCTGGTTCCACAACCCGACCTTCATCAAGTGGAAGCTCAGCGTGCTGTACTGGACGATGGGTCTGGCGTTCTGGATCAGCCAGGCCTTCTTCCAGAAAAACCTGCTGCAGTCGCTGATGGGAGACCAGCTCGTGCTGCCGGCCAAGGTCTGGCAGCGCCTGAACGTGGCGTGGATCGCGTTCTACGCCTTCATGGGCTTGCTCAATCTTTACGTGGCTTACAACTACACCACATCGACCTGGGCCAACTTCAAGGTCTTCGGCGCCACCGGCCTGATGCTGGTGTTCATGGTGGCGCAGGGCTTCTACGTGAGCCGCTACCTGGAGCCCGAGCCCGCCGTCAACGAGACGAAGCGGTGAGCGTGGCCGCCGACGACATCCAGCGCGAGCTGCAGGCCGCGCTGCAGCCCGATCTGCTCGAGGTGCAGGACGACAGCCACCTGCATGCCGGCCATGCCGGCGCGCGCGAAGGCCGGCATTTCTCGATCCGCATCATCAGCCCGCGGTTCGAGGGCCTGTCGCGCGTGGCCCGGCATCGTCTCGTTTATGATGCACTTCACTCGCTGATCCCGCGCGGCATCCATGCCCTGGCCATCGAGGCCCGTGCGCCGGGAGAGCCCTGAGTCCTCTGCCCCGCGCACCCCTGCGACAAGCACCCCTCCTCCCCTATTCCCGTTGTTGAAAGGCACTCGCCCATGAAGAAGAGTTTTCTCGCCCGCAGCGTCACACCGCTGATGCTTTGCGCGGCCGTCTCGCTGCCCATGGCCGCGCTGCCCTTGGCCGCGCAGGCCCAGAACGTCGCCATCGTCAATGGCAAGCCGGTGCCCAAGTCGCGCGTCGATGCGCTGCTCAAGCAGGTGCAGGCGCAAGCCGCGACGCAGAACCAGCAGCTCCCGCCTGATCTCGAGACGCGCGTGCGCGACAAGGTCGTGATGGACGAGATCTTCACGCAAGAGGCCGAGAAGCGCGGCCTCGCGTCGACGGCCGACTACAAGCAAAAGATGGAACAGGCGCGCCAGACCGTGCTGACCCAGCTGCTGACGCAGGACTTCGCGAAGAAGAACATCGTCAGCGATGACGACGTCAAGGCCGACTACGAGAAGTTCAAGGCCCAGTCGGCCGGCACCGAATACCGTGCCCGCCACATCCTGGTCGAGAAGGAAGACGATGCCAAGGCGCTGATCGCGCAGATCAAGGGCGGCGCGAGCTTCGAAGAACTCGCGAAGAAGAACTCGAAGGACCCGGGATCGGGCGCGAACGGCGGCGACCTCGACTTCGCGGCAGCGGGTTCGTACGTGCCCGAGTTCTCGCAGGCCATGGTCAAGCTGAAGAAGGGCGAGATGACGCAGGAGCCGGTCAAGACGCAGTTCGGCTACCACATCATCCGGCTCGACGACACGCGCGAAGCCCAGTTCCCGCCGTTCGACGACGTGAAGGGCCAGCTCAAGCAGCGCATGGAGCAGCAGCGCATCGGCGCGTTCGTCGAAGAGATCCGCGCGAAGGCGAAGACTGACTACAAGTTCAGTCAGTAATTGGGCGCTTCGCTACCGTGACAAGGGCGCCGCTGGCGCCCTTGTTCGGTGGCTGCTGCCGCTTAGACTTCTAGGCGCCCGGCTTCGATTCTGAGTTGCCTGTCACAGCGCGCCGCGATGCCGCGGTCATGGGTGACCAGGACCAGCGTGGTGCCGGCCTCGCGGTTGAGCGCGAACATCAGCTCCATCACGGTTTCGCCGGTCGCGAAATCGAGGCTGCCGGTCGGCTCATCCGCCAGCAAGACCGCCGGCTCGACGACAAACGCCCGCGCCAGCGCGACCCGCTGCTGCTCGCCGCCCGACAGCACCTTCGGGTAGTGGCGCAGCCGCTCGCTCAGGCCGACGCGGCGCAGCATCTCGGTCGCCAGCACGCGCGCATCGCTGCGGCCCTGGAGCTCCAGCGGCAGCATCACGTTCTCGAGCGCATTCAGGTTGCCGAGCAGCTGGAAACTCTGGAACACGAACCCCAACTTCGCAGCACGCACCGAAGCGCGTGCGTCTTCGTCGATCGTGAACAGGTCGGTGCCGGCCAGGCGCACGGTGCCGGTGCTCGGCGTGTCAAGGCCGGCGATGATGGCCAGCAGCGTGCTCTTGCCCGAGCCCGAGGCGCCGACGATCGCCGCCGACTGACGCGGTGCGAGGGTGAAGCTGATGTCATGGAGAATCGTCAGCGTGCCGGTGGAGTCCTGGACCTGCTTGGTGACGCGCTCGACGGCAATGATGGGTTCAGACATGAATGATGATGAAGTTCTTCAGACCCGGCGGGCATGGCTCGCGCACTGTAGCGTGTTGGTCGTCGCGGCGAGCGCGGCATGGCCTCGCACCGCGCGGGCCGCGAGTTCGCCGGCGACCACGATCCTCGTGCTCGGCGACAGCCTCTCGGCCGAGTATGGCCTGACGCGCGGCAGCGGCTGGGTGGCCTTGCTCGGTGCGCGGCTCGCGCAAGCGAAGATCGCGGCGAGCGTCGTCAATGCCAGCATCAGCGGCGACACCACCTCGGGCGGCCGCTCGCGCCTGCCGGCGCTGCTCGCGCAGCACCGGCCGGGTGTCGTCGTCATCGAGCTCGGCGGCAACGACGCACTGCGCGGCCTGCCGCTCGCGATGACACGCGACAACCTCACCACGATGGCCCAGGCCGCAAAAGCCGCGGGTGCGAAAGTGCTGATCGCCGGCATGCAGCTGCCGCCGAACTACGGCCGGCAGTACGGCGACGAATTCGCCGGCCTGTTCGCAACAGTCGCGAAGGCCGAGCACGCAGCGCTGGTGCCCTTTCTTCTCAAGGGCGTGGCCGACGGGCCGCAGGCCGACACGATGTTCCAGGCCGATCGCATCCACCCGGTGGCGGCGGCGCATCCGGTGATCCTGGACAACGTCTGGCCGGTGCTGAAGCCCTTGCTGCGCTAGCGGCGCCGCCAGTCGCCAACGCCTAGCGCTGTTGCTCGCGCGGGTCTCGCGGCTCGGCGCGCTTGGGTTCTGGCGCAGGCTTTTGCTCTGGTGCCGGACGGTGCGCTTCGGCGGGCCGCGCCGGCTCGGCTGGACGCACGACGGCAGCAGGTGCCGGCGGTGGTGCCGGGCGCTGCACTTCGGCGGGCCGTGGCGGCTCGGCCGGGCGCGCCACAGCCGCGGGAGCCGGCGGCGGCGCGGGGCGCTCGACGCGGGGTTGAGGCTGCGGCTGCGGTCGCGGCTCGTTGGCGGCCGGTGCGACCTCGGCCGGCCGCGGCGGCGGCGCGCGGCGCTCTTCACCGCGTTGCACCGGCAGCGTTCGCATCGTCGGTACTTCGGGTGCGGGCGGCGCGGCGTTCGGGCGTGCGGTGGCCGCAGGCGCTGCGGGTGTCGGCGCTGCTGCCGGTGCCGGTACATGCGCCGGTGTGGGCGCTGGGGCCGCTGTCGGTGCGGGAGTCGGCGCCGCCGGACGCGGCTGCGTCGCTGCCGGCTGCTGCGGCGCCCCTTCGTTGCGGTCGCCGCCGCGACGGCGATCGTCGCCATTGCGGCCACCCGGCGGAGGCGGCACCCGGTCACGGCGCTCGGCAGCTGCGTCGACCGGCGGCGTCGCCGGGCGCGGGGCTGCGCCAGGGTTCACGGTCGGTGCGGTCGCCGGTGCCACCGGTGCGGGTTGCTGCGCGACCGGTGGTGTCGGCCGCTGGCCTTCACGCTGGCCTTCGGGCCGACCGGCCTCGCGCCCTCGCGCATCCCGGTCATGCTGCTCTTGCGCTGCCGCCGGCGGCATGCCCGGTCGCGCTGCTGTGGCGGGACGCTCGGCGAAGCCGGGCGGCGGCCGCACATTGCGCGGATCGGCGCTGCGAACCGGTGCCGGCGGTGCGGCCACCGGCGGCGCGACCAGCGTGGCGGCGGTCCGCGCCGGCTGGTTCGCGATCTCTCGCGACCACGCCGGATCGCGCCGCATCTGCGCCGCAGCCGGTGCGACCGGTTGACGCGAGGTCATCACCGAGGTCGGCACGACCGTGATCGCGTTCTGGTAGCGCCGGTTGCCGAACTCGCGCGGCGCCTGCGGGTTGTTGACCACGTTGTTGATCACGGTCACGTTGGTGACGTGCGTGATGTTGATGTTCTGCACATAGCGCGGGCTCACGTGGTAGCTCGGCACATACACCTCGCGCGGTGCGAGCGGGAACCAACCGACCGCCGGCCCGCCGCCGATCGTCACGGAGACACTGGCGCGCGGCCCGCCGACCCACGCGACCAGCGCCGGCGCGTAGACCGGCCGCACGACGCGCGCACCCGGCGTCCAGCACCAGCGGTCGCGCACGTTGACCCAGCGGCCGTAGTGGAACGGCGCAAAGCCCCAGGGCGCGTCGTCGACCCAGGTCCAGCCCCAGGGCCGCACCCAGGCCCAGTGGCCGGTGCGATATGGCGCCCAGTCGACCGCAACGGCAGTGGGGATCCACAGCGCGCCGTACTCGGGGCTCTGCTCCCAGCGGCCGTAGCGGTCGAGTTCTTCGGCGCCTGTCATCTCGGGCGACACGTAGCGTGCCGATGCGCCGACCACGACGCGGCGATCGCGGTCGCTATTCCACGCGGCAAACGCATCGTTGACCGGCGCCGACAAGGTGTACTGCGCGACGCCGCCGGAGTCGATCCAGAACTCGGCGCGCTGACCGGCCGCAACCGGCAGGCCGCTGTTCGGGCCTTCGTAGCGGGCCAGCCCGCTGTAGACGGTGACGCGGCTGGCGGTGCCGTCGCGGTCGAAGCGGTAGCTGCCGGCGCGCTGCACGACAAAGCGGCCTTCATCGGTGCTGAGCTCGACCTGCCCCGCGTTGGCGAGGTCGACGACGCGTGCAATGGCGCTGCCGCTGACGAGTTGCAGCGAGAGGTGATCGTCGTCGAGTGCGGTCACCTCGAGCTCGGTGCCCGAGTCCAGCCGCACGGTGGTCGAGCCGAGTTGCAGCTCGGCGTGCGCGCCGGCCTCGGTCGCAAGGCGGTCGCCGGCGACGACCGGGCGATTGCGCACCGCGCTGATCCATTCGCTGCCGCTGTCGGCGTTGTAGAGCCAGACCTGGCCGGTGAATTCGGACAGCCGTGCCACGCGGCCCGGCGGGTCGGACGGGTCGGTCTGCGCGCTGGCCACACCCAGTGCGGCGAGCGACAGCAAGGCGGTGGCGAACAGGCGATTGATGAACGTCATGGTGTGAGTCTCCCAGCCTTCAACGCCGGCCGAGGTCATCTGGACGACGCAAGCGCCGTAGGAGAAACGCCCGTTTACATGAGCGACTGCGCCCGTCAGTCGTCAGCCGCCGCGTCGAGTTCGGGGAACAGCACGCTGGTGAATCCGAAGCGCGTGAAATCGCGAACCCGCATCGGGTACAGCACGCCGACCAGATGATCGCACTCGTGCTGCACGACACGTGCGTGGAAACCCTCGGCCTCGCGGTCTATCGGTGCGCCATGCGGGTCGAAGCCGGTGTAGCGGATGCGCGCGAAGCGCGGCACCACGCCGCGCAGACCGGGCACCGAGAGGCAGCCTTCCCAGCCCTCTTCTTCGGTGTCGGCCAGCGGCGTGATCTGCGGGTTGATGAGCACTGTCTCGGGCACCGGCGGCGCGTCCGGGTAGCGCTGGTTGTTCTGCGCGAAGCCGAAGATCACCAGCGCCAGATCGACCCCGATCTGCGGTGCCGCCAGCCCCGCGCCGTTGACCGCATGCATGGTCTCGAACATGTCGTCGATCAGGGCGCGCAGCTCCGGCGTGTCGAAGGCCTGCACCGGCTGGGCGACGCGCAGCAGGCGCGGGTCGCCCATCTTCAGGATCTCTCGAATGGTCATGGCGCGTTGGCGGTGGAGTCAGTCAGACGCCACTGTATCGCGTGCGCCTTCTCCCTTCTCCTTGTCCTTCTGTTTCTCGCGGCGGCTACCAGTGGCCGGTGGCCGCGAGCTGCGGCGCAGCTTGCGGTGCGGACCAGCGCAGCGGCAGCGCCCGCGGCGTCCACACGCCGGCCTCGACCTCGATGCGCACCAGGCGCTGCGCCCCGGTGAAGCGGTCGACTTCGGGCCCGCTGCCGATGACCGCGGCGCGCCCGGTGACCTGCAGCACACCGCCGGTCTCGTGATCGACAAACAGCAAGCCCGCCCGCGGGTGCGCCGTGATGTTGCCGAGCGTGTTGAAGAAGAAGTTGCCGCGGAAGTCGGGGAAGGTCAACACCGTGCCATCGACGAAATCATCGACGCGCACGAAGCCCGGCCTGCCGCCGCGGTGCGACACATCGGCGCCATGCCCGGGTGCGGCGCTGGCGATGAACAAGGTGTCGGCCTGCGCGACCAGGCCCGCGGCCGACGCGGACAGCCGCGCACCTTCGCGCCGCGACGCTGCCCGCGCGACGAGCTCGCCCGCCCACTGCGCCACACGCGCCTGGATGTACTGCGGGCAGTTGCCGAAGCTCTGATCCACGTGCAACTCGAAGCCCTGCGCATCGACCGCCACGACATGGCCGTTGACGCGGTTGCGCCGCCGCGTCTGCAGCTCGATGCCGAGCAGGCCGAGCTCGGCACCGACACGCAGCTGCGCGCGCAGCGGGTCGTCATCCGCGGGCAGCGCATCGACGCGAACGCGCTGCGCATCAGGCGTGCCGATGAAGCCCGGCAGTCCGGTCAGCATCGAGGCCCAGGACCGCTGCTGCGCGTCGACGCTGCCCACCAGCAGCATCGGCAACTGCTCGAAGAACTCGCGGTGCTGGTCCGGCATGTGGTCGCGGATCACGCGCGGGCCGAGTTCGTTCAGCCGCTCGTGCACGCCGGCGGCCCGCTGCATCGCGACTTCGCCCGCGTGAAAGGTCGGCGTGTGGGTGCTCATCGTCGCGCCTTCAGGCCGTGGCTTCGGGCACCGCGCTGCGCTGCATGCCGACGAAGCGCGGCAAGGCCTCGATGCGCGCGAGCCACTGCCGCAGCTGCGGGTACGGCGCCAGGCTCACGCCGCCTTCCGGCGCGTGCGCGGTGTAGCTGTACAGCGCCACATCGGCGATCGTCGGGTGCGCCGCGGCGAGGTAGGGCTGCGTGGCCAGTTGCTGATCCATCAGCGCGAACAAGCGCGCCGCGGCCTCGCGCGGCGCCTGTTCCTGCGGGCGCCCGAACACCACCGCGACACGCGCGGCGGCCGGCCCATGTGCCAGCTGACCAGCCGCGACGCTGAGCCAGCGCTGCACGCGCGCCGCGACTATCGCGTCACGCGGCAGCCATTGCGCATCGGCGTCGTAGGTCAGCGCCAGGTAGACCAGGATCGCGTTGCTGTCGGCGAGCACGAGGTCGCCGTCTTCGATCACCGGCAGTTGCCCGAAGGGGTTGAGTGCGAGGAAGGCCGCGCTCTTGTGCTCGGCACATGCGAGGTCAATCGTGATGTTCTCGAACGGCAACCCGAGCAAGGACAAGAAGAGTTCGACGCGGTGCACGTGGCCCGAAAGCGGGTGGCCGTGCAGGCGGATCGGGCGCGGTGAGGTGTGCGACATGGCATGGCGATCAGTGATGAAGAGGCCGCGAGCTTAGGCACGCAGCGGCCGCCGCGGAATCACCGCCGTCGACACTTGACTCTTGCACCCAGCGGAATGCCGGGTCGCCCGACTTGCCTTCAGCCCAGCGCCGCGATCACTTCGGGCGGCGCCTGCAGCAGCTCGATCAGCACACCCTCGCCGCCGACCGGGAACTCGTCGCTGCTCTTCGGGTGCACGAAGCAGATGTCGTGGCCCGCCGCGCCTTGGCGGATGCCGCCCGGCGCGAAGCGCACGCCGTTCGCCGACAGCCACTCGACCGCGCGCGGCAGGTCGTCGATCCACAAGCCGATGTGGTTCAGCGGCGTGGTGTGCACCGCAGGTTTGCCATTCGGGTCGATCGGCTCCATCAGATCGACTTCGACCTTGAACGCGCCGCTGCCGATCGCGCAGATGTCCTCGTCGACGTTCTCGCGCTCGCTGCGAAAACTGCCGACGACCTCGAGGCCGAACTTCTCGACCCAGAGCGTGCGCAGCCTGTCCTTGCTCGGACCGCCGATCGCGACCTGTTGGATGCCCAGCACCCTGAACGGTCTCGTCGTCATGCGTCGGCCTCCGAGCGCTCGAACTCCATGATCACCTGATCGACCGCGAGGCTCTCGCCCTTGTTCGCCAGCACCTTCGAGACGACACCGTCGCGGACCGCGAGCAGGATGTTCTCCATCTTCATCGCCTCGATCACCGCAAGCCGCTCGCCGGCGCGCACCGCCTGGCCCGGCTGCACCGCGACATCGACGAGCAGACCCGGCATCGGCGAGAGCAGGAATTTGGACAGATCGGGCGGCGCCTTGAACGGCATCAACGCATTCAACTCGGCCGCGCGCGGCGACAGCACGCGCGCCTCGACCTGCGCGCCGTGGTGCGTGACGCGGTAGGCCAGCATCAGGCGTTCGATCTGCGCACTGAACGGTGCGCCGTTGACCATGCCGTGCACCGCGACATCACGCAGATGGCCATCGAAGGTGATCGCGTAGCGCTTGCCCGCGACCACCACATCGAACGCGCCGCCATCCAGCCGCACCGTGGCCGGCGTCTGCGTGCGCACGCCCACGGCGTCGGTCTGCACGACGACGAAGTCGGTGCCGACCTGCAACTCGTGCCCACGCAGCTGCCCGCTGATGCCGGCCGAGCGCGCGAGCACGCGGCGGTTCAGCGCAACCGCGAGAGCGAGCAGAAAGTCGGGGTCGTCGTGCGTTACCGATTCAAGCGTGAAGCCCTTCGGATACTGCTCGGCGATGAAGCCGGTGTTGAAGTCGCCCGAGACGAACTTCGGGTGCGCCAGCAGCGCGGCCTGGAACGGGATGTTGCTCGCGATGCCGCGGATCACGAACGCGTTCAGCGCCTCGCGCATCTTCGCGATCGCATCCAGCCGATCGCTGCCGCAGACGATCAGCTTGCAGATCATCGAGTCGTAGAACATCGGGATCTCGCCGCCCTCGTAAACGCCGGTGTCGACGCGCACACCGCCAGCCGCCGGCACCGGCGTCGCGGCCTCCATCGTCGTCAGCGGCGGCTCGAACGCGATCAGCCGGCCGGTGCTCGGCAGGAAGCCGCGCAGCGGGTCTTCGGCATTGATGCGGCACTCGATCGCCCAGCCCTTGCGCGCGATCTGATCCTGCGTGAACGCGAGCGGCTCGCCGGCCGCGACGCGGATCATCTGCTCCACCAGATCGAGCCCGGTGATGCACTCGGTGACCGGGTGCTCGACCTGCAGCCGCGTGTTCATCTCGAGGAAGAAGAAGCTCTGGTCCTTGCCGACGACGAACTCGACCGTACCTGCGGATTGGTAGTTCACGGCCTTCGCCAGCGCCACGGCCTGCTCGCCCATTGCCTTGCGCGTGGCGTCGCTGATGAACGGCGACGGTGCTTCTTCGATCACCTTTTGATGCCTGCGCTGGATCGAGCATTCGCGCTCCCACAGATAGACGCAGTGGCCGTGCGCATCGCCCAGCACCTGGATCTCGATGTGGCGCGGCTCCTCGACGAACTTCTCGATGAACACGCGGTCGTCGCCGAAGCTGTTGCGGGCCTCGTTGCGGCACGATGCGAAGCCCTCGAAGGCCTCCTTGTCGTTGAACGCAACGCGCAAGCCCTTGCCGCCGCCGCCGGCCGAGGCCTTGATCATCACCGGGTAGCCGATGCCCTTCGCGATCTCGACGGCATGCTCCGGCGTCTCGATCGCGGCGTTGTAGCCGGGGATGGTGTTGACCTTGGCCGCGCCCGCGAGCTTCTTCGACGCGATTTTGTCGCCCATCGCGGCGATCGACGCGTGCTTCGGCCCGATGAAGACGATGCCCTCTTCCTCGACCCGTTTGGCGAACGCCTCGTTCTCGCTCAGGAAACCGTAGCCCGGGTGCACGGCCTGCGCGCCGGTCTGCTTGCACGCCGCGATGATCTTGTCCATCGCCAGATACGACTCTCGGCTCGGCGCCGGGCCGATGCAGACCGATTCGTCGGCGAACTCGACATGCAGCGCATCGCGGTCCGCCTCGGAGAAGACGGCGACTGTCTTGATGCCCATCTTCTTCGCGGTCTTGATGACGCGGCAGGCGATCTCGCCGCGGTTCGCAATCAGGATCTTCGTGAACATGTTCTTGTGCTCCTGATCGATCACAACGGAATGTTGCCGTGCTTGCGCCACGGGTCGTCGACCTTCTTGTCGCGCAGCATCACCAGCGAGCGGCAGATGCGCTTGCGCGTCTCGTGCGGCTGGATCACGTCGTCGATGTAGCCGCGCGCGCCGGCCACGAACGGGTTCGCGAACTTGGCCTTGTACTCGGCCTCGCGCGCCGCGAGCTTGACCGGGTCGTTCTTCTCTTCGCGGAAGATGATCTCGACCGCGCCCTTCGCGCCCATCACCGCGATCTCGGCGTTGGGCCACGCGAAGTTGACGTCGCCGCGCAGGTGCTTCGAGCTCATCACGTCGTAGGCGCCGCCGTAGGCCTTGCGCGTGATCACGGTGATCTTCGGCACGGTGCATTCGGCGTAGGCGTACAGCAGCTTCGCGCCGTGCTTGATGATGCCGCCGTACTCTTGCGCCGTGCCGGGCATGAAGCCGGGCACGTCGACGAAGGTCAGCACCGGGATGTTGAACGCATCGCAGAAGCGCACGAAGCGCGCCGCCTTGATGCTGCTCTTGATGTCCAGGCAGCCGGCCAGCACCAGCGGCTGGTTCGCGACGATGCCGACGCTCTGCCCGTCCATGCGGCCGAAGCCGATGATGATGTTGGTCGCGTAGTCGGGCTGCAGCTCGAAGAAGTCGCCGTCGTCGACGGTCTTCGCGATCAGCTCCTTCATGTCATAGGGCTTGTTCGGGTTGTCCGGCACCAGCGTGTCGAGCGACCAGTCGAGCCTCTCGGCCGGGTCGGTACCGGGGCGCACCGGTGCCTTCTCGCGGTTGTTCAGCGGCAGGTAGTTGAAGAAGCGGCGCAGCATCGCGAGCGCGTCCACATCGTTGTCGAACGCGAGGTCGGCGACGCCGCTCTTGGTCGTGTGCGCCGACGCGCCACCGAGGTCTTCGGACGTGACCTCTTCATGCGTCACGGTCTTCACGACTTCGGGGCCGGTGACGAACATGTACGAGCTGTCCTTCACCATGAAGATGAAGTCGGTCATCGCGGGGGAATAGACGGCTCCTCCTGCACAAGGCCCCATGATCATGCTGATCTGCGGCACCACACCCGAGGCCATCACGTTGCGCTGGAAGACTTCAGCGTAGCCGCCCAGCGAGGCCACGCCTTCCTGGATGCGCGCGCCGCCCGAATCGTTCAGGCCGATCACCGGTGCGCCGACCTTCATCGCCTGGTCCATCACCTTGCAGATCTTCTCGGCGTGGGCCTCGCTGAGCGCACCGCCGAAGACCGTGAAGTCCTGGCTGAAGACGAACACGAGGCGGCCGTTGATCATGCCGTAGCCGGTCACGACGCCGTCGCCGGGCGGGCGGTTGTCGGCCATGCCGAAGTCGTGGTTGCGGTGCTCGACGAACATGTCCCACTCTTCGAAGGTGTCGGTGTCGAGCAGCAGCTCGATGCGTTCGCGCGCGGTCAGCTTGCCCTTGCCGTGCTGGGCTTCGATTCGCTTCTCGCCGCCGCCCAATCGGGCCTTCGCGCGCTTTTCTTCGAGCTGCTGGATGATGTCGTGCATAGAAGGTCTACCTCTCGAACAGGTTCAGCAAAGTGCGGGCGGCGACCGACGGCGCGATGCGCGCCGCGGTCACGTCCTGAATCGTCTGCGGCAGTGCGCTGCGCACTGCCGCATGGTGGCGGAAGTCGGCCTGCAAACGGGCCTGAATGATGTCCCACATCCAGGCCAGCGCCTGCGAGCGGCGGCGAGCCGCGAATTCACCGCTGGCGTGGCGCTGCGTATGGAAACCCTCGACGGCAGCCCAGAAAGCCTCGAAGCCGTCGCTCTTCAACGCGCTCATCGTCAGCACGCGCGGCATGCTCTCGTGGCCCGCGAACAGCCGCAGCGAACTCGCGATATGCGCCTGCGCGCGTGAGGCGGCCAGCGGGTCGAGGTCGGCCTTGTTGATGACGACCAGATCGGCCAGCTCCATCACGCCCTTCTTGATCGCCTGCAGGTCGTCGCCGGCGTTCGGCAGCTGCATCAGCACGAACAGGTCGGTCATGCTCGCGACGGCGGTCTCGCTCTGGCCGACGCCGACGGTCTCGACGATCACGATGTCGAAGCCCGCCGCCTCGCACACCAGCATCGCCTCGCGCGTCTTCTCGGCCACACCGCCGAGCGTGCCCGAGGCCGGGCTCGGGCGGATGTAGGCGGCCTCATCGACCGAGAGCCGCTCCATGCGCGTCTTGTCGCCGAGGATCGAGCCACCAGAGAGGCTGGACGACGGGTCGATTGCGAGCACCGCGACGCGATGGCCCTTCGCGATCAACGCCAAGCCCAGCGCCTCGATGAAGGTCGACTTGCCGACCCCCGGCACGCCCGAGATGCCCAAGCGCAGGCCGTGGCCGGTGTGCGGCAGCAAGGTGTTCAGCAACTCGTCGGCGCGCGCGCGATGATCGGCACGCGTCGATTCGAGCAAGGTAATGGACTTGGCGAGCGCGCGGCGATCGCCGGCACGCACGCCATCCACCAGGGCCTGATCCACGGGGGTCAACGCCACAGCGGGTTCAGGCCTTCGCGACGTTCATGCGGATCTGTTCGAGCACGTCCTTTGCGCTCGCGGGGATGGGCGTCCCCGGGCCGTAGATGCCCTTCACGCCGGCTTCATAGAGCATGTCGTAGTCCTGCCGCGGGATCACGCCGCCGACGAACACGATGATGTCGTCGGCGCCCTGCTGCTTCAGCGACTCGATGATCGCCGGCACAAGAGTCTTGTGGCCGGCGGCAAGCGTGCTGACGCCGACCGCGTGCACGTCGTTCTCGATCGCCTGGCGCGCGCATTCATCGGCGGTTTGGAACAACGGGCCCATGTCGACGTCGAAGCCGAGGTCGGCGAACGCGGTCGCGACGACCTTCGCGCCGCGGTCGTGGCCGTCCTGGCCGAGCTTGGCGATCATCACGCGCGGGCGCCGGCCCTGGGCTTCGGCGAACTCGTTGATCTCGAGCTTGAGCTTGT
>Ga0307508_10001569_pt1 | contig 25522 bp, 18 predicted proteins | sample 9_EM_MG_FD_203089 | JGI IMG/M metagenome (GOLD analysis project Ga0307508, IMG submission 203089) | Populus trichocarpa ectomycorrhiza microbial communities from riparian zone in the Pacific Northwest, United States - 9_EM | ecosystem: Host-associated > Plants > Roots > Unclassified | place... | reverse complement strand
GTTTGGTCAGGCATTAGCAGACCCAAGTAAACTGGGGTCAAGAACTAGAATCAGACATGGTTTGTCAGACCTAATGTGCTTGGGTTTGACATGATTATTGTTATTGTTTTTGTTGTTGTTGTTGTTGTTATTATTATTATTATTATTATTATTAGTGAACTATGGGTCAGGCATGTTGTCAAACCTAAAAAAACTTGGGTCTAGTATAATACCTGACTCAAATAAATGTATGTCAGCCCCAACTAACCTTGGGTAAAGCATGCTTTCTAAACCCAAGTAAACGTGGGTCTGACATGTGGATATCAAGCATGCTTGTCAGACCCAAGCATCTTGGGTCTAGCATGATTGTTGTTGTTGTTGTTTTATTATTATTATTATTTGCATTATTGTTATTATTAGTATGATTATTCTTATTATTCTTATTCTTATTCTTTTAATTATTAGTCTTGTTATTATAGTTTTTATTATTGTTGTTGTTTTTATTATTTTTATTATTATTCTTGTTATTATAGTTTTTTATTATTATTAGTTTGATTATTATTACTGTTGTTTTATTATTATTATTATTATTTTTAGTAGTATTGGTATGATTATTATTTGTTGTTGTTGTTGTTCTTATTCTTATTATTATTCTTGTTATTATTGTTTTATTATTAGTATGATTATTATTATTGTTAGTGAGGTATGTTTGCTAGACCCATGCAACGTGAGTCAGACATAATTCCAGACCCATGGAAACTTGGGTCTGGCATCAAGAGAGAACAAGGATGAAGAGTAAAGATTTAACATCAAGAGACAAAACAAAGAGAGAAAGAGGGGAAAAAAGAGCTGGTGACAGCAAAGGGAAAGAGAAAGAGAAGTCGAAATATTAAGAGAGGAAAGAGCTTTCAAGTAGCAGAAGACACAACTAAGACAAACCTACAACCTTTCTAGAACAATTTCAAAACGTTTTGGGTAAGTTATATGTAGAAAATCACAGCCCTGGATTAAGTTCTTGAGGATTTATCTGGACATGTTTAAGAAAGGATGGGAAAGGGAAGAGATATGGAGAGGAGTGTGGTGATGTCCTTAATTAAAACAAGAACAAGAAGACCAAGTTAAGGCTTACAAGCCTTCAGCCAAATAAAAATATGAAAGGAGGAATGCATCCTTAAAACTAGTTATGTATGCATGTTAAAAATAACAATGTAGAAAATCCCACAAGATGTATGATGTGCTGGAAAGTTTAGACTCATGAACAAACCCTTTACTTTTACTTTTGTGAAGCCTAATTTTGAGTAAATTATATTTTCAATTATGATTGTTAGTGTGAAGATAAATTATGTAAGTGAAGGTGGTTAAAGAAAAGAATGAAATGCATGAAAATAATGATTCTATATGCTAGACATCAAAATCGGAAAAATCTGGGCTGTGTTGATTTGTTAGTTGTGACTAGAGTCTGATATAGTTATAGGTAAAATTTGGTAAAATTTCCTTCACGAAAGTTGTGTAATTGGATGTTTGCTTTTAAATGGAATTGGAATCACCTGAGTTAGAGTTGTAGAGCCCTAGATGTTGGTAGAAAACCATAGACAGGTTAGAATTGGAAAATTCTAGGCACTATGTACACCAGACCTTGAGCTAAGATTTTGTACATGTAATTGTAAGAGTTTGGGGTAAATGTCTTCATGAAAAATGTGTGTCATTATGTTAGTTTTCACAAGATGTAATCCTTGTTCCATTAGGAGTTATAGAACTCCAAATATGGATAAAACACTTGGCAGGGGTCGGACTGTTATGTCACAGGACAACTCCACCTACCAATGTACAACGACAAATTTAAACGTATAAACAACAGAACTGGGTTGAACCTTTACATCCCAGATGTGTGAGTGTGTCTTAGATTACTATAAAAATAAGCCTCAAAGGAAAATGAGACCCACAACTCTAGTGGAGGAAGAGACCCAAACAACATTTTAGTGCATTTATCATATGTTGTTTGAATATAATGAATTTGATATAAAATTTTATAGAGGTATATCCTTATAAAAAAATAAAGATGAGTATCCGAACTCGTTAAAACATATATTGACAAAATATATTGTGGTACAAGTCCAACATTGGCTTTCGCTCACTGCGAAAGCAACCCAAATTCAATGGTTTCCATCATTTCAAAAACAAGTCCAACATTGGCTTTTGCTCACTGCGAAAGCAACCCAAACTCAACGGTTTTTGTCATTTGGAAACTAGTCCAACATTGGCTTTCCCTTACTGTGAATAACGGAAACCATTGAGTTTGGGTTGCTTTCGCAGTGAGCGAAAACCAATGTTGGACTTGTTTTCGAAATGACAAAAATCATTGAATTTGGGTTGCTTTCGCAGTGAGCAAAAGTCAATGTCGGAATTGTTTTCTGTAATGGCGGGAACCCTTGAATTTAGGTCGCTTTCGTGGTGAGCGAAAGCCAATGTTGGAATTACTCCCGAAATCGTGAAAACCATTGAATTTGGGTTGTCTTCGTGATAAACGAAAGACGAAGTTGGATATGTTTCTGGAGCTGTGGAAAACCATTGGAATTGGAACTTGCCTTTGCATAGGGTGAAGGTCAATGTTAGAATTGAATGTTAGCATTTGTTTCCGTGGTGCTGGAGAACGATAAGTTTTGAGTTACCTCTGATACATGAATTCTAGAAATTTTATCTTGTATGACTAGAAACTTGTATCCTAATGTATTTAGATGTTGTTATGTAGTTGTTATAAGGGATATGACTATTATATGTGAGGGGATTTCCTTAAAATACCATGAGAGGATGTGAATTTTCACTTTCGATACTCTTAGAAGATAGGACTAAGTTTCTTTAAAATCTGAAAATCTTGCTTAATTAAATCTTGTTGTAGGACCTTCATGCACCGACGAACCGAATAATTAGAAGATAGAAAGACTTCAGGGCTTCAAAAATCTTTTGTTGTGCATGTAATAGATCATATAATCTGAAGCATTAACTCTTTTTTTGCAACATTATTATTTCACTTAAATATCCTATATATTGGAGTCCTTTGGTGTATGTTTTCAAGTAGAATGATAGTACAAAAAACAAAAAACAATGATCTCTATATATGTTCCCTTTCTTAAGTTGAACTGTTTTATCCGCAATTATATCTATATTTATACCTGTACGTGTATTTCTTAGGTAAATTAAGCATAACTATTAATAATTCTTCTTTTGATTTATTGTATGTTTGAAGTTTTACTATTGAGAATGTGTGTGACCTAAATGCCGAAAAGTGACCGAACTGTGAAATATTGAAACATTTTGAATAATGAAATTGGATGAATAACTGGTGTGGTTATGGAAGCCTTGAAAGACAGGTAACAATCAATAACTTGGTATGCTTAATTATAAGGGAAATTTCATATTTTTGTTATGACGATTATCATGCATATTATGTTTTGTCAGAATGCGATGTTAGAGTATATGTGTTAAGAAAGAGATTTGACCACCATTATGCTTAACAATGACCCATTAAAAGTACAATTTAAAGTCAAATAGAGACATAAGCTCACATTATTATACTATACTTTAAAAAACATGGGAAAAACACTGTACATTTACTATGAACATAGACTCATTGCATTGTGGACCACACTGTAGACATAAAGTGTTTGCACCGTTGATGACATTATAGCATCATGGAGGCGTTGCCTTTGCTGTTTCTTAGTTAAAAAGTGTTACTAGGGGCGTTATCTTTTGTGTATCCTGTGCCAAAAACTGTTGGGTCTGGCTTGACAGCCAAACCCAATGTGTATTGATGTGGCTTGGAAGCCAGACCCAAATCGCTTCTAAAAGATGTTGGGTCTGACTTGGTAGCCATAGCCAAAGAGATTGGGTTTGGATGCCGAGCCAAACCCATAGAGATTGGGTCTGGCTTTAAAGGCAGACCCAATGCTATTGAGTCTAGCTCTAAGACCTTTTTCCTTTTAAGATATTTTTAATTTTTTTTTCATACGGTAAAGAGAAAATAAATTGATAAAACTTATTTTATATTGTATAAAAGTTGGGTGATGAAAACTTTTTTCATTTGAGGTTGGGTTGAATTTCCTTATCAAAGTACGTTTGTTTTTGCGTTTCAAAAAACTTTGAATTTTTTTATTTTATTTTTAATTCAAATTATTATTTTTTGATGTTTTTCTTGCTCATTGCCAGACTCAGGGATATTGGGTTTGGCTCGGCTATATACCCAATAGCATTGGGTCTGGCTCCGTAGCCGGCACTTAAAATCATGTTTTATATTGTTTTTACATTTGAAATAAAGTTGTTATTGACCCATATATATATATATATTAAAAAATAATACATAAATATCAAAAAATATTAATTTGTAGTAATTTTTTTTAAAATATTTTTGAAACGTAAAAACAAATATGATTTAATAAGAAAATTCAACCAAACCTGAAATGAAAAAAAAATTATCATCACCCAACTTTTGTATAATATAAAAAAATCACATCAATTTATTTTCTCTTTACAATATGAAAAAAAATTCAATAAGAGAAAAGAAAAGAAAATTAAATTTAAAAAGAAAAAAAAATAAAATTAAAAATATCTTAAAGGAAGAAAATTAAAGGGAAAGAAATTAGTTGTCAGTATATTAAAGCAGCTTTGCTATGCGCTATTCATAGTGCTATTGTAGAAAATATTTTTTTTAAAGATGATGACATCGTAAATATACTCCATGCTTTTAACTCAACTCAAATATTTTTATATTTTTTTAAAAATATTATTAACCCTCGAGCACGATCAACGTGTATATATATTCCATCAAATATACTGGCCTATATTATGACCTTGTACTTGAATTGAACATACGTGTATATATGTCCAATCCCAAAACTATCATGCTCGCTAAAAAAAAAAAGAAATTAAAGAAGGTTAAATGAGTAGATAAATAAGCAATTCATATTAATTAGTTTGATGAGGATTGAGATGGCTCCTAACATTAAGCATAACATTAAGCATGTTTGTTAGTTTTAACTCAACTCATTCAAATGTTTTTTTTTTCTTGATCTAAACTCTAAAATTTTAAACTTGAAAATCAAAATTCTAAAACCCCAAAGTAATTTTTTTTCATCAAATATTTTAATGGTGAAGCGTTTTGCAAAATTTCATCTTCTAAGAATTTAGATTTTTAATTTCTTGAAAATCATCAAAAGCTTATATTTTTTATAAATATTTTTAGAATTTTTCATGAGTTCATGCCTTTAAAATTCTTCTATTTGTTAAAATTCTTGAAGTTATGTTCTTAAAAATATTAATTTTATTCTTCAAGAAAAAATAAAAAAATTTATTTTATTGAAAAACGTTGAATTTTGAAATTACTTAAACATTTTTGAAAAAATTTAGTTGATATTTATCTAGTAATTTAATGTAAGGTAGTTAAGTTGGGTTGAATTGAATAAAATTTACAAATATAGGGTAAATTTCGATCAAATCTTCTTCATATGGGATAATTTCCCGAATTAAAAGAAACGTCAGGGTTAATATGAGTTTTTTCCGAAAATTAAGGAGTGGGAAAAATAAAAAGGAATTTTAAAGAAGACAGGGCAATGAACTGAAGAAAAGATGGACTCGACGACTTCGGTGAGAGGAGAAAGAATGATGGCTTACGGAGAGTTTTGAAAAACAAAATTAGATAGATAGATAATAACAAAGAGAAAGATCCTAATATCAACAGGAGCGGGCTTAGGGTTAGGGTTAGGGTTTAAAGTAAAAAAAATGTCGACTGTAGTGGAGGAATTGATGCAAATGCAGATATCACCGGCAGGAGGAGGAGGAGATTCGCAATCGCATCCAGGAAAGGAGCAGCAAGCAGCAGGAGTTGGCATACTCCTCCAGATCATGATGCTCGTCCTCTCCTTCGTCCTTGGTCATGTTCTTCGTCGTCACAGATTCTATTACCTGCCTGAGGCCAGCGCTTCTCTTCTCATTGGTATTTTAATCTATTTATTACTCCAAATCTGTCTTTATCAAATCAAGTGAAATCATATTAGCTTAGCTGATAGAATGTTTGTTGGTCCGTCCCCTCCAGGTTTAATTGTTGGTGCACTTGCTAACATCTCTAACACTGAAACAAGCATCAGGTTCATTTTCCTATTTCTCCTTTCCCAGAAAGTTGATGATCATAAATCCATCCATCCTTAATAACTGGTGTTCTTCTTCTTCTTCTTCTTTTTCCCTACAGGGCATGGTTTAATTTCCATGAGGAGTTTTTCTTCCTTTTCTTGCTTCCTCCCATCATATTATATCCTTACTAACCAACGCGGGTTTTATTTCTTTGTCTTTCCTTTCTATGTATCATCTCCTTATATTCCTTAACATTTTTTTGTTCTACTCAGTCAGGATTCAGTCTATCACCTGTATGTCACTTGCTCCATTTTATTTTATTTTAATTGAGATGCTTATGTTTTATACACCGAATTTAGATGGTCACTCAGTTATTTGCTCTTTGCAGAAACCATTCTTCTCTAACTTTGGAGCCATTGTCACATTTTCCATATTAGGAACTTTTATAGCTTCTGTTGTTACAGGTGTTCTAGTGTAAGTATTTCTGTTTTTCCCAATCACTCCCGAAAATTATGCATATTCCTTCGTTGACTCCTCTTCTAACTGTTTTCTCCTTCAGTTACCTTGGCGGTCTTATTTACCTCACTTACAGACTTCCATTTGTTGAATGTCTGATGTTTGGTGCTCTTATATCAGCAACCGATCCTGTTACTGTTCTGTCCATATTCCAGGTGTGTTCAGTTTCACTTATCTGTCTGTCTATCCATTGCATGGTTAAGCTAAAGAATTCATGCGGTATTGGAATCAACATTTTAAAGTTTTAGTCATCTTATGCAACTGAAATGAGAAAATTGATTAATGCAATCATCATGTTACAGAATACAGTACAAGAAGATGTTGACAAAATGCATTATTGGTATCCTACACATGTTTTATCTCATTCTGTATTTGGCATTTTTTTGTCTTCTTCTTCTATTTCCTAGTTTTTGGTATCATGCCATTTCCAATGGCAAGAGACTGGACATGTTTGCGCTAATACAATAAAAACCAGGTGGTAGAAATGACTGTTGAATTGTGATAGATAAACATCTGATCAGGACCTAAGTTCCTGGAATATGTACATGGGTAGCCGCCCGTTGCCAAGGGAAGTTTAAATAGAACAGGTTCAATAATTTTGTATCTACTTGTGGATTCAAATAATAACATTATTTGGAAATTTTATGATTATAGAGGAGCCGTAAAAAGCATTAAAACAGAATATGCAGAATATATATGTGTGCAAATTTGAAAAGTCCAGGATCAAGGATGGAGATATGGCAAAACAGATTGTTAAGAAATACCTAATAACAATCATTTTTTGAGTCCTGGATTTATGATTCTAAGGAAGGACAGGATGAGAAAAATATTAATCATAGAGTTGTAGCTGGTTGGATGAAACGGTGGATTGATCATGAAGGTTGAAGTTGATTTTTCATTGGATAGCAATACGATAACTATACTTTATGTCATAGAATATTGGGTGATACAGAAATCACAGGCCGCATTAAACTATTGTGATGGAACTGCAAACAGTACTATACCTTCGTTGTATTTGAAAAAAGTTGAGTACAGCATAAATGCCAGAAAAGTAGAGGTTACAAAAAATTGAGGAAGAGTTAAGACAATGTGATGTAAGATGGTTTTGCTGTACGTGTCATAGACCTTTACAGTGATGGAGAAGAATTGATTGTACTTTAGCTGAAAGAGTAAAAAGAATAAGAGTTAACCAAAATTGACTTGGCTGGAAATATGAGAGGATTGCATTTTTTAACATCTTCAATTATATATGGCCTTAAATTGAGCAGGATAGAGAAAAGGAACTCTTGGGATCGACTGCCAACTGCCAATGAGCTCTAGCTCAATTGGTGTTCTGTATTTATCTTCCATCCAGCTCAGGTCTGAGCCTCCCTGGTGACAAAAAAAAAATGTTGTCAACTATTTGGATCAGGGCTCAGTTGAGTTAAATTTCTAACATTTCAATAGTATCCGTGTCTATTTGGAAAAGACCATCTTTTGGTTTCCTTTAATCCAAGAACATGTTTGATGGGCTTGATGCATGGCCTGACTTGCATGCTTACTTGAGAATATCCAGGGTATTTCTAAGAGGTAAGATGGCACCATTCCTTATGCGAAAAGGAGCAAAGAAAATTCAATTAAAATTGTAATGCTTATGATTCAAAGGCTTCAAGTTTTTCTTGATTTTGATGACTGCACAAGTGCTTGAGGTAGCTTTTGATATGTGTATAGAGACCTGGTGTATGTGTTTTGATAACTGTTCTAAAATGCTTTACACGAGAGAGAGAGAGAGAGTTTGTCCATTATCTCACTTTAATGTTGATCCACTCATATTTGCCCATTTTGTCACTAATTTTTGAAATATGAGCTGAATGCCATGAAATCTGTATCTAACTTTCAAATTTGATTCACTGTCTGTCATTTCCCTTGATATTTAAATTAACGGTCTATGTTTGATGCTCTTTGCAGGAACTTGGCATAGATACGAACCTTTATGCTTTGGTGTTTGGAGAATCTGTCTTGAATGACGCTGTAAGTTTTTATTGCTATGGAATTGTAGTTTAAATTTTTTGCTTAAGCCTGTATTTACTGGATTCTGTGGCTCTCTTTTGCATGCTGTCCAACTGGTAGATGGCAATATCCTTGTACAGGTACTCAAAGCTTGTGCATTTGATTTCAGCAGATAAAATAGTCCATGAACTGCTTTAAATTAAGCAGTATTTTGCTATGCAGAACAATGTCCTCGTTAAAAAGTCATGCACCTGGACAGAATTTCTTCATGGTGGTCTTTAGGTTTCTTGAAACCTTTGTTGGCTCATTGTCTGCAGGTTGGTCTCATAAAATGCATTCATCACACTGCATCAGAAAAACATAATTTTTGTGATCACTTACATTTAAAATTTGAAATGCAAATATTAGCCGACTTCAAAAAAGTACCCACTTTAGAACACTCTACAGGGTGCCTCTTATTTCAAACTCACAGTTTATCAACTTTCTAAGAAGATGCTTGCAGGTTCTTTATTGGGTCTTTCATTATGTGCATTATTTCTCTTATCAAAATACAGCCAATATCTGCATTATTGATATCACAATAACAAGTTTCTTTCCTTGAAATGATTTTTCATCAATTCTGGTTTTTCTGATTTTGATATTACCACGTCACTTTTATGTTCACATCAACATTACTAACAATGCCCTACATACTTCTTTACAGGTGTGGGAGTTGGATTTATTTCTGCATTGATATCCTTTTCGTTCTATCTTTGCGCACACATGTCTTTGTGTTTGTGAAGCAAGTGCTTTTAATCTGTCAACTTTTGCATGCTCAAATGTATTGTCAAACCTTAATTCCTTGAACCTTTTCAAGTATGCTGGTTTGGATATTGACAAGTGAGTATTTCTTTATATATATTTATGTATGTTTTGTTTGATTTACTGAGTTACATAAAAATCCTGATTAAAATCGATATGTCATTCTCTTTTCAGTCTGCAAAACTTGGAATGCTGCCTTTTTGTCCTTTTTCCATATTTTTCGTAAGCTTGATTCTTCGCTCTCTTTCATGTTCAGTATCATGTTTCCTCGTTCTAGATTTTGGTGCAATTTAATGTTAAACTTTCATTCTAGGTACATGCTTGCAGAAGGTCTTGGCCTCACTGGTATAGTGTCCATATTGTTCACTGGAATTGTAAGTGGACATTTAAATATATTTACCATACAACGACTTATGATTATTGGAGCATAGACATGGAAATACATTTGTATATTTTTTCCTTTTAGGTCATGAAGCATTATACCTACTCAAATTTGTCAGAAAATTCACAGCGATTTGTTTCTGCATTTTTCCACCTGATATCATCACTAGCTGAGACATTTGTGTAAGGGAATATTTGTTATCTTTCCCATATTGAGTGGTTGAATTACTTCTATTTTCCTCCTATATTGCACCTCGATTGACTTGTATGCCTAATTTGCAGATTTATATACATGGGATTTGATATTGCGATGGAACAGCATAGTTGGTCCCATGTTGGATTTATTTTTTTCTCAATTGTATCCTTTTTTGATTCATCAAAAATCTATGTTGGAGCAACTCTTTTAAAGTAACAGTTTGTGTTGTTATTCCTTAACTTTATGACCATCTCAGATATTTATTGGAGTTGCAAGGTATGAATGCTGCATTTACTTTCACCTCAAATAAAGATGTTGATCATTCTACCTCTGTTATCTTACCAATCTGATGGCTTTTAGTTTCCTTTTTCTGGCATTAATGTTTACGAAACCCTGCTGTACATGCTATCCTGTCTCTTGGAACTGTAATTGGTTATGCAAATTTTTTTGTAGGGCAGCGAATGTCTTTTCTTGTGCATATTTAGTCAATTTGGTTCGACCTGCACCACGTCAAATACCTGTAAAACATCAGAAAGCGCTTTGGTACAGTGGTAGGAAGAGCAGTATTCTCTGATTCCATAAATCCTCTCTATTTTTAATTTTTGTTAGGTTTAATGAATCACTGGTGTGAGTAGGACTTCGAGGGGCCATGGCTTTTGCCCTTGCGCTACAATCGGTTCATGATCTTCCAGAAGGACATGGCCAGACTATATTCACTGCAACCACTGCCATAGTTGTGTTGACGGTAGGCAAGCTCACTCTAATAAAATCCAAACTTTCTGTTTTTTCTTCTCTTTCAATTCATTCTGATGAAAACTTGAGGACAAATTATAGCATACCATTCTATAGTGCACGAGTTCATCTTTCAGTTGGATACTAGAACTCAGATATGAGTTTAACAGTGTACTAGAAAGTACAAACTATTTAAACAGTAGCAAGGTGATTAGCTACCTTCTTTGGAAAGAAATAAACAATCAAGTCTTTTGTCATCAGTCGGGCTTCTTCCACTGGTTCCCATGCTTTGCACCCTTCCTTTTCTCTGCGAATGTGTTCTATTCATTTTCTTCTTATGCCTTCTTACTTGATTGCTCTGGCGGGAGGTGACTGGGGTTTTTGTGAACAAGTTTTCTACATAATGGACCATAGCTAAAGTCACGCATGGCATTGTGATAGCCTTAATACTTATTAGGGAGTATCACCATCAATGCACGTGGGCTAAACTTGTAAAATTTTTAGGGTTTCATTGTAAGAGGAATAAGAGAATTATGTGGGTCTCTATTCTTAAAAATTGAGAGGTAAACAAAAGCAAGGGAATCATTTAGGGTTGTTCAAGTGTGTATAATGATACCTGTAACTTGTGAGATGTACCAAAGGGCTAATTTATATTTTATTTCAAGTCTCAAAGTTTAATGGAAGGCATTAATGATTTTTTTTTATATCTTTAAAGAAAAAGAAATCCCACTGCTAAAGAGATTCTGAAGTTTACAAAGACTGCATTCCAAGTTTCTATCTCTAATGTTGTGCTTGTAAAGGATCTGTTTAGGTAGAGTGAAGAACAATCCATAATCTATTATAGACTATAATTTAATAAAAAGAAAGGCTCCCATTCACTTGAAATTTAAATAAAGTCAACAATAATTTAACTGCTATATTTTAAACACCTATTTACAAAAAAAAAAAGAAGCCGATATCTGAAAGTAAATCAACTATTTTCTTCCATGAACGTATATTCCATGTAAGACTCGTATATGGATTGTATGCTTGAAACTCATTCTTTTGGCTATTCTAAACAATCTTACAGGTGCTTTTAATTGGAGGATCGACAGGGACTGTGCTCGAAACTTTGCAAGTTGTTGGTGATGACCATGATGGCCCCTTAAGTGAAGTAAGTTCTGCCAAAGATATGTTACTAGTCTAAAAAAAGGGGTTAAATGTTAACAATATTCTATTCTTTTCTTTTTTTGCCCCTTCAATTCTAGACCACAAATATATGTTATTTAATTTTTAACAGTTATATTTAATTTAAATACTGATTTTATCTTTTTTGAGACCCATTATTATCCATCATATTTCTACCTCCTACCAAACATCCTTAACACTACACCCGTCAACCTTTTTTTACACTTTTAACAGTACACTCAAATTTTAACCTGTTAACATTTTCTCTCAAAATTTTTCATCACCTACCAAACACAACTTAAAGTGCATTGAGGGGGTGTGACATATATGCAAGAACAAAGGGCTAGTTTATAAGACGGAGAATCTAAAGATTCTGTTAGTATATTAGAGAGAAAATTGAATACAGATGTAAAGAGTTCTAATCCAACCATCTGAAATAATAGGGAGCAGCTCCCCTTGAACTCTCCCTTAAAAAAGAGCTCTTAGGCTCCCTCTACATATTTATCCAAAAAATTAAGGTGCATGTGCAATCAAAATAGCTTCCATGAGAAGTTAGGTCCATTAGCCTCAAACTCTTTTCTAGCAAGCAGCCGATAGCTTCTAAGTGTTGCAATGCATTTGGGCCTATTAATATTTGTGAGTCTAGATGTGGAATGCTCTTACTCCACACTCTGTATCCTACAACAAGCTCAGTATAGCCTTGCCTCCAGTCATTACACAGCTTCTATGAACAGCTCAATTTGATGGGGTCCTATAGTTGAGCCAGGACACTTTCCACCCTCATGTTGATTAGTGAATTGTAAATAATGTATGTCCATTTTCTGCTTTCAGAGTTTGGATGGAAATAATGGTTACGTTGCTCCCTCTTACAATGAGGATGCCACATCAGGGAACAGGCTGAAGATGAAACTTAAAGAGTTTCACAAGAGGTAAATCCTAGAATTTGACATCATCATATTTGGTTATTTGGCTTTCTTTTTTGAGTTCTTTTTATCTTTTCCCCCCTGCAGCACTGCATCATTTACAGCATTAGACAGGAATTACCTCACCCCGTTCTTCACGAGTCAGAATGGAGATGATGAAGAAGAACATGGTAAGATTGATTATCACCAGAATGTTACTTGATCCAGGGTTCTCCCTTGAGCCTCATCGTATACGATCTTGTTCCTGTATTCTCATTTAATTTTATAGAATGGAGATTTTCACTTTCTCGATTTCTTTTCTCGTGCTAGTGTGATTTATTAAAATTAGAAGGATCATGTCTTGATGAAGAATTGCTTGGCTTTTCATATGAATAACATTATTTATTTTTGCCACTTAAGTGAATATTTCAGATTTTCATTACATTGTAATGATACAAGTTTCACTGTTTTGGGGGTGCATGACAGATGACCCGATGCCCAGTTCCAGGGGAAGGGGTTTCCTTGGCCATAACTGACTTTCAGCAGCATTAGTTGAGGAACACATGATGCTATAAGCAATCAACTTTGTAGATAATTTACAGACGGCTGCAGACCAGTGGCACTCAATTAGACGGGAGGGTGAACTGCAGTTATGCATCTTGCCACATTCACACCATGCCTGTCTGCTATGGTATAATAGGAAACATACGTGGAATTGTAGATGTCACAAGAATTATACTCTTTTTTTTTTCTTTCTGCGGCTGAGTGTTGTATGGCATGGGCTTAGTTCTCTACTAATTGAACTGTATTTGACAATGGGCATACTTGATTCAATCGCATTTAGTATTCTCACAGATATATTATAGCAGTCACCAAATAAATAAAAATTAACTTGAAAGGAGGATTGTGTTGCATGAAAAAACTCTTGGGATTTGTTATAATTACGATCCGTTGATTGTGTTTGATTTAATAATATCTTGTTCTAAAAGGTAATTTTTCTTCTTGTCCATTTAAATATGAAATGAATGAAAGTGGATTGTGGTCCTCTTAGTTCATGGTTTCAACATTAGGAAAGAAAGTATTTGGCGTGTTTGTTTTCATTTTTTGAAAAAATTTAATATTTTTTAAATTAATATTTTTTAATTTTAAAATTATTTTGAAGTGATGATGTTAAAATAATTTTTTAAAAATAAAAAAAATATTATTTTAATATATTTCTAAATATTTTAAAAAATAATTATTATTATATTTTTATAGTTGGAGGCCTGTTCTGTTCCTGTATAATTTAATGATGATTTGAATAGTAGTAATTAATTGATGGGTAATAATTAGAGTTCCCAAGAATAATAATTAAAGGAAAGAAGGTCCCAATTGACAATAATTAAAGAAAGGAAAGGAAACAAACCAAAGAGTAAATGAACCGATCATGGGTGAAAAACAAATGAAATACTGCTTTTTTGAAAATAATAGTACCGTTAGCAACGGCTAGTTTTATTTCTCATAACGCGGAGCTGCCCTAAACACAGACTAGAGGAGACACTGGACAGATCTGACCTCTCTCTCTCTCTCTCTCACACCCACACACACAACCTCAGATACGAATTACAGAAATCGATTGACGGCACATCTCGCAACTGTAAGAGCAGATGGATGAAGAATCGATTACGATGATGCAAGAGAAGACAGCCATAGTCCCCAATCCCCCCAATCCTCCTCCTCGGAGGCCCAGGGTGAGGGAGGTCAGTTCCAGGTTCATGTCTCCAATTGCTTCCTCCTCCTCCTCCCTCTCACCTCTTCCTTCCAATAAGCAGCGCTCCAACTCCGTGCAGAGGCAGCGCCGCAACCAGGAAGCGGACGCCGACTGCAGCCCGCAGCGGAAACATCATCATCAGCGTGCTGTAATCAAGCTTTTTAAGGAGAACGAACCAAGATCCCAGAGTCACAGACCCGATACCCCCACAATCAGCATCATCAACACGTCCTCTTCTTCTAAATTACGAATGATGCAGCAACGCTCCACCTCCAACATCAACATCTCATCGGCTGCTGCAAAGCTGTTACAATCCACTGGGATCTCCAATTCCACCGATTCTTCTTCCTCTTCTTCATCGGATCATGACAACATTAATCCTAATACTAAGAATAACAACAATGATGTCAGAAGCTCTCTTCCTGATCTCCTCCGTGATACTGATGCTAGATTTCTAGCCGAGAGAAATCTCAACCGGCTTAATAATAGTAATAACCCTTGTGCTTCCCCATGCTCCCGTTCTCTCAATTTGCAGCGATCTATAAGTAGCTGCGACCCCTCCTTGTTCCATTCACTCAAATCTACAAAACTGCCTCCAGTGGCTCCTTGCTCCAAGATCCCAAATGATGCTTCTAGAAAGACAAGGAAAGTTTCTAGTCACCAAGAAGATGTGCAATCTCTCAAGCTGCTTCACAACCACTACCTGCAGTGGAGATATGTCAACGCAAAAGCACAGGCCTCTGCTCAAGCTCAGAGAAGAGAAACTGAGGTACTATCTATCTCATTGTTTGTTTTTTTTTTTTTTCAATGAATTTTCATTAATTCCAATCTCAAAATTGATCAGTCCTCTATTTTCTTGTAGAGAAACCTGTATTCCCTTGGTGTCAAGATAACAGAATTATACGACTCAGTGAAAAGAAAACGTGCAGAGCTTGGCCTTCTGCAGAGATTGAAAATTCTATGGACCATCGTTGAAGCTCAAGTAAGGAGCTGACATTATTTTTCTTTTTCTTTTTCCCCATCATTTATTTGGATGCATTTAACATCTAGGCATCTCTATCGTGACCAAACAATATACAGTTACATGTAATAATTACAGAATTTAACTTGCAACGATAGTGCTATTTATTGGCTGTAGTTTGCATGTTCTAATGAATTCTCAATTCTATAGATGCCGTATCTGGATGAATGGGCTGCTTTTGAAATGGATTATTCGGTATCCCTGTCAGAAGCAATTCAAGCTTTGTTGAATGCCTCACTTCAAGTTCCTATCAGTGGAAATGTTAGAGTACGTTTTACTCTTTTCCTTTTGCCACTTTCTGGGTTAACAGATCAATAGTCTATCATTCTCATGTGTTATAGTCTGACAATATTATGGATGTTTATTGCAGGTTGATATTAGAGAGGTAGGGGAGGCACTGAACTCTGCAACAAAATTAATGGACACAGTAGCTTTTAACATTGAAAGCCTTATGCCAAAGGTGAGGTGCTTTCTCTTATAATCAATGAAGGTGCTTTCTCTTGTGTTTGAGAGTGATAAAACATAAGAGCTTAAAGGAGGTTATTTGGAGTTATCCTAGAGTCCCATTTACAGGAGGTTGGTTATTTGAGATCAGCCTAATTGTGTCCTACGTAGGAAAACATGTGGCATAGCAAGAGAAACAGAACTTCCTACGCTCTTGAGTCATACATGCCCCCTATAAAATCCAAACAGCTTGTTGATTAGACTCAAAAGGTAAGAATGCTGGATAGTTGTTCTAAGTCAAGTAGCTGCTTCCCTCCTTTTGTTCATACAGAACTTCCTACGCTCTTGAGGCATACATGCCCCCCATCTATACCAATACATGCCACCACCTCTGTCTACTATGCTAAATTGGGGTCTCCCTAAACCAGAATAAATTTGCCACCATTTCTTGTCCTCCAACCCATCATCATTCTGTGGGACATTTCCTGATGCAGGCTGAAGAAACAGAACATTTGATCTCAGAACTAGCTAGGGTGACTGGAGGAGAAAAAGCTCTTATTGAAGAATGTGGGGATCTGTTGTCAATGACATATAATTCACAGGTTTGCTACATCCCAATTCTGTTTATTGTATTCTGATCCTCTATGAAGTTAGTCTCCAAAATTGTCATTCTTGTGTTTTTGTTCAACGCCGCCTCCCTAGCTTAAATAATGTTTCGTTTGTCCCTTTTGTTTTGACCGCTAAAGAAAGAGCTAATAATGGTAATTGATAAAAAAATGGGCCTGATTTTCAGGTAGAGGAATGCAGCTTACGAGGGCAGCTAATTCAGTTCTATCGGAGCCGTCACAATCAACACCAGGAAGAGCAGCAATAACTTTGCAATTGCTTCAAAGTTTCCTTGACGCCGCATGGATTATGTAACGGCCATTGCAACCTTTGCATTTACAATGTGCATAGAAAGAGTAGTAGTCCTTCCTCTTTTTTGTACGTGCCCCTAGAGTCGGTGCTATTAAATTGCAAGTTTGTGACATCTTATGACATGTATTATGTAGTCACTGCACAGTTAGTTGAACCACACGGTACATGACAGAACAGAAGAACCATCTGGGACAATTCGGACATACATGCATGCATAGCAAACTGATCGTAATATACTTGCTCATTATATGGTTCCATACCACTGTTTCTTCCAGTACACTCTACATCCCTGCATCAGTCAGTTCCACGCTTCCAGTTTTAAGGGTAAAATACAAGAAATAAACACGAAATAATAATTCATCCTGAAACTTCTAACAAATACCCGTTTACCAGGTCAAGAGTAATTTACATGTCTTCTCCCTCTCTCAGCCAAAAATCCAAAAAGAAAAAAAAATTATTGCTCTCCTCAAGCGTGGCTTTAAGTGGAACAGCAACCTTTGCTTGTGTTCCCCGAGGCATCGGCAACATTGATAGTGGTTCCTTGACCAGGAACTGTGGAATTGGCAGCTGCTTCCTGGGCTGCCAGTGCTTTCTTGCTAATGATATGGTAGATCTCTGTCAATATGGTTTGGAACGCCTTCTCAATATTGGTGGCTTCTAGCGCTGATGTCTCAAGAAATGAGAGACCTTCCTTCTCAGCCAGGGCATGACCATCCTCCTCTAGAACAGCCCTGAGATGTTTCAAGTCAGACTTGTTTCCCGCCATCATGATGACAATGTTAGAGTCTGCATGGTCTCTTAATTCACGAAGCCACCTCTGGACATTGTCGAAAGTTTGCCTCTTGGTTATGTCATAAACAAGAAGAGCACCAACAGCTCCTCTGTAATAAGCACTAGTGATAGCTCGATACCGCTCCTGACCAGCTGTATCCCAAATCTGTGCCTTTACTGTCTTCCCATCCACCTGCACCATAATAATAACAATAACAACAACAACAACAATAATAATAACAATAACAACAATAATAATCAGCTAGCTGTTAGATTTCACCCATATAGGCAGCAAAATCACGCTGCATCAGCAGGAAAACCAGAGGCATTAAACATCAGTTAGTAATATGCCCTGGTAGCAAACATCCAGACAGCAGATTTAGAACCATCCATCGATAACCGAGACCTTAAATCATATAAAGAGGTCTAGATGCAAAGTGTAAACAGCAGAGATATTAAATGGATATTCTACAGAAGACCAGGCATGGCAAGCGGACTACAAAAAGGGAGCTATGCATTGTAATGGTTGTCAAAGGTATGGTGAGCACATAGTGTTGTACAAGGTGAAGATTCTATTTATATGACCGAAACTATAAGAGTAATCAAACAAGGGCAAGAGTCACACACTAATAAACAAATGGGGAGGGATTGTGATCATAGTTAAAATTTTTTGGAATTGGACCAGCTAAGGAAGATAAATAAGCTAAGATACATAAAATCAAACTAACAAGTGGATAATAGAAGACCAATGAAATACCAAAAAAAATAAACTTGTTCTTTATAAAATTATATATTCTATTTATGATAAGAATGATGATGACAATAAAGAGAGAACAAGGAAATACTTGGAGAGTTCTGGTGGCAAACTCAACACCTATGGTGGATTTGGATTCCAAGCAGAATTCATTTCTGGTAAACCTGGAAAGAATATTGGATTTGCCAACACCAGAGTCCCCGATCAGCACGATCTTAAACAGATAGTCATACTCATGATCCACTCTATGACCCATTTTTTTCCTCTTTTTTTTTTTATATATATATATATATATAATAATAGTAGTAATACACTCTCCTCAGATCTCTCTAGCCTGCCAGATCCAACAACCAAATCCACTTCTTTAGTCGTACATCATATAATCAGTCAGTCAATCAATCAAAGAGAACAAAACAAAAACAATCAGATCTATCTATCTATCCAGAAAGAAAGATAAGGGGAAAAAAACTCACCCTCTGAATGAGGAGGCCAACCGATCGAGAAGAGAAATCGATTTGTTTCTTAAACTTAAATCTCCCTTTTATTATGTATGTATGTATGTATGTATGTGGAGCATGTAATTGCAGCAACCCTTCTTGTTGTATATTTTCAACGGGATTTTCTGTAAGAGATTATAAAACATATATATTAGAAAAGGAAGAGGAATAAGAATTGGGAGAGAGCAGAAACAGCAAGGATGAAGAGGAGAGGAAAGGGGAGGAGGAAAGGGTTTGAAACGGCCCAATAAATACTTCAATGTTCTTTTTATTTTATTTTATTGGGAGACAAATTTATTTAGTTTTATGTTTGTAGTAGTGAAACTAAAATAAAATGTAAATGCTCTGCTCTGCTCTCTTTCTGTCTGTCTGTCTGTCTAGAACGTGTAAGCGACGTGCCGTTTAGGACAAAAGAAAAGAACAGGTCAAATAATAATAATGGTGTGAGGTTGGGGAATCTGATGGTGGCAGCAGTAATGGAATGGCATGGCATTGCGGCCTGGCTGGCCGACACTGGCAGTGGATGTTAAGTGATTTCCACGCCTTATTTATTTGGATTTGGTGGAGGAGGGAGAATCATTATACATGTATGTATGTATTGCTGGGTTGATCATCAAATCCATCCAATGATTGATTCAATAAGCTTCATTTTCTTTTCTTTTTTTTGTTAAAGTTTCTCTCTTGATGTTTGTGCTGAGATGTGCTATAATAGTCTACAACTCTCAAATTAATAATTTTAGTCCATAAACTCTTGATATTGGACCTGGGCTTTTATTTCACCTTCATAAAGACAGATTTGGGCTTCGTACGGCCGCCTCCCGAGTTGTTTTCCGCTGCTTGCTTCTTCTTCTTCTTCTTCTTCTTCTTCTTTGAAGAAGAAGAAGAACGCAAATCCTCATTTTGCGTGTCCGTGTCTTGGAACAATAAGAGACAGTGAATGGACGGACGATGGCTTTGAAGTTAAGGGATCGCACACGGGGAAGTCTTAGGAACATAGACAACGCGTGGAAGGCTGAGCCGAAGCACCGGGCCGAACAGAAGAAGTTGATTCAAGATGAGCGTGAGCGTTCTGAGTTTCGTCTTCTCCAGCAAGCTGGTCTTGTCACGTAAGAATCTCCTTCTCTTTTTACCCTTTTCCCCTTCAATTCCACTAACTAATCAAACTACCAATTAATTATTTTATTCATTATTATTCCAGAACAAGCCTCACTCCTCCAATGACGCTCAGAGGAAACTCCATTCTTATCCTCTCCTTTTGATTCGCAAATCTGTAAACTTCCTTCTCTCTCTCTCTCTGATGAATAATACTCTTTCAATGAATCGCTTCCTTCTCTTCTTTTTCTCTATCTATGTAATTGGTCATGCATGCCCATTTTGTAATGTAGAAATGTCTGTTAGGTTTTGTGAAAATACGTTATTAAATATGAAATTGATGGTGAATAGCTAGTTCTTTTCACTTTTAAACTTGAATCTCAAGTTAGTAGACGCCTTTGGTACCATGGACGCGTCCTTGGCTCATGACCTGGAAACATCAACATTTGTACTTTTATTTTTTTAATATTAGCTGAAACATTTCTATTCACATGCTGAGGGGAAAAGAAGATCAATATCATTGGAGAATTCCAAATTTTTTATTGTAAATAATCAGTTTTGTGCGCCTGCTGAACCAGTGATTATTATTTTGTAGGTTGAAACAAAGAGATGGAGAAGAACCGTGATAGAAAGGAACACCGGAAGAAGCACAGTCATAGTAAAGGAAAGCATCACAAGCACTCATTATTGAAACCATAATAGGATTCTGAAAATGTCAGTGCTGAAGGAGAACGAAGGAGAAAGACTAGTGATCACAAGCATTCATCTTCTAAAAAACAATCTGACTCAGAAAATGTCAGAGTTGAATATGGGAAAAGGTGAGAAAAAGTAGCGATAGCAGGAGTCCAAAGCATGATGACCATAATTACAAAGCGCGTGTGGGTTCAGATGGTGAATCAAGTGAAAGAGAACCAAATAGGAAGGAATAACTACAGGGGTTGAAAATACGGAAAGCAAACTCCCCGTGGGTTCTCGCACCCAAGAGCTGTGGAAGAAGATGTTCAAGATGCGCACAGGAAGAATCATGGCAAGTCAATGAATGAGAGATATTTGTTGGAGGGCAGCGCAGATTTTGCCCCTGATAGAAAGGAAAGGAGCACGAAGAGTCCTCGTGAGGGAAGATCTTATGCTTCTGCTAAGTCAGTTTGCCATGATTCAATCTATAAATGTCGGAATGTTGCCTCTAAACTGACAGAAGAAGAGCGAGCTGGTAAGCTATGGGAGATGCAAGTCGATGTTGAGTTGCATGAAGAGAAAAGATGGAAGCATTTGAGGAAGGCAGAGGAAGATGGTGCATGAGAAGCTACTTGTGCATGCATGCTGGGTGGGAGGAACTTACTAGATGCTGCTCATAAAAGTGTGTATGGAAATGAGTAGGGGGGGAGCTCAACCATTAAGGATAGCGCACACCTTATTCACAAGGAAAGTCTGAAGTGGGTGATGGCAATGCTTTTTGCCGGTGAAGCACTCCTGACTTGGTGGTTTATTTTTGCCTTTTTAATAGTTCCAGGTGTGTTCCTTACCTCCCCATGCATGTATGCATATTCTGTAATACGGACCTCTCACCTTTATTAAACCTTCTTGTAAAACCAAGTGGTTGATTCAAATAGTCATTCAGTTCAATATACAGTTCGTTGAAACTCTCAACGGCATGTCATCTGATTGATACTATATCCAAGTGCACACTTTATTATCGTGAAGATTTCTTGAATTCAATAAATTATCAAGGAAATAAAAATGCTGCTTTGTATCAATACCCAGTCAACATATAGGACTTAAACTTACCTTTCTTCCAAGGATTATCAAGCTATTGTGGTACTAAATTGTTATTTTCACTTCCAGTTGAAAGATTAGAGAACTCCTGCAAACCATATGAAAAGGAAACAAAGTCCTATTTTTGGTATATATCCTTTGTACGCAACAATTTAAGCTTTGTTTTTCAATCCTATGTGAATGACATGCTTTCAACCTTCAAACATTTCCCCCTCTTGCCGTGAGTCTGTGGTAGCTTTCTACTTTGGGCTGTGTTAGACCTCCTATCGCTGCCTTGTTCAGATTTCAGAATACTTGAATCCCCACTATTTCATTTGAGCCTTTTGCTTTTGTTTATGAAACTCTTGAACCATCGAAGCATGTATTGTTTAGACTTTGTCATTGATTTTATCTCCCTTTCCACTTGTGCCCCCAAAGCATTGATGCTCTGGCAGTCCTCTTACTCCTATTAGGATCAATTCTGAAGACCAGAAGAAATGGGAAGAAAGAAAGAAAACCTGTGCTTATTTACAAATTTGTTCCTTGGATATAAAGCCTTTTTTCCTTGTTAAGTTATTGGTCAAATTTGTCAAAAATAGATGAAATAAATGATAACTTTTGCTTTTTAAATCCCTGGTGCCTAGCCGCGTTTAGGAATAGGGGAGTGAATTGCTAACAAAAATTTACCTGATATAGAAGAGCATTCATATGGGAAAAAAAGTCATGGAAATTGGTTGTGATGATAATGGAACAAGAATAGTCCCTTGTTTATTCATTAGCTTGTACGATAGGTTATGATCCCAACTTAATTTCTAGTTTGTATCTCTGATATTGCAATGACAAATTAGCCGTTTATCTTGCCGAATCTCATTCCAAGAATTAAAATTAGTGGTGAATTGCTACTGAGCTCATGGTTGTACTCTGTATTAAAAACTTATGGGATGTTATGAATGTGCATGTGAAGAAAAAACTTACTAAGTGGGATTTTAGTTTCTATATGTTTGATTGGATTGGGGTGATTGATAAAACATGTCGGTGATGATGCTTGGTGGATTCAAATAGCGAACACCTACTTACAAACTATGTTCTCTCTCTCTCAGACTCTCTGCCACCCACGTACAGAGATATGACATGGACTCATGAAAGTGAGAGTTCAACTACTTGAATGATAACTGACTGGTTAGTCTTTTTTTGTGGTCCTAATTAAGAACCCTGTTTGATAGTTAACCTTGATAATGCCTTCCATATGGTTCATATCATTTGTAGCTAAATTTGGAGCGCCAAAGGTAGATGAAGTTTTTGGCCCCGACTCTGGGAGTCCTGGAGCATACCCTGCTTTGAATGCTCAATTCTTATCTCACCCCGTTTTTAGGATCAGAATTTGTCAATCCCAGAAACTGTGAGAGGAAACACTACAGTAGGTTATTAAATAATGGTTATCGGCAACATATTTCTTTAATTGATGTGGGATGATTTTTTTGGTCTGGAGTTATTTTTAGATTTGTTTCCAAGCTCAAACTGCTGCTAAAATTAACGCAAGCCGAGTCACTGGCCTAATAATTTCCAAACCTTGTGTTTAAAGCAGGGATGATGGCGTCTCAAAAGTTGGGGATCTTTCTCTCTGTCATTCAAAGTTGGGTCCCTTCCATTTGGAAGTTTTATGAGTCGTTCCCTTTCATTCCACCTCATATGGCCCACTGCGTTTGGCAGGGTGTGCGTGCCTACTGGCATAGCATATGAAGTGAAGCGACTTCCTCGCTTGCTGTGCTGTGAGAATGATTGGTGGGCCTTTTTTTTCCGCTACTAATAAAAATCCGAGGTGAAGGGAATTAGGGACAATAAAAGGGCGATCAAAAAATTTGTGCGGACTGTTAACAGGTTCTATAGTTAATACAGTAGGGGCAAGTACTTGACTGGGGTGTGAACTCGTGATGAAATTGAAGTATAGTATGCAATTGTGATATTAGCTATCAATGCACCTCCAAGATGATTTGACCACCTGTCTCCTCCAATTTAATAAAGGACCGTTGGTTGGCATAAAGTGACATCAATTAAAAGTTTCCAACTAATTAATCAAGAATTATTATGCAACTCTTTCTCCTCTTTTTTCCCCTCCTGTTTGCAATAAAATCTCAAGTTTGCGACATTTGGCTTATCTGGTATGAGTTTCATTTGACATAAATGGAGAGCATAAGCTGCAAAAGCTTAGAAGCAATGATGGGGCTGCTCTGGATTATGGTTTGCTATCTGTCCCTAGCATCTTCATCTTCGCAAGCAAAACCTAAAGGCATGTTATATTCTTACTCTTACTTGAAGTGGATTGTGTTTTTGAGACACAACGTTATTTATCAAATCAGAGATTTATGCATATGTATTTTAAGCTTCATATAACAAATACTAACATTTTGCAGCATATGTGCAATCCATCAACCAGTCCAGCATACATCTGAACATATATCACGTGCATGGACATGGCTCCTCACTCACCCCGAACTCCTCCTCACTTCTTTCTGATGTACTCTTGCATGACGAAGAACATGTTAAGGCTCTGAGTGACAGACTAGCAAATAAAGGTCTCGGTAGTGGGTCTGCCAAGCCGCCAAAATCTGGACACCTCCTAGAACCAAATTCAGCTAGCATCCCATTGAATCCAGGTTTGTCCATTGGCTCTGGTAATTACTATGTAAAGTTAGGTCTTGGCACCCCTCCCAAGTACTATGCCATGATTCTCGACACAGGTAGTTCACTGTCCTGGCTCCAGTGCCAGCCCTGTGCAGTGTACTGTCATGCCCAAGCAGATCCCCTGTATGATCCCTCCGTATCTAAGACCTACAAAAAACTTTCATGTGCCTCTGTCGAGTGCTCCAGGCTCAAAGCTGCCACTTTGAATGACCCACTTTGCGAGACAGATTCTAATGCATGCTTGTACACGGCCAGCTATGGGGATACTTCTTTCTCAATCGGCTATTTGAGTCAAGATCTATTAACCCTAACATCATCTCAGACTTTACCCCAATTCACATATGGATGTGGGCAGGACAATCAAGGGTTGTTTGGAAGGGCAGCTGGTATCATAGGGCTAGCCCGTGACAAGCTTTCAATGTTGGCGCAGTTGTCCACCAAGTATGGACATGCCTTCTCCTACTGCCTCCCCACGGCCAATTCTGGATCTTCTGGAGGAGGCTTCTTGTCCATTGGAAGCATTTCTCCAACATCCTACAAGTTCACCCCTATGCTCACAGATTCAAAGAATCCCAGCTTATACTTTCTGAGACTGACAGCTATAACTGTGTCTGGTAGGCCACTGGATTTGGCTGCTGCCATGTACAGGGTCCCGACCCTTATAGACTCCGGAACTGTTATAACACGACTGCCAATGTCCATGTATGCAGCACTGAGGCAGGCCTTTGTAAAGATCATGTCCACCAAGTATGCGAAAGCCCCAGCATATTCCATCTTGGACACTTGTTTCAAAGGGAGCCTCAAGAGCATATCAGCTGTGCCCGAGATTAAAATGATTTTTCAAGGAGGCGCAGACCTCACGCTCAGGGCCCCAAGCATTCTAATAGAAGCTGATAAAGGTATTACATGCTTGGCCTTTGCAGGTAGCTCTGGAACCAACCAAATTGCCATTATCGGAAACCGTCAGCAGCAAACATATAATATTGCTTATGACGTCTCAACTTCGAGGATTGGTTTTGCTCCTGGTAGCTGTCATTGATCAGCCGGGTGCCCTGTTT
>Ga0307508_10001568_pt1 | contig 25529 bp, 23 predicted proteins | sample 9_EM_MG_FD_203089 | JGI IMG/M metagenome (GOLD analysis project Ga0307508, IMG submission 203089) | Populus trichocarpa ectomycorrhiza microbial communities from riparian zone in the Pacific Northwest, United States - 9_EM | ecosystem: Host-associated > Plants > Roots > Unclassified | place... | reverse complement strand
TAGGCATTCCGTCGGAGGAAGATTATTCATATGGTGTAAGTCCCCGGCGTCGGAGGTGGCTGTGCGCGACCCTCTGGCGGAGCCGTCAGACCTTATCCGGAGCGTGTCACGCGCGTTGCGTGTGCTCGAGTCGGTGGGTCGGGCTCCGCGCGGACTCACCGTGAAGCAAATCGCGCGACGGTGTGAGCTCACCGTCGCGACGACCTATCACCTTGTCCGTACCTTGGCTTACGAAGGCTATGTGATACGGCGCGAGGACGGCACGTACATCGTCGGCCTCGAGATCGCCGATCGATATCGTGAGCTGGTCTCGGCGTTCCGCGGGCCGCCCGCCGTGGGCGAGGCGTTGCGCCGGGCCGCGGCGGACAGCGGATACACCCACTACCTGGGCCGCTTCGTCGGCGGCCGGATAGCGGTCACCGCCTCGGCCGAGGGGCCACGCTCGCCGTTCCTGGAGGATCTCGCTCCCGGCTTCGACGAGGGCGGCCACGCCACGGCCCTGGGCAAGGCGTTGCTCGCCACCCTGACCCCTGACCAGCGGGCGCGCTACTTGCGGGACTACGGCATGCGCGCGTTCACGCCGGCGACGCTGACCACGCCCGAGGCGCTCGAGGCCGACCTGGCCGCGGGGGAGCGGCGCGGCATGCAGCTGGAGATGGGCCAGTTCCGGCAGGGGCTGGCCGGTGCCGCCGTCACGGTCGTCGCAGACCGGGACATGGAACGCCGGCTCGTCCTCGCTTGCGCGCTGCCCGCCGCCGAGATGCTGACGTCGGCCCGGGTGGTGCGGGCGAAGCTCACTTCCGCCGCCCGTTCGGTCGCCGAGGCGCTCTCCGCGGGGGACGCAGCCACAGCCTGAAGTGCTCGCCTAAGACTCCGTTGAACCACCGCCTCACCTCGCACGTAAAGCAGAGTGGACGTGCGAGGGAGGTCGGCAGGCTTGGAAGATCAGGACGCCGAGCTGCTTCGCGCTCTGCAAGAAGAGCATGGGGATGCGTTGTTCGCGCACGCCGTCCGGCTGACCGGTGGGGATCGGCAACGGGCGGAAGACCTGGTTCAGGAAACCCTGCTGCGGGCCTGGCGCCATCCGGAGGCGCTGGACCCGGAGCGGGGCGCGGTGCGGTCATGGCTGTTCATCACCGCCCGCAACCTGGCCATCGACGCGTGGCGGCGCCGGGAGGCTCGGGTCGGCGAGGTGGTCACCGACATGCTTCCCGAGCCGCCACCCAGCGCCGACGAGGCTGACCGGGCCGTCGAGGCCTGGACGGTCGCCGAAGCCCTGGGACGGCTCTCGGATCAGCACCGCGAGGTCCTGGTGGAGTGCTTCTACCAGGGCCGCTCCGTCGCCGAAGCGGCCGCCCGGCTGGGCGTGCCGCCGGGCACGGTCAAGTCGCGCACACACTACGCACTGCGTTCACTACGGATGGCTCTGGATGAGATGGGGGTGACGGGATGAGATGCGACCATGAGCAGGATGACGGCGCCTACGTCCTCGGCGCCCTGTCTCCGGCCGAGCGCGCCGCCTACGAGCGGCACCTCGCGACCTGCTCGTTCTGCCGCGAGGCCGTCGCGGAAATCGCCGTGCTGCCGGGCCTGCTGGGCCGCCTGGACCCGGCCGACTTCGAGCGCCTGCTGCAGCCGGACATGCCGCCCGCACGACCGTCCCGCAACCTGACCCCCGACCTGGTCACCGCCGCGCAGCGGACCCGCCGCAAAGAGCGCAAGCAGACTCGGGTACGAGTATTGAGCACCGCTGCGGCGGCCGCGTGCGTGGCGCTGGTGATCGGCGTCGGCATGGTCTTCCTGATGGGCCGGGCCTCCGCTCCGGCGACGACGCCGCCGGGCCCGACCGTGGCGATGACCCCGGTCGCCGCCGGCATTCCGGTGTCGGCGCAGATCAACGTGGCCGGCACGGCGGGCGGCACGAAGATCAACCTGGTCTGCTTCTACAACGACAAAGACTCGGACCTGAAGCCGTACACGGTGCGGCTGATGGCCTACGGCCCGGACGAGGAGATGGAGCAACTCGGCTCCTGGGTGGCCTCGCCGGGCAAGGAGTTCAGCATGTCGGGCGTGACGCACTTCGGGGCTGGGACGCTTTCGCGGCTCGCGCTGGTGCGCAACGACGGCATGACGCTGCTCGCCTATAACGTCCCCTGACCTGCCCCTCCGGGCGTGGTCAGGGTGGCGGCAGGGTAGCGGCCGGCTCGACGGTGGCGGCCGTCGGGTCGGCCGCCACCCTCTCAGCCTGAATCTGTTCAGTTGTCTCGGCTGGCTGCCTGGTCTCGGGCTGTGGCTGTCGCCTGGTTTGTGACTGTTATGCGGTCTCGGCCAGCTGCATCGCTGTCTCGGCTTGGCGCTCGGTGCGGGCCCGCCGGTTTGTCCGGGCCCGGCGAAGGCCGTCGACCGTGAAAATGATCAGGGCGATCCAGACCAGGGCGAAGCCCGCGAGGCGAGCGGCCGGCATCGGCTCGTGGAAGATCAGCACCCCGCAGCCGAACTGCAGGATCGGGGCCACGTACTGCAGGATGCCGAGGCCGACGAGCGGCACCCGGTTGGCCGCGGCCGCGAAGAGCAGCAGTGGCACGGCGGTGAACAGCCCACACAAGACCATAAGCGTCGTGTGTACGGCCGAAACGTGCCCGAACTTCGCGCCGCCGGTCAGGTTCAACCAGGTGAGGAACGCAAGAGCGGGCAACGCAAGGACGGCCGACTCGACGAACAGCCCCTCGGCCGGCGGCAGCGACAACCGCTTCTTGACCAGGCTGTATGACCCGAAGCTCGCGGCGAGCAGCAGCGCGATGTAGGGCAGGTGACCGTAGTCGACGGTCAGCACAGCGACAGCGATCGCGCCGACGCCGACCGCGATCCACTGCCAGAGATGCAGCCGCTCGCGCTGCACGGTCACGCCGAGCAACACCACGACAAGCGGCGTGATGAAGTAACCCAGAGCGGTCTCGACCACCCGCGACGAGTTGACGCCGAAAATGTAAGTGCCCCAGTTCACGCCGATCAGGACCGCGGCAAGGCTGACCCCGCCGAGCAGCCGGCGATCCCGCACGACCCGGCCCAGGAAGCGCCAGTTGCGCATGGCGAGCAGCAGCAGACTGATGAAGACAACGGACCAGATGATCCGCTGAGCCAAAATCTCGAGCGGCGACGAAGGCCGAAGAAGCTTGAAAAGAATCGGGAAAAATCCCCAGATAGCGTACGCAGTGAGCCCGAACGCGAATCCACGCCGCTCTTCTGTCATGCCCACACCGTAAGTTCCCGACGGCGGGTCGGTCCTTGCATATGTCCTAGGTCACGGGTCCAATCGAGCAGCGGTGGCCCGAAGCCGGCAATCCAGTCCGCGCCTCTTGCGGCCGGTCTCGCGGGCCGCTGGCTCCTGTGCTGCCCGATTCCGATAAATCGCTTTTGTCTGAAACATAAATAGATCGTGGTCACTTTTCGCCCACAGGTGGGCGCCCAGTGACCAAGATTGCCAGGCGGCGCTCTCATCGAGTGCTTCATCGACAACCGAAGGCCGACGATAACCAATCATATCGCCTGGAATCAGGCGCACTTACGGGCGAGCGCCGTTCGGAATGCTTGCGGAAGCCCGCGTGTCACGCCGGGCGGCCTTCGCGTCGGTAGTCGCGGACGGAACCTTCGCCGACCCGCTTAGTGTCACCGCCCGCTGGTCAGCCGGCGGGCAGTGATGTCGCAGCCGAGCGGCCTAGTCGGCGGGCGGTTCAGTCGTCATCGCCGCCGTCGGGGACCAGGGCGTTCAGCACCCAGCTCACGATGCCGACCAGCAGCGCGCCGAAGATGGCGCTCGGCCAGAAGTCGTCGACGTGGAACGGCAGCTCGAGCTTGCCGGCGATCCAGCTGGTGAGCAGGAACAGCAGTCCGTTCACCACCACCGAGATCAGGCCGAGGGTGAGCACGTAGAGGCCGCAGCCGATCGTCTTGATGATCGGGCGCAAAACGGCGTTCACGATGCCGAAAATGACCGCGACGGCCAGCAGTGTGCCGATCTTGCTCGGCAACGAATCGGTGGTCAGCCTGATGCCGCCGATGACCAGGGTTGCGATCCACAGTGACACCGCGGTGATCACAAGCCGGATGAGGATGCCCATGGCATGCGATCGTGCCACGGTCACGCCACCAGCGGGCGCGACACTCCCCGATCTTATGAACGTCATTGGCTATCCGGCCGGACGCCCACATCCAGCCGAGCTCCCCAAACCAGGCGGATAGCGATCGGCCGGCCCCGATGGAGCCCGACTTGTGAGCGACGCGGACCGCAGGCAATCGGCGCGGGTCGGGTCAGCGCTGGCCGGATGATTCGGTGGGCTGGTCAGCCGCGGCCGGCGGGGCCGATTAGTTGGGCTTCGATGGGGGTCTGGGCCAGGGCTGCCCAGCGGACCGCTCGGCGGTTGACCACGCCGACCATGTCGACCCGGATCCGGGTCAGCCACTGCGCTGCCTCGCCCAGGCCGAGCGTCGCCCCGACCAGGGTGGCCTCGTCGGGGCGCAGCGGTTGCAGCAGCAGCAGGTCGGCGCGGGATGCCACGTCCACGTCCGCCGGGCTGAAGTCGTCGCGGACCACCAGGGTGGCCTGGAAGCCGGCGCCGGGGCGAGTGTCGGCGCCCACCGGGCCCACGTCGACGACCACGAGCAGCGGGTGCAGCGCCGAGCCGGGCGGGATGTCCACCGCGCGACCGGGCGGGATCACCGCGATCGACTCGCCCGGCACGGCGGCGCCGCGGACGAATGGTGACCATGCCTGCGGCCGGGCCGTCTGGACGACCACGCGGGCGCCCAGGGCCATGGCCCGCAGCGCGATCAGCTGGGCGCAGCGCACCCCGCCGACCAGCAGCGCCCGGGTCTGCTCGGGCCGGAACAGCCGGGTCACCACCGGCTCACCGTGCCGGTTGCTGCCCAGCATCAGCCCGGAGACCGCGACGGGCAGCTCCAGCCCGTCCAGCCGGCCGGCGTCCAGCGTGCTGTCGTCGGGGCGGCCGGGCAGGTCGTTGAGGGGGCCGCCACCCAGCGGGAGGGTGGTGGTGAGGCCGTCGAGGTGCTCGCCGTCGAGCCGCCGGGCGTGAGCTCGTTCGCCCGCCAGCAGTTTGCGCAGCGCCTGCGCCGCGATGCCTAGGCTCGGGCCGTCGGGGGCCGCCAGTCGCACAGTGAGGTCGAGCCGGGCCGCGCCGGTCACCGGGGCCCGCGGACCGGCGGTGATCGCGACCGTGGTGGCGGAGGCGGGCAGGGCGAGCAGCCGGGAGACGAGCCGGCGGGATGTCTCGAGCCGCGGGTCGGGCCAGCGGTCCAGACGGAACGTGGCCTGGGTCAGGCCGCCGACCCGCAGACCCGGCCAGGTCTCCTGGGCCGCGCCGACGCTGTCGTCGTGGGCGAGCTCGGCGATGACCCGGACGGTCGCGGCCTCGCCGAGCGGCCGGGCTGGCACCGTCCCCAGCCGTCGCGGCAGCTTGCGAACCAGACCGGACAGCGCCTGCCGCAGGTCTTGCTCGGTGAAGCCCTCGGCCTGCAGGACGCGCACGGCGAGTAGCGCCCGGCTGTGCCCGAGCAGCCGGCCCTCGGTGAGCTGCCGATACGAGTTTGCCGGGGTGCCACCGCCTGCTCGCAGCGCCGGGGCCGGGACTCCGGTCAGCAGCAGCTGGATCCGCACCGGGGGATGCTCGACGCCGGCCGGCGGCAGCATGCTCGCCGGCGACGGCAGCGCCGGCAGCACCTCGACCAGCAGGCTGGCCGGGTCGCCCAGCTCGAGCACGGCGGTCACCCCGCCGCCGTCGACGATCATCGCTGCCGGGTCGCCGGCCAGGTCAGCCTGCTCCACCCGGGCCCCGGGCGCGACGAACTCGAGCAGCGCACCCGGCGACGCCTCGACCGACACCGTGTGCCGGCGGCCCGCGAACCGCATGCCGATTCCCAACCATTCGTATGCCCACCGGCGGCGCATCCGCAGCCAGGTGAAGGCGAGCACCGCCAGCGCGAAGAGGGTGGCCGCCGCCAGGGCGATGATGCCGTTGACGGCACCGATCAACATGGCGACCGCAGCGACCTGGGTGGCGACCAGTTGGCCGGCGCGCATGCCGAACAACCGGCCGCGCGGGCGTGCTCGACTGCGGACCTTGGGCATCGGCTGCCCGGCGCCCCTGAGCTCGGGAAAGTCGCGGCGGCCAGTCACGCTCGCTGTCATCGTGGGCCCGCCTTTCCTGCTCGTTCGCGCTCGGGCCTCATCGTAGGACCTCGCCGATGCCTGCAGGGGGCGCCTGGGGACGGCGATCGATATCCACAGTTGGTGGACGAGGGCTACCCTGGCTGCGCCGACACCGCTACCGTCAGCGACGGAAGTGGAGTATCGGCTGTTCAGGGCGCGCCCCCACGGATCGACCGGAGGGGGCTAACCTGAAAAGCCTGCAATCGAAGGTGCCGGTGGCCGCGCGAGCGACCCGTCCACACTGGAGCCGGCGCGACGCAAACCTAACGAGGAAGCGGGGTGACGTCCGGGGTGGCCGAGACGCAGGCAGAATCCGCGGTGATGGCGAAGACCGCGGGCAAGTTCGAGAGTGTCAACAGCTCGCTGCAGTCCATGTTGAACACGCTCATGTCCGAGCTGTCCGTGCTGCAGACCGCCTGGAAGGGCTCGGGCGCCATGGCTTTCGAGCAGGTCCGGGCGCAGTACCAGCAGGACCTGAACAGCCTCAACAAGGCGCTGCTGGAGACCGCGGAGGCCATCCGGAGCTCCGGCGTCAGCTACGACGCGTCCGACAGCGGTGCCGCGGACCGCGTGGCCAAGTCCGGCGGCAGCTACACGCTGCCCCTCTGATACGGGGAGGAGATCAGATGAGTGACGGCATGCTGCTCGTTAACTTCGGGGCGCTGACCAACGCCGCCGCCGACATCCAGAAGGCGATCACCAAGCTCGAAAGTGAGCTGAGCCAGCTGGAGCAGGACGCGGGCCCGCTGGTCGCCACGTGGAGTGGTGCGGCGAAGGACGCCTATGCGGAACGTCAGCGGAGGTGGCAGTCCGCCTCCACCGACCTGCAGAACATCCTGCGCAACATCAAGGCCGCGGTCGAGACCTCGGCGGCTGACTACCAGGACACCGAGCGCAAGGCGCAGTCGCGCTTCGAGTGAGCCGATCGGCACGGCCGGGGAGGCCCTGCAGGGTTGGCCCCGGCCGATGCGTGCGTTTTGGGTATTTCGAACTACCTCGCCTGGCGACTACGATCGGTCGTCGGGCGGCTTCACCCCGTTCCAAGATTAGTGTGTGCCGTTCGCGGGGGCTTCGTCCAGTGCGCTGTTATACACCCGACTTGGTTGTCTAAGTGCAGCCGCCCATTGTCATCGCGGCCTGACCTTGTAGGTTGTACGCGTTGAGATGGCCCGTTCGCCGCGAAGGGAGAGGTGGACGTGTCCGAGTGGGAACCGGCTACGGACGCCGAGGTGGCGATGCGTGATGCATTGCGCACCGACGACCAGGAGTCCTACTTCCGCATTCTCGCCGGCGTCGACCTGCTCCTGCCGGTGTCGGCCGATGCGCTCGCCGGCCTGGCCCCGCTCGGTTGGGGCACGTGGAGCACCGGCGGCCGTACACACGTGCTTGCCTTCACCTCGCCGTCGGCACTGCAGGCCTGCCTGGCCGATTACACCGGCTCGGCCCGCCGCGTGGCGTACGGGGAACTGGCGAACACCTGGCCAAACCTTGAGTGGTGGCTGGCCGTCAACCCCGGCCTGCCGATCGAGGGCTACCTGCCGGCGTGGTTCGTCGCCCAGTTGTCCCGTGGTGATCTGAGGCTGCCCACCCGCGGTCCGGCCCGGGACGCCTCCGCCCAGCCGGGCAAGAAGCTCCAGGATCTGCAGGCCGCCGCGCTGGCCGCCAACGCCGCCGCGGCGGGCTACCCGGGCGGCCAGGGCGGTCCCACCGGTCCCGGCGGTCCCGTTGGCTACCCGGGCGAGGCTGCTGCCGCGGCCGGTGCCGGGCCGGCCGCCGGTCAGAACAGTGGCTACGGCAGTTCGGCGTCCGGTTACGCGCAGGGTGCTGGCTACGGCACTTCGCCCGGATCGGCACCTTTTGCCGCCGGCCCGGGTGGTTTCGGCCAACAGCCGAGCGCGGGCGAGCCCGCCCCGGGTGCCGGCGTCGGCCCACGGCCGGGCGAGTCCACGCCCACGCCCGCGGCCGGAGTGCCCGCCGCCAGCAGCTTCAGCCCCGACTCGGGTGACCGTGGTTCCGGCGGCTCGGGCTTCGCGCAGGGCCCCGGCCCCGGCCAGGTCGGGCCCGGTGGCCTTCCGATTCGCACGCCGGGTGCCGTGTTGCCGAGTGGGTTGCCGTCGCGCATTCCCGCAGGCTCGCAACCGCCGCAGGGCGCCGGCTCGAGCCCGGGCGGCTCGGGTGTGCCCGCGGCATATCGGCCGCCGGGTGTCCCGGGGGGCCCGCCCGGCATTCCTGGTGACGCACAGTCCGGTTCTCAGCGTCCCGGTTCGGGCGGCGCTGCGGCGGCCTTCGGTTCGCCCCCATCCGGGAGCCCTGGTGGCCAGGGGCCGACGTCGTCCGCCCCCGGCACGTCGCAGAGCACGCTAGGCAGTGCGTCCGGCGCCGCAACCAGCGGATCTCCGCGCATTCCCGGCGCGGCTGCCGCGTTCGGTTCGCGCGGCACAGGCTCGGCCGCCGGCGGCCCGACTCAGGGCGCTACCGGCCCCGGTATGGGCGGTTCCAGCGTGAGTAGCGCCGGCGGAAGCGCAGCAGCTGGCGCCGGTGTGGGAGGCCAGCGTGGCCAGACCGGCCCGGGCCCGGGCGGCCCCGGTATCGGCGGCGGCGCTGGCCTGGCAGGTTCGGGTGCGAGCAGCACCGGCGGCCAAAGCATGAGCGGCCCAGGCTCGGGTGCGAGCGGCATCGGTGGCCAAAGCGTGAGCGGCCCAGGCTCGGGTCCGAGCGGCGGCGGCCAGAGCGCGACCAGCCCAGCCCAGCCCGGCCTCCGAACCAATCTGCCGCCCTTGCAGGACCCGCGCGCCCCACTACCGGCGCGCACCCCCATGGCGCAGACCCCGCCGGTGCCTGGCCACCTGACCCCGGGCGAGGCCAGCAGCGCGCCCAGCAGCCCAGCCCCCGTCGAGCAGCAGCCGCCGCCCGCCAGTTTCGGGGGTGCGCTGCCGAGACGGCAGGTCACCCCGCCGGCCGAGCGGCCCCCGTCCATGGCCGCGGCCGCTCAGGCCCTCGCGGGCACCCGCAGCCCGCAGCCGACCCAGCCGCGCACGCCGGAAGCCCCGACCGGTGGTGAGCCGACCCGTCCCGGGCTGGTCCCTCCGGTCATCCCCGGTGCGGCCGGCACCGGCCGACCCGGCGTCACGTCCTTCGCCCCCGGCACGCCCGCGCAGCCGCCGCCCGTGCAGCCGCCGCCCGCCGCCGCCCCGCCCACGGACGAGGACTTCGTTCCAGCGAACGCCGTGGAGCAGGATCTCTACTACGCGGCCGGCGGTGGCAGCACCGACGCCTTCCTCTCCACGCTGCTGCTGGCCACCGTGCTCGTGCCGGTCGCGAACAACTCGCGGCCGGGGAGCGCGCCGGGGGAGTCCGGGTTCGCGTTCCGGACCGAGGAGCTCGACGGCGAGCGCTATCTGATCGTCTTCACGAGCCGGGACCGGCTGGCCGAGCACTTCGCCGAGCCGACCCGGACCGTCGGGGTCCGGTTCCTCGAGCTGATCCGCAACTGGCCCGACCCGGCATGGTCATTCGCGGTCAACCCGAACACGCCGGTCGGTGCGAAGTATCCCGGGCCGCAGGTCATCGCGTTGGCCAACTGGGCCACCGAATCGGGTCTCGGCGCGGACCCGGCAGAGGCTCCGGCCGCGATCGAGGCGACGCCGGCCGCCGTGCCGCCGCCGCAGCGGGCGACCGACTCGGCCCAGCACGCGACCGTGATGCAAAAGACGGTGCCCGTCGATCAGGTCGACTACTTCCTGGAACGCGGCTACGACCGGGTGGCCGGGTTCGTGCACCGGGCCAGCGAGGTCGAGCATCTGCGTACGCCGGGGGAGCTTTTTGGGGCTTTGGGCCTGGTTTATGACGGGTCGCCCTATCAAGCCGACGCCAAGGAGGCGTTTGTGCTGCGCTGGCCGGCTTACCGGCCGAGTCTCTACCGCATTCCGTACGGCGGGCAGAGCGAGCAGGCACTACGCGCGATGGACGGCTGGGTGATCGAGCGGCCGCCGTTCCGGGGCAACGGCTTCGCCCCGGGTGAGGGGCGCGACGTGATCGCCGAGTTCAAGGTCGACAGTGTCCGGCTCCCGCACGGGGCCCAGCTGTGGCGGATGGACGGCGACGGTGGCGAACGCATGATCGCCGTCCTCGACAGCGACGCGCCGCTCTGGCGCCGGGTCGGTGAGCAGTGATGCGCGACGGATACGTGGTGACCTGGCGCGGGCGGGAATACGACGCCGCGCCCGACGGCGACCAGGCACGGATCTACTCGCCGGAGCCGGGCGAGGGCTTCGAGGAGGTCCGGCCCGGTCGCTACGTCCGGGTGCTGACCGCCGACGAGTTCGAGGAGCTGGTGTACGTCCGGACCACCTGCACGTGGCGTGGCCAGCCGTTCATCGTGCTCGCCGAGGCCGACGCCTGGCTGCGGGTGGAGTACGCGGGCGGCCGCGCGCCGGTGGCCCGCTCGCTGGGGCTCGAGGAGTTCGACTTCGGCGTCTACCAGGGCTGGGCGCCCGCCAACGAGGTCAACGACCTCTTCGAACACCGCGTCTAGCTACGTCGCCTTCAGCCAGCGCAGGATCTCGCCCGTGACCAGCCCAGGCCTCTCCTGGTGCAGGAAGTGTCCGGCGTCCTCGATCAGCCGCCACTCGTACGGTGCGATCACATACCGGCCCGAGCCCTGCGCCGTACGCGGCAAGGTCGCAGTGTCCAGCGCACCGTGCAGTTGCAGCGTCGGGGTGATCAGCGGACTCTGCATCAGCTTGACGAACCGGTAACCCTGCAGTCGCATCGCGGACCGCACGACCCACCGGTACGCCTCCAGCGCGCAGAACGCCGCCTGCGGGATCTGCATCGCCTCGCGGCAGCGCGCCGCGTAGTCGGCGAACTCGGGCGTCTGCGTCCACGTGGGACCGCCCCACCGCGCCATCAGCTCGCCGATCAGCGCGGCATCGTCGCGGGTCAGCACGTGTTCGTAGCGGGGCACCTGGAAGCGCAGAATCGACGCCGACGCGGACAGTTGGCCGCGCGGGTCGGCGAACAGGGCCGCGCGCAGCCGCAGCGGGTGCGCGGCGCCGAGCACGACGAGCCGGCTGACCATCTTGGGGTGGAACGCCGCCGCGGCCCAGCCGATCATGCCGCCCGCCCCGGCGCCGACCAGCATGGCCGAGCGGGCGCCGAGCGCGCGGATCAGCCCGGTCACGTCGGCGGCCATCGTGTAGCCGTCGTAGCCACGCGGGGGCTTGTCGCTCGCGCCGTACCCTCGCAGGTCGATCGCGACGGCGCGGAAGCCCGCGTCGGCGACCTGGGTGATGATGTCGTGCCACGCCCACCAGAACTCGGGGAAGCCGTGCAGGAAGAGCACGAGCGGCCCGGTGCCCGCCTCGACGACGTGGAACCGGCTGCCGTTGGCCCCGACGAACCGGTGGGTCCAGGGGCCCTCGGTGAGCACTCGGGACTCGTCCACCTGACCAGTCATGCCGCACAGCCTAGGCGCCGCCGTCGCCACTGGCAGTCGGGGTAAGGCCCTAATGGCCCCAAGCGTACGCAAAGGCGTCCGGAGGCCGCGGCCCCCGGACGCCCTGCGGTGCGACGTAGCTCAGGAAATGGAGATCTTCAGGCTCGTGCCGTGCTGGGTGAGAACGCGGATCTTCACACCCACCGCCGGCAGCTTCACTGTGGTCTGGTTCTCGGCGTAGTAGTACTGCTGCGTGTCGTCGAAGAGCGGCTGGGCCGGCAGGCTCTTGATCCGGGCGGGCGTGCCGTCGACGTGCAGCACCATCGAGTCGGTCCGGCTGAGGCCGAACGGCGCGTCGTAACCCATGATCCGCGAACGGAAGAGCGTGCCGTCCGGCTTGTAGAACGGCACCGGGTGCGAGTCGATGATCAGGTTGCGACCGCCGCCCGGGTGGCTCGCCGTGTTGTTGTTGGAATACGACGTGTCGTTGTACGAGATCAACAGGCCCTGCTGGTACGAGAAGTGCTCGACCCAGTCCGGCTTGGTGGAGACCCAGCCGAAGTTGTACGGGCCGGTCTGCAGGTACTTGTCGTACGAGACGTAGCTGCGGTTGCCGGCGATGTAGAAGTTCGGGTAGCTGGCGGTCGACGTGGCGCCGACCACGCTGAAGCCGTCGGCGAGCCAGATCGGGGTGCCCTCGGCGCCGTCCGGGGTGCCGGCCGCGCCGTTGATGACGACGGCGAGGTCGTCGCCGAAGAAGCCGCCCGACGAGGTGCCGCCGTCGGTCACATAGTGCAGCCGCACCACGGGCTTCTGGCCCGCGTACGCGTCCAGCGGCACGACGATGTCGGTCCAGGTGGCGCTCGCCCCCGAGATCGCCGGCCGGCCACTGGCGTCGCTGATGAACGGTGCACCGCCGACGGTGCCGTTCAGGGCAGTCCAGGTGCTGCCGCCGTTCGTCGAGGCTTCGACGTACAGATAGTCGTAGTCTGCCTCGATGTTGTAGCGGCCCTTGAGCGTGACCGCCGCCGAGGTGGCCCCGGTCAGGTCGACCGTCTTGCTGAGCGACGTGTCTATATTGTCCTTGTTGCCAGAGAAGTATTGCTTCGTACCCGTGAACGGCGCCCCGAGGTTGGTCGTGACCGTCTTGTCGGGCAGCACCACCACCGCGGCCTGCCAGTTGCGGGTGTTGTACTCCTGCGGGCCGAGGTCGACGATCTTCTTGTCGCCGGCCTTGACGCTGGCGTAGCTCAGCCAGCCGAGCTGCAGCTTGTTCCACGCGCCGAGGTCGCCGGGGCGGGTGCCGATCGGTTCGTCCGCGCCGTTGAGGCGGCTCTGCGCCATCAACGTCCAGTACTCGTTGTTGTTGTTCTGCGCGCCCGAGGTGTCGTAGTCGTCCGGCAGGCCGAGGTCGTGGGCGTACTCGTGGGCGAAGACGCTGACGCCGCCGTTCTCGGGCTGGATCGTGTAGTCGCCGATCCAGAAGCCGGTGTCGCCGATCTGGGCGCCGCCGTACAGGTTGCCCGCCGGGCCGGTCAGGTCGCGGTCCGACTGGTACGCATACCAGCGGTGCGCCCAGATCGCGTCCTCGCCCTGCTGCGGGTCCCCGTCGGACTCGTCGCCGCCGGCGTGGACGATCTGGAAGTGGTCGAGGTAGCCGTCCGGCTCGTTGAAGTCGCCGTCACCGTCGTAGTCGTAGCGGTCGTGCTGGTCGAAGCTCGCCAGGTCGGCCTTGATCTGGGCGTCGGTGCGCCCGGCGGCCTCCTGGTCTGCCACCCACTGGTTGGCCGCGTCCTTGACTAGCTCCCACACGTTCTGGCCGGTGCAGTCGCCGCTCGCCGAGCAGTTGCGGCCGTACCGGGCCTCGTTGTAGTTGACCTTGACCCAGTCGGTGACCTCGCCGTCCACGCTGTAGCGTCCGGACGACTGGGCCTCGTAGTAGGTCTTCAGCGACTCGACGCCGGCGCCCTCGCCGAAGTACAGCTGCTGGTAGTGGGCCTGGCTGTAGTCGGCCTGCCAGATCGTGGTGTTGTCCTTGCTGCGGTCCGGCTCGGGGATCGAGTTGTGCAGCGGACCGTCGAAGGTGGTCGGACCGGGGGTTTCGGGCTCGCTGTCGACGTCGGGGTAGTCGGGGTTCCGCTCGTTGCCGAACTCGGCCAGGATCACGAAGATCCGGTCGGTCTTCTCCCGGGCGAGTTCGACGTACTGGTCCTTGCCGCGCGAGGTGCGACCGACCTTCGCGACGATGCTGCCGTTGCGGTTCTGCGTCTTGACGGTGCCCTTCAGGACCCCGTTGACGGCCTGTTCGCGCAGCTCACGACGCTTGTCCTCGAGGGGGTTGGGCAGGTCGTCCAGCGGTGTCCGCTGGCCGGCCTGCGCCGCGGTGGGCTCTACGGGTGGGGCCGCGGATGCCACCGTCGGGAGTGTGATCCCGATGCTGGTGACCATCGCGGCGCCAAGTAGTCCAACGACCACCTTGCGCACTACGTACCTCCGTTGTCTGACCGGCGCTGGATGCAGCTCGCCGGCGATAAACGGCCCCGCGGTTTCGGGGTTCAGGTGAACGTATGCAAATCTGACGATGCGTCAAAGGGATGATCGAAATCGATGGCCGAAGGTTACCCGGTATGGTCCGGCCATACTGCAAGGACAGGCATATACGAAGAAAGGGGCCGGTCCTCATCGGACCGACCCCTACTTGGGTGCTTGGTGAACTCAGTCCTCCGACTTCGCCGACTGCAGGCCCGACGAGATCAGGTCCATCACCGTCGAGTCCTGCAACGTCGTGACGTCGCCGAGTGACCTGTTCTCGGCCACGTCCTTGAGCAGCCGCCGCATGATCTTGCCGGACCGGGTCTTCGGCAGCTCGGCCACCAGCATGATCTGCCGCGGCTTCGCGATCGGCCCGAGCACCTTCGCCACGTGGTTGCGCAGCTCCTGGATCAGCTTCTCGCCGGCCTCGCCGCCGGTGTCCACATTGCCGCGCGGAATGGTGAACGCGACGATCGCCTGGCCGGTGGTCGGGTCGGTCGCGCCGACCACGGCCGCCTCGGCGACGGACGGGTGCGAGACCAGCGCCGACTCCACCTCGGTGGTGGAGATGTTGTGTCCCGAGATCAGCATGACGTCGTCGACCCGGCCGAGCAGCCAGAGCGCGCCGTCCTCGTCCTTCTTCGCGCCGTCGCCGGCGAAGTAGACCCACTCGTCGCCGACGCCCGCACCGGCCCCGAAGCGCGACCAGTACGTGTCGATGAAGCGCTTGTCGTCACCCCAGATCGTGCGCAGCATCGACGGCCACGGCTCGCGCAGCACCAGGAAACCGCCGCCGCCGTCGGGCACCGAGCGGGCCTGGTCGTCGACCACGTCGGCCGAGATGCCGGGCAGCGGCGTCATAGCGGAGCCGGGCTTGCTGGCGGTCACGCCGGGCAGCGGCGAGATCATCATCGAACCGGTCTCGGTTTGCCACCAGGTGTCCACAATGGGGCAGTTGTCGTGGCCGACGTTCTTCCGATACCACATCCAGGCCTCGGGGTTGATCGGCTCGCCGACGCTGCCGAGGATCCGCAGCGACGACAGGTCGTACTTGGCCGGGATGTCGTCGCCCCACTTCATCATCGTGCGGATGAGGGTGGGCGCGGTGTAGAGGAGCGTGACCCGGTACTTGTCGACGATGTCCCAGAACCGTCCCTTGTGGGGGGTGTCGGGGGTGCCCTCGTACATCACCTGGGTCGCGCCGTTGGAGAGTGGGCCGTAGACGATGTACGAGTGCCCGGTGACCCAGCCGATGTCGGCGGTGCACCAGTAGACGTCGGTCTCGGGCTTGATGTCGAAGACCGCATGATGCGTGTACGACGCGCCGGTCAGATATCCACCGGTGGTGTGCAGGATGCCCTTCGGCTTACCCGTGGTGCCGGAGGTGTAGAGGATGAACAGCGGGTGCTCGGCGCCGAACGCCTGCGGCTTGTGCTCGGGGCTGGCCTGCTCGACCGTCTCGTGCCACCACAGGTCCTTGTCGCCCCAGGCCACTTCCTCGCCGGTACGCCGGACGACCAGCACGTGCTCGATGCTCGGGCAGCGCCCGACCGCCTCGTCGACGGTCGGCTTGAGCGCGGACGGCTTGCCCCGCCGGTAGCCGCCGTCGGCAGTGATCACAACCTTGGCGTCCGAGTCTTGGATCCGGGTGGCCAGCGCTTCCACCGAGAAGCCGCCGAAGACCACATTGTGAGTGGCGCCGATCCGCGCGCAGGCCAGCATCGCGACCGCGGCCTCGGGGATCATCGGCAGGTAGATCGCGACCCGGTCGCCGGCGGTCACCCCGAGCTCGGTCAGCGTGTTCGCCGCCTGGCTGACGGACTTGAGCAGGTCCGCGTACGTGATCGTGCGGGTGTCGCCGGGCTCGCCCTCCCAGTGGATCGCGACCTTGTCGCCCTTGCCGGCCTCGACGTGCCGGTCCACGCAGTTGTAGGCGATGTTCAACTCGCCACCGACGAACCACTTCGCGAACGGCGGGTTCGACCAGTCCAGCGTCTGATCCCACTCCTTCGCCCAGCTCAGCCGCCGCGCCTGCTGTTCCCAGAAGCCGAGCCGGTCGGTCGCGGCCTGCTCGTAAGCCTCCGCCGTCACGTTGGCCGCGGCGGCCAGCGCCTCGGGCGGCGGGAACTGCCGCGTCTCAGAAGATAGGTTCTCCAACGTCTCACTCATGAGGGCGGCTCCTCTGCCGTGCGGGTTTCTCTCGTGTGAACCATAGTTGCGCCGGGATTTCCCGGCGAGGTCGCGCTGGCATGACGTGTGTGCACTTCCTGCTTGCTGCTGCGCGAATCTTGCCACTTCTGAGCTACTTCGCGCATCACGTACGGTGGTGTCGTGGATCCTCTCGCCCCGCTGCTCGATCTCGCCGACGTCGCGCCCGCCTTGGCCGCCGCCCGCGACCGGGTTGACGCCGCGCTCCGGCATCGCGCGTTGCGCCGCCAAGGCGGCCAGGTCGCCGCCGAGGTCAGCTTGCGGTCCGCGGTGGCCAGCGCCGCGTTGGAGGGCCATCCGTACGAGGTGGAAGCCGTCCGCGCCGGGACGGTCACCGATCCCGTGGTGCAGGGCGCGCTGCGGGTCGCCGAGGGACTGGGCGGTCTCGTGGACCTCTGGCCGCGGGCGCCCCGGCAGGTGCTGGCCCGGCTGCACGTGTTGGCGGCCCGCGGCGCCGTCGCCGACTCCGCGTTGGGCGTGTTGGCCGACACGCCGGGGCTGGCCGCGCGGCTGGACGGCCTGGCCGGGCTGGTGGCCGGAAACGACCGGACCCCGCCGCTGCTGCTGGCCGCCGTCGTGCACGCCGAGCTGCTCACGTTGCGCCCGTTCGCGGGGCCGGCCGGTGTCGTGGCCCGGGCGGCGGCGCGGATCACGCTGATCGGTCGGGGGTTCGACGCCCGCGGCCTGGTCGCGGTCGAGGAGGGGCATCGGGAGCGCGAGCCCGAGTACGTGGGGGCCGCCGGTGCGTACGCGACCGGCACGCCCGACGGGGTGCGGTCCTGGCTGCGGCATTACGCGGCGGCGGTCGAGATCGGGGCCGACCGGATCGCCGGGATCGCGGACGAGGTCCTGGCCCCGTCGGGAAATTCGGCATAATTTCGGGTGGATGACGCCGATCGGGTCCGTTCGTACCAGCCGCTCGCGTTCGGAAAAGATTGTGGCCGGCGTCGCATCACGTGCGACGCCGGCCCCTGGCGCGTCCTACCGGGTTATCAAGCGTGCACCTGGGTCGTTGTCGACAGTCCTGCGGCCGGTGTGGTGCTTGGCCGAGGTGCCGCCGCAACGTGCCTGCCGTGGCTGATCGCGCGTGGGTTCCCGGTGGCCGTGCACGGACCCGATCTCTCGGTCCCGTGGGTTCTTTCTACCCTCGTCGGGGTCTTGATCGCTATAGGTTGGCGGGCAAAATCGTACGTACCGTAATCAGTCAGACGCTTTCCAGCGATGATCCACTAGGCCAGCGCCGCGCTCGGCTCTTGCTCGGCCAGCGCCGCGCGGGTGCGGCGGTGGCGGCCGTAGATCGCGATCCCGATCGCCACCCCGACGCCTGCGGCGAGCGCTGCGGCGGCGACCGGCACGGCCGGGCGTTCCCGCAGCCGGCGCCCCAGCGGCACGGGCCGCCGAAACTCCAGGATCGGCCAGGCTCTCTCGATCGCCACCCGGCGCAACGTCCGGTCCGGATTCACCGCGCTCGGGTGCCCGACCGTCTCCAGCAGCGGCAGGTCGCTGCTGGAATCCGAATACGCGTAGCACTCGGCGAGGTCATAGCCGCGTTCGGCGGCCAGCTCGCGGACGCCCTCCGCCTTGCTCGGGCCGGCCGCGTAGAACTCGATCTCACCGCTGTACCGACCGTCGACGATGCCCATCCGGGTGGCGATCACGTCGGTGACCCCGAGCAGCTTGCCGATCGGTCGGACCATCTCGTCGCCGGACGCGGAGACCAGCACGACGTCGCGCCCGGCCGCTTGGTGCTCGCCGATCAGCGTGGCGGCTTCCGCGTACACATACGGGTTGATCAGCTCCTCGAGCGCCTCGGCCACGATCTGGGTGACCTGCTCGACGGGCCAGCCCTTGCATAGGGCGGCCAAATAGTCGCGCGTGCGCGCCATGGTCTGCTCGTCGGTGCCGCCGAGGCGGAACATCAGCTGGGAATAGGCGGACTTCACCACGTCGCGGCGGCTGATCAGGCCGTCGCGGTAGAACGGCCGTCCGAAGGCCAGCGCGCTGGACTTGGCTATGACGGTCTTGTCGAGATCGAAGAAGGCGGCGCTCTGGCCCACGGGCCGAAAGTGTAGCCGCTGCCGGGGTTTCGGGGCTGCCGTCGACGCGCCGGGCTCCGCTCTTCCGTCAGAGTGGGGGTCAACGTGCCACGAACGTCGCACTGCGTCACAATCGATACTCGACGGTGAGCCGCGACTGAGGCATGCTTGTGTTGCGACTGGTGTTCACGTTGTGTGCGTGCTCATCTTTCGACCGTGGCTGTTGCTTTTCATTCCGACTCTCGGTGATTGCGCCCCCCGCGATCACCGAGTGGATTCGGCTCGACCCCCCCGGAGCCGAATCATTGACGACCCCCGTCGCCCCCGACGGGGGTCGTCGCCTTCTCGCCGCGGATTATGTCCATGACCTTGATCAATGCAGCCTCTGGACTCTTGATCAGGGCTCCCGGCCTCTTTTGGGGCACGGTCGTGAGTTGCCTCCTCGCCGGCGCTGATTCCTGAGCGATGCCCGATATATCGCGAATGTTGGCGCCCGGCCGTTTATGACCCGAGTTGCGGTTAGCGGAAAGACGGGCGTACCCGGTCCGCCCCGTTTTCCACAGTCGGCGGTCATCCACAGCGCTCCGAGTTCCCTCCGCACGGCAGTCCGGCTTTTCGAGATCGTGTGGGCCCGGCCGTTGCTTGTCGTTTCGCCCGCCCCTTCGGCGCCCCGTCTGCTGCGTCCCCGTCTCCCGTCCGCCCGCTGTTTGGAGGCCCGCGATGTCCGTCTGTAGCCCGATCCGATCCGGATCCCGCCGGCCTCTTCTGGTGACCGCCGACCCCAACCTGCTCGACGATCTGCTCCGGCTCGCCGCGGCCGGTGGCACCGATGTCGACGTCGCCCCCGACCCGGCCGCCGCCCGACCACGTTTCGCCGCCGCGCCGCTTGTCCTGGTTGGAGCCGACCAAGCCGACGCCTGCCTGCGTGCCCGGCTGCCGCGCCGGCCCCGGGTGGTGATCGTCGGCCGCACCCCGGCCGTCGACGCCGCCTGGGAGGTCGCCGAGTTGCTCGGCGCCGAGCACGTCGCCGTCCTGCCGACCGCCGAGCCGTGGCTGGTCGACCGCTTCGCCGAGCGCCCCGAGCAGGCCTCGCCCGGCCGGGTGATCGCCGTGATCGGCGGCCGCGGTGGCGCGGGCGCCAGCATCCTCGCCGCCGGCCTCGCGGTCACGGCCGTCGGCGCCGGCCTGAGCACGCTGCTCGTCGACGGCGACCCGCTCGGCGGCGGCCTCGACCTCATCCTCGGCTGGGAGCACGTCGACGGCCTGCGCTGGCCGGCGCTGACCGACGCCGGCGGCCGGGTGGATCCGCCCGCCCTCCTACAGGCGCTCCCGCACCGCGGCGACCTGGTGTTGCTCTCGTTCGCCCGCGATTCACCGGGCGCTGCGACGTTCTCGGTCCCCGGCGAGGCGATGGCCGCGACGCTGGACGCGGCTCGCCGGGGGCGAGACATGATCGTGGCCGACCTGCCGCGCCAGCTCGACGACGCCGCGGTGCTGGCGCTGCAGGCCGCCGACCGGACGCTCCTGGTCGTCCCGGCCGAGCTGCGGGCGACCGCCGCGGCGGCCCGGATCGCGGCCGCGGTCGCGCTGCACTGCGAAGACCTCGCGGTGGTGGTCCGAGGTCCAGCGCCGGGACGGCTCAAAGCGCGCGAGATATCCCGGGCGCTCGGCCTCCCGCTGGCCGGGTCGCTGCGTCCGGAGCCGGCGCTGTGCCAGGCGCTCGAGCGCGGCGAGGCACCGGCGGCGAACGGCCGCGGCCCGCTCGCGGAGCTGTGCCGCCGGCTGATCCACGAGCTGACCCCGGGCAACCGCGCCGGAGCGGCGGCATGAACCCGTCGCTGCCCTTCCACCTCGGCCCCGCCGACGCGTCCTCGACCCGGTTCGCGGAACGGGTGCGGCGGCAGTTCGCGACCGACGGCGTGGAGGCGACCCCGGCGGCGGTCGTCACGGCCGTGCGGCGCGAGCCAACAGCGGCCGTGCTAGGCGACACAGCGGTGCTGCGGCTGGCCGACCGGGTGCACGATCAACTCGTCGGTGCCGGGCCACTCGGTCCGCTGCTGGCGGATCCGGCCGTGACCGATGTGCTCGTCAACGGCGTGCAGGTCTGGGTGGATCGCGGCCGGGGACTGCATCGCGTGGCCGTCGAGATGGGCGACACCGATGACGTACGCCGGCTGGCCCAGCGCTTGGCCGCCAGTTGCGGGCGGCGGCTCGATGACGGCCGGCCGTATGCCGACGCCCGGCTCCCCGATGGCACCCGCCTGCACGCGGTGCTCCCGCCGGTTGCCGCGAGCGGCCCATACCTGTCGTTGCGGACCTTTCGGCAGCGGCCGTTCACGCTCAACGAGCTGATCGAGCACGGCACGGTCGCCCCGACCGTGGCGCCGGTGCTCGCCGCGATCGTGGGCGCCCGCCTGGCATATCTGGTGGTGGGCGGCACGGGCAGCGGCAAGACCACGCTGCTGGGCACGTTGCTCGGCCTGGTCCCGCCGACCGAACGGATCGTGCTGGTCGAGGACGCCGCCGAGCTGCGCCCGGTCCACCCGCATGTGGTGGCGTTGCAGGCGCGCACGTCCAACGTGGAGGGCGCCGGCGCGGTCAACCTGACGGATCTGGTCCGCCAGGCCCTGCGGATGCGGCCCGATCGGCTGGTGGTCGGCGAGTGCCGCGGCGCCGAGATCGTCGACCTGCTGGGCGCGCTCAACACCGGTCACGACGGCGGGGCCGGCACCCTGCACGCCAACAATCCGGCTGACGTGCCCGCACGGCTCGAGGCGCTCGGCATGCTCGGCGGCCTGCCCCGGGCGGCGTTGCATGCGCAGGTGCTGGCCGCGTTGCAGGTGGTCCTCCAGGTCCGCCGCATCGACGGCGGCCGGGTCCTCGAGTCGGTCAGCGTCCTGCTTCCACACGGTGCCGGACGCCTCGCGACGGTCGTTCCCGCCTGGCGCCGCGGGGCGGGCGCGGGTCCGGCCGCGGCCGCGCTGGCCCAACTCCTGACCGACCGAGGCTTCCCGGTCCCGAAGGTTCTGCTCGGCCCGGAGCCGCTACCGACGCGGGACCCGGCGGATCCCGGCCGGGTGGGCTCGCCCTGGGCCTTGGCGCCTGCAGCACCGGCCGTCGGTGCTGGTCAGCTGGGCCGTGTCTCGCCGTCCGAGGGCGGGCGGCGATGACGGCGTCCTGGTGGTTGCTCGCCGCCTGCTTGCTGGCTGGTGCGCTCGCCGTGGCCTGGCCGGCGCGGGCGACCCGGCGCCGGTTGCGACCGCCTCAGGCGCGCCCGCCGCTGAGCGTGCCTGCCCTGGACCTGGCCGCTGCCCGGGCGTGGATCGGTGAGCTGGCCGAACGTCCTCGCCGGGCCATCGCCACGACCGCGGTGCTGCTGGCCGTCGCAGGCTTGCTGCTCGCGGGCGTGGTGGCTGGTCTGCTGGCGGCCGTCTACGGGGCGCTGACCGCCCGGGCGCTCCTGCGCCGGAGTGCGCGCCGCCGGGCGAGCGCCGCCCGTGCCCGCAGCCTCGACGATCTCTGTGCGCTGGCCGCGGACCTCCGCGCCGGTCTCGCACCGGCGGCGATCGGCAACCCGGGTCGAGATGGCGCCGAGCGGCGGATCGCCGAGCTGACAACCGCGGTGTGGCGGCTCGCCGAACGCACCGGTGCGCCCGCGGCCGACCTCGTCGAACGGATCGAGGCCGACGCCCGGGCCGCCGACCGCGCGCACGCCTCGGCCGCCGCGCAGGCCGCCGGTGCACAGGCCACCGCGCTGCTCCTGGCGGCACTGCCGCTCGGCGGCATCGGGCTCGGCTACGGCATCGGCGTGGATCCGCTCCAGACGCTGCTCCACACCACGCTGGGCGGCGGCTGCGCGCTCGGCGCCGCGCTGCTGCAGTCGGTCGGTCTGCTCTGGGCCGATCGCCTAGCGACTGGCCCGGCCCGATGAAGCCCGTCGTGGCCGACGGCGTGGCGCCGGTCGCCAACCCGGGCGGCGGTACCCGAGCGCGGACGGCGGCCTGTGAGATGCCGATCCGTGGGTGCGGTGCCACGGCCTTCCTCCGGGACGCCGGGCCGGTCCGCGTGCCGTTTCGGGCGTGTTGTGCGGCGGCACTGGTGCAGGGGCTGCGTGGTTCGGGCAGCGAGGGGCACGGATGACCGTCGTCCTGCTCTGCGTCGCGGTGGTCGGGCTGGTCGGCGCACCGATGATCGGCCGTCGGTCGGTCGGGCGTCGTCTCGGCAAGCTGGCTGGTTCGCGGGTCCGGAGGCGGATCGGCAATCCACGGATCGTGCTGTCGGCCGCGGCGGGACTGGCAGTGGTCGGCGTGCTCGGCACGTGGTGGGCGATTCCGGTCGGCGTGGGCGCGGCGTTCGGCACCGAGCGGTTCCTGCGCCGACGGCAGCCGGCCGAGGTCCGGGCCGCGCGGCGCCGAGCCGTCGCGGACTTGCCGCTCTGCGCAGACTTGCTGGCCGCGGCGTTGCGGGGCGGGGCGCCTGTCGACCGGGCGGCCCAGGCCGTGGCGGATGCGTTGGACGGCCCGCTCGGCGAGCGTCTGGCCCGGACGGCCCGGTCGCTTCGGCTCGGCGCGGAGCCGGCCGAGGCATGGGCGCATCTGTCGGACGTGGCCGGCGCGGAACGGGTCGTCGCGGCGGCGATCCGGTCCAGCGCCAGCGGCGGCGCGCTCGCCGGGGCGCTCTTCCGGCTCGCTGACGACCTGCGTGCCGATCGGTCGGTGGCCGCCGAGGCCGCCGCGCGCCGGGCCGGCGTGCTCATCGTGCTTCCGCTCGGCCTCTGTTTCCTGCCCGCCTTCGTGCTCGCCGGCCTGGTGCCGGTGGTCGTCGCCGTCCTCGGCGACGTGCTCTAGAACCCCCAACAAAAGGAGAAAAACACGTGCGCAGACTCCTCGCCCGCCTCGCTGGTCTGGGCGCCGACGATGGCATGAACACCGCCGAGTACGCGGTCGGCACGCTTGCGGCGGTGGCCTTCGCCGGGATCCTGCTCAAGGTCGTGACCAGCGACAACGTTCAGGCGGCGCTGACCGCGCTGATCGACCGGGCGCTGAAGTGACCGGGCGCCGGCGGCCCGGCCGCGACCGGGGAGCGTTCACCGCCGAACTCGCGGCCGGGCTGCCGGCGCTCATGCTGCTCCTGCTCGCGGGCCTGACGGCGGTCGGCGCGGTGGCCACCAAGATCCAGTGCGTCGACGCGGCCCGCGAAGGCGCCTTGGCCGAGGCCCGGGGCGAGCGCGGCCCGGCGGCGGCCGCGCGTGTCGCCCCGCCCGGCTCGGCGATCGAGTTCGCCGAGGACGCGGACACGGTGACGGTGACGATCACTTCTCGGGTGCGCCTGCTCGGCGGCCACCTGCCGGTCATCACGATCGATGCAACGGCGGTCGCGGCCCGCGAGCCTGACGGCACGGGGCCGATCCCATGACCGGCGAGCGCGCTAGCGCTCGGGCGTCTGGCATGCGGGGTAGGCGGGCTCGTGCGGGGCTGGCCGGTGATCGTGGGGCGGCTTCACTTCTTCTGCTGGCCATCGGGCTTGTGTTCGTCGCGGGCGGGGTTGCCGGTGCCGCGGTCGGCGCCGCCCGGGTCGGCCGGCACCAGGCACGCAGTGCCGCGGATTTCGGGGCGCTCGCGGGAGCTCAACACGCGATCGAGGGCGAGGCAGCCGCTTGCGCGCAGGCAGCGCGGCTGGTCGCGGCGAACGGAGCCCGGATCACGTCCTGCGCGGTGGACGGCCTGGAGATCGTCGTCCGGGTCGACGTGACCGTCACGCCGCTGCCGGCCATGGTCCGGCACGCCACCGCCGCAGCCCGTGCCGGCCCCGCGGGCTGACGAGCGGGTGGTTACGGAGCCGGGAGAGCGGCGAGGACCGTGTCCAGGACGGTGACCGCGGCGTCCTTGGCGAGCGGGTTGTTGCCGTTTCCGCACTTCGGGGATTGGACGCAGGAGGGGCACCCGGTTTCGCAGTCGCACGAGGCGATCGCTTCCCGGGTCGCCGTCAGCCAGGCGGCCGCCGTTGCGTACGCCCGCTCGGCGAAGCCCGCCCCGCCCGGGTGTCCGTCGTAGACGAAGACCGTCGGGGCCTCGGTGTCGGGGTGGTTGGCCGTGGAGAGGCCGCCGATGTCCCAGCGGTCGCAGGTGGCCATCAGCGGAAGCAAGCCGATCGCCGCATGTTCCGCGGCGTGCAGGGCGCCGGGGAAGTCGGCCGGCTCGACGCCCGCCGCGGCCAGGGCCCGGGGGGAGACGGTGAACCAGACCGCGACCGTGCGGAGTTCGCGGACCGGCAGATCCAGCGGCCGGGTGTCGATCACCTCGCCCGATCCGATCCGGCGGCGCTGGTACGAGACCACCTGGTTGGTGACGTCCACGTCGCCCAGGAACAGCCCGACCGGGCCGGCGTCCACGTACGAGCGGACGTTGACCACGGACAGGTCCGTCACGTCGCGGGCGTGGGTCGACCAGTCGGGGTCGGCCGGGTGGATCAGGGCCACCGCGTCTTCCAGGTCGAGATTGTCGACCAGGTACGAGACTCCCTGGTGCAGATACACCGCGCCGGTGTGCAACTGGGCGTGGGCGGATGCCGGGTCGATCGTGCCCAGCAGCCGGCCCGTCGTCGACTCCACCACCGAGATCGGGGCGCCGCCCGTGCCACGCAGGTCGACTTCGGGGCGGCCGCGGTGGGTCCAGTACCAGCCGGACGGGCGGCGGCGCAGGGCACCCGACGCGGTCAGCGCTTCGACCGCCTCCTCGGCCGGGCCGCCCCCGAACAACTCCAGGTCGGCCGGGGTCAGCGCCGACTCGGAGGCCGCGCAGCACAGCTGTGGGCCCAGGACGTACGGGTTGGTGGGGTCGAGGACGGTCGCCTCCACGGGGCGGCCGAACAGGGCGTCGGGGTGGTGCACGAGGTAGCGGTCCAGCGGGTCGTCCCGGGCGACTAGCACCGCCAGGGCCTCGCCGCCAGCGCGGCCGGCCCGCCCCGCCTGCTGCCACAGCGACGCCCGGGTGCCGGGGTAGCCGCAGATGATCACCGCGTCGAGGCCGACCAGGTCGACGCCGAGTTCGAGGGCGTTTGTGGAGGCGAGCGCCAGCAACTCGCCGGTGAGCAG
>Ga0307508_10001567_pt1 | contig 25534 bp, 27 predicted proteins | sample 9_EM_MG_FD_203089 | JGI IMG/M metagenome (GOLD analysis project Ga0307508, IMG submission 203089) | Populus trichocarpa ectomycorrhiza microbial communities from riparian zone in the Pacific Northwest, United States - 9_EM | ecosystem: Host-associated > Plants > Roots > Unclassified | place... | reverse complement strand
CTATGTCGCCGCACGAACGCGCAGCAAGTTACGACTTGTCACGAACGAAATGATCATGAGCAAGGCCTCTGCAGAAGGGGGTGATCTGAGGTCTTCAGAGAACCTTGCGACCGCCTTCATGATGCTCAAAATTACCGATATCCCTGCATCAGCACTCCTCACATTTGAGATTGGCGAAGGTGAATCAACTAGGATTCGAGAACCTGAAGAAGAATACGAACCCGCCACCCATCATGCTGCACTGAAATGCCCACAGGCTGAGAAGTGGAAAGAAGCGATGGCGCAGGAATGGCAGGCCCTGATCAAAAATCGAACTTTCGATATCGTCACAGAGAACCAGCAAGGTATATCTCCAAACAGGTCAACCGCTGACAAGAGTAAGTTCATGGAAGAGCCGATTGGCTGCAAATGGGTCTATCGAAGAAAAATCAACCCAGACGGAACCACTCGATACAAGGCACGCCTCGTAATTAAGGGTTACGAGCAGAGAGAAGCACAGCATGGTTGGAATGTCGACCATATGGATGTGGTAACTGCCTTTCTAAACCCGAAGATCGATCGAGACAACATCTGTATCTCTCTACCACCTGGAATCGAGTGGCTCGAGACCACTCGTACCATAAAGGCTGAGTCACTGGTCCTTCGCAATGCTCTTTACGGATTAAAACAAGCTCCCCAGCTTTGGTATGAAGATATTGATGGCTTCTTACGCTCTATAGGATTTAAGCAATCAGCTGAAGACCCGAACCTCTACCTCCAGCCGGGAGTCTTACTACTTCTCTATGTTGACGATCTTCTCATTGCGTACAATGGAACCGACGGACACCGAGTCAAGCAGCTCCTCCACACGAAATACAAGATGAGCGATCTAGGACTGGCAAGGAGATTCCTAGGTATCGATATCGAGAAAAAGGAGGACGGTTTCTGCATCAGCCAACAGGCCTACATCGACACGATTCTCAGAAGATTCGGATTGCTTGACGCAAAGCCAGCAAAAACCCCTCTCGATCCTCAACTCGACCTCAACAACCCCCACTGTGAGGACAAATCCATTGATCGAAAGGAATATCTCTCAATAGTTGGTTCCTTGATGTACGCTGCGCTTGGAAGCCGACCGGACATCGCCTTCAGTGTCACTGCCCTCAGTCGCTACGACGTTCAACCCCTTGAGATGCACCTGACGGCAGCTAAATGAGTACTCCGCTATCTGAAAGCCACATCCAATCTCTGCATCCACTATCGACGTCTACCCCACTCTGAACTGTCAGCAGTGGGATATACAGATTCTGACTTGGCCGGAAACCTGAAGACTCGGAAATCTGTTGGCGGCTGCGTTTTCGGACTTGGATACACCGACTGGAACCAGGAACTCGTCACCTCTGGACTGGTGCACTGGCAAGCCAAATCTCAGAGTGTAGTAGCACTGTCGACACTTGAAGCCAAGTATATTGCCAGCTCTCATGCCACCCGGGAGAGTCTCTGGATCCGGCGCATCTTAGAAGAAGTTGCAACCACGATGTCGATCAATATCTCAAAGGGACCAGTACCCATTGGATGTGATAATCAAGGAGCGATTAAGCTAATCATCTCTGGGGTTGTGAAGCAGAAGTTAAAGCACATCGATGTTAAGTACCACCATGTGCACGACGAACAGATGAAAGGATCGGTAAACTTTCAATACGTTACGTCTGCCGCGAATCCAGCTGATCTGCTCACGAAACCACTTGCCGCTCCTCGACACATGCAACTACTCCAACTCATCAATCTATCCGCAAACAAGTCCTTACACCCCACTACCCTCAACACCGAAGCATCCCTCGTTACGCAAGATTCGACCAACCACACCCATTCATCACACAATGTGCGAGCGGCGAAGAACGGTAGCGACTCTGCGAAGGAAAAGGGGGTGAGACTCAGGGGAGAAAAAGGGGGTGCCGGGAAGGAAGCGTGAGTTGATACTCTTTTCCCTACTGTCAGCTGTTTTTCCCAAAGGGTTTTCACTGCAGAGGTTTTTTTAATGAGGTCAACGATGATCGCGGGAGCTATATTTGTATTTGGATTTTTGTACGAAGCGCGAGAAGAGGGGGTGTGTTGAAAATGCTTCTCACCGCTTGACGTACAGCATTGCGCACGGAGTTGAGCAGGGCGCTGACCGGGTAAGCGGGGTAAGCAGCCCAATCGGGGCAAGAGTGCGGGCAGCGAGTCTTTGTACACAGTTTGTTTTTCACTCTTACATTTTTCTCCTAGACTAAATAATAATCTTCACGGTTCCCAAAAGATCGCTCGCTGCTCTCCCCCAACGTGAGCATCAACTGAACCATCACCGCTTTTCTCTCACTCCCTTCAAGTCCTTCTTCCTCTTCTTCCTCGCCGTCTCCTATTGCTCAGCGCCCTGAAGAAGGACCCTGCCCGGCTTGCCCCTCAAACCTCTACTATTTGTTTAATCTCCTTCTGCAGATGCCATGAAGGCGGGCGTGGGGAGGAACAAGGGTCCCTCAACCTCAGCGCCCAGCTCCTCAGCCTCCACTCTCCTCTCCTCCTCTCGTTCTCTCCGCTCCCGGAGTTCCCACTCTGACGCTTCGCTCTGCACGTCCTCATCAGCCGGGAGCGGGGCCAGTCTTCCTACATCCGTGTTGGCGAGGAATTCTAGCACCGCCCTGATGCATCTGTCATCAGCGAGGAGGTCACTGATCGCAAATCGTCGCTTCCCCCTCCCCGTCTCTTTCCACACCTCCTTCCATAGTCCCTTCTGCTGTTCCTTCCATCGAGGGCAGTTCTTGAAAACATGCTCTCGGGTCTGCTTCTCGCATTGGCACCACCAGCACTGCGCCGTGTCCCGGTTCTTCGTCCATTCCAGGTATTGGCCGGTGAGACAGTGCCCTGTCTTCAGTTGGTAGTACCTCGAGGCGCTCCTCTTGGTGCTTCCGGCTACCGTTCTGCCAGGTTGCTGCTTGCGCGGCATCCTGTACTTCTTTGCGGAGACCCGGTTCCCTACCCACTGGCGGGCCTCGTCCCACTTCTTCGTCGAGATTTCCCGCTTGATGTGCGCGAGAGACCTAGCAAGGCCCGCTCTTCCCTGTGGCCGCTCCACCCCCCGCGCCTCTGGGTTTTCCGCCGCGAGCTTCGCCCACTCATCCGCCTTCTCATTGCCCTGGACACCCTTGTGGGCGGGGCACCACCGGATCTCGATAGTGATATCCGGTCTAGCTCTTCGCAGCGCCGCGATGTGACGTCTTGCCAGTATTGCATACTTCTGGCCTGGGCCGGGGTCCTCTGATGTAATTTCCGTCAGGTTGTCGTTGGTGGAAACGTAAGAGAATTTCAGCTCGTAAGTGCATCGTAATTCGCGGTAGTGGTGAAGTTTCACATCGATGTGTTTGTTCCTGCTCTTGCCATACCCAGCTGCTAAGATATTTTTCAGTGCACCCGTTGAGTCAGTGCGGATTGTGAGAGGGGTTCCCAGGTTCCCAACGATATCTGCTTGGAGTTTGGTGGGCCACTGCGCTTCTTGAGCGACTTCCGAGCAGGCGACATATTCGGCTTCAGTGGTGGATAACTAGGAAAACTCTAGCACTCAGCTGGTGTGAAGGTTACGGTAGTGGTTTGACAATGGCTATGTCGTGACGAGTTGCAGTAGTTCCGATTCTTCCGTCTCGACCTCGAACAGTATCTTGTCATAAGAAAGAATGGACGGTTGTGAATTTCCGGTCGCCGCTGCACCCACACACCGTGATCTGGCTGTTGTGGTACTCACACGCTGAGCTGCCGGTTATCGGTGAACGAATCGGCGTACTATCCTCAGCTCTATACACAGGATGTGCCTCGGCGTATACATTGTAGGTAGATCTGTAGGTCGACTCGTCCGGTGACAAAACTGACGATAGCGAGGAGGGGAGCACCTCAGCAATCAGACCCCCCAACAGTTCGAACTGGGAACAAATCGGACATTAAACCAAACCAACCAACTGTTGGGGAACCGTAAACCAAACCAACTGTGAAACCAGACCAACTGCCAAGCATTGAACTGGGAAAACTGTGTGACCTATCAGTTTGGTGGGTGTGGTGTAGGGCTTAGGGCCTGGTTGCTCGCTACCAACCCACCCTATTAACGTTTACGGTACACAACTTCTTCCTCTCTTATATTACTATACTCTGTTAGACAATCACCATCACCACACAGCCCTATACCATGGATACCGTAGTAGATGCAACCCTACCTGAAGACTCTGATCCGGCTGGTGATAATCTTTCAACGCCAACAACCTCGAAAAAAACATCCTTTATCCTGGTGGATTTGGAACCACGGCACTCTGAGTCTCGAGAAGGAAAACAAATATTGGGCCTGCAATTTGTGTCCCGACAAATCGAATCCACAGTGGTATCAGATCCCATCTGGAACTCGAGCTGCGGCCCTACTTGAGTCAAATTCTTCAATCGCCGCAATCCAAGAGAGCATATATGAAACTAAATGAAAATTCATCTACTCACTATCCTTCTCTCTGGCTGTTTTCTTTCTACTCTTTACATACTTCCATCTGTTCCTCCTCCCCCCTCTACTGCCATGACAATTTACCCTGCTGAACTGACAGTTTACCCAGTTGAACTGGCAACAGCACCTCCTCAAAACTGAACCAACTGCAAATCAGCGGTCCTCATTTCCAACTGAACTGAGGGTGAAATGAGCCCCAACTGAACTGAGGGTGAAATGAGCCCCAACTGAACTGTTTAAACCGTTATTCCCATTTCAACTGGCAAACTGTTGGAGGGCCTGTCAGCAATAAGCCATTCGATACCTTCACGTAGCTACATAGAGACTTTTTTTTTTTTATCGATTGCCGTATTCAAGAATGCAGGGACAATGCCAAGCTGATCGATTTCCCAATCTCCCTGTATAATACAAGCCATTAGATAACGATGAGTAGGTCTTACTGACCGGGGTCTTGTAGGAGGATGATTCGGGTATCTAGCCAAGCGTCAGCACTACAGTCTGTGTGTAGGTGTGCACCCTCGGGTTCACCCACAACGAAGGGTACTAGCGCTAGCGCGGATACTTCCTATAAGCATCCTCTCCTCATCCTAGAGAATAGACATACTTCTTGCTCACCCTCAACTGGTAGCAGCACTTTTTATTATGGGAGGGGCCCTGTGCACGGAGCGGTAAACCCTCCTCCCCCCCCACCCTTATTGGCATTCTGCAGAGCCAGCGATAAGCCACCACGAACTGGGTATTCCGCGAGTCGAGCGATGGACCTCCCCCTCCCACGGGATCGGCGAAGGTGGGTACGCAAAAAGCATCACAGGATACACCACGTACGGAGGGAAGATGGTGGCTGTATAATGAAGCCAGAACCGTAGGAGAAGCAACGCGCGTGAGAAGTAGCTGCAAGGCGAGCGGCGAGCGTTGAGCACGGGGGCCGACGTTTCGGTGCCCTGTCTTTTATGTCCCCCTACTCTGTCAACATCAGCACAGTGCTGACCACGTCACACTTTGCGGTCTCCGAGAGCATCTGTGAAGACACAAAACCAAGAAGGGTTGTCAAGCGGATGAACGGAGTGGGAATTCGTATGAGGGGTGCAAACGAACATCGTTCGGAAGAGCCTAGATTGAAGGATTTCTAGATCTATACCTATCATACAGTGCTACATCCCAATCCATTCTCTCTTCCTCTATACGAGGATGAAGAGCTGTTGTATAATATTGCGGTATTATCTTCTCCACACCGGCCCGAGGGCAGTTAGCTAACAAGATAGCAAGACGTATACAGAGCGTCAAGTTTTCAGCGTAGAAAGGGTATCAGCCATAATCAGTCGGAAGTTGAGTCTAAACCATATAGCATTGTTGTTGCTGCGGAGGCGGCACCAAGACGGAGAAAAGAGAGACGATGATGAATTGTAGAGACGGCTAGCAAACAAACGTGGAGAGCAGAAGAAGAAGAAGAAGAAGAAGCAGCGCGTCCGACTATCCAACAACAAAGAAGACACACGCGGCAGTCACGTGATGGTGGCAAACCAAAGCCCGTAAACCCCACGCGCCAACACTCCCCCTTTGCCCATACAATCCGTCGCGCAACATTTATGCAAGCCCCATCATTGCCAGAAACTCCGGGTGCTTCACTCCCCCAAGCGCTTTTGTCATCCCATCAGCCCACATCGCTCCTGTCGGTACGTGCCTGATCGAGAACTCGCCCTTCTTGATGCAGTCGACGAGATGGTGGAATCTCGTACGCATGTGGCGGCTATCGGTGGAAAAATTACCGGTGGTAAGCACTTGCGCCGCGCTCTGATTGTCGTTGTAGAGTAGCGTTCCACGATCCGGGGGCCAGTGGCCAAGCTCAGATAGCATGTCACGCGCCCATTGCACGCTCTTCCAAGTCTCCGTGATGGCGATCAACTCGGCTTCCATGGTAGACTGTGCACCAATCGCTGTTTCTTGGACTTCTAGTGGATAAGAATGCCATCAGCGTAAACGAGGTATCCACTGGTAGACTTGCTTGCTTCCGGATCACCACCGTGGTCCGCATCTGCATATGCAACCAATCCAGTAGCGGAAACACCCTCGTGGATGAGCGGCAGGCTAAGGTGTAGGGTTCCTTTGATGTAGCGCAGTAGGTGTTTGATCGCTTTCCAGTGGTGTATCGAGGGATTTCCAGCAAAGCGGCCAAGAACATCAATAGCGTATGCAAAGTCGGGGCGGCTCCCGAGAGCTGCATATAGGATACATCCCACTGCTTGACGGTACAGATTGCGATCCATGGTTTCTTCATCTTTGCTTCGCGGTAGTACTGGCTTCGATTCCATAGGTGTCGCTCTTCCGTTCGATGTATCCATATCGAATCTCTCCAACACCTTCTGCAGATAGCCTTGCTGGTCAATCCAAATCTGCCCCTTCTCGCGGTCGCGTATTACCGAGAGTCCAAGGTAGGAGAATTTGTCGCCGCAGATTGCACCCTTCGTCCGAAACTTCTCATGCAAGGTAGAGACAATATTTCGCAATTCGGCTTCTTTTCCGACAATTATGAGATCATCGACGTAGAGGTTGAGTAAATGTTCTGTGGAGTAAAAGAGAGCGGGTGTGCTGACGGATTGGCGCAATTTCAGCGTGTCACTGAGATAGCCGGAGATGTCGTCAAACCGGCAGCGACCAGACTGCTTTAGTCCAGGAACTGACTTCTTCAATCGGACGACTGGACGAGGCTCTGTATATCCCAGAGATGACCAATCGGCATGTGGCAGTCGCATGTAGACTTCTTCATAAAGGGTAGCACCGAGGTACGCGGTTGGAACATCTAATGTGGCGATCTCAAGGTTGTTAATGGCTGCAAATCCGAGCGTGAACGGAGCGCCGCAGCATCGATTACCGAGACAAACCAGTCTCGAACGACATCTCCTTCCGCTAGGCAATGCATCAGCACTGAGGGGCAAACCTTTTCCTCTCCATAAGTCATAACGATGATGTCCATAAGCTTAATCCATTCTGCCAGGTTCTTGCCAAAGGCATATCTCGGAAGCTTTTTGGCCTCAAATCCTCTCCCGTGGTTTGTGTCCACCGTTGTCATGTTGGCAGGAAGATTGATGATGATTTCCGGTCCCGAAAGGTCCACTTCCGGACAGGTCCAAGTATCGTTTCTGATTTTCTCCCTCTCTGCGTCTATCCGCTGAAGACGCTCTTCTTGCTGTCTCCTGGCGGTCTGCAGTTCTGCGTCCCTCGCACGTGTGGAGATGCCCGGTGTCGTATCGCATAGGGCCTCTACCTGCTCCTGCAGGGGCTTGAGCTGTGCGGCCAGCACGGCGGACACCAACGCTGTGACAGTCTCGGCAATGTACCGTTGTAACTCGTCACGGTTCATGTTGCTTAGGAATTGCAGCGCGTCGAATACGACCTCTTTCTCAGTTGCTCGAAACCCGATTCAGTGTTTTGTTGTGCGGGCCGGTCTTCGTGGGGGAAGGTTTATCCGTAGCGGTATCGGTGGTAGTGTAGGTGTAGGAGGAGGGAGATAGATGCGGGGTGGTACGGGGGGTGGGGTTGGAGTGGGGAGTGGGGTAGTGGGGAGTGGGGGTGGCGCTGCACGTGGTTCAGCCTGGACTGCGGATCCCTGTCCGTGTCGTTGTAGACGTGACAAGGCGAGTGCTCTAGACGGCCTTGAGTCCTTCCACGGGGTGGGGTGGGATGAGCAGATGGTGAGCGTTCGGAGGGCTTCCGGGTCCGGCTGTCCCTCTGGTTCCTGAATTCTAGCAAAGGGGTTTGGCCACGCTGGTTCCTTTGACGGTGATCCGGGTGGGGAGCTCGAGGGGCTCCTTTCTTGGCTCCGGTACCTCGTGAACTGGGAAGGGTTTCGTGGGTAGATGAGGCTGCGGGAGGGGGGGGGAGGAGATTGCTCGTCTCCTTGATCGACGTACTATGCTCCTGGATAAGGCGAAATCCGGTGGTGTGGGTGCGTGTACGCTCAGTAGGTCTCCGCGAGATCCCGTAGGTGACGGAGGTGAGGCTCGATTGAATTCGATGAGAAGAGCCTCGTCGGGTTCCTGGTGACCCCTGTCTTCAGCTTCTTCTGCTCCTCTTCGTGGAGTCTTTGCTAAGACTAAGGCGGTGGAGGTTTTTGTAACGGGGGCGGGTGTGGGTGCGGGTGGGGGAGAATTTTCGGCTGAAGTCTCAGCGGAGGCTTGCTTTTCTTTCTTCTTTCTTGCTGATGAAGTGCCGTGAGACCGACGTCCTGGGGCTGGACGCTTGCTGGGCCGCTGCCAATAGGTGGCTGGGTTTGGTGGGGGAATAGGTGGAGGTGGAATCGTTGCTGTTTTTTGGGAGCTCGGGCGAGATGCCTTCGGGGGTGAAAAGGACGAACCGTCCGTTGACGCCACTTTTGAGGAGGTGACGAGGCTGCGCAGACCGCTGCAGCCGTGAAGCTCTAAGTTCGTCGGCACTGAGGCCCGAAACGAAGATCACGAGAGAGAGAACGCGGACGGACCGTCCCGAGAAGGTGAAGCTGAAAGTCTATTCGAGTGTGTAGAAGAAGAGAGAGAGAGCGGCCGCACCTCGGCCGCAACCTAAGTCTAACGCCAAGTCGCCGACCCATTGGCTCTCTCCCCTTACACATTCTGTATTGATGCCGGAGACCAAGATACCCCGATTGATATTGATTTTTCCTGCGTACTATGTAATCCCATCGAACGAAGATTACCGTAGTGACACGGTGATTCGGCCAATCCGGTGTCGATAGGCAATCAATTTTACACCGTTTTTTGCTACTGTAGTTGTAACACGCTCGGTTCAACCAAATGCCGCCGCTACATTCAATCTATGTAGCATAGGAAAGTAGGGGTGGGAACGTTTGTTTCAACAGTGATGGATGCAAGAGCGCCTGTATTCTAGCCATCGGTATGTATGACATTTTCTTGTTTAGTGTTTGTCCTTTTGGGCGGGGCAATATCTTATTCTTTTCGCGACGTCGGTGGGCAGTGCATGAACTTCATTAAAATCTTTCCGGTGAAGAGCTAATCGCCAAAATGGGCTTCAGCGTTTCTAGACCGGAAGCACCATTCACCAGGGATGTAATAACGCTACAAAACCGCAACGTCACACCTTCACCATCGTCCACCCTTCAGCCGCACCCGACCGCGCAATTCAATCCGATCGAAACCCTTTCCTCCTCCTAAATCTCGTCGTGGCGTACGGCGCCGAACCAACGCTCCCCGACCTTCTGGAGTCCCCACCCGAGGGAGACACAGAGGACCGACGTGTAGAGGGTGTGGGATAGCTTATTGGCGAGTGGGCGCCAGGCTTCGTGACACCATGCCAACGGCCACTCGGGGCAATGGTATCCTCCACCCACAAGGCTGCAGGCCGCCACCAGCCCAACCATACACTTGGTGACGAGAATCCCCAAGATTTTCTGGGCTGCTATGATCTCCTTTAGCAATTATGAACGTTAGATATCGACGGGTACAGGTAGGTCTTAGTTTACCTTTTCTTGCTCGGCGGTAGCGAGGTCACCTTCCCCCAACTGCGCTCTATCTGTGCAGTAGTCAGCATAGCTTCACCGTATCAACAAGTAGGAACCGACCGTGGTTACGCCTTAGTTCACGGACGATTGTAAAGAGATGTGCGGAGGGGCCACTCGGTAAATCTGGCTGGAGCCCCCTAGGTGTCGCCGCGAGCTCCAACAGTGCCGCGCCGTCCAGCATGCTGTCCTCCAGAGCTTGATGGACACGCGGGGAATCGTCAAAGTGTGCGAAGAAGCCAATGGTCTCGAGCCACGCTACGACTTCGTGCGGTGAGAAACCGCGGACGTCGTCATACGTCGCGGTTGCGAGGGGCGCACGAGCCATTTTACCTAGATGCCACGCATCGGGAAGTAATGGAGCGAAAACACGGTCCCCCCCCAGTGATCCAGCATCGGCAGCCTCTACGTCCGGTCGGGCCCGAAAGCCACCGGCTTCAGCGTCTGGTGTAAGAGCTCCGCTGTGAGCGGCAGGGAGGGGCTGATCCGGGGAACACAACTCCTTGTGGTTCTGCCAGTCTAGCCTCAGGCACTGGGTTGAGCAGCAGTACGCCGTCTTACATCTGGCACATCGTTGGATGGCGTCGGATCGCTCGGCTGCCATATTCTGGCAGGTTATGCAGACGTTCGGCATCTTCCCCATGGTCAGTAAGCGAGTTCCCACAGCAGCATGAGTGAGCAAGCGACAAGGATTACACGGAGCATGACACGGCAGTGGCCCGTTGTGGGGTTAGCAAGTGGGGGGTGGCCGGATGCTGGAGACTGGGGGGCAGGGGATTACCTGGACGGGCGAGCGTCGGAAGCTGGCGGGTACGTGAAGGCCGGGGACTGGTGGCACCAGGGGAGATATACGTACCGCGGCCTGACCAATGCCGGTGTCGGACGAAAACTGTCAGACGCGAGCGGGAGGGAGACGCACGAACAGCCGAAGACAGAGGGAGACGGGCGGGAGACTGCCAGAGATGGGCGGACGCAAGACGCACGAACGCCGGAGACAGACTGAGACGGGCGGCAGGCTGTCCGACGGTAGCGGGGGTGGATGCGAGAGGGAGGGAGAAGGATGTCCACTCTAGAGAGGCCAGCGACCGGCACTGTAGGAAGCGCCCGCGCGCTAGCCTGCGACTGTCTATCTCGAAGCCCTCGTGCACACACGCGGGAACGCACACAACGCTAGGCTAGTCTAGGCTCCGCTAGGCGCGGCGAGTACCGGAGCCGGGAATCCCCCTGCACGTCCCGCGAAAACAAGGCGCCGCGAATAGCAAATAGCATGAAAAACAGAAAGAAACAAAGAGAGAGTAACAGCGAGGTTCTGTAGATTCCGCACAAAACAGGAACTATGCAGGGGGTACGAAAAAGGTTAGCTTGTGCACCAAAAATTGGAGGTCCTGTAGATTTCGTGCGCAACTTTGGTGGCGCAGCCGCCGCCGCAGGCGTAGCAGCTACCACCACAGATACAGCAGCCGTCGCCGCAGGTGTAGCAGTATCCGCCGTAGATGCAGCAGTATCCGCCACAGCAAATACTGCAGTACGATGGCACCGCCGGTTTCGCCCAGCCACCCAAAGCCACGAATGACGTCACCGCTCAGTTGACAAACATCGTGGCCTTGTTGATGCAGGACCGGGCAGACGTCGCTGGCATGCGAGGCATGGCTGCAAATCCGGCGAATGGCGCACTCGGCCCTACGCTTAAACCCGGCGGCGTAGCAACATTGGAACCAACCTCACTGTCTGACTCTGATGCAGCCTCCCGCTTTATTGATTACATCCGTGACGCCATCGCTCATTACGGCGAGCTCCGTACACGTGCCGTTCTCCGCCGCTACCTGAAGGGCCCTGTCGTAGAAGATTGGATCGTCGGAGTATCGAACGACGACCGGGAAGCGCTTCGCCTGGACGCCCGTCACTGGATGCGAATGGTCAAACGTGACTTCATGCCGTATCTTGCATCTAGGCTGACAGCGGCCCACGTAGAGACTTTCCGTTGGAACCAAGGTCGCACTCCCCCTGAATGCGTCACCAAGAAGCTTTGCTAGCTGCGGATGGTCGACATCGTTGGAGAGGACTAGATAGTCGAGGAGCTTCACCAAGATTTCGTAGCGGTACCCAATCTCCACCTCCACCTTGACGACTACGTTACGGAGATAAGAAACTCGGTTTCCGAGTACCGTTGCGCTGTGGTTCGCCTCCAAGATTCCGATAAATATGTTCTATCCCAGTGGGCAGAATCGACGGTCTATAGATGGGCCGGCCCGTCTATAGACCGGCCGGCCCGTGTATGAATGGGCTGGATCTACGAACTGGCCAGTCAGTGGGTAGAATATTTTGGGTGACTGGGCTGGCCAGGTGGGAGATATCTAGGAGCGGGCTGGCCAGGTGGCAGATATCTGGGGCCAGGCTGGCCGGGTGACATATATCTGGGGGTGGGCTGGCCAGTTGGAAGATATCTGCCGCCAGGCCGCCATTGGGTCAATGGCTTCTTTGTTTGCGGTGGCGGCGGGGGCAGGTTAGGGGCCACTTAATTCCGCGGTGACCAGCTCTGAGACCTACCCCTCGATGCCGTGGTGAGTAATTCCCAGGCACTACTTAACACCTGAGTCTCACCAACAACCAATTGAATTCTATTTACAGCCAGCGATCTGTAACGGGCGTCGCTCGGCGGACTCCAAATAGCGACTGTGGATCAGGACAGGAGCAGGGGCGTGGGCGGATAGGGACAATGACAAGAAGGGAGAGATATGAACGGACAGGGCAGGGACGTGGAGCGGGCAGGGCACAGAGACGTGGGGCGGGCAAGGCAGTGGCGTTGAGACGAAAACAGTTGCTAATGGTCAAGGCCGACTATGGCTGACGATAACAAGTGGCAGTTAATTCCATTGTGCTTCAGTACTACAGACTATATGCACTCCTCCACGCCGTACCACCCCCATGGGGCTCCCATCTTTCCCATCCGCCGGACGCAACAACTTTTCCCTGAGGAAACAAGTTGTTGCGTGAAGAAGAAACATGCAAGACAGACAACAGCGCACTCTTATATACAATGAGCGCGATCCTCCACATCCAGGTCCTTCTTCACGCCGCGCAACCAGAACCAGCAGAACCTTTCCTCGCCGCGCACCTAGAACCTTTCCTCGCCGCGCAACCAGAACCTTGCCGCGCAACCAAAACCTTGCCGCGCAACCAGAACCTTTCCTCGCCGCGCAACCAGAACCTTTCCTCGCCGCGCAACCAGAACCTTTCCGCGCCGCGCAACCCAGAACCCGAACCTTCCTTGCGCCGCTCCATCCAGAACGTTCCAGACTCTAGTCGTTCGGGATAGGTGGTGACGGCGGCGGCGTGCCATTACACGATCTGTCTCCGGAGAGCATTGAGCAACTACTGCACCCGTCTCCTTCTCTTTCTCAGAACTCGCCCTTCCACCACACATTCTGGTACTGTGGTTGGGGTAGCCTGCCGAGTTCTCTTTCGACCAGGTGGTGGTTTCATGTGAGCATACCGAATCCAGTCGCGGTACTCTACTCGCTTCTCCTCCGTAAACCGAGGCTACAAATCATCAGCAGGAACTCGACCCATTTCCGTCTTAACGTCTACCTTGCTGTTGTCATTTGCCATCCATCTTTTAAACTCCTGGAATGTTTCTGGAGAAAATGGGCGGTAGTCGGAATTCGCGAGGGCATTGGTGGCTGCGGCAGATGCGGACATGATTGCAAAGGAGGGTTGTTATCAGGGTGATGGTGACTGACGAAAGGAGTAGTTCAAGAAAGGTGGGTTTCCACTGCAGAGGTGTTGGTGCTAGCTTATACGCCCACTAGGCCAGCCCACCCATAGATCTACCACTGGTACAGCCCACCCGTAGATTTACCACTGGGCTAGCCCAGTCACCTAAAAAAATCAACCCACAGTCCGGCCAGTTCGTAGATCCAGCCCATTCATACACGGGCGGCCAGTCTATAGATGGGCCGGCCCATCTATAGACCGATCTTTCTTCCCACTGGGCTGGAACAAATACAATGGTTAAGTGCTGCCGCAGCCGCGTGGTACGTGCCGTCCCCCTTTCCGCGAACCATCCGGAGCATCTTCTAACGCCAGCCAGCCACGGGCTACTGCAAGCGCGTGCGACTTTGCCGCCGCCAACACGGCATCAGGATCCGCCAGCGCATGAGTAGCACCGCGTACGAATAGACAGCCCCGTTAACGTCTTCGTAAATGCAAGAATTATCCGGATTGTGGTGATGGCGAACATTGGGATTGCCAGGGTGTTATCGAGAGAGTCGTAAGTAGCAAAGCGAAGCCTGCACATTACAGGATCTGTTCCAGCGCCGAGGCCGCTGCAAAGCCGACCGGCATCAGGCGCATGGTGCGGTGCCTGGTAACCTTGGGTGTGCCGACCGCCATCCGCTTGTTGCCCTTGGTCAGCGTGACCGGCACCGGCGTCGCGCGCGTCCGTTCTGCTGGGGTGGGTGTTGCTGGCTTTTCACACGCCGCCATGCCCTCCATATCCACCTCATTGGCTACCTCCTCCGCCCGATCACCCGCCCCCACGTCCAATTTCCCCCCCACCTCTCTGACCTCCTTGGCAAGATTCAGGGTTTCCGCCACTTCCCCCTGATGCGGGCTGCTGGTGGCCGCCGTGAGCGAGCGCGCGAGCGCTCCCCTCATGGCCGATTTTCCCGGAGTCGCGAACAAATCGTTGTCGGTCTCCATGACGCTGGTCTCGCTGTCGTTCTTGTTCCCGCGCCGAAAGAAGTCCTGGGTGCTCTCCACCCTCCTGTCCGCTCTCCAGCTCTGAGAGCTCGCTGCTGGCATCTTCCATCTCCGCCTCCCTGTAGCTTCCCGAATTTCCCACGAGCTCCCTCCGGAGAGAGCTCTCGCTTTTGTCGATGCTGTCGGCCACCATCGGGGCCGCCACGGTCGACTCGGTCGCTCCACCGGATATCGTGACGTCCGTGACGTCTAAGTTTGCGCAAGGTATTGGTGTGTCGGGCGGAAGTCTTGGCGGTTTCAGGCGTTGAGTTTCGTCCGTAGGATGCCTTGAGAGTGGATTTTCTTGTGTTGTGGGTTGGTCTCCTGTTACTGGGCGCTCTCGGCCACCACCACCACAACAACAGGTGGAAAATCGAACATACCCGGAATAGCACTGGAAATGTAAGGTTATTAAGATTATTCAAAACTTCTGGCAATCAGAGAAGAGATGGTGATGTTGTAAGGGAAAGCAGATCTGCATTTTGTCCCGAACCTGGTGTGACAGGCTGCTGGGCGCTGCCGTCAGCACCACACTCACCATAGCTGGCCTATGGTTCATCCTCGTTTCCGCCGCCTCGGTGTCCTACATTTCCGATGCCTAAAGGCGCCCCGCCCGCGGCCACTCCCTAGACGGGTGACGCTGGGAGCTGTCATCGGAATCAAGCCTCTACCTGACTACCAGCCAGTCCATGATTCCCGTATGTTACGCCCGTGTGTTCTTCCTGTTCTCTTCCTCCTATACATTGCCTGTCCCCCTTACATTGTGTCTATGCGTCACTGCCTCAGTTAGAGTCTGTGACTAACCGCGAGTGCGATCATGTGTTTCTTTGGTAGCGGTGAGCCATTCAGCATTGGAGGAACTCCGTCAGTCTTGCAGGCAAGCAGTTATGATTTACAGAAGAGAAGTGGGTATATAAGAAGGGTATGTTAGCTAGTCTGGAGATTCTTCTCCACGCAGGCTAGTATCTCTCTCCACCATCCTACTTCTCCCTATACACGTAATTGGCGCTACGACCAAACACTGTAACGGCGGCGGGCGAGAACGGGAAGTTCCAAGGTACTCAGATGTGTCCGGGAGCGGGAGCGGGAGCGAAAACAGGAGCGGGAGAGGGACAGGAAGAGGGGAACGGGAGCGAGGACGGAGCCGGGGAATGGGAATGGAAACAGAGACGGGAACGGCAGACAGAGACGGAGAGCATCAGACGGACGTGTCGGACAGTCGGTCTACTGTAAGCTGATGGTAGAGAATAGTATCAAGAGTTCGCTGTCATTTGCAGGTGGTACTAAACACTCGACAACAGAGGTGGGCTATACAGCCATGGCTACTGGTATACCGATAGTAGTGACCTCCCGACTCTCCTTTGTCTTACCATATTCAAATCTACATCCACTGGTAGTGCGTAGTCGTCTCGAACGAGATGGGACTTGGGGGGAGTTCATTCCGCCGAAATCCGAGTCATCTGACGTTAGAAAAATACCAAGCGCGGATCGACGCTCACCTTCCCACACGGTCGCCCCTTTTCGTCGGAGTACACTGACGAGATAGCGGGGCTCCGCGAGGTCCCCGGAGACTTGGCTGAGAGGATTCAGGGATAGATCGGCGAAGTCCTCAGTTCGGTTCAGCAGGACAGGTCCTACGGAACGATTCTCAAATTCCGCTGCGGTCAGGTGGGCCAAGTCTTCGTGGTCTTTAGGTTTCCGCAACCCGAGAAGTTCGACAAACATGGGGAAGTTCCGGGTGGCATGCCCTTGCTCGTCCGGAAGGATTGGATTGTCAATTCGAGCGACTGTGCTTGGAGTGACCGAGTTACCAGTACCAAGTTGGAGAAAATTCATTTGCAAGACGTCTCGTTGGGACTTAAGGGGGATATGAGGAAGGCGGGGAGTTTTGGCGGTTGGTTTCGAGGAACAAAGCTGGGACCGGTATGTGCTGTTAGTCAATATGACTTTCTTCGCTGACTTGGGCGAAGGAGAAAGATGGGATTTACGGCTTAACCTGTTACCAATGCCTTCCCGACGCCGCGGTTGGTATGGCGGTCGTTGCACCAAGCACCAGAGAGGTTACCTCAGTGTTCACTTCCAACGCTCCATACTCGACTCTCTCGCCGGACCGGCGGTTTTTTCGACCTACCCGGAATGATGTCGCCCACAAACTCGTCAACTAATACGAGGTGGAGACAGTAGCTCCCGGGGGGGTAACGGTGAAGGTTGGTGACGTTACCAAACAGATCCTTTTGAGCGGCGGTGAGCTGGGCAAAGTGGCCGGTGGCGTGTTTCGTCGTGGCTTTCAATATCTGGAGGACCACAACCGGCAGTTGCGCAGGGCAGGGAAACCCATGTTTCGCCTTCCTCCATCCGTCGGGCACACCGCCCTCGATTGGATATTGTTCTCCGCAGTCGAGGAGAGGGTTGGAGGCAATGAGGTTGCACCCTTTTCCAGTGACCCTCTTGAACCGGTGGCGACAACGGGATTATTGGCACCCAACGACATCGTCCTGAAGTGCGGTCGCACCACAGGAAACAGCTGGGGGAGGGTGTCAGGTTTCGTGGTACAGTGTTGGGGCGAGGGGATGGTTACGAATGTGATTGGTGTCATCGATGACTGGGTGGGGTCCTTGGGAATCAATGGGGACTTGGGCTCTGCTTTGTTGATTGAGGGGGAAGGGGGAGTGTGTCGAGCTGGAGGCCTCCTTGTGGGCAGGAACAACGGTGGCACTTTCAACACCGTCACGCCTATGGGATTGATCTTGGATAGTATGGCTCAGGAACTTGGAGGGGAGTGGGAGTGGTTGCCTTATGTTTGATGGGTGGTTGCCCTGGAATTGTACTTTCAGTAGCATTGCACTTGATGAACCTATTATATTATTTTTCCTTCTCCGCCTCTGTGGGACTGGGACGTCTGGTCAACGTCGGAGTCACGGTATTATCGAACTAGTAGCGGACGCAGATGGCGGGCGGGGATACGTTTTGTAACCCGATGGCTTTGGTTTATTTATTTTTTCTTTACATGCGCCCTAGTTTCGATATTACAAATGGATTCTCATCTGCTATGGATCGCTTTTTGACGTTACTTGGTCCCAGCTAGTGGAGAAAGAGAGGAAAACTGTAACGGCGGCGGGCGGGCGTGAGAGGTTCCACGGTACTCAGACGAATTCGATGGTGGAAACGGGAACGAGACGGGAACGGGAACGGGAGCGGGAACAGAAGTAGGAGCGGGAGCGAGGAACGGGACTGGAACGGGGTGGGAACGGGACAAGTAAACGTCGACGCGACGAGTACCGGACAGGACAAGCAAACGTCAACGGGACGAGTGCCGGACAGGGACGAGTGACGCTGGGTGAGCGTCGCCGGTTACAAGAGAAAACGGAGGAAACGGCGAGAAGGTTTATTGACCGAAAGAGATATACGAGATAAGTTAACAAGAGGTTGCATGAGAGAGCAAAAGAAGAAGAGCAGACAACGCGCCGAAGAGCTGGCCTTATATACCTGCGTATTCACACCCGTACTCATACCCACGCAACTCACACGCAGTACACATGCAACTCACACGCCATCCTCCCGCGCAACGCCGTAACCGAATGTCGAGCCGTGTGCTTCTCTCATGCAACGCTGCCGTTGGCCGAGCCGGAGGTCGAGCTGTGTCTGGCCGTGACAAAAACGTAATAAATAATAATTACACTACATATTGACATAAATGGCTTCAGATCAAAGCGTCCCTTGCCCGCGTTGCTCACTAGTGGCGAACAGATTCTCCTGCTTGTTAGCTTCCATTTGGCCCCTTTACCGGGTGCTGTGCTTTAAAGGTGATGGAGAACGGGAAGAATAGGTGTGAGACTGGGACGTTCGGTCGGTTACAATATGTAATGTTTATGTCCTATAATTATCGTTAAACCAGTCTGTTCACACACTGCCCCTGGATGGATGGCCAACATACAGTCTGGTCCAGTCTGATACTCAGGATTCACATATTGACTAAGTCGAATGCTGGATTGCTTTCAGAATCAGCCGCTTGACACCAAGCAGGAATGAAATTTGTGACCCTAAGCCGGGTACAGCCATGTTAGATATGTTCTATCCCAGTGGGCAGAATGGTCGGTCTATAGATTAGCTGGTCCATCTATAGACTGGCCGGCCCGTGTATGAATGGGCTGGATCTACGAACTGGCCGGACTGTGGGTAGATTTTTTTGAGTAACTGGGCTGGCCGGCTGTGAGATATCTGGGAGCGGGCTGGCCAGGTGGGAGATCTGCTGCCACTGGGTAGATAGCTTCGTTTTTTATTTACGGCGGTGGCGGGAGGCACGTAACACGGCGGTGACCGGTTCTCAGACCCCCCTCAATTCCCCAGTGATTATTCCCCAGGCACTTACTACTCAACACCTCGCTCTCACCAACAATCAATTGAATTCTGCTTACGACCAGGGATCAATCTCTGCAGAGCGACTACTGCACCCGTCTCCTTCTCTTTCTCAGAACTCGCCCTCCCGCCTTAAGTTCCGGTGCTGTGACTAGGGTAGCCTGCCGAGTTCTCTTCCGAGTTGGTGGTAGTAAATCGTTCGAATCTTGAATACCAGATAGCCCGTTGCACCGTAATTGGCGTGCACACTTTTCTCCGTACGCTTTCCTCTACATGGAAGGTCCTTGGTCCGTTGCTGTGGTGATCGTTCTAGTTCTGCTGCACGGAGGCCAACAGAACTCCCTGATTGCTCGCGGCGGCACCTAGCCGGACGACACACAGCCGGATGACTCAGAGATGCACGCGGCCGGAAGCAGCGAGCAAGCAGAGGGCTTGGCAACAGATGGATAAGAGCCCGTCCCTGCCCCGCTCGTAGATAGATTGGCATGACTTCCTTCTTTTTCTCCTTCTTCTTCTTCTTTCTTCTTGTCCGTAGTTCGCGACAATTGGTAGCAACACGCCCCGCACCAGTGTCCGAGGCCCGCCTCGACCACCAGCACCATAACATCCCACCAGAAACGCCTCCATTCTTTTTTCCTCTCCCCAGCCTTCCGCTGCTTCTCCACTCCTCCCGTTATTTCTCTCTCGCTCAACGGCCGCAACATCAGAACGCGCTGCCCATCGAGGAAGCTGGACCACAAGAATTATGGTCCCTTCCAGATCGAGAAAATCGTTTCCCCGCTAGCCGTCCGCCTCACGCTGCCCAGGAAATGGAAGATCCACAACGACTTCCACGTCTCGCTGCTCGAACCTTACCGAACCAGCGAACACCGAGCACCGCCGGATCCTTCAAAGGTACTCCGAGAAGCGGACGACATCGAACAATCGGAAGAATACGATGTCGAGGAAGTCATGTCCTTGGTCGAGCGCGGCCGGGGAAACAACAAACGAACCCTCTACCTCGTCAAATGGCTCGACTATCCGGAACGCAAGGATTGGACGGAAGAACCATTCGACAACTTCTCAGTAGGCGGTTTGGAGAAACTCCGAGAGTTTCACCGACGCAATCCAGATGCGCTGAGGGACTACCGGTTCACCGAGGGCTAAACCAGTTCCACCGAGGACCTGGCGGTAGTGGGCTGAAGAGGCGGAGGACTTCAGTACCAAAGCATTTCAATCGACGAAAAGACCCGCTTCTCGGGCAACCACGAGAAACCGCTGATCGAGCGTCGGACCAAAAACCCGAAACGACCCACTGAACTTGACATGCTTCTGTACAGTCATATTCTCCTTACCCCGAAACGGAACCGGCGATGAAGGCGAGCATGACGGTCACGCGATCCCCGAAAAAGGCGCGGTCACTCCGACCTACACCGTAGAGCCCTAGATCAGGCCCGGTCACTTTCGGGATACCGGACTAGCCACGAAGGATACCATGCCTCTGCCGCTCCTCTGCAACCTTTGTCGACCCCGGAACTTGAGTACGGGAAGCAGTCATAGCGAATGCGCGACGTGATCAAAGTTCATCAGAGACAGTACGAGTACGCACCGGCCTACTCGGAGGGCCCAGTCATTCCGACGGATTACAGAGTCATGCCCTGATCCGGTGACTGGGAGGGCTGTAGGGGAGGAGGACTACAGTCACGGTAAGTGGCAACGCAAAGTCACAGAAACACACATCCAGAAAGAGACGGGCTACCTAGATAGAAAGAAAAGTGTTAAGCGCTTGGGACGAGGCTAAGGGAGAGGGGAGGTAGTGTTACACCTGAAATATCTCGAGTACATAGCTAAGCTAGAGAGGGGTACGTAAGGATGACGGAACGCACTCTGAGAGTCTAGGAGGGAGATAAGGCCCGGAGATGAGCTTACGGCCGAGACGGACCTAAGACACATATCTCCGGAGATGAGGGGAAGATTGCAAACGACGAAACGCCTGGGCTATGACCCCTCCCAGGAGGGGATGCCCCGACACCTGCTGATGGTGTACTGTAATGGGCGTGGCTCTCTGACTCCAGATAGCGAACCGGGACTATGGACGAGGGCGTGAGGGCGTGGACAGATAAGGACAAGACGTGGGGAAAACGGGCAAGGCAAGGACGTGGAATGGGCAAAGGCAGGGACATGGCGTTGAGGCGGAACAATTGCTAGTAGTCAAGGCCGACTATGGCTGACGATAACAAGTTGTTGCGTGAAGAAGAAACCTGCAAGACAGACAACAGCGCACTCTTATATACAATGAGCGCGGTCCTCCACATCCTGATCCTTCTTCACGCCGCGCAACCAGAACCAGCAGAACCTTTCCTCGCCGCGCAACCAGAACCTTTCCTCGCTGCGCATCTAGAACCCCAAAACCCAAAACCTTCTCGCGCCGTGCAATCCAGAACCCGAACCATCCTTGCGCCGCGCCATCCGGAACGTTCCAGACTCTAGTCGTTCGGGATAGGTGGTGACGGCGGCGGAGTGCCGTTACAGTATCCCCTCTCTAGGACTCGAGTTCCTACGAGAGCGATCTGGTTGGGCCTTTCTGGGTAGCGTTCATAGTAGGCACCCACTGCATGCACCTCCGTCAAGTTTTTTTTCCTAACTTAAGCTGGGCGTCCGCTGCTTTGCGCTCGTTTCGGTATTCTGCCTGAATGGCTGCGGTGTAATTGACCCAGGTGTTGTTTTCCCTCAACTCTCGATATCGGTGAAGGCGCCACACCAGGGTAGTGTCGGTTAGGAGGGTTCCAACCCAAGCGATGTTCTGGCAGTCGACCGTTTCCGGGTAGAATCCCAGATACATCGTGACAGATTCCCACCACTGGTTAAAGGTGGACGAGCATTTTCCGTCGAACTTCTCCAGGTTTTCCATTTTTAGCCTCGAAGTGTGTACCCGGGCTCCGTTTGCGGGTGGTTCAACCTGGTGTGCTGCGGCGATCCCAGCTCCTACCAGCCTCGCTATTTCGCCCGGCGTGAGCATGGTGGCTAGCTGGGGTCTTGTGGGCTCCGCTGTTCCCGGTGGGGGCCTTCCGGTTGGAAGGTTCTGTTCGTATAGGTCGTTGTCACCTTCGCTGGGAGGTGGCAAGCGTGAGGGTGATCCACCCGGCTGCCCGGGCCTTGGCAGCGATCCGTTCCCTCTTTCTCCCGTGCCCCCGACTGCTGGCAGCGGCGGGACTGCCGCTTGCCTCTGTCTCCGGATAGGAGAAGCGGGGGTGAGTCAGATTGGACTCCGGAGATCTGTTCAGGCCGGTAGTGGTGGGGGTGCCACTGGTGCCATTGCTACAGTGGTGCTGGGTGGCCTGACCGGGCTCCGCCAGAGTTGTAACGGTTCCGGGGACGGTACCCTCATTCTTGGTGATCCCGGAAGGGGTATCCGGGTGGCTATCCGTCGAATTTCTTCTCTGGCTCGTCTGAGCTCTTCTTCGACTTGGTTCATCTTTCTCTGGTGGTCAGCTGCCCATAACTCTAGGTTACCTTGGAAGGTGGCCAGATGCTGGCTTCGAGCGAGGTTGGCTTCGGCCAGGAAGGCGAGGGCGACGTTGACTTGGGTGAGCTGGGTTGCTTGGCATATTTGCCGTTGGTTGTCCTCCTTTGTCCGCTCCAAGATGGCTTGCCAGACGTTGTGCGCAAGTGCCTGGTAGGCATTGGCTGCGTTGGCCAGCTCGGTGCGGACCCAGGCTTCTGCGATTTCTTCGTTAGCATGTACCCGGTCATATACATACCGTGTTCCTTCTGCCAGTGTCCTGTAGGCTTCCTCGATTTGTTGCATTCGCTGATCAGTTCTATCGATCGTGTTGCCGAATAGCTCAGTGAGCTGTCTCAGGTCGTTTTCCACCTGCTTCTGTTGGCGCGCCATGGTCCGGACCCAGACCGCAGGGTTGGCCAGCTCTATTGCTTGCTCAGGTGCCAGAGTTCCATCGGTCATTTGGAGCAGGTCTCAGGGGGCTTCCAACCGGAGCATGTTGAAGCTGGAAGAGGTAGACATTCTAGTATAGGTCTAAGGGGTCTCCGGTGAAGATGGTTTCGTCGTCGGTGAAGCAATAATCACAGAGATCCCAGAGCTCGTTTTCGGTGAACTGGCGCTTTCGTGGTGGTAGGAGCAGTTGAGCTGGTACTGTGTATACCAGTTCCAAGGCTTGTGGTCGCCTTCTTGGTAGTAAGTAGGGACAGGACCGTCATTGTATGTGTCCCATAGTTCGTAGTTGGCTATTTCAGTATCGATCAATTAAAACGTGTAGTCGAAGGAGTATTGAGACTTGGGTTCCAAGAAGGTGGATAATTCGAGGAGATAGAGGTGGTCTTCGAAATAGGTACCGTCGAAGTAGGTCATTCGTTGTGTTCGATTCGTAGGGTGATTATTGGATCAAAGATTATTGTGTGACACTGGGGTTGTCTCGTAACTGGAGTGTGGAGAGAATCAAAGGTAATCAGGCTACTTTCGATAATTCACAACGGAATAATCTTAGATCTTGTGTGTGGGTTCGGTGGTAGTGTTGGTGGGGATGTTCGTGCTGTTTTCCGTCGGGGCGGAAGTCTTTCATCTTTTATCTGAGTGAAGCCGGCGCGAGAATTGGTGATTCGGATTTGGATTCCCCCAAGGTGCATGAACCCCGTGGGCGACTCATTGGTCCTGGCAGGGTGTAGATAAGGGGAGATGAGGTTTCATGCAAGCGGGCGGGGTGCTTTCTTACCGGACTCTCTTCCGTGCGCCATCAGCAGGCGACGTGGCATCCCCTCGGGAGGGGTCATAGCCCAAATCCGGCGGTCGGTACACTATCAGCAGGTGACGTAGTGTCAAGATCCTGCCTCGCTAGCCCGTGATGCTCGACAGGTAACATAGACTTGGTCACCGCTCGGCAGTATTCGGCTGCGCTGTGGCGGTATCTGGCCTTGCCCTAATCTCTTCACGCCCGGCGGAGTATCGTTGCGGTATTCGGCTTCGCTGTGGCGGTATTCTACTTCGCCCTAATCTCTTCACGCCCGGTGTGGTATCGTTGCGGTATTTGGCTTTGCTGTGGCGGTATTCGTCTTTGCCCTAATCTCTTCACGCCCGGCATGGTATCATTGCGGTATTCGGCTTCGCTGTGGCGGTATTCGGCTTCGCTGTGGCGGTATTCGGCTTCGCCCTAATCACTTCACGCCCGGCGTGGTATCGTTGTGGTATTCGGCTTCCCTGTGGCAGTATTGGGCTTCGCCCTAATCACTTCACGCCCGGCGTGGTATCGTTGCGGTATTCGGCTTCGCTGTGGCGGTATTCGGCTTCGCCCTAATCTCTTCACGCCCGGCGTGGTATCATTGCGGTATTCGGCTTCCCTTTACTTCTCTGGGGTCTTACAGGTGGTAGTCGCAGCGCCGGTTCACGGGGGTAGAGAGATAGGTCTGTGGAGAGAGATAATATGCAACTTCAATCAATTGCGCGTAACACTACAGGCTATTTGCGCTCCACCCGCCGTACCACCTCCGTGGGGCTCCCATCTCTCCCAAACCCGCCGAACAGAAGAACAGAAGAAACAAAAGTAATCGCAGAAAGGAAGTTTTGGCGCAAGAAAGCAGAAAGCAAGCAAGCGAGACGAGTAAACGTAGCACTACACTGGGGGGGAGGAGCTTGCCATCACCCCTTCTTCCCCAGTTGCATGGCATGGTCAAGGTTCGAAGGCACCGAAGTCTGGCTCCGGTGAGTCTGAGTCGCTGTCGTCGAGGCGGTCGGCAGGGTCGTGGTGTTTGTCGAAGCAGAGATGCGGGGTGTGACCCAGGCCTGTTGCCCGGAGGAAACGTCGGATTGCCAGGGTATTCTGTGGCGCTGTGATGTAGCTTGTTGCGTGGATGTCGCCGGTGGTGGACTGGAGAAGCTTCGTTCGCTCCGCCACGAGTAGCGGACAGTCACGCAGAAGGTGGTGTGAGGTATTCAGGGCAAGGCCGCATGGGCACAGGTCTGCCGGAATATTGGGTGGTGAGTCTGTAGGCGATCTGTTGCAAAACACCCTCCACATTGCACGGGTATCTGCCCAGTCGACACCGTGTAGGTGGTCAGGGATTTTGTATCAAGGATTGGAGAGCGGGAGCTCTTGCTTCCATCGCTTGAGGAATGACATCCGTGCCTGGGTGAAGAGCCAGGCCTTGGTGGTAAGTGCGAACCGGCAGGGGATTGTGGAGGACGCCCCAGCCTTGGCAAGAGTGTCGGCCCTCTCGTTACCGCGTATACCACAGTGGGAGGGGCACCAAACGGTGGAGACGTGCCAGCCAAGACGCTGGAGGTTGTCAATGACTTCCAGGGCGCGCCGCGCATATTCGTGGTTGGATTCGTTGAATTGGAGGGTGTCGGCGGCAGCCTGGTTGTCGATGCAGACAAAGACCGAGGTGCGTGGGGTTGTTGTAGTGAGGACTGCAGTGACGGCTTCTTGTACCGCATGGAGTTCGGCATCGTA
>Ga0307508_10001566_pt1 | contig 25569 bp, 31 predicted proteins | sample 9_EM_MG_FD_203089 | JGI IMG/M metagenome (GOLD analysis project Ga0307508, IMG submission 203089) | Populus trichocarpa ectomycorrhiza microbial communities from riparian zone in the Pacific Northwest, United States - 9_EM | ecosystem: Host-associated > Plants > Roots > Unclassified | place... | reverse complement strand
ACCCCCCCCCCCCCCCCCCCCCCCCCCCCCCCCCCCCCCCCCCCCCCCCCCCCCCCCCCCCCCCCCCCCCCCCCCCCCCCCCCAGGACTGGGCACGGGTATGTTTTATTCACGGGTATGATTGGCTGTCTCGGTACTTTCGACTGGCGGGTTGGTGGAAGTGGTGGTGGTCCGACGACAACTCGGCAGGCCGGTTAGACGTTGGTTCGTGATCTGGCATGTTGCATGTGAGAAGGTATTCCCGAACCGGACACTCCGACTGCGAACCGAGGTTGCGGGGAAGATATGTAGACAGTGGGGGAAATATGACGCGCGTGATTGGTTTCGTTCGGTGAGGGACCCTCGGTCCCCGACGATTCCGTGCCTACATACATGCAGAATAAGTACGGCATACATATCTAGATATGTAGTTTTGGAAAAAAGGACTGTCTTTGTCACAGGCAGGGTCTGGTCCGCCTGGTGGACGAGCAGAAGCTTGTGAAAGCAGGCACGCGAGCCGGCGACCTACTATGCCATACAAGGTACTCTAACTTTGGTAGCAAAAATAGGTATACGACTTATCTACATACAATTGCGACTCTGCGCATCGTCACTCACGGCTTCCACGCGTCTGCGATCACTCTGGAGCCTACCGCAGGGCACATAAAGATTTCTGCTACGTACCTACATACATACTCTGTTTCTACCATATGATAGGCACAGGACACACCAACCATCCTCGAGCCCGCACCGGTACAGATGTGAGAAGCCCATCCAGCGAAGTGGAACCGGCCCTCTCGACCTCTCCCCGCAAGGGGGAAGACTGCCAAGAGGAATGCGGACCTGGACGGACAACCCGGCACCAGCCAGGAAGATTCCGCGGATAACACGCGCCTTTCCCCCTTTCCATTCCCCCGCTTCGTTCCGTAGTCCAGACTGGTGGCACGCCCGGATATTCCCGCTCCCCGGTCAAAAGGTCAAACGTATGTATCTGTCCCTCAGGACCTACTCCAGGAGCTGCTGCTTTGAGAGGATGCTGGGGATTTCGGAGAGTTTACGATGGGTCGACGACACGGCTGTGACCGCTATGGACTGTTTCTCGCTCTCGTCTCAGATAAGCATCTGGTAGGTGGGCCAATATTCATGATACATAGATAGAGTAGATATCCCTCGCGCTGCATATGCTACCTACTCTACATACATATATGTACCGCTCTTCGCAACATCATCGCTCAATCATCCCTCATCGTATTACGTTACGGTATCAACATTAAACAGAATCTCTCAAGTCGCAAACAAGATATCCCGAAAAAATCCCAGCCCAAGACAAATGCCTAAAAGAAAATAGAAAAAAAAAAAGAAAAAGAAAAAGCCAGCACTAGTAATCCGTCAACTTGACCATCCGCCCGACTGCTCTCCGCCTCGGCACCTTCGAGTCGGTGTGTGGATTGTCCCGCTTTTCCAGCAAGCGCGCCACGCTGCCAGCATCGAAATATCCGTATCCACCGAGCATCCCCGACTCGCCGCCACTGCCGTCTTCGCTCCTCGAGCTGGTGAGACTCGCGTCGTCGTCAGCCATCGTCCCGGCCACGTTGCCAACAACACTGATCTTTCCGCTGAGCTGGCGCTGGATGGCACTCCACACGCCGCGACTTTGACCTGCTGGTCCGCGGGCGCGCATCAGCTTATCTGCCTCCCGGGCCATCGAGCACGGCGGTTCCTTCCGCTGCGTGGCCCGCAGAAGGTGGCGGACCTCGAGGAAGTAGTTCTGCAGCGTGTCGACGAAGCGCTTGGTCTGTCTGTGCTTGGACGACACCGAGATCGAGATGCTCTCGTCCTTGATGATGTAGCCGATTCCGAAGCCGTCGCCCGAAGTGGGGCCGAAGCCGAAGGCACGCAGCGAAGGGTTGCCGCAGTTCGAGGTCGCCAGAATAGAGTTGTTGAGTCTGTCCCAGGCGGGGTCCGAGAAGATGCTCGGGATAACAGGTGGCGTGGCTTTGGTTGGCGGGGTGCCGGTGATGGAAGAGCAGTCCGAGAAGGGCCTTGAGCTGCTGCCGGCGGACATCGAATCCTGGGTCTCGCCGCCTCCAGCCAACGGAGACGAGCCGTAGCCGTCCGGTGACATCCGACTGTCGCGCGAAGAGTCGTCGCTCTGGGAGAGAGACTCCTCATCGAGACCACGCTGCCAGACACAGAAGAGCGCGTAAAGGTGACGGTCCTGGCCGAGTCCCTTCGAGCACTCCCGCGTGGTAGCGGTGTGCCTCTGGCAGGCCGTTCGTAGGGATTCGACCTTCTCCGACGCAGGAGCGTTCTCGCAGAACTTCTTGACGAATTCCACAGACTGTTCCGAGACAGTGCGGATGGCTTCGGTTCGTCCGTGGAGGAAGAATTTAGTCATAGCTGGCTCGTAGGTGCTCTCGGCGCGTCCGTAGAGACCGTAGTACGCCGCCTGGAAAGCCATCTGGACGAAAGCGTCGGGCGAGAAACCCATGGAAGTGATGAAGTTCTTCCCGTAGTGGCTGAACTCGAGGACTTCGAATTCATTCTGGTTGATCAGATCCGCGAGGCGTGTCTCGGCAAATCGCAGCGCCATCGACAGTTCCGGAACCATGGTCCACTCCAACTTGTGGGGAGTCGTGCTCACGTCACCGAAGGAGGCCGAGTCTCGCTTGTTGGGGTCTGGTGACTGCGTGGCCCAGAGGCTGGGCGCGTTGCCGTTGATGGTGCGGGCAAACCGGAGGATCGTGTCGGTGTATACGTCGCTCGCCATGCGGAGCACTGTGTGACCGTCCACACCGGTGTGCTCGAAGTTGATACCCGCAGATCCGTTCTTGCAAACGATAATCTGCAGCTTGTCATACCAGCGGTTCGTGCAGGTACCCACCTGTACTCCCTTCTCGACGATGTTGGTTCCACACAACATGTTCATGCTGAGCTCTGCGGCAGACTGGGGCGACGTCTGGTCGAGACACAGAACAAACAGGGCGGTATCGACTATCCGAAGACACTCAGCGTTGGTGCTGTACTCCCCATCCTGGGTCAGGACATCCCTCAGATTGGCCCAGACCCGGCGGTTCTCGGTCGACAAAACACCCACTGCCGACTTTGCGGCCAGCTGGATCGGCGTCATCTGCGCGTCATCGAGGATGGCTTGGAGGTTTTGCTGGAGATCGCGCTCGGTAATGATGATGTCGGAGTTGTCGTCGAGAGCATCAAACCAGTAGAACTGGGAATGGCACATGACAACGATATGCTTCGCCGTGGGGTCGGACTGCATCACGCATCCATTCTCGGTGGGGATTCTGGCCGTGCTGAAGATCCGAGGGTATTGGTACTACGGAAAGGGCTTCAGCGACGGGGTGCCGTTGGGTTGGCGGCGAGCGGGTTCTCACCATGCAGAGGGTCGCGCCCCGCATCTTGTCCGGGGGCAGCTCTTCCCGTCGCAGTGCACGAACGAACGAGAGGGAAGAAATGACGAGAGAAGCTGCTCTGGTGACTTGGTTCCTTCTGGAAGGAGTGGGATCGTCCTCAAGGAGGAAACTGCAGCAACACCATTAGGTTCCGTCCATATCATCGACACCCGGGTGCGGACGCTCACAATGGGTTCAAGTTCAACACCACAGGATTGTCGTAGTTGAGATACGAGTCATACCCTATCATTCGGTCAGTTTTTTTTTTCGGTGGTGACCTGGAACCAGGTTTCCAGACGTACAGAATTGCTCGATGTAGCTGCTCTTGCTGCTCGCATACTTCTTGAGACGTTCCTGGAGCTCTGGGCCATCCGTCTTCAAGAATCTCTTTACCGCGGCGACAGTATCGGCGTGTTCCCGCGGTGTCTGGAGCGGCTTCACGGCCGAAAGGTAATTCCGGCATGTGTCCTGGAGATCGGCAATGGGGAGCTTCGGTAGCGAGTCCTGTTGTGCGAAGGTGATACCCGGCCCGGCGTCGTATGGCAGTTTGGTTGCCGCGACCTCCCCGGCGTGTATAGTCGACATGACCAACTCGTCGAGTGACTCGAACCGAGGAGGTGCTTGTATGCCGCTTGGAGGAACGATAGACAGGAGCGATGTCTGTGGGGGAGAGTCTCCCTTTGAAGGAGCCATGGCGATGTCAGTACCGACTGTGTGTAACAGGCTGGTTTCTCAGATGGTTGGGATGACGGCCGCGGCCCGGCTTTATGCAAAGACGCCGTGGTGGCAGGAGGGAGCGTGATGCCACGCACGGAACAGGAAGCAGCGGCGGGAAAAACAACCTCGGGGACAGTTTTACCTTCGCTGCCCGGAGTCTGTAGTCTTGTGGTGGCAGAACCGGGTCGCCACGCCTCGAGGGCTGGAGCGGGGTTACAAGAGACGGCGTCGACAGTGTCTCCGACGAGTGCGTGGGAGAGCGCAGGAAAGGATAGCGCCAAGTAGGGGATCTTAAACGCCTCGACGACGAAGGGAGTGGGTAGACTAGAGCGGGAACGGAAGTAGGCCGGGATCAGGTGCTGTTGCCCTTTCGCTTAGGCGGGATGGGGAAGGGGACGACTATGTAGATAGATACTCTATGTATGTTGCTGTATCTACATATCTATAACTATATGAATGCTCGTGATGGGGGGCTGCTGCTTAGCGTCAGTCCTAGCATCTCTAGTCATCCGGAGACGGGGTGAACCTGGGTGGCGGGCAAGACGCAGACGAAGGGCGAAGGAATGGAGACTTCTCCAGGTGCGGGGCCGGGACCAGGCCCGTGAATCTAGTCGCGGAACGCTGGGGGCGCAAGTGTATCGTGGATATCTAACATCCGGGAAAGTGGGCAGTCTGTATCTAGATGGATACACGTTCTTCAAGACGTCCCGGACCGAGGGATGCTGCGACATGAACTTGGCGGAGCGATGACATAGTGATGTGGCGCAGTTGTGCTCGTGACGGTTTCACGTGTCGGAGGCACATGCGGAGTCCCTTCGGCCCCGATTTAGCGGCCGGCGGTCGAAGTGAGATATGTACCACGAGAGATGGTGCGAGTCACGACCGGCTGCAGGAAACGCGCGCCGAGGCACGAGCAGCGACACAACGAACGGGGCACGCACGCACGCACCGATTTCCAGGCATTCAAGTTAGGCAACTGCGTGGTGCGATAGTTACGATTGCTCGTCCGACAATCTTCCCCAACACAACGTGATGAATCCATCCGTAAACTTGGCGATAAAGACCTGGCCAAGCCGATCTCCCGGAGCAGGAGCAGGAGCAGGAGCAGGTCTAGAGTGGAACGGAAGCAAGGACTCCCGATGGCTACCTGACCCGCCGAAGTCGACGAGTGTCTACCCGCCCAAGCACGTAGCCGCCAAGTGCATCGTCAGGCACTTGCTTGATGTGGGGCGCCCGACTCCGGCAACGCGGCTACGTGGGGTCGTTGACGCAGGTTACTCCGGAAAACGTGCACGTGCTCCGGTTCGAGTAGTTCCTACTGCGGGTATGTAAGCTCACTAGGCATGAGCTTACTCCAGGGATACCAACCCCGGCGGCTGCGGGGTTGGTTGGTACGGAGAGTACCAAGAGCATCCAAAGCGTGGGATGGACGAGCGGGAGAGGTATCACATGCCAGGTCGTTCCGACCTCAGCTGTCGCCAATTTGTGTTCCTGGAGCGCAGAAAAAGGAACCAAAGATATGGACTCTCCATGTAGAGGTGCACTCGGGTGGCCGCGGCTGCCCGGTGTCGTCTTCCGCCATGTAGTCGCCAGGCCAGAGTGTTGCATAGACAGCCCGGCGGCTCGATTGGTGGATGAGCGAACTCTGCTTCAGCTAACGTTGGCGGGATATCAGGCAACTAGAAGCGAGACGGCTGGGTAGATAACTTTACAATATTTATGCCCCACCACAACTGATTGTGTATGTAAAGAGTCTGAAGAAGAGGTGTAATTACTAATGGGGGGGGGGGGGGGGGTGTTAGGTGGTGTGTGGATGTTGTCCGAGGCTCGGGTTGCCTGTGCAGGTGCACTCGGGTTCGTGGGTGGTGGGGGACGGGGGTGGTACGGAGTCCGCTCGAGGAAGTGTCGAGACCACGATTGTTACGTGATTCACAGGCTGGTACATACTATTTGTTGCCCCCTGCAGTGGAATAACTACCAGTCTGTTCAAGATACACAAGTATAGGATCGAAGCCACATTGGATCCATTGGTACGTAGACATTTCTGATAACTAATCCGCGAAGTATGCGTGACTGAATAGGTATCATACTGTGGGAGGATTTAGGTTCGGGTGCTTCATTGTGCGGATTATTCATCGAATTCTGTGTACTTAGCAAGTTGCGGAGCGGGGTTGGTTCCGTATCCTGTACATCCTCCTGGCAGGACAGAATCAGCCAATCCTGGGGTAGCGTCAACACCCGCCCATTTCTTTCTTGATCCCATCTTCTTTTAGTGTCTTTACCTACATCGGGCCTGGCATTCCTTCAATACGCTGCTGGGCAATGACAACCGCTCGATTACCTGGAAGCAGACTGGAGCTGTTGCGCATGCTGTGAAAAAAAAGCTTCACGTGGTGGGGTTAGTGGTGTGTTACCCGGCCTCTCGCTTCTATGTACCTGATGGCTACGAGATCGCTAGCGACAATGACGGCAAATCCTTCGATTTCGAGATGGCTGTCGCCAACGTCCACCGAGCACTCGCCCGCCGGCGTCAGGCCGCTGCCGCCACCGCCACCGCGGAGGTCGCACTGCCTCGCGCCAACCTGCACGCGTGTTCGACGGGTCCCACTGCTCACAATTGCACACTCTCATTCCCTCCCGATGCCACGCTCAATCGGAATAAGCCGTCAGGTGCGATGCACTCTTCGCGGGCGATGCCGTCGCATCCGGACTCGCCAACGAACCGCTGCCGACGCTGCCGCTGAATCCCTTGTCTGTATAGATATATTGCGCAGTGTGCGTCGTCAAAGCGGAACCTCCCGAGCGATTGGCCCCCAGACAACGCCGTCCAATTATCTGCCGTTCGTAGCACGCTCTAGCCATCCGTACTGCCACATGGCTGCCAGAGCTCAGCTGCAGGGTGTGTACGTAAGCCGGCCAAAGCTCCACTTCTGGGATTGAAGGCATCCTGTCGTTCGTACTCGCTGGCCAGCCAAGTTGGCGCGGCCGGACGTCTGAAGTCACAGAATCTGCGAGAGCGCTGCGTACGCACCTGTGTGTACCTGCTTCCACGAGTAGCGCGTTCTGCATAACTACAACCGCCGCCAACACCTGGCGACAGGCATCCATCGGTATCTATCCTCATCGGAATCGGCGCAGTTAACTGGTTATGCGTAACCTTCTCCTGTTGGTGATCAACCGACCAGAGCTCAAAGTCCGGCCCACAGAAGCTTCGCCGCCTCCGCAGCCCAGCGTGAGAAGATGCACCCACAGCCTACATACACTGCCTGCTTCCACCACATGTCACCGGACGGTAGGTGATATGTAGTTACAACGGCGAGAAACCAGCTGCGCGCTGTGTGTCCACGAGCATTCCTGCGACCGGAGGACCACCATGCGGTAACGTCAGCCTCTAGATCACCCGCGCTCTGATCGGAACACACCGCTGATTCGTGTGGGATGTGGGGGGGGGCGGAGTCGAGTATGACTGCACCGAAGCACGTGCACCCTCTTCTCACCAGGTAACTAACTTTCGGCTGGTTACCCTCCCCAACACGGACAGCCAAGCCAGCGCAGAACCGCGCTTGCATCATGCATGCGCTCGCCGTTGCCTCTGTTTGATACGAAGGGGTCGTGCATATCTGGCGCTCCGCCGTTACAGAGTGTCACAACTGGTGCTTCAGATGTGAATTCCCCTAATTAACCCCGAAATGGACTGCTGGACGGGCGGTAAAGCAGCTAACCTCCCATTCGATAAATTGACGGCACTTCCAGTCCTCGTCCCTGCTTTGCCCTTCGCAGTCAATTATCCCCCTTTTATCTACTCCCCCCGTCCCGCGCCATCCTATCAGCTCCGGCGCACTTGTCGATTGCTTGCCCGGTTCCCTGCATCGTCAAAACCCGCCCGTCCGGCAGCGAACTGTGGCTGCTTGATTTGTTTGCGCGAGGGTCTATTCTTAGCCCTGGACCCTTGCGATTCCGCCTTCGACCGATCTCGTTTCTTTTCCCTGGTAAACCCCCCCCCACAAAAAAAAACCAGGCTCGCTCTCACCCCCGGTCACTCGTCCTGTCAAACGTCGGCTGCTGAGGGAAAACAGCCGCCTGGATACTCTACAAATCATCCTCTGGCTCTGTTCGACCGTTCGCTTACTCTCCTTGAGCAAGAACAACCACGCTCCACGACGCCTTGATTGGTTCACGCTCGTTGGCTTCGCTCCCCCAGTCGGCCTCGTCTCGCCTCGTTTCCGCTGTCGAACGTTTCTTCTTCTTCTTCTTGGCCGGCCCTCCCTTCCCCCACCCAATATCGCAATCGGCTACTACTATTGTCCGCCACCCACCGGCCCGCCAATCCACAACCAACCCTTCTTCCGGCGACGACTTGGCGTTGTCCAGTCGTTGCCAACCTCACCTGCCGGCGTACTGGCGGACCCCACTTCCGACGAGGGAGTTCACTCTCTTTCGTTTTCGCCCGAGCTGGACGGGATGGATCCGGACCAATACTCCAACGCGTTGGCCGCCGACTCGGACGACGAGGACGACGGCTCTCAATTTGTACAGGGCATTGCCGCAGGCGCGCACCACGTCCACTCGCAGTCGGATGCCTCGAACTTTGCCGCGCACACCGATTTCGGCCGGCCCCACTTGTCGATCGATCCGAATCTGAGCGCGCACCCACAACCTCCGCGACCCCACGGACAACAGCAGCAGCGGCAACAACTTCAGCGCCACCAGCGCCAGGATGACCCCCACCACCAGCAGCACGGCCAGCACTCCCAGCACTCCCAGCATGGCCATTACGTACAATACTCCGACCTTACGCGCGATGCCAGCCAATACACGCTGGGCACCCCAAGCGATCAGCCCTCCGAGCGGTCTCCGTCCCAATTCGCGTCGGCGTCGCCTGCGCCAAACCGACCCAAGAGTGTACCGTCGTTCACGCCCACCGATCGCAGCCTACCGGACAAGCGGGTGACGAACGAGACGCTTGACGATGCTTATGTCGCCTTCATTCTCTATTGCAACCCCTCCGTGCCGCTCGATTGCGATACCGCCGAACTACGTAAAGTATTTCGGCAACCACCAAAGAGCGACGGCAAAACATTCAGCACCTACCACTTACTCGAGCTCATCGAGAAATTCGAGCGCAAGGACATCAAGACGTGGACGAAGTTGGCGATCGAACTCGGTGTCGAGCGCACGCCGGATTCAAGCGCGCAGAAAGTTCAACAGTACGCGGTTAGGTTAAAGGTAGCCATTAATAGCACCCCGCGGCAATGCGTTCGGCTGACTAACGTCTCGGCGAACACATAGAGGTGGATGCACGCGATGCACGTCGATGCCTTCTTCGAGTATATCCTGAACAAGCCTCACAGCTACTACCAGCAAATTCCCTCAGCCGACCCGGACAATCCAGGCACCACGGAGCGGATCCGCGATGGTGTCCCTGTCGAGGAAGATCTTGCCTTAAGAGCGCTGCATCCCGAGACGCGCCCGAAGCGAGGGAGACGGAAAACAGACGGCGGAGATGACAACTCGGAGAAAGACGGTCCAGCGGCTAAGCGGCAACACTTGGACACTGGTACTCCCGCAAGTGCAGCGGACGAAATGGCGCAGTTTGTATACCCGAACTCTGCCGTTCCTTCGAGCGCTGGTGGTGACGGCATGTCGTTCTTGGACGAAGCCGTGACACAAGACCAATGGACCGCTGCTGCGCAGGTGATGAGTGCTGGCTCGTCTACACCCACTGGTGGCCAACATTTCCGATGGCGGGCATACCCGAAGCTGGATTCGGCTACAACTCCCCATAGCCCACATCCCGCTCCGCTTCTTACTACCCACGACCTTCATAATCCTAATGACGAAGCAATGACCCCGGTGTCTGCTACTCCAACTTCCGGAAAACCTGTTCGACGGCGCCGTCACGGACCGGCGGTGTCGTCAGCATGGCCGTCTTCGGGAAATCCGTTGACCGGGAAGCTTCGGGGAAGGCCTCCGAGCAACCGCTCGATCCGAGATGGGCCGTACTCCACGTTTCCCGCGAACCCGGCGGCCAAAGGTGGCACTACCATTGATATGTCTCCGGTAACTGCAACACCAACACCCACTCCCGTGATGTCACATCCCGCGCCCCATCAATTCACGCAATTCAGACCACATGGCCTCCATCTCGAGGTGCCTCATCAGCCGTCCCGTCCGATCGTTATGGCTTCCCCGGCAGTTGAACGACATTCGAATGAACCACCTCACATAGAGTGGTTACAACCCCCACAGCCCCAAAAGTTGGAAAAGGATTCTACAAACATCCCGCCAGCTCTGCGGTCGTTATCACTGGACGAGCTGCAAAATCGGTTTACAGTAGCAATCCTTCAAGTCGTTGGCGGGGATGGCATGGATGCATGGTTGATCCATGCACCCAGGATCGCTGAAAAGGTCTTTTCGGGGTTCCGAAGGGCCTACCCAGACTCCGAAGAGAGCGATATTGGGGAGAAGGTTGCACTATTGACGGGAACGTCGACCACCGAAGCTGGCTTCAAAGGCTTACAAGTCCGCCGCCTACAAAGCGAACTCGAAGAACTCGGAATCCACGATCCCGATGCTGACGCTGACGACGACAACTCCGAGGACGACGTGCGTATGGATAGGGGAGAACGCCGGTATCAAGTCCGTTGGGAGATGCTTTTCGGCGGTCTTAAGGGAGAGATGGAGCAAATCGTCGTCTTGCCGCCGCAAGGGAGAGCCAGCGAGGAGGACTTTGGAGGGCTTGCGGACTTTGGACACGACGACGTAGATGCTGGCGGCAAAGATACCGAGAGCATGGATGAACTTCGCAAGAAGGTGCTGGAGCTTGAGGGGCAGTTGAAAGGCAAGGAGAGGGAACTGGGAACGCTCCGAGGGAACGTGTTGCGAGCGGTTGTGTCATGAACTTCGTGAACATCGTAACCCCATTTGTTTGTTTTCCTCTCCTTATCTCGGCATATATTGGTGTTTGAGCCGGTTTCTTCTTTTTTTTTCTTTTTTTCTGGGCATACTTAAAACTTCTAAGCATGGTGTGCATATGTCTGTCCGTTTGCATATTACTTGCCATTGCCGGGAACCGGCAGTGAAGGTAGCGGTGTTTATGGGGGTTCTAGGTGTCTGGTTTGGGGATCTCTGTTTTTTTTTTGTGGGGGAGTCGATCTGTGTTGGTACTCCAGAGTGGAGACATACATGTGTATGTATGTACTTGAAAAACTGCTATAAACTGCGGATCTATCTGCGATGGAGCGAACCGGATCATAACCGGATCATAACAACTGTACTCTGCTCCCGAGAATGTGGAATCGCCGCATTGAAAAAGCTAGGGATGTTGACTTCACAGGCAAAGTAGTTGAAAACCCCCTGGGACCCGGTCCCGGTCGGTCGCCAGAAAAGAGGCGGTATTTGACGCCAAGGGTCTATATAGGTAGAGATACATATTGGTCGGTTCTTTCCAAATCGATACTGAGTTAGAGTAGAGCACATGGAACGGAAGGGGCAGCTATATATATACAATCTGCCAGGTATATACCTACTCTAGAGTAGATACTATGTATGTATGTATGCAGTGGCGATGTCAGTATATCTATCTAACCGTATGAGTGGTCGGTGTTATGTCTTTTTTCTTTTTTTCCCCCTTCTTTCTGTGAGATGGATGCGGGCTTGCAGACATGGAAATACGAATCGGTGCCTGGCGGGATGGGATGGATGCGCGCCAACCCCCAAGAGATGAAGTGCGGCCAGGCATTGGGCGCTGGGTGTTGCCCTCCACGCATCAGGCTGGCTGGCTTTAGGATACTGTGTTAAATTCGATGGGCTCAGCCGCGTGGGTTGCGGTTTACGCAGCACAAGCAACGCTTTTTCTTTTCAGCTAGGATGCTTTCGCTCAGAATAATATTCCCCTCTGCTATCTGCAGACACATACGTCTTCTCCTTCCTTCGAAAAGGACAGAGATCCTTTGCTACCTTCTTACTCCCCCGCTACCCCCCCAAAAAAGGACCTTTGAGTTGGAGAGTGCTTCCTTGATCTTCACACTTCACACTTCACACTTCTTCTCCTTCTTTTTTGCATTTGCTTGCCATAGCACCTTCTATTTATTACTTTTCCCGCTATCGTTCCCACTCGTTTTGCTAATCGCGTTTCAATCAATCGATCAATCAGAATCTCTGATTCTATTCACTTGTTTCCCACCCTTAAAAGGGAGAGAGAGCTCCTCTTTCCCTATCCTCAACGAACGAGAAACATATACCTACGCGAACCACAACAACAACAACAACAACAACAAGAAAGAAAGAAAGAAGCCACACAGAGATTGTGTGCAAAAGTTCCTCTGCCGTCCCCACACGATGGCCTCCAATGCTCCGGCCTACGGGACCGGTGCGGATCTCGATGCCGCCGGTTTGAGGAAGCGAACGGCCGTGGGCGAGATGGCGCACACACCGCTTAAGCCGACGGAGGAGGACGATAGCAAGAAGAAGAAGAAGAAGACAAGAGTGAGTAGCAGCAGCTTCCTGGACCCCTCCTACGCCCTCCGGCACGTGGATGGGCGCGGATACTGACGTGAAGACGTCAAAATTCTAGGATATAGATGTTGAGAGCATCGTCGCGCCGATAATATTCACGCTCGCCGCGTTCTTCACGCGGTTGTGGAAGATTGGCCTGTCCGATATGGTTACGTGGGACGAAGCTCAGTATGTGTTTCCCCCCAACACTCGTTCCGGCAATTTGCTGCCGTGCCTGTGCCGTGCCGTGCTGATGTGGCTGCTGCAGCTTCGGAAAGTTTGGATCGCACTACCTGAAAAGAGAGTTCTACTTCGATGTCCATCCGCCGCTCGGAAAGATGCTCGTCGGTCTCTCGGGATACCTGGCTGGCTACAATGGCTCGTTCGAGTTCAAGTCCGGAGAGAAGTACCCGCCGGAGGTCAACTACACGTTCATGAGGATCTTCAATGCTTCCTTCGGAGCGCTCTGCATTCCGTTGGCCTACTACACCGCCAAGGAATTCAAGCTCTCGAAGAAGGCGACTTGGCTTATCACCTTGATGGTGCTGTGCGAGAACTCGTATGCGACTATCAGCCGCTTCATTCTCTTGGACGCCATGCTCTTATTCTTCACCTTCACGACTATGCTCTGCTTCGCACGCTTCCACAGCCTGCAGAAAAGGTCGTTTGACTTCCAATGGTTCATGTGGTTGATCCTTTCAGGAATCTCGGTTGGCTGTGTCTGTAGTGTCAAGTGGGTCGGATGGTTCGTGACTGCGGTCGTTGGACTCTACACCATTGAGGACCTGTGGAACAAGTTCGGGGATCTCAGGATGCCAGTGGTTGGTTCTCCCGTGGATTTTGTCTATGGTGCAGTGGCTGACATCTGAAAAAACAAAAAGCATGTCTACGCAGCTCATTGGCTCACCAGAATCATCGGACTCATCGTCATCCCTATGCTGGTGTACATGGCCAGCTTCAAGGCTCACTTCATCATCCTCGAGAACTCTGGTCCCGGTGATGCCCAGATGAGCTCGCTTTTCCAGGCCAACCTCAAGGGAACGAATCTCGGTAACAGCCCGCTTGAGATTGCCATTGGTTCCCGCGCTACCCTCAAGAACATGGGTTACGGTGGCGGGCTTTTGCACTCTCACGTCCAGACTTACCCTGAAGGTTCCGGCCAGCAGCAGATCACATGCTACCACCACAAGGACACCAATAACGACTGGTTCTTCTACCCGGCCCGCGGCCAACCCGAGTACAATGCGACCTCCGAAGAACTGCGCTTCGTTGGAAACGGCGACGTCATCCGTCTCATCCACGCTCAGACCGGACGCAACCTCCACTCGCACGCCGTCGCTGCACCCATCACCAAGGCGGACAATGAGGTGTCGTGCTACGGTAACCTGACTATCGGTGACCACAAGGACCACTGGACTGTCGAGATCGTCTCGGACACGGCTAGCAAGGATAAGACCAAGCTTAGGACGTTGACCTCGTCGTTCAGACTCAGGCACACGTCCATGGGCTGCTACCTTCGTGCCGGAAACGTCAACCTTCCCCAGTGGGGTTTCAAGCAGATTGAGACCACCTGCGTCAAGAAGAACAACCCTCGCGACAAGTACACTCACTGGAACGTCGAGAGTCACTGGAATGACAAGCTTCCCAACGCCGATGTCAAGGCTTTCAAGTCGCCCTTCCTCAAGGACTTCCTGCACCTGAACGTTGCCATGATGACCTCCAACAACGCACTGGTTCCCGACCCTGACAAGCAGGACGATTTGGCTTCCCAATGGTGGCAGTGGCCCATCCTCCATGTCGGTTTGCGTATGTGCAGCTGGGATGACAAGGTGGTCAAGTACTTCCTCCTCGGCAATCCGCTCGTTTACTGGGGCTCCACCGCAACCCTTGGAGTTTTTGTCTTGCTCGCATTCTTTTATCTTATCCGCTGGCAGCGTGGCTACAAGGACCTCTCTCCGGATGAAATCGACCAGTTCCACTACGCCGGTATCTACCCGCTGATAGGCTGGGTTTTCCACTACATCCCATTCATTGCCATGGGCCGTGTCACCTACGTACACCACTACTATCCGGCGCTGTACTTTGCCGTTCTCGTTTTCGGTTTCGTCTTCAACCACCTTGCCGGAAAGCTCCCCAAGGCTGCTAACATCGCTGCGTACCTCGTCATGTACACAGCGGTTATCGGCGTCTTTGTTCTGTTTTCTCCCATCACCTTCGGTATGACTGGCCCTGCGAGTCAGTACAGCTATCTGAAGTGGTTTGTAAGTTGCTCCCGGACCCCTCGATTACCCTCGGTCCCAGTACTGATGTATGCGTGGAATAGGACCGCTGGAGGATCTACTAAAACTGGAGACGATGTTGGTGTGAGGCAGAAACCCGATGTAAAAGAGAAAAGAGAGAAGAGAATGCACGGTGGAGTAATAGGCTGGTTAGGGTCGATTTGAGGGTTGGAGCATCTGGCAAAAATAACGAATGGATGCTTTTGGGCATTTACTTAGATGGATGGGGGTCTGTTGTTTCATATCCCGCGTGTGTCTGTGCATTTCTTTTACTCTCCATTTAACTCATCGGGTTCTTTTTCTTGTATTTTTTTTTTCCTTCCACTTCTTCGATAGGGAATCGACAATGAGGGATTGAAGTTGTCTATGCCAAAAACGAAGGGCGAGAACCTATGACGGTTTAACCACCCGAGAATGGGAAGTGCCAGGTCATGTGCACACGTCTCTCGCGACTTGGAGCACACACGTGTCGGGACTCTATGTAGCTTTTTTCCCTTTCGCAGCATGTCTCCTCCCGTCCCTCCCACGAACCAGATATGTCCGATTCCGAAGCAGACCAACTCTACAACTACCACTCCGACTCCGAAGCCGACGACTTAAATGCATCCGACTCCGAAGTCGATGCCGACTTGAACCCGGACCTCGACCTCGACTCCTCCCCGTCGCGTCCATCCTCTCCAGACGACGTTCCCGACGTGCCCACTGGCGAGTTCCCGACCGCGGCCTCGATAGTCGGCCTGTTCGTTTCGCACCTCGAATGCAGCATCCACACGATCCTGTACACGCGCGGCATCTACCCGGCGCGGCTCTTCATGGCCAGTCGCATGTACGGCGCGGCGGTGAAGATGTGCCGCGTGCCGGCGGTGAACAGGTTTGTGCGCGAGCTGGCCGACACGGTGGGCGAGCAGATTCTGGACGAGAACGTCAAGATCGTGTCGGTGGTGATCCTGTCGCCGGCGCCGCAGCGCGTGCCGCTGGAGCGCTTCTGCTTCGACGTCGGAAGCCTGCCCCGCGTCGGCAAGCCGGAACGCCACACCTTGCTCGTGGCCGAAAACGGCAAATCGGAGCTGCCGGACCTGCACGATCAGTTCCGGAGCCTCACGATGCAGCTGGCCAGCGTCGCCGGTCGGCTGGGAAGACTCCCCAGTGCCTGCTCGTTCACGGTTGCGTTGGAACTGGAGGAAGGTGGCATCCCCGTCGAGCGCGAGAACCGCTGGCTCGTCGAGCATCCCAAAACGACGAACGGAACGACCGGCGCCACAACCGTGCCATTGAGAAGTATCGACAGCGGCACGGTGAATCTCGATGTTTGGGTCGAGGAGTCGGAGGCCAAGGCGAAGCTTCCGGCTACGGTAGAGGAGAATGGCCAGGGCTGCAAATGACATGTTTCCCCCCCCCGTTGGGGGGTTTCTTTTGATGTTCGGCTTTTAGGCGTCATCTTTGCTTAAGCATGGATGGATGTACATATATACTCTGGATGCTTTTTTTCTGCTCGGCTTTGAGAGCTTAAGTTTTTTTCCTTGTTTTTGACGGGTGTAGAATGGAGCTTTCTGTCTCATTTTCCCAGTTATTTCCTCACCTCACCTCTCGTGACCTCTTCGGAGCGGATGGTCTTGGCAGCGGTGGCGGCCGCCGAGGGAAGAAAACGTCGCCTTCGCTGCGATCGTGTCCGAAATATAAAAGTTAGATACATATATCTGATCGGGTTCGGTCAATTAACTACCTCGACAACGGCGCTAACTCGCATTCTACTTCCCTCTAACGCAAAGCGAAGATCTAGGTTGTATTCGTTCGCTCATTGACCAGAAAAAGAAAAGACTCGACTCCGACTCCAACTCCCACCAATCCCACTACTCCGGTTCTTCTACCTAGGTGAAAGCCACTTGCCGCCCCTCGACTCGCAACCAACAACCACCTCCCGATTAACCACACTCGCCCCTCCCTTCTATCCGCCCACCACCACCAACACTAATCTCCACTTTCCACTCGTGGTCGTTCACGTCAGGAGCCCAACACCGCACCCCACACATCACTTCATCCTCCCACTACCGCTACTGCTACTACCACAATACCAACAAGCAGTCGTAACATCAGTCGGTGTCCGGGAAAAAAATCTTCGTCGTCGTACCGCAAAGGCAACGAAAACCGCCCGCACCTGCAGCATCCGACTTCCATCACGACATTTGCCGTCAGTCGCCGTAGTCTGGTTCTGGCATTCCACCAGAACCGTCGCCAGGGCCGCGTCGGACTGACGCGAGTCCTTCAAGCACGATCATGCATCCCATACCACCCGGTACGGCTGTAAGGCCTGCTGTCCCCGAGGCCGCATACGGCGGCGGTGGTGGTGGTGGTGGTGGTGCTGGTGGTGGTGGCCCCCGCCGGAGAGTCAATCCTACAATCATTCCTGCTTTGCCCCAGCAGATGCCTCTCTACCATGGTCCCCCACATCAACACCTTCCCCCATACCATCACCACCAGCCCCAGCCCCTCTACCACCATCCCCACCCTCCCCTTTCTCACGCCCACCAGTACATATCGACACCACCTCCACCGCCGCCACCACCTGTCCAGTCTCTGCCAGTACCGCCCCCGCCCCCGCCGCAGCAAGCCGCTCCCACTCCAGAGGCTGCTCCTGCGTCACAACCCGAATATGTGCCGAACGCTGAAGCCGCGCCGTATGCTGAAGCTGCGCCGTATGCTGAACCTGTGCCGAGAGTCGAAACTGTGCTGCAAAGGCCACGCTTCATACCACCAGTACGCAATTGGATTCCTACCTGTGTTCAACGCTTTGATATCTGAAACTGACGTCGTGTAGTTGCCTTGGTACTCAGTCCCAAATGAGCCTTTTCCGGGACGCCGTCCAAGACGAAGACGACAACCACCGCCGCAAATTGCTCACCCGCAAGAACAACGGCCCCAAAAACAAGTACAAGTTTCAAACACCGCCACTCCAATAAACCCACAAATCACACCCGCTCCCGAACCCGCAACTCCCGCAACCACCAATCCTCCCTCCGAAGTTGACTCTACACATCCTACCACTCCATCCTCCACCGCGCCCCCGTCGACTGCAACATCGGTTGCAACCAAGACTGCTCTGATACCTCCTGCAACTCCGCCTGCCGTGCCCCTCATGGCACCTACACCTAAAGCAAAAAAGAGCGGAGAGAAGCCCCAATCAATCTCCACCAGCGGATCGACAGCCGGCGGAACTGCGCCGACCACCCCTACAGCTCAGACTGCCGCTCCAGTAACAACAGCTTCTCCGGTTCCGTCCTCCAGAGAAAAGCCTGCGCCAATACCGAAGCCAGTGTCGTGGGCAGCTTTGTTTGAAGATAGTACCAAGAAGCCGTCCACTGCGGCTTCGGTGGCTTCCAAGTCAAACACTTCTTCAAACGGACTTTATACCTCCCTTGTGGAAGCTCTGGATTCTTTCGACATTCAAGATGCGATCGTCACGCCTTTCCTGGAGCCCAGAGGATTGATCAACACTGGCAATATGTGTTTTATGAATGCTGTAAGTACCTTGTTTCGGTATTGAACCGGGTTAGTGGCTAACACTCTCGCAGATTTTGCAAACATTGGTGTTCTGCAGTCCGTTCTACCATCTCCTGAATCACCTATCTCGCAGTGCTCGGAATCTGAAGAACGACACACCCTTGATCGAAGCGATGATTATGTTCATGCGCGAATTCAGGGTTATCACTGCAGATTCGCAATCAAAAATTAAGAGCGATGACTTGGAAGCTCTAGGAGACCCATTCGCCCCAGAACATTTCTACGAGACTATTCGACGGCTGAACAGGTTTTCGCACATGAAGGTATTGCTGCGCTATCTCTTGTCAGTGATGCGTTGAAAGCTAATGGTTCTCTGCAGAGAGGACAGCAGCAAGACGCCGAGGAATTCCTTGGATTCCTTTTGGACGGATTGCATGAGGAAGCTGTGGAATTGAAGAGAGCAGGAGCCCATTCCCTGCAGGCGAATGGTTCTTCCAAACGCGACGAGACCGGATGGCTCGAAGTAGGTCCGAAACAGAAGGCGTCCATGACTCGGACTACGGAGATCAGTGATTCTCCAATCACCAAGATCTTTGGAGGCAAACTTCGGTCTGTGTTCAGCGTCCCAGGACTGCCAACCTCGATGACCCTAGAGCCATATACGCCACTGCAACTTGACATCCATACCTCCGACGTCAATTCGGTAGTTGACGCTCTCAAGCACTTGACTACCCAGGAGAAGATGCATGGAGACTTCAAGTCTCCAAAGGGACCCAACGTGGGGGCGACCAAGCAAGTCTACATCGAGACCCTTCCGCCGGTCTTGATTCTGCACTTGAAACGTTTCCAGTACGATAACACCGGCGGGACTCAAAAGATCTGGAAGAAGATTGCATACCCGCTCGAGCTGGAAATCCCATGCGAGGCCATGTACAAGCGCGGAACTCCGCCGCGATACAGACTCATTGGCGTGGTGTACCATCACGGCAGCTCCGCCCAGGGCGGTCACTACACCGTCGACGTCCTCCGACAAGACGCCAAGACGTGGATTCGGTTCGATGATATCTCCATTCAGATGGTCGCGTCGAAGGACGTGGCCGTCGATATCAAGGATATTGGGAAGTACACTGACGACGAAGAGGTGCAGGAGGGTGGATGGGTGAATAACTGGGAGCAGGTGAACGGAAGTGGAGGCAAGGGAGGCGACGCCAAGAGATATGTGGGTAAGGATAGTAGGACAGCCTACATCCTATTCTACCAGAAGATCTGAAGAGGGTGGGAAGGCCGGGATCGAATAGGGACCAAGGTTTGTATGTTTGGCCCAAGTTTTTTTTCCATTTGTTACCCTTTTCTTTTTTTCTTCTCTTTTCCCTTTCTTTTTTTTTTCGTTTCTTCTCCTTTTCTTTCCTTTTCTTTCGCGATTCAGTGTAGTCTTTTATTTTTCAGGGCGATTGGTTACGGGTTGGTTCTCTTTACTTCCCTGGTTCCCTTGGCTCCTTTCTTTTTCTCTCTGGGGTGGTATGTGTGTGATGGAGGGAAAGCCTGAGGGGAAGAAGGGGAATTAAATATGGAGAAAACAAAAAGTTCCGATTGTGTTTGTGGCGATGGATGAGCACTTGTGTGTGTATAGTGTACTCTGCGCATGTCCTGGTTCGTTGTATTAGGTTTTTTTTTCCCTCGGTGTGTTTTTCTACTCTACCTAAGTAGTTTAAGTGGGTACTTATGCAGACTGGTTTTAGGGTCCTACATGGGGCTGGGTTGATAGCTACAAATGTAAGTATTTACACACTTATTGAACTGTCATTAACTTGGTGTTGGTTTCATCATTGCCACCATAAACACACACACACACTCTCTCTCTCTCTCTCGATCTTTGGATCCAAAGCAGAGTTATTTTTTATTACGTCCTGTTCGCACGCTCATTCGCTCATACCATCGCAAAAAAAAAACCAACGATAAAAATAAATCAATCGTCCCCTCCCTTACGACATCAATAATCCGACCGCCCAACTGATATTCAGCGTCCTAAGATCCTGATAGTTCTGTCCCACCCCCAGAAACACCACGGGGATGCCGGTGGCGTAGACCATGCTGATCAGAGTTCCGATCTGTCATCGCCCGTTTAGCGCACAGCGAGAAGAGTGGGGTGAGAGAGAAGGGGTGAGGGATACTAACCATGTCTCCGACAGTGTCGCACTTGCTGATGATGAAGCCGTCAAGCGTGCGCCCGCTTCCGAACGCGGCATTGAAGTTCCTCGCTTGCATGACCGAGTCCGTCCCCACGAGGGCCTCGCCGACCATGAGGATCTTGTCGGGCACGGCAAACTTTGCAAATTTCTCAAGGGAGCTCATCAGCCGCTGGTCGTTGTGGCGACGGCCAGCGGTGTCGATGAGGACCACGTCGAACTTCTCGCGCTCGGCGTACTCAACGGCGTCCTTCGCGATGTTGGCGGCGTCCTTGCCGTAGCCCTTCTCGTAGAGCTCCACCACTCCTCCCTCGCGCGAGGACAGCTCACCCAGATTGCGGGCGTGCACGCGGAGCTGCTCGACGGCGCCGGAACGGAAGGTGTCGCATGCGGCGATGAGGACCTTGTACTTGTTCTGCAGGAGGAAGAAGCAGATCTTCGAGAGGTTGGTGGACTTGCCCACGCCGTTGACGCCGACGATGGAGATCACGTAGGGGCGAGTGCCGCGGGACTTCTTGTGTTGGATTTCACGGAGGAGGTCCAGGGAGGTTGTCGGCGTCAGGATGCGCTTGATGGCTGCCTCGACCGAGGAGCGCACGATGGCTTCGATACTCTGGAAAGTGCCGGTTTTCTGGCCGAGCAGGCTGGCTTCCACGTTTTTGACGATGTCATTGGCGGCTTCCTGCGCGACGTTCTTCTTCAGCAGATGGTCCCGCATCCCGTTGAGCGCCTTGTCCATGTCTTCCTTCGTGAGGACCTTCCCGCCGACAAAGTTCTTGAAGAAGCCAAAGGCGCCGCCCATGGCACCACCGCCCGAGGACCGCTTTGCGTCGGACTGCTTCAGTATCGCTTCCACCTCCTCGCCCAGTTCCTTCAATACGAACTCCCCTTTCGACGTCTTCTTGCCCCATTCCCTCTGGTCGATATAGTCCAGTTTCCGCGCCCCCGCCGACTTTTCGCCAGACACACCCTGAGCGGAGTAATCCAGTACCTTATCGTCCGCCTCGTCAGCGTTGCCGTCAGCGTCCCACACCCTCCCTTTCTTGCCGGACTTCTTGCTAGCCGATGGAAGAGGCTGGAGTTCGTCGCCGCTGGATGTCACACCGACAGACTTCCCGCGACGTCCACGGCCACCGCGAGGACGCTTTGCCGTGATCACACCCGATGCGCTGATCCCCGGAGACGAAGGCCGAGAGCTATCGGATGCGGCGGGGACACCCAGGCCACCGGCAACTGCCGGCGAGCCAGGTCGCAGAGGTGTCCTCATAGCCCCCGGGATCGGGGGTGGCGGGGCATCCCAACTTTCAAGTGGAGCGGGAGATCGACTGGATGGCGGTGCAGGGGCGGCGGCAGATCGCGCGACCGTTCCGTATTTCTTCTCAAGGTCGTGGACCCGGGTGTTGAAGTAATCATCGAAGTGGCACTCGATAGTAGACGTATGCGGCTTCTTGAGCTGGTCGCCGTACAGAGATGTAAAGAGAGTCTTAACAGTGTCAAGAAGCTCATCAATCCACGTAAGCTGGAGCAGTGACTGGTACACGGCGATAAAGATCAATCCCAGGTCGTTGGCGGTGGTCCACTTGAGGGTGTAGGACTCTTTTTTGTACCATTTCCCGTCGCTCCCAGGCTGGACTCGCTCTTCGATCAGGACATCGCTGATGAAACTGTTGACCACGCTAGAGTTGACTGGAGCGTATTTCCTGGACCACAAGAGTATACCGGAGGAGGTCAGGATCTCGAACGAATCGAGCGCTGAACGGGCGCCTATTTCTTCGGCCATGTTCGGACGAGTGATACGGGACAGATAGACAGGTATCGAATGGGTGGTTTCCAACGGTGAAAAAGAAGATCAAGTCGATAGGGGCACCGTGATGACAGTGATGTGGTCACTGGTTGCGTTGTCTCGATGACTTGGTTCAAGTTGTAAACCCTGCAGCTCGGAAAATCCCCGATTTGCCGAGACGCCCAGACTTTTACTTCAGGTTCAAATCACAATTTATCCTAGTTATCTTATCCATCGCATCGCATCGTCAAACACAAGGGGACAAGGACGTGGGGTCTGTAAGGCAACACCTGACTTGTGAGTAACCAGAGATCAAATTGTCTCGTTCTCTGTAGAGTGCATTCAATTCTACAGACAACGCACAGTACACAACCATACGTCCGACCACACTCGCATTTTGGTTGCCTTCCGTTCCAACACCTTCATCTGGCTGGCCTGGTGTCCTTCGTCTTGTTCATTTATTGATTGCTTGACCGTAACGCAACCCCCAATAAGCCCCACCTACTAGCACTTAGGTATGAATAACTCAGAAGAGCTCCAATTCAATCGGCCGGATATATAGAATTGACAATATATAGACCCTTAGTTAAGGTCGTCCCTCTTCCTGCCAGTCATCAATCCCACCTTGTCCAGTCGCGATGTCCGGCCAACCAGACCCCGCCCGGGACCCGATACCCACGGCTTCTAACGTCGTCATGATCGACAACTACGACTCTTTCACTTGGAACGTGTATCAATACCTTACGCTCGAGGGTGCGAAGGTCACTGTGATTCGTAACGACAAGATCAAGCTCGAGGAATTGATCGCGCTCAAGCCTACACAGCTCATTATTAGTCCCGGTCCAGGACACCCAGAGAAAGATTCCGGAGTTAGCATCCCCGCTATCAAGCACTTTTCCGGAAAGATCCCGATCTTCGGTGTCTGCATGGGAGAGTACGTGTTTTTCTTCTTGCAACGAAGGGCGGGGCACACGTAAATGGGCGATATGCTAACTGAGAGGCAGACAATGTATCTTCAGTGCCTTCGGTGGACAGGTTGAGTATGCCGGCGAGATTGTTCACGGAAAGACCTCGCACATCGAACACGACGGAAAGGGCATCTACAGCAAGGTCTCACAAGAGATCGCGGTCACCCGCTATCACTCGCTGGCGGGAACGCAACCCACGCTGCCCGCGGTGCTTAAGGTCACTTCTTGGACGGATTCGGGTGTCATAATGGGTGTGCGTCACAAGGAGTACACAATCGAGGGTGTGCAATACCATCCTGAGAGCATTCTCACCGAGGAGGGTCGTATGCTCTTCCGTAACTTCTTGATGATGCAGGGTGGAACGTGGAAGGAGAACGCAGCTCTGCAGCAGAATGCAGTTGCATCGGAGGCTCCACCTGTGACGAAGGCGCCCACGTCGATTCTTGACAACATCTATGCACACCGCCGTGCTGCTGTCGAGGCGCAGAAGAAAATTCCTTCGCAGCGGCCATCGGACCTCGAAACGCTGCACAGTCTGTCGCTGTCGCCCCCGCTCATCGATTTCCCCGCACGCATACGATCGGTGTCGACAAAATGCGCCATCATGGCTGAGATCAAACGGGCTTCCCCGTCGAAGGGTGAAATCGATATCGAGGCATCGGCAGCGGTCCAGGCGCGGACATATGCCCTGGCTGGTGCTGCCGCTATCTCGGTCCTGACGGAACCGGAGTGGTTCAAGGGGTCCATCGACGACCTGCGAGCTGCCCGCCAGGCCGTTGAGGGAATGCCCAATCGCCCTGCCATCCTGCGGAAGGAGTTCATCTTCGACGAATACCAGATACTCGAGGCCAGGCTTGCTGGCGCGGATACTGTCCTGCTGATCGTGAAGATGCTGGACGACGAGCTGCTGAAGAGGCTGTACGACTACTCGAAATCGCTAGGAATGGAGCCACTGGTCGAAGTAAATAGCCGCGAGGAGATGACGAGGGCGTTGAAGCTGGGCTCCACCGTCATTGGAGTCAACAATCGAGACCTCCACTCCTTCAAGGTTGACCTGGAGACTACCAGTGGACTGGTGGACATGATCGATGCGAGCAAAGTCACGCTCTGTGCGCTCTCTGGTATCTCGTCGCGAGCGGATGTGGAACGGTATGAGCGGGACTCCGTGGGAGCGGTTCTCGTGGGAGAGGCCTTAATGCGCGCCGGCAAAGGCGTCACGTCCTTCATCGCCGAGCTGCTCGGAACATCTGCACCCGAGCCGACCAATCCCGAAGTCCTGGTCAAGATCTGCGGCACGCGAACGGTGGAGGCAGCCTCGGTTGCCATCGAGACGGGCGCGGACATGGTCGGCATCATCCTCATCGAAGGCGCCAAGCGCAACGTCGACGTCGCCACGCAGAAGGCTATCTCCGAAGTCGTCCACTCGACCATAAAGGGCGGTGTGGAGGTCGATGGAGAGCTCAAAGTCGCGGATCGCCACTTCTCGGCGGAGGACTGGTTCGAGCACTCGCGAGCCCACGTGATCAAGCACCCCACTCGTGCCCTCCTCGTCGGCGTGTTCATGAACCAGTCACTAGAATACGTTCTCTCCAAGACCCGAGAACTAGACCTCGACATCGTCCAGCTCCACGGCGACGAGCCGCTCGAGTGGGCGAGAATCATCCCCGTTCCTGTCATTAAGCGCTTCGTTCTTGGGCAGGAGGGTCTAGGAAAATGCGGCTACCACGCAATGGCGCTTATCGATCCTGGCGCCGGAACCGGCCAGAGGCTGGATGCCGACAGCGTGCAGCGGGTGCTCAGGAGCGGCGTCCCCGTCATCCTGGCTGGCGGCCTGAGCTATAAGAACGTTGGAGAGGTCGTCAGACTCGAGGAGAGCGGTCTCGTCGGTGTCGATGTCAGCTCCGGCGTCGAGACAGACGGACGACAGGACCTGATGAAGATCCGGAAATTCGTGTACCAGGCGAAGGGAAGGAATGGTGGCGATTAGGAAAGCCGTGTATCTCGGGCTCCTCTTATTTGAGTTTAGCTATGGATCGGGAATGGCGGAGCGACGAGATGTGGGTCTTTTTTTTTCCTTCCAGCTCTCGATGGGATATGAAATTCATGTAGGCGACCATGACAGATGCTGACCGCGGTCCTGCGATTCTGTGTGCTGCCGATACCAAACATCGAAGTGGCCTAGCTCGAGGGGGGGGGGGGGGGGGGGGGGGGGGGGGGGGGGGGGGGGGGGGGGGGGGGGGGGGGGGGGGGGGGC
>Ga0307508_10001565_pt1 | contig 25578 bp, 21 predicted proteins | sample 9_EM_MG_FD_203089 | JGI IMG/M metagenome (GOLD analysis project Ga0307508, IMG submission 203089) | Populus trichocarpa ectomycorrhiza microbial communities from riparian zone in the Pacific Northwest, United States - 9_EM | ecosystem: Host-associated > Plants > Roots > Unclassified | place... | reverse complement strand
GAGTTACCGCGGGCCGTCGGCGGACTGTGGGAGGTCGCGGCGGACGGTGAACAGGAAAGGACTGTATATAATATCGTCATGATCCAGTAGGGTCGCACACGATTAATGAATCATCATCATCATCATCTCCGGGTAAGGACACAGAGTAGCAGGGAAACGGGGCTACTAAGACCCGGCACCGTAAAGTACTAGGCCAAAAGTTTCCGTGCACCCGCCCCGATGGCCACCCCACTACACACATATACCTCTCTAATTCAGCAACAACACAATTGAAAGTAATAAAACTTGCATACATAGTCTTTAGATACAAGTGCAGCTTCTAACAATTTTACAGCCAAAAAGAATCAATACTTTGTGTACCAGCCCTTCGCTTCCAGCAAAGCAGCCACCCTCCTAGGCATCGACTCCCAGTGTCTCTAGAGTCCCCCTCAATCTCTTCCCTCCAGGTGTCGGTGAGAGCCTCTGCAAGGGTCCTTCTCACTCTGGCCGGACCGCCGGGTATCTTGTGAATTACCGGAAACCTCTTCCACACGTGCTAGCTCGGATTCATGCCTGGCGAGTTGGCGGGCCATGTCATGACCTGAATGTTGTGCTCCTCGAACATAGCCATGGTATCCTTCGCAATGTATCTTTGCGTTATCCTGCTGAAAGACAGGGTCGCCGAGCGTGTTGTGCACCCCCTGGTGGACATCGTCAAGGCCGTCCTCGAGGGCTCCGATATACACCCATCGATTGGCTGACTTCTCGAAGATAGGGATAAGATGCCCCTTGTTACGCCCCCCAAATACACCCCCAGACCATCAGCTTTACCCCAGGACCCTTTGTGGCCCCATGGATACATTCTTTGCGGTGCTTCTCAGGCAGTGCGCGAAAGACCCAAATCCCCTGCGGATCCTTACTCTTCTCGCGACAGAGCACTCATCACTGAAGATTACCCCCTTCCCAGTCTGCTTTATCCCAACCCTTATGCTCCTTAGCTCAGGCAAGACGCTGAGCAACATGGTTTTCAGTCAGGAGCGCCCTCTTCTTCGCCCTCCGCTTTCCGATGTCCTCCTCGGCGAGTAACTACCCGTTTGATGGCACGCACGGATGCATTGGGAGCAACCTCGTTGGCCAACTCGCGAAGTAGTCGTCTAGCCTTCTTTGACTCTCTGACAAGACGTCTTTGCGTGCGGGCGGTGATCAGTCGAGGTCTGCCGGCGGAGGGAGTGTTTTCGTGGGAGTCGCGATTTTCGTAGCGATCGAGATTAGTCTGTCTCGTGGACCTGGGGGCGCTTTATCTCTTTGGCTATTTGAGATGGAGATAAATTTTGCCTGCGAAAAGCAATTACCTGGCCATTTGTCGAAGTCGGACACACGTCCTTGGAAGTTGCTCGGCATTGTGGTCGTGGTGGGCGGTGTTTGAAAAATGTGGTGTGGTGGCGGGCGACGCGTCGATGGATGATATACGGAATACTTTTTTAGGAGCACGAGACCCCCCAAGCGCGCGAGCCGGTACGCGCGGCGGGAGAGAAACAACTCCGTTAACCCCGGCGAATCGTACATAATTTACTAAAGTCATTGCAATGATACCCATTCTGCGACTGATTGCCTGGCTGCATCTGCAGTCAGTCCTGGTTTTCGCGTCCGCCGACGTCTGGCTTTTTTTTTTGGTGCTGGCTCCCAAACTACAAGTCTCGTATGTATTGATCTTCACAGGGCTGTATGGCGGGGTGGGTCTGCAGAATTGCTAGCATTGACAAGTAGAGGAAACCTGAGTGGGAATAGACTCGCAGAAGCGAATGGACGGGACTCGTCTAAAAAAAGGAAAAGGAAAGAAGAAAGAAAAAAAGATACATCATAGAATATGCATTGTAACTCCCAAAACAAATTCCTCTATCGCCGTAACTGGATAAAAATGCTTGAGACCCCAAACCTTCTTCCCTCCATGTAAACACAATAAATCGAAAAAGCCGAACAAGAGGAAAAGCCAAACAATAAGAAAAAAGCCGAACAATAGGAAAAAGCCGAATGGTAAACAAGACACAACCCTGCGAAATCGGTGTGCCGGATCAAGGGGCGTTGGGCTGTCGTACTCCTAGAGATGGTCCTTTTGTATCGAAAGATTGCTGAAATCATGCTACCACCCTTCCGCCGTGGTGCTTGATGGCTATAGGGAACATCAACATGAGAAACTGACACAAAACTAGGGAGCGGAGGAAAGCATACAACATAATACGACTCAGCAGCTCAAGGGTATGTACCGTGCACGAGCACGACCTTCAAACTTGTGGGCGGGGAACATCTCCACAGCGCGATCGGTTGCGAGGCCGTGCGGCACCTCTCCAGCACTGCAGACAGTGCGCTTGGCTCTTCTCGAGATCGGGGCGCCGTGCTCGAGCAGGAGCTCCACCACTTTCGCGTCGGCTCCGTACGTGCAGGCGATTTGCAGTGCTGTGCAGCCATTCGTCCCGTCGACGGCCTGTGCATCCGCGCCGTGGCGCAGCAGCGCTTTCACTACTTTCTCGCCCGCCCCATATACACAGGCTATATGCAGCGCCGAGTACCCGTCCCAGCTCGTAGCTCGCGGGTCTGCGCCGAGACTCAAGAGCAGGTCTACGACCTTCGCATCCGCTCCGTACTTGCAGGCGACGTGTAATGCCGCCCAGCCGTTCGATTCGTCGGGGGCCGTCACGTCAGCACCGTAGTGCAGGAGCAACCGCACTACCTGCTCACTTGCTCCGTATCTGCAGGCGAGATGCAGCGCTGTCCGGCCGTCGCTACCGATAGCATTTGCGCCTGCGCCGAGCTCCAATAACAGCCCCACCACAGCATCATCCGCTCCATATTTGCAGGCGAGATGTAAGGCCGTCCAGCTGTTCGATCCGTCGGTGGTCGTTGGATCTGCGCCGTGGTGTAGAATCACTCGGACTACCTGCTCACACGCGCGGTATTTGCAGGCGACATGCAGCGCTGTCCGGCCGTCTTTGCCGGTTACCTCTGCATCTGCGCCGAGGAGCAGAAGCAACTCCACGGCAATAGCGTCCGCTCCATATTTGCAAGCAACATGTAGTGCCGTCCAGCTACTCAAGTCGTCGGTGGCGTTTGCGTCCGCGCTGTAGTCCATGAGCAATTTAACTACCGCTACATCTGCTTGATATCTGCAGGCAACGTGCAGCGCTGTCCAGCCGTCTTTGTCGGTGGCTTTCGCATCCGCACCATGCTCCAGTAGAAGCCGTACTATCTTCTCGTCCGTTCCGAATTTGCAGGCGGTATGTAACACTGTACAGCTGTTTCTATCGGTGGCCTTTGGATCCGCGTTGTGATCCAATAGCAGTTTTACTAGCTTCTCATCCGCTCGGTGCTGGCAGGCGACAAGCAGCGCTGTAAAGCAGTTTATTCCTGTCGTGATTGCGTTGGCGCCGTAGTTGAGGAGCATCTCCACCACCTTCACGTCCGCTCCGTGTCGGCAGGAGATGTGGACTGCCGTCCGGCCGTTGTTGTTCGCGAGTGTCGCATCCGCGCCGTGCTGCAAGAGCAGTCCCACTACCGCCGGAGTGGCTCCACGCTCGCAAGCGATGTGTAGCGCTGTCCAGCCATCTTTTTCCGTGGCGTCCACAGCCGCGCTGTGCTTCAATAGCAACCCCACAATCCTCTCACCAGCTCCACGGTCACAGGCGATATGTAGTGCCCTGCGACCGTTGTTCCTGGCGACATTTACGTCTGCCCCGTGCTTCAGTAGTAGCTGTAATGTTCTCACACTGAGTCCGCGGTGGCAGGCGATATGTAATGCCGTCCAACCGTCCTTTTCGGTGGCGTTTACGTCTGCGCGTCGTTCCAACAGCTCGCCGATTACTTCATCATTTGCGCCATTCCCACATGCAATATGTAACGCCGTCCAGCCGTCTTCGTCGGTGGCTTCCGTATCCGCACCATAATTCAGTAGCAATCGGACTACCTCCAAAGCAGCTCCGTATCTGCAGGCGACATATAGCGTCGTCCACCGGGCTTTCTCGGTTGCGTTCGGTTTTGCGCCTCGTTCCAGTAGTAGACCGACTACATTTGCATTTGCACCGGAGCTGCAAGCGAGATGTAGCGCAGTCCAGCGGTCCTTGTCGATGGCATCAACATCTGCGCCGTGGTCAAGAAGCAATCGCACTATCTCCTTATCCGCGCCGTATCTGCAGGCGACATGTAATGCCGTGCAGCCGTCTTTGCTGGTCGCCTCGGCGCCTTTGCTGTGCTTCAGTAGCAGTTCCACCAGTTTCTCATTCGCGTGGTACCCGCAAGCGATATGTAGTGCCGTCCAGCCGTTCAATTTGTCGGTAGCCTTGGTGTCGGCGCCGCGTTCCAGTAGCAATCGGACTATTTTCTCATCCGCGCCGTGTTTGCAGGAAATGTGTAGCGCCGTACAGCCGTCGTTGTCGGTGGCCTCAAGATGGGCACCACGCTCTAGGAGGAGTGCCACCGTCTCCGCAGATGCCCTGTGTCCGCAGGCGATGTGTAGGGCGGTCCAGTCATTCGACTCGTCGGTGGCCTTTGCGTCTGCACCGTGGTCCAGCAACAGTTGAACAACTTCCTTGTCGGCTCCGTATTTGCAGGATACATGTAGTGCTGTACAGCCGTCGCGGCTGGCTGCTGCGACGTCTGCGCCATGGACTAGTAGCAGCTTCACCGCTTTCACAGCACTCTCGTGCAGACGGGCAACATGCAACGCCGTCAATCCGTCACTGTCGGTGGTGTTTGCGTTTGCGCCTCGCTCCAGCAGCTGACTAACTGCCTTCTCATGTGCTTGTCTGCAGGCAATGTGGAGTGCTGTCCAGCCGTTCGATTTGTCAATAGCCTGTGCGTCCGCGCCGTGGTCCAGTAGTAATCGCACCACTCTCTCATCTGCGCCGTATCCACATGCGATATGTAGTGCCGTCCAGCCATTCAGTGTGTCGGTGGTCTCCACGTCCGCGCCATGGCCAATAAGAAGCCCCACAGTCTCCGCATCCGCTCCGTATCTGCAGGCCATATGTAGCGCTGTGCAGCCGTCGCTGCTAGTGGCCTCAAAACCTGCGCCGTAGTCCAGCAGCATTCGGATTACTTTCACATCCGCTCCAAACTTGCAGGCAACGTGTAGTGCCGTATAGTCATCGTTGCTGGTAGCCTCGATATCCGCGCCGTACTCCAGTAAGAGTCGGACTAGTCCGTCGTCCGCTCCGTGCGCGCAGGCGATATGCAGCGCCGTCCAGCCTTGCAATTTTTCGGCGGCTTCACTCTCTGCGCCGTAACCCAGTAACACTCGAACAACTTTCGCATCCGCTCCGTATTTGCAGGCAATATGTAGCGCCGTACAGCCGTCATTGCTAGTGGCCTCGATATGGGCGCCGCGCTCTAGGAGGAGTGCCACCGTCTCCGCAGATGTCCTGTGTCCACAGGCAATATGGAGCGCTGTCCACCCATTCGATTTGCCGGGGGCATTTCCGTCGGCTCCGTGATCGAGCAGCAGTCTCACTACCTGCTCACTCCCGCCGGAATGGCAAGCTACATGGAGTGCCGTCCAACCATCTCTTTCGGTGGCGTTTGGCCGAGCGCCTCGCTCCAGTAGCGCGCGTACTACTCTCTCGTCCGCGCCATGCCGACAGGCGACATGCAGGGCGGTCCAACTGTCTTTGCCGGTAATCGTTGCGTCTGCGCCGTGGTCCAGTAGCAGCCTCACCACGCCCTCGTCCGCTCCGTGCCTGCAGGCGACAAATAGCGCTGTCCAGCCCATGTTGTCGGTGGCGTTCACACTAGCTCCGAGCTCTAGTAGCGGTCGTATTATCTCCGTACCCTCCATGCGTGCGCAGGCGACATGTAGCGCTGTCCAGCCGTTCTGTTTTTCGCGGGCATTTGGATCGGTGTCGTGCCCCAGTAGTGCTTCCACAACCTTGCCATTCGTCCCGGTTTTGCAGGCGACATGCAAGGCCGTCCAGCCGTTCACCACGCCGGCGGCCATTGGGTCTGCTCCATGCTTCAGCAGAAGTCTCACTACCTTCTCGTTCGCTCCACAATGGCATGCAGTGTGCAGCACCGTCCAACCGTCGTTATTGGTCGCATTTGCATCGGCTCCGCGCTCCAGCAGCAGTCCAACTACCTCCTCGTCCGCCCCGGCATCGCAGGCGACATGCAATGCCGTCCAGCCGTCTTTGGCGGCCTCCTTCGCATCCGCACCGTGGTCAAGTAGCACTTCCACAATCTTCGCCTCCGATCTGCGTTTGCAGGTGATATGTAGGGCCGCCTGAACCGATTTTGTCGGAATCCCTAGTCGTCCTACGTGTTCAAGTAGCAGTCGCAAAACACTGCCATTTCCGCCTGGTCGGCAGAGGAGAAGTAGCGCCGCATGGAGGTTCCCCTTCGTCATGGTCTTTGTCTTTGCACCCGCTCGAAGTAGGATTCTCACGATATCGAGAGTCTCAAGTCCGGTGCTAAGGGTAGCGTAGTGTAAAGCGATCCGCTTGTTTCTATCCTTGGCAGTAAGATCCGCTCCTTGTTGTATGAGAAAAGACACCATGCTGCCGCTATTGGCTATAGACGCTGCAGTGGATAGTGCTGCAAGTCCTGTGTTTGGCAGAATTCTGTTGACATCACAACCACACTTTATCTGGATATCTGCTGCGGATATATCCCCCGCTTTTATGGCTTTCGAAAAGACTTCGTAATCGGGTGGCTGGGCGGCGATTGGACTGACAGGCATCTCTTCCACGGATTGCAAGGAATCGTCCGGTGCGACGGTCATCACTCTAAGGTCGGGGGTTGCAATCCGAGGACTCCACGTTGCCGTTGATATTTCCTCTTCGAACGCAGGCCCTGTCACCGGTGGACAGGTTGGCATTTCGACGAACCCCGGCATTTCGACGGACCCATTCGCAAAGCGCGGATCAGTCGGCCATCTATAAGCATAAGCTCGTTCCAGCTGAGGTTGAGCTGGAGTATATTTGGCGTAGCGTGGTTCTTCGTAGTCCCTCCATTCTCGGCCCATACTGCTGTCTTGCCCGACACACTGGAGCCTGTGGTCAGGATATCCCCGTTCGGTAAAAGGTGCAATGCTCCGCTGCTGTGCCTTTTTCTTGTCGGTGACAGCAGTTGGATGCCGCCACCGATCGGGTAGTAATCGTGCTATCTTCCACTTTCCTTTTGATTCTCCCTTCATACCCTTCGGTGACAGTCCTGTCGGCTCGTAATCGATTGCCCTCTCCTCCGTGTGCTCGGGAATGGTCGTCATGTTTCCGCTTCCAGAGGTGCTGTCCCCCACAGCCTGGTTGATTGCGGATATAACCAAATCCTCTCGGTATTGAGTCGTCGTCGCGAGTGTACCGCTGTCTCTCGACTCTCTCCACAATCGTTGCCGGATTGCTTTTTCGGCCAGTTCGATGGAATCCGTGCTTTTGATTGACATTGTTGATGGTCGCCGTTTCAGTCCCGTTCGCCACTCCGCAATGAGATCGTCAAGTTTTTTCTCGACCCGATTCTGCGACGCTCTATAGGGCATCTGTCAGTCAAACGCCGCATTGCAGCCCGAGGGGGGAGGACGGACGCAGATATGTTTGAATTGAAGGCCGTGAGCAACACAACGGTCGAGATAAGTCTTTCCCTCAGATAAGAAACATCTCCGTGATCCCACAGAAGACGATCGACGGTTCCCAGCTGCGATGTTCCCGGACGACGAAACTTTTCCACGAAGGCCTGCAGGTCGTCCAGAACGCTCCGGCAGCCGAACATGAGCTCGCTAAGCGATTCATCGTTGCTCCGATTGAGGCCATTGTTGCCCAGCTTCGAAAGTAAACCCTCCGTCCCCTTCAGGATCGTGCACAGCCCGCCCACATCCGCCTCCAGGTCCTCCAGCTCCTTCGGTGCCGACTTGAAAGACTTGTGGACGTCCAAGGCGAGCTGGGAAACGGCGAGGAAACAGCCGACACCGAAGCCGAAGCTCATGTTGCTCTGCTCTGTCGCTCCGAACGGATGCTGCGTGCGCGGTGAACTGTTGGTGGATGGTTGGAGATGTTGGATCCAAGAGATCCAACCCTCAATCCTATAGCTTAGTTGCTCCTCTCCACCGCACCGCGCACTGCGCTGTTTGCGCGCAAGTGTGTTTCATTTGTGTGCGCACCGCCTCGTCATACAATCCGCGTCGCCGCCAATTAACAGTCGGTGGAGTTGGGCGCTTAACAATTGAGCGGCTGGGGAACTTGGAGGGCTGTGCGGATGGACACTGCTCCGGAAGGTCGACATATGGGAGTTAGCGCAATGCACGCGTGTGCTGAAAGGAACGGCGATACTGCCCGCCTAACCAAATGCTTCACCCACAGCACGGCACGAGACTGGGAACCAGCAGCACTGATTGGCGGGTGCGGTGATGGCATGTACATACAGGATGTAGGGCAGAAGCACAAGAGTTTTGCTAGCTACGCGTACATAAGTATGTATGTAGGCTGTACAGCATTCATGCCAATGGCCCTTTTTTTTGGTTATTCATTTATTATTATTATTATTTGTTACTCACACGCGACCTAGGTATGTAGATCATGGTCCGTGTTTCCCGTTCGCAGTCCCTACATCGTTAGATAGATAGATAACGCACGTTGCAAGCTCCCCTTCCCGGGCCTTGTCCCAAGACAGCATGATGCGCACCAAAAGAAATATAACTATAACAAAGAAAGGAAGTACAAAAGAAAGAACAAAGGAAACCGAACCCTGTCCCCTACATACTCCTCCTCTGCGGATGCCGTGAACGAGGGCGTGGGGAGAAACAGCGGATGTTCCTCGGCACCCAGCTCCTCGGCCCCCGCATTCCCCGCCTCTTCCCAAACCTCTGTCCACAGGGTCTTCACGCCTTGAAGAGGTGATCCTGCGTCTGAGTCACGAGCACCGCCAGCACTGAGCGGTGGATTGGCTCTTCGTCCAGTTCAGGTCTGCGCGGTGAGGCAGTGCCCTGTCTTCAGCTGGTGAAACCTCGGGGCGAGCAGGTCTCTTGCTTGAGGTGCGCGAGGGATCTGGGGAGCGGGATCATGACTGCATCGCGCATGGCTCCGCCCAGTCCGAGTATCATATGCAGTCATTCCATCCCGCGGGCGTCTGGCTCCTCCGCCGCGAGCTTGGCCCACTCATCGGCCTTGCCGTTTCCTGGAACGCCCTTGTGTGCTGTTCACCACCGGATCTCGGCGGTGATGTCCGGCCTGGCTCTCCGCGTCGTCGCGGTGTGCCTTCTTGCCTGGAGCGCGTATATACATACATCTAGCACCAGACATGCCAATCGACGCGCACATCAGCGGAAGCTGTATGCGGGTGTGAATAAACCGAAGAAGACCCCCCACGCATTTTCGGCGATGCACAACGTCTTCCACATCGATGAGCTAGATATCTACAGAGTGCATTCCGGTATGTATGTACTCGACAGGAGTTCAATACATATCATACGATACGTATCGACCGGCTCAATGCGATATAACCATAGCCAACGAATCACACGCGACGGAGACTGAGTGGGGGGGACAAATAAACGCACCCGCAGGGGTGATGTTTCTTTTATTTGTCATTAGTCGCGTGCAACCTACATATCTAGATAGAGTCTTAGTCGGGGAATGTATGTAGTGCGGCCGGGGTTTGCGAGTTCCGAAAAAACCGGGATCGCTTGCTGTGCGCACGCAGGGGTGCCTTATTCGGCAGCTACTCCAGTCACAGCCACACATATTAATAAAAAAAAATAATTACTTGATGTGGTGTTTGTTGTGGAAAGGGCGAGTGAACGCACGCAGCAAACTATCACCAAGTATAGAACTCCGGATAGAGCCAGTTTTTCGTCACTCCCTCCCCCTCTCTCGGCCCGTTGGTCCGCAAACGCAAAAGCTTTATGAATTAGAAAAAAAGTTTTGATAATAATTCCCACGGTCTACCATCTTGTCATTACAATATGTTCGGGCAACAAATCAGCCAGCGGCTCCACTACCTCGTTTACAAGACCCATCCGATTCTCCACAATCTCCCAGTGTTATGCTCCTCATGTAGCCACCCTCTTTCTCCCCCAAGGAGACGGATCGCTTCATCAACATCCTGCCGAAAGGTGGCAGTCTTCAAATGTATACGTTCGTCCGATCACGGAAGGCCTCATGCTGCGTTTTGTACGTGTTTTTCCAAACGAATCAATTAATATATTAATAAAAAATACACCCTCTTTTTCATGCTCTCACCGTGTCATGTGCGCTCCAACGATCGCAATCAGGCGTTCGGAGCCCTGGGGCGTGCCGACTCCTTTCAACGTATTCATAACTTGTGCCGGCTGATAGATATCCCTTCGATGCTTCTGCCGTCGCCAGTTGAATTGCGAGAGCAGATGGTGCAACCCCCCTGCTTCTAGCCAGATCGTGCTGGCGTTCTTCTGCATCCAAACGTTCGGTCCGTCACAGTGATTGGTTTGTTGACCGTACGCGTAACTTTGATTCGAACCTGACAAAGTCCAGGCTGTCGTGCTGTTGTTCCGTATCGTTTCTTCACCCCATCCTTCGGTGGAGGAGGTTTAGCCCCCTTTTACTTTTTCTTAATCGGCACTCGTATCTCTGTACTGTAACTTCGCCGTTCCGCTGTGATGTACGTACAACCGCTGAGTTTTGTGTGCACTGTACTTATGAGTGGTCACAGTACGTGTCAAATTCTTCCGCCGTCAGAACGATAGGAGTGTGGAGATAAAATAATTTGTTGCACCAAAATTCGGCGTTCTCGGGAATAGGGATCAAGGTAGATAGGAGGCATGGCAAAGTTGACGCGAAATAGACGTAATCGCGGTTGTATGTAGTAATGGGGATGAAAGATCGAGTATCTGGTGATAGTTTACCGCGCGCCGTGCCCCTTTTCCACAACAAACGCCAACATCAAAGTAATTTTTATTTATTTTTTAATATGTGTGGCTGTGGCTGGAGTGGTTGCCAAATAGGGCAGAAATTGACATCCCTGCATGCGCGCAGCCAACCGATCCCGTGAGCAGCGGCAGAAGGCACAGGCTTTTTGGCGCCTCATCACATAGCACTCGATTTATCTTGGGAATTTGCCAAGAATGCCAAGACACTAGCCCGTCTATGTGTCCGACACTTTACCATGCAAGACGCACTGTTTTTTTGGCAGTAATCGCGCACTAGTGCGCTTATGGCTAGCGCGCTGGAAATACTCTAACGTCACGGGACTCAAGTTTCGGCCGAGAGAAGACGTCTCTCGACCAACACCAAGATGACCACCAATGGGAGTTGGATCGTGACATCCGATAGAGGACATGGCATGGACGATATGGGAATACAAATACTGATAGGAAAGCTGATGATACCAGGCCAGCATCCACGATCATGGCTCCCCGTCACCAACGCGCCCCTGCCGTCAACTGCCCACCATCACCTACACCGCGTGTTCACCACCCCTCTGTTCTCGACTCCCCTTTACCACCTGTACCTATCCATAAACTCTGAAAGATATTCACTGCCATCATCTTACAGTCCACCACCGAGGATGAGTCGGCTAGCAAGCCGGATTTCCGTTCCCCTCTGAAGTTCAGGCACCGGCCAGGCCCTCGTAAAAAGGCAGTCGCTGAAGCTCCACGATGTTTTCCACGCCCCGCAGCAACACCTTTCCGGGAAAAGCGCTCGCGTACAGTTGAATTCAAGCTGGGAGTCCTTGCATGGGCTCACCACACGCGGGTGATATCCAGGGTAGGTAAACAACGGGCACCAACAATGGAGGAGACTAGACATAAGTTGGTTTGAAGAAAGTGACTCAGATATCACGATGGAAGAAAGTAGGCAACTCCAGTCCATGCAGTACCAACATCTGATAGCAACATTTAATGACTTCGCACCCTGGCAATTGTAGGTGGAGGCAGATCTACTGCGGGCGATCCAAGTGTGGCTTCACTCACTACTGGCGACTCAACTGCACCTTCACTCACCATTGGCGACTCGTATGCGGCCATGCGCATTATCAGCGGCTCGGCCTCGGCGAGCTTCGGCTCAGCGCACGCGACCTCAGCACTCCTGGACTCGCCGGGGCCCTCAGCATTGGCGCCATACCCGCAAGCTAAGAAAGGAAGGGGAAGGGGAAACCCTAAGAAAAGACGGGAAAGTGGAAAATCTGCTACTACTAGCAGTGCGTCAGCGGCTGTTAGTGCTGGTACAAGAAGTGCGAGGTTGACCGCGAAACCTGCTCAGACATATGTGTTGCAGTTCCCACAAGTCTCTGATGCATAGGGATCTGACGAGGATGACGGCGTTGAGTATGGCTTTCGTTGGCAGGATGGGGATCTTTAGTGGGATGTTCCTCCGGCCGAGGAGCGGCTCTCTTTGGTATTTAGATTGATAATTCGAAAAATTCGAAAATTGAAACTGGCGCGATTTTGATACTGCGCTAGTCCCGAAGCGCGCTGGTGTGCGTTAGTGTGCGCTTATCGCCAAAAAAACAATGCGTCTTGCATGAGTTAATACGGTAGGTATGTATTTTTTTTGTTTCTTACGATCCTACCTCTGGCGCGCAATCCAAGCTCTCGATGTGTCCAACTAACTTGCCTCGACGAGGGAAGCAATTGCTGCATGGACGCTCGTTGCCGGTGCTGCAGTCAGGGCGAGGAATGCGTGTATTGCCAGGACCTAGGTAGGGGAAGGCAGTCACCCGCGAAGTAGCAACCTCCCACGGAGTGGCGACCTAACTCGTCTCCAAGGCTCTGAATACTAATCGATGATGCACTACAGTAGCAGGTCGTCGACTGCCACGCTGCTTTCCTTTCTCGATACAAGCAGCTTTCCGTCGGGGGGTGCCTCCCAGTCCCTGCGGAATCTCATAGTTGGGCGGCGGAGTCTCGGCGATCGCCTGGCGTTTGTGCTATATCACGGACGATTCTCGCCCTCTTGTTTCCGCGATATCTAGCGTGTCGGGGAGAACCCACACGATGGGAAGGAAGGATCTTCGAGGCGACGGATTTTGGCCCGGGAGGATCGATATCATCATCACGCCCACTACCGAAACCACCAGTTAACACTCGCACCCACACCATCGCCCACACCCTTTACCGCGTGCCACCATCCCGTTGGGACGAAGCACGCATCGCCTGGTCCGACCTCTACTTCGTACGCCTCCGTCTTACCGTCGTGCGGACCCCACACGACCTCCTCGAGCCTTGGGCGGGCGGCTCCCAGCATCATTTCCTCCGCCGCCCTGAATCTGGCGACATCGTCACCGACGATCGTCCTCCCCTCCGCAGGTGAGAATATCCTAACGCGCTTCTTCCCCGCCAGCTGCACGAACAGGTTCGGATTCGGATCCTTATGCAGCGGGGTATTTATGCTCTCGCACCGGCCCAGCCACAAGTTCGTGGCGTATATATCGCCCCTGCCGGTTTCCTCGACTACGGCGGGAGTGGGTATCGACTCCTTCAGCGCGGGGATCATGTCCAGCAAGGGTGTTTGAGCGAGGTAGAGATCCGGCAGTCCCTGCGGCGGCGCGGGGAGGGCGAGGTAGTGCAGCAGCAGCGAGAACGGGACGGACACGTGCTCGAACGTTGCGGGCGTGCTCGATTCGACGGTGACGAGTGTTCCCAGCTCCTGCACCGATAGCGTGCGGTGGAAGAAGTCGAGGTTGAGCCGACCTGCAGCGGAGAACCAGGTCGTGGTCGCGGGGAGGAGAGGCGTGAAAGCGCCCGGCGCGAAGCGGCAGGGTGTTTGCGACGCGAAATGGCCGCTCAGCGCACCGAGGAGAAGAGGGAGGCGCTGCATGTTGGCGGATGTGGCGGAAACGCCCAGGCGCCGGGATCGTCCGATGGATCGTCCGGATATGTATTTAGGGCCTGTTCTTTTCGAGTGTATATGTATCCCGTAGCGTGTATGCCAAGCGTATTTCACAACATACGCTCAGTTACATCAGCGCCCAGACCCCGAACTAGTCATCGCGACACCACACTTACTAACAACTAGAAGTTCCAGCCAGTAGAGTAGTTGAAGGGAAGCGAGGCAGGTGAACCATTACTGAAATGAAGACAGATCCATCATGGAGCGGGCGGTTTCCCTATCCACATAGTTATCCACAATTCTCAGCGGGCAGCTCCCTGAGCAGACTTTCAACTGAGTGAGGAGAGGGTTGATTCGGAATAGGAGGGTGTCTATCTCTTCTATCTCCCCCAGAAGATAGAAGTTCCTCGATATACTATCCAACTGCCGTCAAACTAATGAATGGGATGGAATCCTATCATGCCAAAGAGAAGCTTCGTGTTGGGCAACAAGTATAGCAATGTTGAGTGGCGTTTGCGGGGTAAGCAACAGAACAGAATTGTCGGGCATTGTGATGATTGACTGCCAGACAACATAAGATACAGACCCCCCTATGTTTTGTGGCTCGGTAAAAGTCCGAATAGACGGGTATGTGGCTCAGCCTAGCTTCTCGTATTTTTAAAATACGAGATGAGCCGAACGCTTGCTGAGTCACCGTATGTCTAATATATACCGTATGTGTGGTAGAAAAATATACGCTGAAAAGAACAAGGGCCAACGAAGAGTAGCTTGCGCAGAACTTTATTGTGACATCGGGTCGAACTCCGCGTGCGCGCGAAGGCAATTAGTGCGCCCCAGCATTGCCAATGACGCGATGTGCAACTTTGTGAGTGACATACCTTTTTGCGGCCCAGTCCTTTTTTTTGGTTTATTCATACTCGCATACCGCCTTTCTAGACTATGGCGGCGCAATGTTTAAACCGGGTTTCCCGTCTGCTGTCCGCCTAAGGCGGCATGTTGCAAGCTCCCCCTTCCGCTCTCCTCTCCTCTTCCTGCTCTCGGCGCTCCTGAAGCTCCCATTCTGACACCTCACTCCCCACGTCTTCCTCAGCCGGGACCAGCCTTCCCACATCCGTGGTGGAGAGGAACTCTAGTACCGCCTGGCCACACCCCGTCGGTAAGGAGGTCCTGGATCCTGCGCCGGCTCTTCCTCCTCCCGCTCTCCTTCAGCACCTCTGCCCATAGAATCTTCTGCCAGCCCTTCCACTCAGAACACACCTTAAAGAGGTGATCCTGTGTTTGCGTCTGACATCGACACCACCAGCATGGGCGGTGGGCCGATCTTTGCCCAGTGTAGGTACTGCCCGGTGAGGCAGTGCCCTGTCTTCAGCTGGTAAAACCTCGAGGCAAGCAGATCTCTTGCTTGAGGTGCGCGAGGGACCTGGGGAGCGGCATCATGTGTGGCTCCGCCCAGTCTGAGTACCCTAGCCACTCCACTCCGCGGGCATCTGGTTCCTCCGCCGCGAGCTTGGCCCGTTGGTCGGCCTTCTCGTTTCCTGGGACTACTTTGTGCGCCGGGCACTACCGGATCTTGATGGTGGCGTCAGGCCTGGCCCTCCGTAGCACTGCGATGTGCTTTCTTGCTTGGAGCCAATCTCCCTAGCCTGGTCTCCCTGCGGTAGGCTGAGTAACCGTGCTCCGAACCGTCGCTTTCTGTTCTCCAGCAGTGCTGCCTGCTCTGAGTCCTGACTCCATCAACAGGGCCCGCAGGCCGGTTGTCCGAAAGCAACCTGTGGTCGCTCGTGCCTCTCGGTTGACAGAAGTTGCAACTCGTTCACCTGGCCGATGGTACCCCGGGTTTGGTCGCCCTTTCACCACAGCTCTGAGCCGAACATGGCGACTGACTGGGCGCACGCCGTCATGGCCTTCCTGCAGTTGGCTGGCCTGCCCTGTGAGCCGGCTAAGCCGTGCCATCGTGTTCTTCCCGTTCTTCGTCCGGATGGCGTGATGGTCCTTGAGCGTGAGCTGGGAGTCCAGCCGACCCCAAGCCACCGCATCGCCTCTTTGTTGAATGGGGTGGTGTTGGTGCTAGCCTTCACCACCGCAGCGGGAGGGGTCTTCCTCCTGCGAAAGATTGCCGCCTCTGTTTTTCCGTGGTCGAAGGCCACTCCGTTGTTTGCTGCCCAATGGATGCCACTGCTGCCTCGCCATCCTTCCCGTCCGCTCACCATCCAATATCGTCCACAAAGGATAGCCCACTAATGCCTGGGACTGCCCTCTTCACCTCATCGAAGGTGCCCGACAGGTACGTGGTGAAGAAGACCGGTGCCGCTGGGGATCTCTGAGGGATTTCCGTGTCCACTGGGTTCGCCTCCCGCACCTCCCCGTCGAGGACGATTTTCACCTGGCGGTCTGACATGAAGCTGTTGCGGTCCGATCCTTGGGCTAAGTGTACTCACGTCTCCGAGGGCAGGTATTAATAGTGGCGGTACTGTGGTAGTTTGTCAGGTTGCGCAGGCTCTCATTGCCGTCTCCGACCGAAACTATGCCACCCTGCAGTTACATCACTACTACGAACCCTGGATTGCGTACCAAAAGCCACGACCGTCTGGCGCAAAGGCTGGGGTGCGTAACGAGGAGCTGTTCGGTTTCGGTAACGATTGAGGTCCAGAGCACCGTTTATGCCATGCCAAGAAAACGTGCCGAAATCACCAAAGCGGCAAGCACAACCCTTTGTGTATCCGGATACCGAACCATGCCGGACGGCCAGAGCTCGATTGAGAATCTGTCCTCCAAGATTTGCAGTTCTCGATTGATTCCGCCCAGCGTATGTATGTAGTGTGCCGATATCCGAAGAAGCAGTCTGAGCCGTGATATAACTTGCAGGCTGCAGACCGGCCGTCGTGCGGTGAACGCCGCCTCTTCTAGCACACTCGGTAGCAAGAAACCCCAGCGCAGAAGCGTTCACGTTGCGTCGTCGCCCCTATGTGCCAACTCCGCTGCTCTACCTCCTCGGTTCCTAGGATGTATTATTGCCATTAGGATTCTCACCATTAAAGCAAGTCTTTCTGGATGTATTTTCTTCATTGGATGATCTACTAGTGTCATGGAATCGACTTGGTGTACGGAATCTAAGCTAGGTGCGAAGTAGGCAAGAATCACTTTTCGACCCACCACCAGAGATGAAGAGCGCGTCCAACAAAAGTATCAAAAGCTGTAGCGACGCTCTTAATAGGCTCTCCCCGTCTTCCTGACGTGAATACGGTGACATGACTGTATTTTGTTGATCGTATCCGGCTCGAGTGATTATGTATGAGCGCTCCTGAATATCTGGCAACTGACAGCGGGATGACGCATGAAACATAAAAATACAAAGGCGACACGGCAAACTCCACTCGCCTAGCTCGCTTCCTAGCGAATCACAATCTCACCTCTGTACTCATCACCACTTCTCCTTTATTTTCCTGAACCACAACCACTTCATCCCCCTTCCTCACTCAATCGGAACAACTTCTTCTCTCCTGATACGCTCCAAAGTCACACATCCTCTTACTGCTCTTGTCATGTCGTCTTTCCCTCCACGGCTTCTGCAGCCTCCGAATAGCCCTCCACGTCCTAACCCTCCCGCTCCTGTTCCCGCTCCCGCTCTCCCTCAGCCGCCTCCACCACCCTCTCTCCCTCCACGGCGGCATCCTCGCCCCGGACTGGTCCACCGTGAAAACATGACGAATTTTATTCCTTCCGCGTTGTCTCCGCCTCCTGGGGCGCCTACAGGCTCAAGCGCACAGAACCGACTTGCGAATCCACCCTTCCGCAGTGGCCCCTACCGGCAGCGTTGGACTTGCGAGTTATGCAGCCGCAGCGTTTTCATTGACCAAAAAGCATCCCACCTTGCCGGGAATGGTCATCTACGCATGAAGGCGGCGAACGACAGAAGGCAGGAAGAGAATCAGAAACTGCAGGGACGGAAACCGCAAAATCCCCGGATTGCCGCTCAGCCGGACGACGAACGGAAGAACGATAGAGAGGAGGATAGGTCTAAGACGGGCGGGCCCAATGCGGGGTACGAGCAGAAGGCTAATACCGTGGACGCGGTGGTGGCTACCCAGGCCAAGAGGAAGAGGACTGGAAGGGCCGGGAAATTGGAGCCGTTGTCCGTGTCTCCGTCTCCAGCAATCAATCACACAGACAAGATCGAAGAGCTCCCCAAGACGAACAAACCCCACTCGGCCGCTGGGCAGACATCCAAGCCTGCGCCACCCACTAGCCCGCTTCCATCCTCCAAGAAGAGGCGGAACGCTAGAAAGCCAAAAGTGAAACAGCCAGAGATTCGACAGAATACATCAGCGAGCAAGAAGCCATCTCAAGAGCTACAGCAAGTGGGATATGCCCGGAAGTCCGGTAAGGAGAGTGGAAATAAGATAGCGACTCCGCAGTCGAAATATCAGCCTCAAGCTCTCCAAGATCCCCTCAAATCCGAGAAGTCTACGTCGCAGCATATGCAGTCCAAGGGAAAGTCTCTAGCTTCTGAGCAGTTTGGGGGTTCAGGAGAGCAGATAGAGAAGGAATCCGGCAGGCCCCCTGATCTTGTGCAGCCCAAAGAACAATCTTCAACAATCAATCAGCCCAACAAAACCGTGAAACCGATGAAAGCTTCGATCGAGAAGCAAGTCGAGAAGATTCAACAGCTTCTAGAGGCCGACCCACCCAAATCTAAGCCCGCTAAGGCTTCGGTACGCAAGGTCTTGCCTCCAGCGCTTCCAATCATGCGGAAGACGCAATGGATCGAAAACCCCCCGGTCCTCAAGAGGGAAACTAAGGTAGCACACCCCGATACTTACTCAGAAGTCGGTAGCATAAAACTGACTAAGCTAAAGGCAGCTCAGGAGAACGGCACTTCAATGCGACCCAAAGAGCTGCCTGCGCCTTTTGACCAGGCCCGCGGTACCATGATGATCGACCAGAGAGGTGAATCCCGGGAAGAAAACGTGCCGGCGCTTGGAACATCCCAAGATCCAAGGGATCAATCCCAAGGAGCGACAGATCACTCTCAGGGATCAAGGGGGCAATCTTGGAGACCGAGAGGATCCCTCCAGCAACCGAGAGGCAAGCCCCATGAACCAAGAAGGGGGCCTCACGCACTTGTAGGATGGCAGCCGTCGCCCAGAATTGGGGCCACTCCTGTGGATACGGCGAACGGCCAGAAACAAGAGAGTCGTCCATCGGCTAGATTAAATCACTGGCGGTGTGAGCCATGCAATCGCACCATGATGATGCACAATAAGATAGAACACTTGTCTGGGGTTTCCCATTCCAGAGTTGTTCAGCATCAAGTCGCACAACCGCCGCAACAACTGCCCCTACCACCGAGCGTTCCCTGGGGTCTCTCCGCGTTGCCTCCGGAGAACCAAAACAACAGTGATGCATCTCAGCGGGTTCACATGGGCAATCGACGGGTCAAGCCAAAGGATCCATCTGAGGAAAAACCGAGTTTGTCCCTAGTCGAGGAGGTCAAAACGCCACTGCCAATTAATACGTTACACAATTACTCTCCTTCCAATAGGCTGTCTAAAGAGGGTTTCTATTGCGAAGTCTGCAGATACCGGTTCGATCATAAGGATATTCATCTGGATTCCGTAATGCATGCCCAACAGCTCGCAAGTCACAACAATAGCGAAGCCGGCAGCCAGAGTATTGGAAAGGCTAATAATCCACCAAGTGGTAGATTTAGGCATCAGGCGAGAGGTAATGACGGATATCACCCTATGCAGCCATCGGGTTACGAACTGCAAAGCGTCCTTACGCAGCCTCAACCATTCCAACATTTCGAAAATGTGGCCTTCGGAGCACAGCAAGGCTACTGTCCTGGCGTCGAGAAATACCCTGTTCACCTTCTTTACGGCGAGCGGAATCGGGTGGTCGGGCGGCCTGCCTACATTTTCGAGGGGGCGCACATAACACCGCAACCGATTTTTCCCCAGCAAATGAGGTTTCCGCACCACCGGCAACAACAGGTACACTCACTATTCCAGCCACCTTGTTCGCCAAACACGTCGGGCCATCCTCAGCATGATTCAGCCCGTGTCCCCCAACTGAGTTCTAACCAACCGGTACAACGCCAGCGATATACACCAATTCCGCAGGAGCATAATCCCTACGAATCTCCAACGACCTGGGACCATAGGAGGCATGCCGTGGCAAACATTGATCCACGAAAACACTTTTTCCAACGACAGTGGTATCCATCGACCGAGGAATGGGGGTCTCAGCGCGCCATTCCATACGGTTTCATGTCCCACCCTTCTTACCCGGTGACAACCACAAGATGGAGTTGCGACGTCTGTCAGATCTCGATTGAGGTTCGGAACAAGGAAAGTCATCTCACGGGTGGCCCCCACCAGTCTAGGGTTCGACAGCTGAGCAAAATGGTGGAGGTCATGCAACGGCCCAAGCCAATCCAGAAGCTGTGGACCTGCGCGATCTGTAGGTCAGTTGTAGCGGAGACTGAAACGGCCAACCATCTTCTCGGAGAACAGCACTTCATGGTGGTTAGTGCAAATCTGGCGGCTGCCAGGGCGTGGAAAGCACCAAGAGCGGCCCAGGATCCGGTTCAGAGCTCAGATCCGACTCCCGTACCTGTCCCTGCGCCCGTCCCCGCCAAGATCTTCGCTTCAGACTCCACACCTGTCCCCGCCGTCGGCAAGGAAAAACCGAACCCCAAGTGCAAGAATGGAGAAGACAAGGGAGGTGGGAGTCCCGCAAAGGTGTTTAGCAGCGAAGACGACGAGTTTTATGGGTTGGTGGGTTAGGGGGTTTTTCTTTCGTTGGAGTTTTTTTTTTTTTTTTTTTTTTTTTAATCTTTGCAAACCGGGAAGGTCGCTATTTTTCTCGGATAAAGTGCGCCTTTTTTTTTCTTCCCCCACTTGTCTTCTCTCTTTTCGGTGATTTGTTTGCTCTTGATTTGTGTGGCTTATTCGCGTCCAGTTATCGGCGAGAGCACACCTGCACAGGCTCTGTCTCTGTCGGTGGGTAGATGTGAGATGGTGGGTTGCGTGGTACTTCCCTGTAGTCTAGAGTAGGGGAGACCGTGAAGAAGAGTATGTATGTGCTTATTTTTGCTTAGTCTACATGGGATGCAGCACGTCTCACGGTGATACGGTAATTTGCAGAATTTCGAGGTAACGAAGCGCGTGTGGGGGGGGGGGGGAAGTACACTTCGCCCATGATGCTTGAGTTGGCTAAGGCTCCGATATAGTTCGGAGGTCCTTCTGTCCAGCAGGATGAGTTGAAGATGTTGCCTCGTGGAGCGGTTCCTCACGAGATATATCGATTCGTGGATACTCTGTAGCTACGATCTTGCGTGCTCCCCTTCGGACGTCTACACAGCCGGCAAGTCCGCAACTGGGTGGGGCGCGGGAAGGCAGGGACAGACCTCGTTCGATTCAGCTCCCACCACCTCAACCTTTCTTTTCCCTCAACTTCGCCAGAGCCTCCATGATTCCCGCGCCAACGCCATCATCATCAACATCCAGTACATCCGGATCCACATCCACATCCACATGCTTCTTCTCCTCCCCTCCATCAGTGGGCCGGCCGGCCCCTTCTCTGACGATGCTTCTCCTCTGCCTTGCCGCCGCCGCCTCGGCAGCCTCGTACTCCGCCACCGCTGCCAGCGCATCGTCATCGTCCTCGATAACCCAAGCCTGGGGGACGCTGGGCGTCGCAGCGGCGACGGAGCCGATGCCCAATCTCGCGGCGACGCCATCCGCATCGGCGCCGCTCTTCGCGGTCCTCTTCTTCTTCCCGCCGTCGTCCGTCCGCACCGCCTTCCTCTTCCCCGCCGTGAAGCCGTCGCCGACGGCGCTCTCGAGCCTCGCGACCTTCTGCTGGCCCCACCCGGAGATCATGAGCACCTCTTCGGGACTGGCGTTGACGGCGCGGCGGATGCTGCCGAACGTCGACACGAGCCTGACGGCGTCGGTCTTGTTCACGCCGCGGATCTTGGTGAACACGTCGACCAGCCGGCTGCCGAAGTCTTCGGCGACCTTCTCGCGGATCGCCGTCGGCGCCGTGTGCTCCTGCGTCTTGAACAGCTCCAGGTAGCGCGCGGCCTCCGCCGCGCTCCACGCCAGCAGCAGCGACGCCCCCGCGAGGAGACACGCCTTCGTCAGCGCCCGCAGCGGCTCCGCGTGCTCGTCGACGTCCACCAGCACCAGCAGCACGCGCAGGCCGTGCGCCGTCCCGAGAGCCGCCAGCCGCGTGTGGACGTAGTCTGGGTGCAGCTTGTGGTACTTCAGCGACAGGAACAGTGCTGCCGTCGACGCGCCCACGAGGTAGTCGGCGGATAGCGTCGAGGGCCCGTATTCCCACGGACACGAGCGGATGTGCGAGAGAAGCGGATTGCCTTTCTGCGGGGGAGGGGGGGGGGGGGTTAGTCGGTGGCGGGGGGGAGGGCGGGGGAGGGAGGGACGCGATGTACCTGCCGGGGCGAGACTATTATGGCGGATCCCTTGCCGCTGCCGCCGACTTTGCGGGGTCGCGGTTGCACTGGTGCGGCGGCCTTTGGAGGAGGCGGCTTTGCGTTCGGCGCGGCTGCTGGGGCAGCTGGGGTGGCTTTTGCGGGCGGCAGAGGAGCAGTGCGCTGGAGACGCTCGGCGGCTGCGAGAGCGGCGGTGAACGTCTCGTCGGGGAAGGCACCGTAGTCGTCGTCAGAGCCCATGGTTGCGTTGATGGTGGAGCGGGAGTTTATGGTGATTGTGCGATCTGCGCGGAGCCCATTCAAAGCTGGGGAAGACGTGACGCAACACCGCGCCAAGACACGTGTGAACCACGATTGAAGTCTATCTGACGACAGGCTATTAATAGTGGATATATCCAGCCGCAGTTGAAACAGGGAAGCCTGGGATGGCTCTTCCTCTCTCGTATCGGTACGTGCGGAGGTGGCTCTTGCAGGAGTCGTGTTTCGGAGAGACAACAACCGAGTGGACTCCGGCGCAAATGCAGAGTTCCCTTCGCGTTGTTGGAATCGAATCGAATACATACAGCGTGCGCCTTGTCGGTCCGCACCCAGTCATTTCTCTTGCTTCGTGCTGGAGCTTTTCGCAACGGCCAACCGCTTTCACGGCCACTGCTCTATCACCACCTATTGATGCCTGAGGATCGCCCCGTCTCACCATTCCCCATCGCTCTGGCCCCTCTCTCTTTTGTTCCTCCTCCGCCACCGCCTTCTCGATCCGTTGCCGCGGATCACGGTAATAACCTCCATCTGCGTGCATGTTGACTTCGTTTTCGGTTGCAGTTCTGGCTGGGGGGGCAGAAAAAAAAAGAGTATTTTCCGACATGAAGTGCTGCTTAATCAAGTAGATAGATATATGGCTAATTGCACTAGATACAGCGTGTACTGGTACCAGTATGTACTCTACGTATCTAGCAGTCTCATCAGACTTCCGTCTAGGCCCTGCCGACTTTCTCGTCCGTGGATCCGGGCCGGGATGGGGCGGTGTTCCGATATCCAGTTGCATGCCACGCTGCCTACCTATGCACTTGCTCAAGATACATACGCAGCAGCAGCAGATGCAGCATTCCACATGCGAGGCAGAGCTGCTGGAGTTTTCGGCCGCCGTTGTTTGCAGCTGACGGAAGCCTCGAGTTGCACGTAGCTCGACCGGAAATCGAAGCGTGGAGTGGAGTGGGTAGGGCGGGCTTAGTAGATACCCGGGAGAAGATCGGGGGAGTATCTACATATCCAGACGCCGGCATTTCGCGGTTGCGGTTCTGCGACTGCACACCTCGCTCGCTGCGGATGCTGTGCCGTGGGGTTCTTTGTCGCTGTCGTCGTTGTCGTCGTTGTCGTCGTTGTCGTCGCCGCCATCTTTGTCCTTTCGCGCGTTGAAGAGTTAGAGATGCTGTATGTACCGAAACGTGCATGCTCTGTGCAGGGAGGGAGAAAGAAAGAAAGAAGGAAAGAAAGAAAGAAAGAAAGAAAGAAAGAAAGAAAGAAAACTTGTCCCACTCTAACCCCATCCAACCGCCATTGGTCGCACGTCGCTTCCCTCCTTGTCCGCCGCCCTTCCTCGGACGTCTGCGAGTGGTCTGATGGCAGCTGCTTGGCCCGCCCGACCACCACCACGCTTCTCTCCCTGGGCGAGTGATAGCGAAAGAGGAGGCGAGGAGCGGGTCTGGCTGTGTGTCAATTGAAAGGGAAAAAAAATCTGCATTTCCGTTCGTCACCCTGCGTCGGGGTGGTGTGGGTGGAGGTCGCAGATGATATTATGTATGTACTATTCTGCGCCGGTGCTTGCTTTCTGCTAGTGGGGCTGGCGGCGGGGACTTTGGGGGGGGGGGGGAGGGTGGCGAGGAAGGAGAACGAAGGGAGGAGAGGAACGCGAACGGGAGTGGATGGTTGGCACGACGAAGCCACTTGTGGCTGGTGGGTGGCGGGTGCGCACGAGGTGGATGCCGGCGGCCGGCGGAGGCAGCGGGACGGGACGAGAACAAGAACGCGGGCGTGCGCCACACCGTCGCCCTCGACGTGCTCAGGTAACAACCCACTAAGCACATAGCATCTATCTAGCGCAGCGTACTAGCACCCGCCACCATAGGTTGGGCGGATGCCGTTCTTGTCCGTCTTGTCACGCTGCAACCACCCACCACCTCCACCACCACCACCACCACCACCACCACCACCACCACCACCACCACCCACCACCACACAGCCTGCCGCCAGCTCCCCGGACCTCCAAACCCAGCGCCCTCGCTGTCCACCGCACTCCTCCACCGCTCGCCCTCTCCACGCTCCTTCACCACCGCCAGCTGGAGCCGCCCGCAGACGACTTCTCCCGTCCATCGCACTCGTTAGCCGTCGACCGCGACTTGCGTCCCCCCCCGTCGGGGTCTCGCTCTCACGCTAAGACGCCCAGCCAACCTAACCTGCCTCTGCCTTCCTTCCCACCCAGCCGACACTTCACTCAACCTCCACTCGCGCCTCGAGACTCCGAGAGAGAGAAAGAGAGAGAGAGAACCCAAACGAGCTTCAACACCGCCCCGACTCCGTCCGCACTGCATACCGATACCGATACCGCCCAATCAGCCACAATCACCGTTCGTGCCCGCGGAAAAGTGGAAGAGACGGACGGACATTGCCGCGCGCTGGACGAAAAGTAGCGACGATCGGTTCGCGGTCGGTCGCAAAGAGCCCCAGACAAGAGCAACAACAAAAGAGAGAGAGAGAGAGAGAGAGAGAGAGAGAGAGAAAGAACCGCGATCGCCAGCAGCAGCAGCAGCAGCAGCAGCAGCAGCAGCCACGCAGCGCATCGAGCATCAGCGACGAAACGTGAGGGAGAAATAGAAGATAGAGCCCGGTCGAGCTACGTCGTAGTGTTTGATTCGATCACGTAGCGACGAGGCGGCGCCCGTGGTTTCCCTTGGTCGGAAGAGTCTTGCCGGCGTCAGGTGTCCCCTCTGAAGGCCGCCGAGCGAGAAGGAGAGAAGGAATAGCGTGGCCGAGGGTGTGTGTGTGTGCGCGCGCCGTGTGTGCCTGGTGTGCTGTGTTGTATTGTGTGTCGTGCGTCTGTCGCCGTGCCGTGCGTCCGTCTGCCTCATCGTCGCCATCGCCATCACTTGGCCTTGCGTTGCTTTGCGGGAAGCGGTTGAGACGACACCGTCTCCCCCCAACTCTCACCTAGACCGCCGCGACGCCGACGACGCTCCGACGACGACGACCGGCAACACCTCCGTCAGCAGACAGCACCGCCAGCGACAAACGCCGGCTGCTTGGCAACAGCCTCCCCAAGCTCGGAATACCCCCGCTGCTGCTCCACATCCACACCCCCCGTCTGCGGGT